>Ga0208297_1000046_pt1 | contig 344736 bp, 308 predicted proteins | sample LMS_cellobiose_e_FD_187367 | JGI IMG/M metagenome (GOLD analysis project Ga0208297, IMG submission 187367) | Rumen-fistulated moose microbial communities from Alaska, USA - LMS_cellobiose_enrichment (SPAdes) (version 2) | ecosystem: Host-associated > Mammals > Digestive system > Stomach >...
ATCTATTATGCCATTTTGAGTGAGAGAATCAGTATCATTCAGGACGGTGTTATTGTCCATAAAAGAATTAGCCTTCAGATAATCGACAATATCATTCTTAATTTGTTCCATGCTTTATTATCCCCTTTGTTTTCTTATAGCAGACCGCCAATTGTTAATAATACTCAACTGCGTCCACAATAACGTGAATTCCTAATGGTAATTACGTAACCCAACTATATAAAGAATTTGAACCATTTATGTTGACAGAAAAATCCTTTAGAAGCTGAAATTTGAGCAGAATCAGTTTAGCACAACCGGCTACACCAGAATGATAAAGCTCAACCTCCTCGCTAAAAATAGTACAACCAGCTTACTCACCAGTATAATCCATAAATTTATGTGTATAGGGATGAGGTCGAAAAGGATAGCACAGGATGCAGAACTTTAAGCCCTGGTTTTTATATAAAATACTTAGTCTCAATTAAAGTCGATTCTATGAAGGCGATTTACACTGATAATATGCGATTTTGAACTGGTTATAACAGATAATATGTATTTCTCATTTAAAATAAAAGTCTGAGAGTTGACACTGCTGAGATCCAGTCCTTTATTTAAAATAAGATGCATTTTATTATTTGAAAACTTGGAATAAGCTTCTTTCAAAGTCCATATTTTTAAAAGATCGGTGTCACTTATGGGCTCGCCCGTAGATAAGAGTCTCATGCTCAGATTTTTCAAATTACTTTTAAGAGCCAGGCTTTTCTCAAGCTCAATGTCAATGCCGACCTCGACTTTTGAGATAGCAAGGGCTACAACACTTTCGGTGTATGAGATACAAATGTATAGTTCACTGTTATTAAGGATGCAAACTCTTCCATCCTCGTCTTTATATGTAGATATTCCTGAAGCAGAACTTTCACCAGTAACATTGCATAGAATTCGTTTTAAAACTGTTCTGGAGATAATGTACCTTCTCTTAAAATGACTAGTCTTTAATCTCGCAAGGGATTCCAATTCTATACTGCTGAGATAACCTGTATTGAGGGTGTCATAATCATTCAGGTCAACAAGAAAAATAAGAACATCGCTATGTTGCCACAGGTGAGGAATTTCATCGAGGGAAACGAGGGATGGTGACATTAAATTCTCATTGAACATACAGTCCACCTGTATCCTTATAGTACAGAATATTGTTTCATATCTTATTTACTGGAAGTTTGCTGAATAGGGGCGTGGGGGGTCGAGAAAGACTCCTGCCTTACCTTACAATTTGACGGGAGAGCAATTTCGGTATGCTGGAACAGTAGCCCATTTGTGGCATTCCCGTTTCCTGTGTGATATTATGTCCTTTACGCTCAGATTTATAGTTTAAATATCATATAAACAATTTTTACTTCTTCAACATACTTTACAATTCTCACCCTTTCTTAAACATTGAGATAGAGAAATTTAAATCTGAAAAAAATGTTGATTATTTACCGCCGCCAGCAGCATGTTGAAATTCTTACGTTGATATTAAATTTATACTTCATATAAATAATTGAAAAAAGCAATACTAAAATATATAAACGATAAGGATATAGGGTATTCGTTTCTTAGCGCCCCTACTCGGAGGTCGCACATTTTTTATAAGTAAAAGAACAGTGAGTAATATAATGCAAAATCAATATAACTCAATCTTAACTGAGGTGTCAGAAACTGCAAACTGCGGAAGAAAGGGTAAGAGCGAGATTGATAAAGTATCTCGGCAGGGATGAAAGCGGGATACGCAAGGTTGTGCTCAATCTCTTCCTGACCGGAGACAAGTTCACCACCGGTGAAGTTTACGATTACCTGGATAAAGGGAATTTTGAGGTAAGCTACCGAGGAGTCTCGGCTATGGTCGGGCTTATGAACACAAGGCTCGGGATCCTGAGCATAAATGTCTCCGGAGATCACAACGTATATTCCCTTAAAGAAAACTACAAAAACATTGTCGGCTCCGTGCTTGAAAACTACTGAGCCGTTTTTATTGTTACCTGTTTTTGAGTGAGAATTTTCGAATTACCTACATGTTCTGCTAAAACAGTGAAAATATATAGACTGACCGAAGGTTTTCGATCTTGCTTAAGGATATTTAATCTGAAGTAAAAACTGAGAGATTAGAAATCTGGAGGCTTCCAGAATTTATTTCAATGTGACCAGTTGTGCACACCACAATCACTCCAGATAATGCTGATTTTTGCTATTACGCTAGTTGTGGTTCTGTCAGATACTCAAGAACAGGTTACATTTGAAGTTTGATTTCCTGTTCCGGGATATGCATGTTAAAACTCAGAGTGCTTTAACTCCTAAGTATATCCTTGCATATCCGCTATCATATATCGCATGATAGTTGTTATCGAGGGAGTGTTTGAAAGAAGGACCAAGCAACAGTTTAGGAACATATTGAACTCTGATAGGCCGATCTAAACTGATTTTTCTCCAGATTAACATTCTGTCTGCCATACGTTTCCAATCTAAAGTCCCCTCAGGACTAACTGCATACTCTCCGACTCTGTTTCTGGATAAGTATGTCTGGAATATATTACTGACTGTCTGGGCATCTGTCAAAATTATATCCATACGAATCGTTAAGTTTTACACACATGCTGATCTCAGATTCAATCCAGATCAGTTTTTGATTGAAACTTTTCCCACAAATGGGAAAATCCATATTTGCCATAGAATTAGTTATCATAAAGAATGAAAATATTATAAGTAGAACGGAGATAAAAGCAGCTTTACGAAATTTATCAAGGATGAAATCGAGGTGTGAACATTACACTAATTAACCCCGTTACCCAACTAATAGATAGATTATCTGAGTAATAAACTTTTTGCATATTTTATAGAGGATAAAAGAGTATTTCTCTTTGCCAAGGTTCACTCTGATAGTCATTTTAGAGGATTTTCAAGAAAGAATTAAGTAGAGACTTATTAAATTTGATTAAATTGTCTAAGACTGCATATGAAACTACATTTACGATAAAGAGGTTTCTTAAGCAAAAGAAATATTAATATCTTGAGTAAGAGAAGGTAATTAGGTTCCATTGGAGAGAAGTTTACGCGGGTACTTCTCATATCCGTCGTATATTAAGGAGGAAAGCGTATAAAAATTTTAAAAGAAATGTCCTGGAACAGCAGAATCTTGCGAGCGGGACTTCGTTTTTTGAAAGACCGCGTCTTCAGTATATTTTATCGTGAATATGAGAAAAGACTCGAGATAGACATTCTGAACTCAGAAATTCCACATCATGTAGCTGTGATTATGGATGGGAACCGCAGGTATGCGGGACAGCTGGGAAAGACTCGGAGTTACGGGCATGCAATGGGGGCAGAAGTTACTGAAAAGGTAATTGAGTGGTGCTATGAGATCGGAATAAAGCAGCTTACTCTTTACGCCTTCTCTACGGAAAATTTTCAACGCTCAGAAGAGGAAGTTGACGGTCTCTTCAACCTAATCAATGAAAAGTTCCTGAAAATCTACTCTGACCCAAGAACACATAAAAAAGAGATGCAGGTCCGCGTCATCGGAGACAGGTCAAAACTACCTGCTTTTCTTAAGGAGTCAATTGAAAAAACAGAAAAAGCTACGGAGAACTACAGGAAATTTCACCTTAACGTTGCTATTGCCTACGGAGGCAGGCAGGATATAATTCAAGCAGTCCGTGATATTGCAAGTTGTATTTCCAATGGGAAACTCTCCCTTGAGGAGGTAGATGAGAATCTTATTTCAAAACATCTTTACCCAGCCCCGGGAGTTTCTGTTCCGAACGTTGACCTTATTATCCGAACTGGAGGAGATGAAAGGATTTCAAATTTTCTTCCCTGGCAGGCTAACGGGAGTGAATGTGCCGCTTATTTCTGTGCTCCTTTCTGGCCGGAATTTCGAAAAATCGATCTTCTACGCTCTATCCGGGTATATCAGGCCAGAAAAGCCGAAAGAAAACAGGAACAATCATACAGGGCTTTAAAAGTTGTAAATTTTCTGAAAATAGGAAACCGTGGAGAAAAATTCGAAGAGATTGGCCAGCTCCAATCAGTAAAAAGGCAGGGGATTTCCTGAAATATTCTACAAATTATAATTCTATTGCAAGCAATTTGAAATAATGTTATTGCAGTTAAATAAATTACTTTCAGAAACTTGAATGCAAAAACTTCAAAATAAAAAGAATGGTATATTTGAGAAACTTTTCTGTCTATATTACTTTTAAAGCAGCCTTCCAGACTTTTTAAGATATTATAAGAATAATCTTCCTGAATACCGATATATTGATATTCAGGGGATGAGTATTTAAAGTGGGGAAATTTGGCTGCATCTAATTTTTCAGATTACAGGCTTACAAAAAGCTTGGGAAAGAATATCATTAGTATCGAGGATAGACTAATTCATTCCAGAACCGGATTTCGTTTAGAATGGTATCTGGAGATAGATTAGAAACCTGGGGAGTTAGAATGGATAATGTTAGCAAGTTAAATTCGCATCCCTTAAAGATCTACTTTCAGAGGGATGGGGAATCAAAAGGTATAAAACCTGTAATTACGGCTCAGGATCATTTTCAGTATAATTTAAAACTACTGGAAACTGAAAGCGTGGGAGACAAAGAAATTGTGGTTACATGCCCTTCAGGCGTGCAGGCAATGATAGCTGCCAGAATACTGACCAGGGAAGGTGCAGGGAGAACCAAAATTCCTAACGACAGAAAACTCACTGGCGGAAAGAAGAAACCTGAGAAAAGCCGGAGGGATTTTACTGGGAAAAGAATACGGAAAACCTAACCGCCTGATAAATGAAAAGAGCCCTTATCTTCTCCAGCACGCCTATAATCCTGTGGACTGGTATCCATGGGGAGAAGAGGCTTTTGATAAAGCCAGAAAAGAAAATAAGCCTATTTTTCTGTCAATTGGTTACTCTACCTGCCACTGGTGCCATGTAATGGCACATGAGTCTTTTGAGGATGAAGAGGTAGCAAGACTCATGAATAAGGCTTTTGTTTGCATAAAAGTAGACCGGGAAGAACGACCAGATATTGACAATATCTATATGACAGTTTGCCAGATTATATTAGGAAGAGGGGGCTGGCCGCTTAATATTATCATGACTCCAGGCATGAAGCCTTTTTTTGCAGGAACCTACATTCCTAAAAAGTCCCGTTTTAGCCAGACAGGAATGCTTGAGCTCGTGCCCAGGATAGAGGAAATCTGGAACAGGCAGCATAAAGAAGTACTTGATTCGGCTGAAAAAATCACGTCTTCTATCCAGAATATGATCTCAGAGTCAGCGGGAGAGGGCATAGGGGAAACAATAATAGAAGAAGCTTATGAAGAGTTGTTGAGTTCTTTTGATAATGAATATGGTGGTTTTCAGAGAGCCCCAAAATTTCCTACACCACATAAAATATTCTTTTTGCTCCGCTACTGGAGACGCAGCGGAAATCCTGAAGCTCTTTATATGGTCGAATACACCCTGGAAAACATGTACAGGGGAGGAATCCATGACCACCTGGGTTCGGGTTTCCACCGATACTCTACAGATAATATGTGGATTGTTCCTCACTTTGAAAAGATGCTGTACGACCAGGCTCTTATTGCGACCGCATATATAGAAGCCTATCAGGCTACCGGAAAGAACCTATATAAAGAGGCAGCAGAGGGAGTTCTCGGCTATGTGCTAAGAGATCTTACGTCTCCAGAAGGCGGATTTTACTGCGGAGAAGATGCCGATGTAGATGGAGAGGAAGGAAAGTATTATCTCTGGAATTTAGAGGAAATCAGTAGTGTGCTTAGCCCTGAAGAATCCGAGCTGATTACACAGGTGTTCAATCTCAGCGAAGGAGGTAATTTTGAAGAGGAAATAAGAGGTAAAAAAACAGGAACCAATATTCTTTATTTGTCCCGCTCCCCGGAAACCATTGCTGCCGAGATGGGAGTTTCCTCAGACGAGATTAAGAGTCGGATAAAAGCGGCTAAAGAAAAACTCCTTGCAGCCCGGAACAAACGTAAAAGACCTGCAAAAGATGACAAAATTCTCACAGATTGGACTGGACTTATGATTACAGCTTTTGCAAAAGGTTTCCAGGTCTTTGGGGAAGAAAAGTTTCTGAAAGCTGCCACAAATGCTGCGGATTTTATTCTCAGCAGGCTTTACAGTCCCGATAAACGACTGCTTCACCGATATAGGGAAGGAGAAGCCGGAATTCCCGGGACTGCTGATGACTACGCATTTCTGATTAATGGACTTCTGGATCTTTACGAGGCAGGATTCGAACTTCGCTATCTTAAAGCAGCCCTTTGCCTTAATAAGGAATTTATTGAACATTTCTGGGACCCTGTTCAGGGGGGGTTCTTCTTTACCGCTGACGATAGTGAATCACTTATTTTCAGGAAAAAAGAGTTTACGGATGCAGCCATACCATCAGGTAACTCCATTGAGATGTTGAACCTTCTTCGACTTGCGAGAGTGACTGCAGATCCTGAGTTAGAAGATAAAGCTCAGGAGTTGGAACGTGCTTTTTCAAAACACGTAAGGAAAATACCATCAGGGTACACCCAGTTTTTATCAGCGTTTGATTTTGGTCTGGGCCCTACATATCAGGTGGTAATTGCAGGAAAGCGTGAGTCTGCGGACACGGAGCGTATACTCGAAGAACTCAGGGCTTATTTCATCCCCAATAAAGTGCTGATTTTCAGACCTGAAGGAAAAGATTCTGAGATTACAAATCTGGCAATATATACGAAAGACCAGACTCCTATAGAGGGAAAAGCCACTGCTTACGTCTGCCAGAATTATGAATGTCAGCTTCCTACTACTGAGGTCAATGAGATGTTAAAAATGTTAAATGTATGAATAAAGTATAATTGAGATTACCGTCAATTAACTGTTAAATATTAAAATGGAGGCATGGAAAATGAAAGAATACACACTTGAAGAACTTGCAGAGTACAACGGCAAAAACGGCAAGATGTATATTGCCTATCAAGGCCAAGTCTATGATGTTTCAGACAGTTATCTATGGGAAGGTGGCGTCCACCAGGGACTGCATGATTCAGGAAGGGATCTTACTGAAGAAATGGATGAGGCGCCTCATGGGCCTGAAATATTTAAGGATTTTCCTGTTGTAGGAACTTTGAAAGAGTGAACTGGTCTGGTGTTAGGGAATTGAATTCGTTTCCTGACAGATGATCATACAAACTAATCTGAAGAGTTATGAATTTTAAAACTTTTCTTAAAAACATTTTTTATATTTTACCAAACTTTAAGGAACCCTGAAAAGATGGTACATTAAATTTCAGGGCTTGAGGAATCAAAAAAAATCCGCAGGTGCGGATATAATCACTAACATCGTTCTCAGATGTTTTCTCAGAGCTGCATTAAGTATAATTGATATAAACTCGTTTTTTTCTTTATGTTAATAGGACTCACCGGTACACCGGGTACTGGAAAAACTTCAGTGAGCAGGTTTCTTGAAAGAAAAAGGCACTGGAAAGTAATTCACCTTAACGACATCATCAAAGAGGAGCACCTTTACACCGAGATTGATAAGGAGAGGGATGCTGTCATTGCAGATATGGAACTTATCAGGCAGCGTCTTGCAGAGATTATTAGTGGAAAGGAAAATGAGGTAATAATTCTTGAAAGCCATCTTGCTCATTACATTGCGGACACTGTAATTGTACTCAGGTTATATCCCCCTGAATTAAAAATGAGGTTGGAAACACGTGGCTATTCTGAAGAGAAAATAAAGGAGAATGTTGAGGCTGAAGCTCTCGATGTAATTCTGGTTGAAGCCTTTGAATGGTGTGAAAAAGTTTTTGAAATCAATACGACAGGCAAAAGCATTGAGGAAACGGGACAGGATATAGAAAAAATAATAGATCATGTTTTAAGCGGTAGTGAAGAAGAACTATTAGAGTATAGACCTGGATCAATTGACTGGATTGACTTCGCTACCTGATTTTTCATTAATTGCCTTTTTGCTAAAACTTTTTCCTAAAAAGTTTTTGATAAAATTTCTTCCTAAAAAGTTTTCGGTAAATTTTTTTTCCTAAAAGCTTTGTTTTAAAGAAAATTAGTAAGGGATATGGGGATCAGACCCCGGAAGATTAAAACTTCCTTTTCCCTTAAAAGTGCTTAGCATTTGCAACTTTTGCATGCTGAACCAGTGGGTTTCTTTGCACAGATAGAAGTGCACTTTGAGCAGCTGTCGCAGTTGATATTAAACGTAACTGTTGCACAATCAGTTCTTCCATCTTTACCCTTTACACAGTATTTGAAACTGTCAGTACAAGCTTTAGTGCATTTTGCTGGCTTTGTGTAGCAGAATTTACCATTACTCTGAATACAGATCTTACCGCCCAGTTTGGTATCAAAACATCCAGTTTTAGCAACTTTAAGATTGCATCCTTTGTCATTCTTCAGCACGGTATTGCAGTAAGATTTAGATTTACAGTTAATTGTAAATTTATCGTTTACTGCATCTGTTTTTACCTTACACTTGCTACATGAAGAACACGCCGCGGCTGCTCCTGTCATAGACATGACAAAGAAGACCAGCGTGAAAACACAAATTGCCTTAAACATGGTTCTTCTCATAATATATCCTCCATAGTATACACTCAACCATGAGAATTTCAAAGATATTGTTTTTTAAATCCGATTCTCAATGGCAATGAAAATATACTCCAGATTAAACCCCCCGATTTATCAGGGAAGTATATTTTCATATGATTGAGTGGTAGTTCTACGATATATTTCAACAAACAGTTTAAAATTAAACTGTCAGTTTTGAAATTTTATGCATCTTTAACTTTTCAAGAAATACAGTCACTTACCAATGTGCTAAGTTACAATATCGATTGCAGCAGTTAACCTAGTATGTCAAATTTAGGTTAAAAGTTGAAACGTACTGTAACAAAACACATAGGAATTGATCCTATATTTGTATGAAAAAGTTTAAACAGTGCACAAATAGAAATAGGACTTTCTTTTATAAGAAATTTTCTCTGTGATATAAGTTGCACTGTTTACATCTGATACTTATTTAAAAAATTTAAAGTGATGGAGGAAAGAGTTTTTCATATGTGGCAATATATAAATAAAAAGAGCTTAAAATCAGGAAAAAATAAAAAATGTTGAAATTAAGGAAAAAAGAAGGCAAAGAAAGCGAAAAGTAAGGAAAAAATAAAGAAAGCTAAGAGTAAGGAAAGAATGAAAAAAGTAAAGAAAGCCGTAAAGAAAAAATAAAGGTGAAGATTAGCTACATAGAGAGGGAGGAAAAGGCTGTAAACCTTTTAGAGACTGATAAACAACGTTATGTCACTAAATGCAAAATCTGATATACAGAGTACCTTCATAGCGAAGAATTACTATCACTGGCAGAAACATTCCTCAAGCGAGTTACTCCGTCAATTTCCCTTATGACTTCCACAATAGGTTTTGGAACAAGGTGTTCCCATTTCTCCCCTGCAACCATCCGCCTCCGGATCTCCGTGCCTGAGTATTTCTCCCGAACATAAAGGGGGGATTCTTTTACGCAAAACCCGGCTTCTCGGAAGAGTTGAATAACAAGCGGATTGTTTGAGTACACTACCTGAAAATTTGGCGTTCGGGATGCAACGTGATGAACCCAGATAGAATTGTACCTGACATCCTCAATAGGTAGAACGTAGTGTCGGATAGGGAGATTTTCAAGCGCATTGTACAGCATCAACACTCTTTCCCCCGCCGTAAAAGGATCAGTGGATTCGTGGCTTTTCTGGGCGCTTCCTATGCCTATGACCAGTTCGTCAACTTCTTCCGCAATCTGCTTAATTATAGCATGGTGCCCGAAATGATACGGTTGAAAACGTCCAATATAAAAAGCTCGCACCATCCCGGATTCCAACCTCCTACCATGCATTGATTATCTTTTCAATATATTAGATTTTAGACTACTTCGTTACGGATCCCTGTCTCAAAGGTGAACTTCTGACATACTTCCGCAAAATGTTCAGCATTATTTTTGCGCTTCGTATCAATAAGCTTTCCGACAAGTTCGAGACCTGGCTTGGGGTCTTCCATAATTTCCATCTCATCACGGACCATATCGAAGTATTTCTCTCCGATCTCTGTTCTTATAAAGACCGAGTTCCACCCATCTGGGGCTCCGACAGAACCTACTGAAATATCGGCAAAGACCGAAGTGTAGTCACAGCAGTGATGGCAGGGGTTCCGTGCATATTTGGCCACATCCTTGATAGGTACAGTGTGAACCTCGCCGTCACTGGTATAGACCCAGAATTTACCTTTGGTAAACTCCATCTTCGTGACATCCTCGATCTTTACTTTCATGATCTCAGGAATTATCTTTCCAAGCATTACATCTTGATGAAAACTTTCCATACAGAGTAATCCAATAATAAGTACAATTTTTTCGCTTACGTTATCACGGATAAGTTTTGCAGAATGAGCCTGGCAGGGCACACCGACAACAGCAATCCGGTCATATTTTTCGAAGGCTTCTCTGAGAGCTGCAACGACCGGGTCAGAGGTATACTTGGTTCCTCTTGTCCTCTCGACGTCTTCAGCGCTTGTTAATAGAACTACTTCAGGTTCCCATTTCTCGTTTCGAGTAATTCCAACGGCGCAATCTATCGTACCCTTATTGAAAAGAGTTTTCAGGATACCGCTGGTTACTCCTCCATCCTGGCTACCGGCACTGTCCTTAGATCTGGCGGCAAAAAACTTGCGTACATTTGCAAGCTCATTCTCAATGAAACCGTCTACTACCGGACAGATTCTGCTGCAGACTAAACAACCTTCACAAACCAGATATCCAGCTCCTTTCTCATAAAGACTCAGATCATTCGGATCACGAATTTCTGCTGCCTTCTTTACAGTTACAGCCCCTATAGGACATACGGCTTCGCATGCCCCGCAGGCTGCGCATACGTCATATTCAATGACTTCTGCAATCTTTGGTGGTGGCATTAGTTACCTCCAGTGCCTTAATTTGCTTGCCTTAAGGACAAATGTTTTTTAAAAAATACAAAAAATAAAAAATATTGTGAAGGATGTAATAAAATTACATCTTTGCAATGATTTCTTTACCTACAAGCTTTATTGCTTTTTCTTTGTCAGGACCTATCGGAGATCCGGCAACAATCTGGGTAACTCCGATTGTTTCAAGGTCCCTGATTCTCTTCATGCAGTCCTCAGGAGTTCCGCAGATAGAAAATGCCTCAATCATCTGAGGGGTTACGAGTCCGCCCATGAGAGCTCCGAAGTCTCCCTTGGCAATTGCTGCACCTATCTGGCTCTTGGCTTCGACTGGAATTCCGTGGCGCTCAAGAACAAGGTCAGGGGAACCTGCAACAATGAATGCAACAACGACTTTTGCGGCATTGACTGCCTTTGCAGGGTCTTTGTCAATTGAGAAACAGGCGTATGCTGTAACATCGACTTCTTTCGGGTCACGGCCTGCCTTTGCAGCTCCTTTCTTGATCTGCTCGACAGCAACTTCGAAGTCCTTCGGGTGGGATGCATTGATAAGGACGCCATCTGCAACCTCACCGGCAAGTTCGAGCATCTTGGGACCCTGGGCACCCATGTAAATGGGAACGTCTCCAACTTTAAAGGCAAGCTTTGCACCTGCAAACTTAACCATTTCCCCATCCATAGATACTTTCTGACCTGAGATGAAAGCTCTGATTGCCTGAATAGCTTCTTTGGTGGTTGCAAGAGGTTTCTCCCATGCAATGCCCATGGCATCGAAGGTTGCTTTATCTCCTGGACCGAGACCGAGGACTGCCCTTCCACCTGAAATTTCAGCAATTGAGGCAATGCTGGATGCTGTAATTGCGGGATTTCTGGTGTAGGAATTTGTAACACCAGTGCCGATCTTTATACTGTTGGTGTTAAGAGCCAGAATGGTGAGAGTGGAGTACACATCACGGTTGTTGTAATGGTCAGTGATCCAGACATAGTCGAATCCCTGTTGTTCTGAGAGCTTTGCGTAATATGCGATCTTTAAGGCAGGATCGCTCGGCACAAATTCAATTCCAAACTTCATCTCAATACTCCTGAGTACTGTTTATTTAAATGGGTCCGTTTTTGTCCCCAATATATCACTTTTGAAATAATTAATACCCATTACAATAGATATTAATTATGAACCTTAACAGAATTCAATTAACAGTATTTAAGAGTCTATATATAATTAACTGTATTAAACGAATTGTATAAAACTCTTATTATAAAAAGACTTCTTCATTTTTCCTCACACTAGAATTTTTCCAAACTCCGGCCATTAAAGAAAGTTAACCAAACCTTAAAAACCTTTTCTAGAAACCGCATTAGCAGCCCCGTTTTCAAATCATACATGCCTGAATAATCAGAGCGGGAAAAAGCGTTTTTAAATGAATTTATTTTTACCAAAGCTAGCAAAAGGTTTATATTGGAAAAGCGGTATGTGCCGAAACTCCCATGCTTCCAGTTAATATAATTGCAGTCATGGAATCAAATTACTAAGAAGATTGGAAAGATAAATTTACTGGAGCTGATTGTACAATCTCAATTCCCAGGGGCATGCTCAAAAATATCCTTATTACCAAGCTATACCTTCCTGAATTTTAATCGACTCTTTCATAAATTAAGTGATAGAAATATTTTGCTGAGAATTTCACTCAATAGGTCGAATTGTCCAGCAATTAACTACCTTTTTACTCTGTAAAGCTCTTCATCAAAGTTTTGGAAATATACAATTCTCTCAAAGTAGGATAAACTCCGATTCAGAGACTCCAGGATAATGCCCAGAACACTTATTTTTGCGGGCATCACGTCTACCAGATGCGTTTTTAAATTAAGTAGTACAATTATAAGTTTACATTTAATAATCGTTCTGGATCTTTTTTTAGACAACCTGGATATATGATTGTATTTTTTTTCTTTTGAATAAAAACCTAAACTTATGGAGTTAATAACGTAGCTGATTGGAGGTCTGTTGTGAAAATTTAATTTATTATTATCTTAAACATTATAGAACCCCAAAATAACGACATACTGTTAAAACTTATTTTACAAAGTGCCAAAAACATTTTATAATAGAACTGCATAAGCCTGTGTGTCAACTCAGGAATTCGACAACGCTGAATGACAGCATTTTAAAAGTAGAGTTGACCTGTGGCAAAAGACCGTTATAAGTAAACAGAAAGTATTGACAAGAAAGATGCTGTCCTGTGGTCAGTAGCAAGTTTTGATTTGTAATCCAAAACTTCTAGTTTCCTGCCACCTCCAGTGACTAATCCCTATAAGTGATTGGAGAATGGAAACTCTGTGTGCAACGTGTACGCCCCACTAAATCAAAAGAACCGAATTGGATAGGTTCGAAAATATTACGCAGACGTAATAGGAATTAAACCAGTATAGAGCCGACCTGATCAGGGAATTCTGTTAAAGAATTCGAAAATCCCTACCTGATTAGATTAGTTCGGAAAAGTAAGTATTACGAGTACGTAATATGGAATTTTTAAAGATAATTGGGAAGAAAGTACCTTACTGTACGTATTTTAATTTCACTTAAATCCCCATAAAAATCCAACCCAAAGGTGATACGATGCTAAAAAGACAACTAGGAACCCTATTCCTGGTAACATGCTTTATTTTAACAACCGTACCGGTTTCTTTAGGCGCTACGAGTACACAGAGTTCAAAGGTAGTAACTGTTGCAGGAGACGGAAGTGGAGACTATAATGTAGATGGGAAAGCCGACGACGTCGAGATTAACCAGGCTCTCGAATTTGCCGCAAATAACCCGGGCACAACTGTCCACCTTAAAGGTCCATTTACATACGATATAAGCGATTCTCTCAGAATCGGTAGCAGCACAGTCCTTGAAGGGGACTCCAGTGTAACAATTAAGCTTGCCAAAGGACTACCTCTCTGGGGCAGCCGCGAGAGCAGCATTGCAGAAAAGAAAGCCATGATTATGATTAGAGGCAATTCTGCAAACGACATTACAATTAAAGGTTTTACTGTTGATGGCAGTCAGTCAGACTATTATCCTAACGTCAGGCTTGGGACTTCCTCCTACAATATGGCAACACTCATAGGCGTTAACGGATTGACAATTGAGGACATGGCATTCCAGAACGGGTGTAACGACGCCATGCTTATCTCAAAGTCCAGCAACGTCATGATCGACACAGTAACTGTAAACAAGTGTGGTCACGATGGTGTGTATGCCTATCATGTAAACGGCATTACAGTTAAGAACTCTAAATTTATTAACAGGACTAATTCGTCCGTTCGGTTCGATTCCGTTACCGATGGTGTAATGACAAACAATGATTGTACCACATCTGGTGGTGGATACGCTGGTTTGGAATTACAGGGAACTCTTAAGAACATAGAAGCCTCTGGTAACTATTTCCATGACTTGCCTTCCCCCGCAGTAGTACGTTTAAACACAAAAGAAACTAATGTAAATATCCACGACAACAGAATTGAGAACTGTGGATAAGGAACTTAACTTATTGGAAAACTCTCAGCTCATTATCTGAGAGCCAAACCCATTTATTTTAAAAAGATCCTGAGATCAGGCTTAAAAATTGCCTGCTTTGCAGTTGATTTCATTCTGCAATTTCATATTAACCGTTGCCTGGCTTTTTTTAGAATATTCGTTGCAACTTTCCTGTAATGATCCTGCTTTTTCCAAGCAAAGATACGTGTTCTATTATCGGTATTTCAAATTATTAAAATTCAACCTGCATAGACTGCAAAAAATTTTATTATCCTAAAGGCATTTTAATACATACTTACAATAACTTCCTGAAGTATGGATAAGAGAATCAGAATATTTTTGTGATAATCATCATAACATCCTGTCTATTAATATGATGTCTTGAAGGTGCCGAAAATATTATTATAACTTCTGCTTGAGTTTTTATTGCAAGTAATAACATACTCAGCTCAAAGTATATGTATTTTTGAGATAATAATAAATAATCAAATGTTATTGTGTATATTGGTAGTAAAAACAGCAGTTAAATAGACTGCCAGATAAAAATAGTTTTGAGAAGAAGAGAGGAACTGGTCGGGGGTGTGCCTGCTAAAGGGGAAAGGTCCCTTTGTGAAATCAATGGTAGCGAAATTGTCGAAAAAAGAATCGAAACTAAATTTCGTTTGTTGCAGAGGGAAGATACCTCATATAGAGAAACAGGTGAGAATTTCCTTTGAACCAATACAAGAGTGCTTACAATGCTTTTAAATTTGAAATAGAGTAAGAATATTTTTAAATTTAGAGGGAAGAACAATGAAATGCTATGAGTGCGAAAGAGAAGGTAAAAATACTGATGCTGTTGGAATTTGCATTGTCTGTGGAAGAGGGGTCTGCAAAGAGCATCTTATTCATGAAGAAACTCCTGCCTGGGAGGGGGATTATCCTATCAAGCTAAAGCCCGACCTCGAGCATATTAAACGGATTGTATGTGTTCCCTGTCATCAAGCCCTGAAGGAAAACTGTCTATTTAACGAGGTATGTTGAGGTGATTGTATGCTGAAATGTTACGATTGCTTTGAAAAGAGTAAAGACACTGAAGCCGTTGGTGTATGCATTGTTTGCGGGAAAGGTTTATGTATGGAGCATATTAAAGAGGTTGAGTTTCCCATGAAAGGGGGATATCCGCTGCCTAATTTGAATCTAAAAAAAGGGCTTCCCAGGATGATGTGCCGCGAATGTATAGACTCTGTTTTTGGCGAAGATATGTGCGTATGATTCCACATGTTTCAACATAACCTCTAAATTGCAGGTAACCTTTCTTAAAGAAGTAGCAGAAATATAGCAGAAATATATACCTATAAGTATGTGGAAACCCCACATTCAGAATAAATTTCCGCATTCAGCCTCTTAAAATGAAATTCAAACAGTTTTCCTGCAAAGCTAAAAACTGGAAAATTATGTAATAAAACTGTTCAGGCATAGAATTATTTGTTCGAATGCCATACCAGCATACAGATATACTCGGTTATGTCTGATATATAATTCGGAGGGGACATGCAAGAAACCGAAGCCAGACCGATAAGGATTCTCGGGATATCCGGAAGTCCCAGGAATATGGCGACTGATTTTCTGGTCCGGGAAGCGCTCAAGATTGCAGAGGAGAAATATGGAGCAGAAACCGATTACTTTTCTGTCAGAGGAAAAAAGCTGAACTTTTGCATCCACTGCGACTTCTGTATAAGAACAAAGGAAGGCTGCGTTCATAAGGATGATATCTCAGCTGAACTTTATGACAAAATGATCTGGGCAGACGCCTGGATTATTGGAACTCCGGTTTATCAGGGAACATTGAGTGCTCAAACCAAAACAATAATGGATAGATGCAGAGCCGTACTTGCCCAAAATCCCAAAATCTTCTTGAATAAAGTAGGGATGGGCATAGCTGACGGAGGAGACAGGATGGGGGGACAGGAGCCGGCAATCCAGACTATCCTGAACTTTTATGTGATCAATGAAATGATACCTGTAGGAGGGGGTTCTTTCGGAGCTAACCTTGGGGGAACGTTCTGGTCAAAGGACAAAGGAGCGGAAGGAGTATCTGAGGATTCTGAAGGCATGAGAAGCCTCAAAAAAACCCTGAAAAAGCTTATCCAGACAACCCAACTTGTAAAAAGAGCTTCTTCAGAAGAATCCGAACCCTTGCCATCTGAGATGCCGCAGAAAGCAGCCAAATAATGAAAACTCTGGAAAGATAGGTGTCTTCTGAATTCAGGTTAATCATAAAGAGGAATAAACTCATAGTTTGACAAATCAGTTAAGGAGGAAGTTATCTTGGTAGAATCTTTAAATAAGGAAATTAAACGAATAGCATGGGGAATAACAGGTTCGGGAGACCAGATGATTGAGACCTACAGTATTCTGGTAGATATTAAGAACCGAACAGGGGTTGAAACGATGGTCTTTCTCTCCAAAGAGGGCGAGACCGTAATGAAATGGTATCATCTCTGGGACAAAATCCAAACCGATTTTCCTAACTTCAAAGTCGATGCAGGTCCCAACTCCCCATTTATTGCAGGCCCGCTGCAGATGGGATATTACGATTTCCTGCTGATAGCCCCAGCAACTGCCAATACCGTGGCAAAGATAGTTCACGGGATTGCAGACACCCTTGTTACAAATGCGGTTTCTCAAACTGCAAAAGGAGAAACACCAATTTTCATCCTGCCTGTAGACCTGAAAAGGGGAAGTGTAAAAACCGCTGCTCCCAGCGGCAGAGCCTTTGAGCTTACTATGCGCGAAGTAGATGTTACAAATTCGGAAAAACTTGCACGGATGGAAAATATTACAGTGCTCTCAAGTCCCTATGAGATCTATGATATCTTCGGACTTGAACGTCCTACTGAAGATATAACTGTGAAGGTGAAAGAGCGAAAGAAAGCTAAAGTTAAGAAAGAAACCAAGAAAGAAACCGGGATGTAAGACATAAAAATGGGGAGATTTGGAAAAAATAAGAATCAGAGGGGTAGTAGATATGGGAAGCGCGTATCAAAATGTGGTGGAGGAAGTAAAAAATCTCAAGGGAATTGAAGAAGCAGTAGCTCTGGCAATTGAAAGAGAAAAAGAAGCAAGGGACTTCTACCTGAGTAAAGCTGCTTTGATGGAGGACCCTAAATTTAAAGAGCTCTATGAGTACCTGGCAGGTGAGGAAGTAAAACATCTTGGCTACCTTGAAAGCTACCGTGATAAGAAAGAATTGCCCGTAGTAAGTACGGAAATTCCGAGCGGTCAATCTTTTTCCCCTGAATTTGATTTGGGACGTACAAAAGGTGGAGAGGTCACGCTTGGAGATGCGGGCATCCTTATTGCAGCCCTGAGGCACGAGAGAAAGAGCGAAGATTTCTATACTGAAGTCGCAAAAAGGGTTGAAGATGAAAGCCTGAGAAATTTTTTCCAAATGCTTGCAGGTTATGAGAGAGGGCATTACGAGCTAATTGACAGTTTCCTGGATGAGGTTACCAGATTCAGAATGCAGACCTGAAAAGCCGGGAGAGCTATGAGTATATGGATACGGAAGAAAGAGGAGGAGTAGTCAAGCTTTCCAGCGGAGTTTACGGGATAGGGACAATAGACTGAACTGCAGGGACTTTAACGGGATTATCACTACTGCACGATCGGTGAAAATCATAGAACAGGAACCCAAAAGGCAGGAATCCAGATATTTGAGCCCGGACTTCAGATAAATTTACGGGCCATAAGGAAAGGGACCTGTGAGATGCAAAAAGCTTGGAGAAAAGCTTGCAGATGCTGCAAAAAATAATAAGAATTTTACTGTTTCCTTTTAACAATTTTTTCTTTTTTATATTTTCTATTTCTTGAAAATATCCTGAAAAGGCTTTCAGCTCCAGTAACCTTAAAACCTGGAAATCATTGCTGCAGATCCTCCAAAAATACTTTCACCCTGCTAGGCTGAGATTAATAAATACTGAAGTACTTTTTGAGAATAGAGGTGAATACAATGGAGGAAATATTCAAAGGATTGGTCGAGCGTGCACAGTACTATGAGCAGTTTGAAAGTTACAGGAACACAAGTCCCTCCGAACATTTTGAGGATATGGCTGCACTTAAACTAAAAGCTCCAGCAATGAGTATATGAGGCTTGATTTATTGACTGTCAGCCTGAGAGTAACTTGATTCACATAACAAAAAGCTATGAACTAAAATGCTGCAAAGACTCTAAAGAAATGGAACGTTGAGGAGTAAGTCTCAAGAAAAGGTAATTTAGAAGACTTCAAGAAACTCAGAAAAAATCAGAAATATGAGATAATAGCAATGAAATTAAAGGCGGAGAGACTCACTTCTCAACTGGTTCCATTTCTGCAAATTCCTCCCCAGTTCCATAGTGTAAATTCTGAGGTTAACGCTTCACAATCTTTTTAGAAGCATCTGGCTCATCAATGGCAAATATTTATAAGTATAAGAGAGAAATATCTATTTGGGTTAAGAAAAATATCTATGTGGGTTAGGGGGAATCCGCATGAACGAATTTTTTGAAGAGATAATTGAAAGAGCTCATTATTATGAGCAGTTCGAACTTTTCAGGGAATATAAGCAAACATTCCAGGGGAATCAAACGGGAGAAAGCAAGCCCGAAAAAAGGAATAGGAAACCTGAAAAATAACTCAAGTATCAAACTTAAAAGAAAAGGAAAAAACAGATATGAACCTGGAGGGCTTCACGCAACAGAAGAGTTGTCATTCTGACTCTTTTTGATATATGCTTTAGACCCTTTTGATACCTGAATATTTTATATTTAGATTTTTAAATTTTTGTATCTCAACATTTTTGTTCTGCTTTACTGTTTACCGTTCAAGATTTTATCCTGCTATAAAAGAGATTACTCTATTACTCTTAAAAAAGATTACTCTATTACTCTTTAACAAGTATTACTCTAGCCGGAGCTCCGTCCGTGTTTATACGTAGAGGCAGACCTAAGAATGTATACTCCCCTTCCTGGACACCGGCAAGGTTGAGTCCTAAAAACAAAGTTGTATTGTTAATAAGTATTTCACGGACTTCATCGTCCCCGTCAGGCTTTTTAACGCTCAGGTAGTCAAAGCCAAGAGTTTTAACTCCGGCATTGACGAGGTATTCAGCTGCGTCCATTTTAAGGTGCACATAGTTCTCAAGGAACTTAACGTACCCCAGGGTTGAGTTCCTGGTCTTGAGAAGCACTATATCTCCTGGCTGTATTTCAAATGTTTCAAGGTCCTGCCTGTGGATTTCGTTCTCCACATGGATAAGATCAAAAACCTTGCATTTTCCATAAAAGTGATCAAGAGGCAAGTCAGCAGCACTTTCTCTTCCATCCTGAAGATGCAGTCTGGATTCTACATGAGTACCTGTATGGCTTCCCAGAGTCAGGATAGATTCGTTTACATTATCTCTCGGGACAGAAGCATACCTCTGAATAGAGGGTGACGGCTTTCCCGGATATACAACCATTTCTTCCGTAATAGGCAATGAGACATCGAAAAACTGACGCAGAATGAAACCCCCACTCATTCGTTAGTGACATATCAGAATTTAAGCGCAGCTATTTTGATAGTCTATTTTAATAGAAATCTAACTGCTCTTTATAATAATAGAGGGTTTAAAATATTAAAAGTTCCCCTCTGGCAGGAGGCATATCCAATCTTACTACTGAGTTTTTACAGGTTTCTCCTCACATATTCCGCAACCGCGTTTCCGACTTCCATTGTGCTGGCTGTTCCTCCGAGGTCAGGAGTGATAATTTTCTGTTGAAGCACATGGGCTATCGCCTCGTCTATAATCCGGAATCTTGCTTCCCCTATCCACTCCAGCAGCATTTTTACGCAGAGAATTGCAGCGAGCGGATTTGCAATGCCCTTTCCGGCAATATCAGGTGCGCTTCCGTGCACCGGTTCGAAGAAGGCATATTTATCTCCTATATTGGCGCTCGGGACAAGGCCGAGACTTCCTACAAGAGCTGCACACATGTCACTCAGGATATCCCCGAAGAGGTTCGTTGTAACCACAACGTCATATCTTTCAGGATGCATCATAAGGCTGTAAGCCATTGAGTCAACAAGCGTATCCTCATACTCTATTCCGTGAGCAGCAGCAGTCTGCCTGCAGGTATCAAGGAAAAGTTTGTCAGATTTCAGGACATTGGATTTATGAACAATTGTCAGCCTGTTCTTTCTTTCCTTAGCAAGTTTACAGGCATATTCGGCAATTCGCTCGGAGCCCTTTCTTGTGATGATTCGCTTTGTCCAGGAAAGTTCAGACCCTATTTCCTCAATCCCAGAGTAAAGCCCTTCAGTGTTTTCCCTTACAATAATAAAATCGAAGTCGCTTCTCCCGGTAACTCCTGTTATGCCAGGAAGAGGTTTTACAGGTCTGATATTGGCATAAAGATCAAGTTCCTTTCGGATGGTTAGGAGAACGCTTTTGTAACTCGGATCCGGCACAGTGGTAACGGCTCCAAAAAGAACTGCATCGCACCCTTTTATAGTCTCCAGATCGTCACTCGACATTGCAGTCCCTGTTCTTTCCCATCGAGTGTAGCCGAGTTCCAGAGGTACTTTCTCAAACCCAAGCCCGAAAGCATCAAGGACTTTAACAGCCGCAGGGGTTACCTCCCTGCCGATCCCATCACCTTCGATTACAGCCAGTTTCATGTTACTGCATCTATAGTTTGGAGTATATGAATCTGGCGTAAGTTTTTCAGATTTAAGACACCTCAGATTCAGAGCATGTGTTCGACAAGGATTTTTATGCCGAGCCCGATAAGAATAAGACCTCCTATAATCTCGACTTCGTGCTCAAAGAAATGACCTATTCTGTATCCAAGGACTGCTCCGCAGAAAGACATGAAAAAGGTCACACAGCCTATTATAATTACAGGTTCAAGAATAGGCGTATTTAGAAATGCGAAACTTATCCCCACAGCAAGGGCATCTATGCTTGTAGCGACTGCGAGTACAAAAAGTATCGAGTAATTAAGGGAGCTTACCTTTCCATCAGGATCTCCGTAAAGAGCCTCGTAAATCATTTTGCCCCCAATAAAGGCCAGAAGCCCAAAAGCAATCCATGGAGCATAATCTGAAACAAAGCCGCTTACTGCACTCCCTCCAAGCCAGCCCAACACAGGCATGAAAGCCTGAAACCCCCCGAAGAAGAGAGCCAGCTTAAGCGCATCATTGAGATGGAAGGGTCTTATTGTGGTTCCGCTTGACATGGAAACTGCAAATGCATCCATTGCAAGCCCAAGCCCAAGAAGAAAATTAGTCAAGAAAGACATCAAGTGTGTTTACTCCGGTTTCGTTTTATAAATAGTATAGATGGATATTTAAGGGCACAAAAATCCTCATGTGCGGAGGATGTTTGAGAATCAAAAGTTTTATAGTGTCCATATGCTGTAGTTGTCACACTTTTGATGACACATAAATCTACAATCAGATTTAAAGCTATGTCTTCTGAAAAGGTAAAAACCTTTCTTAAAAAGGCAACTTTTGTAATAAACCGCTTGAATGCAAGCCTTTTCAAAAAAATCAACGAGCGCGATACAACTTATGCTTGAGCCAAAACTCAGGCTCATACTTTGGTTTTAGACTTTCCCTCAAACACTGATTTCACTTTACTACCTGATGGCCCTGACCTTAATCTTCTGTAGACGGTGTATTTACCGGTGCCATCATAGGAAACCGCATACTTACCGTCTCCTCCATCAAAAAATTTGAAGCCGTTTCTGTAAAATGCCGGATATGCTACAATGCGTGGAGGATTAATCGAATAACGCTGGTATATATTATCGTCGGCGAGAGTTTTAATCAAATCAGGTATCGCGTCCACCTGCTGATACTTCGCCTGAACATTACGTCCGAGGATTGAATTATAAGCAAGTGAAATCTGCACTGCAACCGTTATAAGCACTACCTTAAGCAAGAAAATTCCTACGATTAATCCAGCAAGCCATGCAAGCATTAGCCAGAACATAATACCAACCCCCCAAAACTTCGGCTTTACTTTTAATTCGTCGGTAGTCTGCGACTACGTGAATATCTTAAACCTTTAACATCCCCACAGCCCTTAATCTAAGAGCAACACAGTAAATTGATCCCTGAATTGATCCCTGAAAATTATGCTTTCAAACATAATAGAGTTTTCTATTATATTTTCTTATTTGAAGATATATACTGAATCTGGATCATTTATATCAAAAAAGATGATTATTTGAATTAGTGAAATGGTTTACTGGAAACTGATCGTGCTAGGCAAAAGTAGAGCTAATAGATTGGTTATAAGCCTTACTGTACCCGCAGTGAATAAAAATAGGCGTTTCAATTAGAACACCTGCAATTACATGTTCTTGCACTGCTAATGATTTTGGATACCAACCCGGATAGCGGGTCATTAAGTATAGTATGCATTGCAGGCGTTGAAAAGTCAGATAAAATCCTCAAGGCTGGAGGTTGAAGTCTTCATAACTCTGCCTTAACCTGTTTACAAGGTTTCGAACAGCCTCAGCAACCTGGTACTCCGACGCTCCCCAGTGGACTACAGCACCATCAAAACCCGAGATTTTTACAAGCCCTGAGTTCTCAGACCTGCAGCAGCGCGTAATGAAAGGTTTTGAGGGCACAACTATCTCAGATTTAAAAGGACAAATATTTACAAAGGAATACTCAAGTTCAGGAAAGCGCATCTCAAAAAGGGTTTTTGAAATCTCGCACCCTACCAGTAGATGTCCGTTCTCCGTTAGTATATCCGAATCCAGGCATTTTCCTTCCAATCCAGATGCACTGCATGGGAAAACCGTGTTTTTCCCTTCAAATTGCCGTAGATCAATCACCTTTTCAGTAAACCTGACCTGCAGATCCCCGAAGATTCCACTGGCTTCAAGCCGTCGTATAACCAGGGAAAGCCAGGAAGGATCAGGAGGAGCAACATCAAGGATTTCGAGTTCAAGTATGCCGGAGAGGTCAGGCTTATGGACAAAAGTAACATGCCTATCCACACCTGTGAAAATTACTGTGTTCACTTTGCCGGTACAGAGTTTCTCGGCAGTTTCGATCAGGAGTGCGCGGTCTTTTATATTCAGTTCCCGATCATATTTCACCACTTCTTCTCCCGAGGCTATTGTCTCAAGAGCTTCAACTTTTCTGAGCAGTCCCTCTCCGCTTTTTTTCACACGATAAATTGCATACTCCGAGTTGCCGGTCAGGGGGTCTTCTTTTTCGACAATCAGGTAGTCAGTCAGGAAATAGATTGGCTCTTCTGTGCCCGGGCAGAATGATTTTGTCACGCCCACATTTTTGTATTCATCAGGAAAAATCATAAGTATCGATTGTTTTGGACAATTTGTTTTTCTGAGTGGTTGATTACTCTGAGTGAAAATCGAATTTGATTCAGTTCCGGTGTCTATAAGATAAGGTTATTCCTTTTGCTCACTCTGGACTTTTTTCCTGTGAGCCACAAGCCCGCCATCAGCCAGTATCTGGAGCAGGAAATCAGGCAGTTTATTTCCTCTGAAATTATCTTTTCCTGAGACTGTAACCTCGCCTTTTAAAAGGTCAACCATGATCTCGTCGCCTTCCTGACAGTCGATATCGGCTTCCATTAGAGGTAGTCCCACATTGATCGCATTTCGGAAAAAGATCCTTGCAAAAGATTTTGCGACTACACAGGCAATGCCCGCATGTTTTAAAGCGAGTGGAGCCTGTTCTCTTGAGGAACCGCAGCCGAAGTTGCTGCCTGCTACAATAATATCACCGGGTTTTATCTTTTTTGCAAATTCCGGGTCAATACCTTCCATTGCATGAGCTGCGAAAACCTGCATATCCTTGGTCCTCAGGTATTTTCCGGGAATAATCACATCTGTGTCGATATCGTCTCCGAATTTCCAGACTCGACCTATTATAGGATTTTCCATCATACTTCACCTGCCAGGTAGTTTTTTAATAGTATATCTAGGTAGCGGGAAAATGAAGCAAAGATTTTGTAAGTCTAGCTCAAAGCAAGGCGGACAATATAGAGCCAGGAAAATAAAGGCATAAGGAAAAGTGGAGGAGAGACAGTAGAGTTAGCAATAGCACACTCCGACTGCTTCAGACCTTTATCTCTTCTCCGTTTAACACAGCTTCCTCACTTACCCTTACTTCTTTTGTCGTATTGTCGTAACTCACTACGTAGGGTCCCACAGGTGCAGTATCGAACTGAGTCTCGCCTTCAATCGGACCCTCAGTTGAATAGGGGACTGTAAACTCGTACCTGCCCTGAGAATTCGCAGTTGTTGACTGCGTGTATTCAAAGGTCCGTCCCTGTCCTGTAAGGATTGTAGCGCTTATTTTGACGGTTTCATTGGGAGAAGCAGTTCCTGTTATGTTTGCACCTTTGACGTACTCGAAGATCTTGACGTAACCCGTATGTATCTCCGGAATATTGCCTCCGAATACAAAATTATAGACCTGTTTATATCCTACCTCATTGGTTTGATATGCCTCAGTCTCATGAACCATACGGTAGTGCTTCAGGCCGTTTGCGTCAAAAATGTGCAGCCTTGCTTCCATGGAATTGAAGTATCGGGTAGAAGGTATATTCTGATACCCTCTGCCTGTCCAGACAGGTTGATAGTACCCTTCTGTGTCAAGAGTCCATTCAGGCATTGCCCCAAATATGTCCGTGGCCATTCTGGCATCAGACATTATGTAACGTGCGCCTGCTTTGTCAGGTCTTGGGTCTATAGCTTCAAGCACAGCATTTGCTTCTTCTTCAGAGGGGGCTGTGAAAAAGCTTGCAGCACCTGGCTGGTTTTCTTCGTCAATGCTCACCCTGCGCCCTCCTACACCTGCCTGGAAAGGATTAGCATTGGGCATTCTGTGACCAAAAAACTCGATATAGTGCCCGTAGTCCCACCAGGACATAACACCGTATGCAGTATCAGGATAATCGAAAAGTTCTCCGTCTTTTGGGGCTTCATAAATAGCGTTGAAGTCCATCCCGGGATCGGGGGTGTTTGACCGAAGCCAGAGTGTTGCTTCCATCCAGGGTTCATTGGGATCGTTTGAGCCTTTTGCCTGAAACATTGCAGATTCATATGCCGGATAAACCAGAAATGCTACTATAGCCAGGACTGCAAACACCTGCTGTATTTTGACAAATTTAAAAGCATCAGAAATATCGGCAGGCGATTTTACAGTATCTCTGAACTTCTGGTCAAGTTCATTCCACTTCACCCTGTCAAGTAGCAGGCCTCCCAGGTAAGCACTCAGGATTGAAACATTTATGGAATAGTAATATGCAAACCGGTTCTGGCCGTAAATTGCAAGGAGAATAAAAAAGCTCCATATAAGGATCAGTACCTCCTGAGGCTTTGGTTTTCTGAACAGGTTTGCAGCCAGAACAAGCATACCCAGCAGAGAAGCTAGGAAACCTGTAACAGTGAAGTTTGCAAAAACTTTTTCCAGGGTAAATACGTCACCCTGGTAGAATATGGAACTAGCCTCACCAATGGTAGAAGGCCCACCCTTCTGGATCATGAAAACGGTCGTCGGGGCGTGTATAATCAGGGAATAAAGCGAAGGGGATACGATTTTAGTAATTATGAGCCCGAGAATGCCAGCTCCGAGAATGATAAGCGGGAAGTAATAAGCCTTTAACTGCTTTATTTTGAACTCTCTTTCAAGGAAACTCAAAGCTGCAAAGCCTGCCATTGTTCCAAGTGCAGTGACAACATGGAACCATGAATAGTAATAAAGCGAGAAACCCATATCAGGATGCACAAAGGGAAGGATAAGTAAAGTGCTTACTAAAAACGTGACTATGCCTGTAAACCCAAGATAGTCACTTGACTCATTGCGGAAATTGTCAATAATATACTGGAATATGGCGTAAATGAGAGTGATTAGGAGGAAAAGAGAACCTCCTGGCCAGGAGAGCTGGTAGGCGGAATACATGACACCAGCAACAACTGAGTACAGTAAAGGCTCTCTCAGGACACGGAAGTTCTTATTAAATACATCTTCAAAACGCAGTTTTTTTTCCTTTGCCGAGATGAGAGCGAGCATGAAAAACATCATGAAGAGAGTACTGAATAGCGATTCAGCAACATGGTGGTCTGTAAAACCAATGAGCGAACGGGATAGGAACTGACCCGGAGCAAAGGCAATCAGTATCGCAGCTAGAAGCCCTGTTTTACGCCCGCCAAGGTATTTTCCTATGTAGTAAACCGGAACAACAGTAAGAGCTCCGAGCACTGCAGGGAAATACGCAGCTATGGTGTTAACCAGTTGGAGACTGGGACTGCCCATCCCGAGAACAAAGGAAGTAATAGCTATCATCTGGTCGAATAATGGTCCAAAATGGATGTAACTCCCGTAAGGATAATTGGTCATGGGATTGTAAAACATCCTGTTGGGGTAATTCTCAAGCAGGACATTTAAAGTACGCATATGATACCAGGCATCGTTGGTCGCGAATTTCACGATCCCACCAGGTAAAAATACAGTATCTGAAGGAAGTGTTCTTACCCACAAAGATACAAAACCAATTATCGCAACTGCCAGAGTATAAGGCCAGCTGGATCTTATTTTATCTTGGAATGATGATACAGGATGATCCTGAGAACTCATAATAATCCCCTTTAAGAGGTAAATTTTGCAATTAAATATATAATTTGTGGAAGAAGAAAATCAAATAGATAATATTGTCTGACTTAGAAAGTCAATATGTCTATTTATAATTTTATCTAATTTATATTCAAGATTTATACAGTTTTTACTGAGCCGGTCACGACAATCATCGGAAATGCCAGAATTTCCGAAGAGATCTTTGTTCCTCTGTCCCATCGGCAGGCTCTCTCAAGCCATTTACTATGGGACAATAATGCGTCTTCTAAAAGACACCTTATAAAAGACGCGGCACAAGGGCAATTTCAGTCTGAGACGCCCTAATATATGTGGAATAACTTTATTAATAGTATATAAAAGTATATGTAAACGCGAATTGCATAATTAAGAAAGAATTATTCTTGAAGGTTACAAGATTCTGCAAGAATCTTGTACTGGTGAACGCCAGAGAAGAATAAAAATAAAGATATGAGATAAAGAAAAAGAAATAAGGTGCAGAGTTATCCTGACCGCATATCTAGAATATTTAGATCTTTATCTCTCTTTAGATCTTTATCTCTCTTTAGATCTTTATCTCTCTTTAGATCTTTATCTCTCTTTAGATCTTTATCTCTCTTTAGATCTTTATCTCTCTTTAGATCTTTATCTCTCTTTAGATCTTTATCTCTTCTCCGTTTAACACAGCTTCCTCACTTACCCTTACTTCTTTTGTTGTATTGCCGTAACTCACCACGTAGGGTCCCACAGGTGCAGTATCGAACTGAGTCTCGCCTTCAATCGGACCCTCAGTTGAATAGGGGACTGTAAACTCGTACCTGCCCTGAGAATCCGCAGTTGTTGACTGCGTGTATTCAAAGGTCCGTCCCTGTCCTGTAAGGATTGTAGCGCTTATTTTGACGGTTTCATTGGGGGAAGCAGTTCCTGTTATGTTTGCACCTTTGACATATTCGAAGATTTTGACGTAACCTGTATGTATTTCCGGAATATTGCCTCCGAATACAAGATTATAGGCCTGCTTGTACCAGACTTCATCGGGTCTCGTAGCATAAGGTTCGGTCTCATGAACCATACGATACTGCTTCAGGCCGTTTGCGTCAAAAATGTGCAGCCTTGCTTCCATGGAATTGAAGTATCGGGTAGAAGGTACATTCAGATACCCTCTGCCTGTCCAGATAGGTTGATAGTACCCTTCAGTATCAAGGGTCCATTCAGTCATTGCGTTAAAGATTCCTGTAGCCATATTGACATCAGACATTATGTAACGTGCGCCTGCTTTGTCAGGTCTTGGATCTATAGCTTCAAGCACAGCACTTGCCTCTTCCTCAGAGGGGGCTGTGAAAAAGCTTGCAGCACCTGGCTGGTTTTCTTCGTCAATGCTCACCCTGCGCCCTCCTACACCTGCCTGGAAAGGATTAGCATTGGGCATTCTGTGACCAAAAAACTCAATATAGTGCCCGTAGTCCCACCAGGACATAACACCGTATGCAGTATCAGGATAATCAAAAAGCTCTCCGTCTTTTGGGGCTTCATAGATAGCGTTGAAGTCCATCCCGGGATCAGGGGTATTTGTCTGAAGCCAAAAAGTAGCTTCCGTCCAGGGTGGATTAGGATTATTACCTGTACTTCTTGTATACAGCATAGCTGTGCTGTACACTGGAAGAATTAACACGACTACTATGACAAGGATAGCAAGAACATGCCCTAACCTGATAGATTTGAGGAATCCATGAATATCTTGAGGTGATTTCATATTAATCCTGAGGCTTTCTTCGAGCATGTCCCATTTTACTACACCAAGCAACAGTCCTCCTAGATAGGCACTCAGGATTGAAACATTTATAGAATAGTAATATGCAAACCGGTTCTGGCCGTAAATTGCAAGGAGAATAAAAAAGCTCCATATAAGGACCAGTACCTCCTGAGGCTTTGGTTTTCTGAACAGGTTTGCAGCCAGAACAAGCATACCCAGCAGAGAAGCTAGGAAACCAGTAGCCGTAAAGTTTGCAAAAGCTTTTGCCGGGGTGAAGACATCGCCATGGTAAAATATTGAAGAAACTTCCTCGATTGTGGAAGGTCCACCCTTCTGGATCATGAAAACGGTTGTAGGGGCGTGTATAATCAGGGAATAAAGCGAAGGGGATACGATTTTAGTGATTATGAGCCCGAGAATGCCAGCTCCGAGAATTATAAGCGGGAAGTAATAAGCTTTTATTTGCTTTATTTTGAACTCCCTTTCAAGGAAACTCAAAGCTGCAAAGCCTGCCATTGTTCCAAGTGCAGTCACCACATGGAACCATGAATAGTAATAAAGCGAGAAACCCATATCAGGATGCACAAAGGGAAGGATAAGTAAAGTGCTTACTAAAAACGTGACTATGCCTGTAAACCCAAGATAGTCACTTGACTCATTGCGGAAATTGTCAATAATATACTGGAATATGCCGTAAATGAGAGTGATTAGGAGGAAAAGAGAACCTCCTGGCCAGGAGAGCTGGTAGGCGGAATACATGACACCAGCAACAACTGAGTACAGTAAAGGCTCTCTCAGGACACGGAAGTTCTTATTGAATACATCTTCAAAACGCAGTTTTTTTTCCTTTGCCGAGATGAGAGCGAGCATGAAAAACATCATGAAGAAAGTACTGAATAGCGATTCAGCAACATGGTGGTCTGTAAAACCAATGAGCGAACGGGATAGGAACTGACCCGGAGCAAACGCAATCAGTATCGCAGCTAGAAGCCCTGTTTTACGCTCGCCAAGGTATTTTCCTATGTAGTAAACCGGAACAACAGTAAGAGCTCCGAGCACTGCAGGGAAATACGCAGCTATGGTGTTAACCAGTTGGGGACTGGGACTGCCCATCCCGAGAACAAAGGAAGTAATAGCTATCATCTGGTCGAATAATGGTCCAAAATGGATGTAGCTCCCGTAAGGATAATTGGTCATGGGATTGTAAAACATCCTGTTGGGGTAATTCTCAAGCAGGACATTTAAAGTACGCATATGATACCAGGCATCGTTGGTCGTGAATTTCACAATCCCGCCAGGTAAAAGCACATTATCTGAAGGAAGTGTTCTGACCCACAAAGATACAAAAACAACTATTGCAACTGCCAGAGTATAAGGCCAGCTGGATCTTATTTTATCTTGGAATGATGATACAGGATGATCCTGAGAACTCATAATAATCCCTTTTAGAAGTGAATTTTACACATTAATTAACAAATACTAAAAAGAAAATTAAACTGATCGTATTAATTCAATGTAACAGTTTATAATTTTATCCCATTTTTGATCGGGAGCTTCGTAATGCTCTCTTTTGCCGAACCTGCTGAGAATGGTGTTCCTGATAGAATCGGCATCTCCCGGAGGAACAAAAAAGGTTCCTTTATACTTAGCCATAGATTCTTTCAAACCGCCGACTTCAGAAACAATAACAGGTTTTCCAAAAGACATGGCAATATGAGCAATTCCGCTCTGAGAAGCTCTCAGGTAAGGCAGAACTACTACATCTGCAGCACTGAAATACACATTTACTTTATCATCAGGAATATATTCGTTTATCAGTGTAATACAATTATAAGATGGAGAGGCTTTAATCTGGTCAAGTAATTCCTTGCGATCTTCCCAGATCTCCCCAACAATAAGCAATCGGCTTTTCTCAAGAATCTCGGGGGGAAGCTGCTCAAAAGCCCTGATAAGGTAGGGAATTCCTTTATACTTTCGAATCAAACCGAAAGAAAGTATAACAAAGTCATCCTTAATTGAGAGACTTCTTCTTGCTTCATTTATATCTAGCAGGTCTCCATACTGGTCATAAAGCCCATGTGGGATCACATGTATTTTTTCAAGAGAAATAGAATATCTTTTTGCAATAAGCTCTTTATCGGATTCGGAATGAGTAATATATGCATCAAGGTTTTTACGGAGCAATTTTCCTGTTGCTTTAGAGTATACGCGGATAGGAAGTATTGATTCTTCAAAAGGGTCCACTACTTCGTGAAATTCGATAATTATTTTCGGTTTATGCAGTAAACCTGCAAACAGCTTCAGCAGAAGCTGCATATGCGCAACTGAAGAAGTCCACCACTGCAGGATTATGATATCCGGCTTTTGGGCTTTAAGAAATTGGTATGCTTGAACCCAAGTCAGTGGATTGTTATAATCCATGCCGTCAAATACAGGAATCCCTGGTAGGAAATTCAGGTCGGAAATGTTCTTCCCTACATGGGATTTTCCTGGGAAAAGAGAAGTTGGAAGCAATTGCCGAAAGCAGACAACTGAAACATCTTTTTCCGCAGACATGGCATTTGCAAGACGTATAGTGTAATAGCTGATACCGCTCAAAAAACGTTTCGAAGGTCCGACTATGCAAACGCTTTTGTTAGATCTCATTTGCCTAAAACTATCACATTATCTTTATATTAAGCTAATGCATTAATCCGTATAGGTTCCAGTGTAAAAGAGGTTCAGCCTTGAAAATAGCCCAGATCTGTCCCCGTTACTCTCCTGATATAGGTGGAGTGGAAACCCACGTCAAGGAAATTAGTGAAAGGCTGGTAAGAGCAGGACATGATGTTGAGGTTATAACAACGGACCCCACAGGAAGATTGAGTAAAAGAGAGACGATAAACGGAGTAAAGGTAATTAGGTTCAGGTCTTTTGCCCCGGGAAATGCATACTATTTTGCTCCTCAAATTTACTATTATCTCAAAAAACATAACTATGATGTTATTCACGCACACAGCTATCATGCTTTTCCCGCATTCTTCACATCCCTGGGCAAGCATAGAGGAAAATTCATATTTACGCCGCATTATCACCGGCGCGGTCATACTGCATTCAGGAATTTATTGCATAAACCTTACAGGTTTCTTGGAAAGCTAATTTTCTTCAGAGCAGATTCTGTAATATGTGTATCCGAGTATGAGAAGAAGCTTGTAGAATCAGATTTCAAGGTGGCTGCAAAAACCGTAAAAATCCCGAATGGAATAAATCTAAAAGAATTTGAAAATTTGAGGCAACCGTCAAAAAGTATGAAAAGGAATACCGGAAGAGGAAAACTCCTTCTCTATGTGGGTCGCCTGGAAGAATACAAAGGGGTACAGTATATTATTCAGAGTCTGCCTGAACTTCATAATTTCCAGCTGAGAATTGTCGGAAAAGGGCCATATGAGACCGAACTCCGTAACATAGCAAAAAGTTTAGGGGTTGAGGGAAGAGTTGAATGGTTAAAAGATCTCCCAAGAAAGGAATTACTTAAGTGCTATGCAGATGCGGATATATTTTTAATGCTTTCCTCTTACGAAGCATATGGGATAACAGTTGCAGAAGCACTGGCTGCAGGAACTCCGTGTATTGTGGCAAAAGGAAGCGCACTTGAGGAGTTTGTGGATGGGGAGAACTGTATTGGAATTGAGAATCCGGTCACAAAGGAAAAAGTGGCGAAAGCACTGAGAGAGTTTGAGAAAAAGGAAAGAAAAGGAAATTCCAGGATAGATAAAAAAATAATGGATTGGGATGAAGTCTCAGCCAGGATTGAGAAGCAATATATACAGAATTAAAAAATAGAGCTTTAGTAATTAAATAGAGTATATTATGATGAGATGCTAAAGTACTCGTTTCTTCTCTTAATGAAATATAGAAATAAAGAGTTAGCTATGTTTAGCTAATAATACCAAAATTAGAATGGAAAATAAAAAGTGTTCAGGAGAAAATAATAGATTGCTCTTTTATAGTAAAAGAATTTATAAATCATTCCGGGTTCTGGGGAGCTGAAATATGGAAATTGATTATATAAATGGCCTGAAGGAATTGAAATATGGAAATTGATTATATAAATGGCCTGAAGACAGATGAAATATTTGGGATGTCAAAATATCAAAGTGAAATCCATAGAAGGTTAAACAATGTAAAACTAAACAGAATAGAGTATCCGGATATATCAAAAGTAACCGGGGTCAATAAAGTTGTCGAATATTTTGCGTACCCATTTATTGTAAAAAAGGAAATAGTTAGGGATAACATTAAGCATATAACCCGCCAGGATCTGGCATTTCTCATGGAGTTAATAGATTTAAAAAGAACCATTGTTACCTGCCACGATATCATACCTATAGCATATTATAACACGCGAAACCCTATCTGGAAACTTAATGCAAAAGGTTTGAGAAAAGCAGAAAAAATAATTACGGTATCCGAATTTTCTAAAAAGGATATTAGTAAGTATATAAAGTATCCGGAAGAACAGATAGAGATTATACCTCCTGCCGTAGACCATAATTTGTATTTTCCAAATCGAAACAAAGCAGCTTTAAAAAAGTACAGGATAGAAGAGACTGAGAAAGTAGTCCTGTATGTAGGGGCTGAAGAACCGAGAAAAAACATCCAATTCCTTATAAATTCATTCAGCAAACTAAAAAATAGGATTCCACAGGTAAAACTGTTGAAGGTCGGAACACCAAATTATCTGGGAGTAAGAGAAAAACTCCTGAAACAGATAGAATCGCTGAATTTACAGAAAGATATCATTTTTACAGGATATGTATCAGAGAGGGAACTGGCAGAAATATATAATGCTGTGGATTTGTTTGTATTTCCGTCATTGTACGAAGGGTTCGGAATGCCTCCTTTGGAAGCAATGGCTTGTGGGACCCCTGTTATAACCTCAAATACCTCATCTCTACCAGAAGTCGTGGGAGATGCTGCCATAGTTGTAGACCCTTATGATGTAGATAAACTTGTTGAAGAAATGTATCAGTTATTAACTGATGATGGACTCAAAAAAGAGATGATCAGGAAAGGGCTTAAAAGGTCAAAAATATTTAGCTGGGATGAATCTGCGAGAAAAACTTTAAAAGTATATAAGGAGTTGTAACCTTAGGTCAGAATTCCATCCCGAATTCCTTTCAAGAAGGAAATCAAAGATGGCAAAACTTCCTTACTTTTCTGACGGTAAAAGACGCCACCAATGACCATCCATGCACGAAATCCAAAAAAATAAATTAGAAATGAAGCATACTGCTTTTTCGAAGAGTGTTTTTTCATAAACCAAAACTTGTTCCTGGTAAAGTGAAAGAGCGTAAAACCGGTTATTTTATTGCTTGTAGCCCCACCTTTGTGCCAGATTTTTCCTTTTGGCACGTAAACTATTTTGTACGATGCCTTAGAAGCGCGTACACACCACTCAGTTTCTTCAAGGTAAGCGAAATAATTTTTATTCAAATACCCGATTTTATGAAATAATTCACTTTTTGCAAGTAATGCACAGCCTATTACACTGTCGACGTTTTCAGTTTCTTCGGAGTACTTATTTCCATGCACTGTCAAATTAACTACTTCGCCCTTATTCCAGTAAATTTTTGCACCAGCAGATTGAATTTCTTGAGGATTTTTGTATTCATATATAGTTGGGCCCAATATTCCTATACAGGAATCATTCTCTGCTACCTTTATCAACTCATTTAAGAAGTAAGGATCAACAACCGTATCATTATTAAGTAAAAGAATATAATCCGGATTAAGGTTGTTTAAAGCAAATCTGATACCTATATTGTTTCCTTCAGCAAAACCATAGTTATCATCGTTTTTTATAAGAAACAGATTTTTCCCAGAAGCTGGAGCCTTAATGGTTTCTTTTACTGAAGTTGACGACTCAAGTTCCTTTTTGGTATATTCCTTCACATAAATAGGTTTATTTTCGGGTGAATATTGAAAGAACCTAGATTTAACTTTGATTTTTCCTTCTGCATAGTTTTTTATTTTCTGTATAGAATCGTCTCTTGAGCCATTATCAACTAAAACAATATCGTAAGGGGAGTATGCTATTTGGTAAACAGACTCCAGGCATTCTATAGTGTCTTCCCAGCCATTCCAGTTAAGGATTATAAAGGCAACTTTAGAGGTCATTTTTAACCCCGATTATTTGTTTATTATCTGACTCTGGTATTATCACGAAGCAAATCCCCACTAAAACTATAAATCCCATTAGAATAGCGATGATAGTTCATATTCAATAATTCTTTTAGGATAAGTGGAATTCTCTTTCTTCTACTAACAGGTAAATTGGTACGTACACAAAAATGAGAGAATCGAGCTTTGAGAAGTGGAATTTTGTTTATTTTCAGAGAAGGGAACTGAGAAGTAACCAGATGTTCATAAGCCAGTTTGTATCTTATGCATTCGGATTGGAAATTATAAAAACTTGATCTTAAATTTTTTAACTGATCTATTTTCTTATTGATTTTTTCATACAGGGTGAAAGGTTCGTCACCAGCTCCTACCTGTTGCATACTATGCTGGCGATACTTAATAAGGGGTTGTGGAATAATACTTAGGTCTGACACAAAAGCAGTTAATAGCGCAATCCACCCATCATGAACCCAGACATCAGGGATTGGAAAAAATAATTCTTTAAATTCTGAACGAAATGCCATTGTTGAACCGGTTACAACATTACGTCTAAGCAGAATTTCAAGAAATTTACCATCAGTAAAGTGACTTTGCTCCTTTTTGCTAAATCCAATCGACTGCCACAGATTATAACCTAGAGGTTTTAAATTTTCACCCACCACTTCCGCGTCAGTAAAAACAAGTGATGTAGAAGGAGAAGCCAGAAAAACTTCCTCAGTTTTTTTTAATTTATTGGGATACCAGACATCATCTTGATCCGATAAAAAAATAATATCGCCTGTGCACAGCTTAATAGCCTTCTCGAAATTCCTGGTAGAACCCAGATTCTTTTCGTTAAGAAATACCTTTACAGGAAAAGAAGCCTTCGATGCAAAATCTCTCGCAATTTCTAATGTATCATCCTTTGATTGATCATCACAAATTATCATTTCATCTGGGGTTCGGGTCTGAAGGGCTATACTTTCAAGTTGTTCCTGTAAAAATTTAGCACCATTGTAGGTACAGAGAGCGATAGAGATTTTCAAGAGTATTAAGCCCCCATTAAATTGATGTTTTCATGTAATTTGGATATAAACAAAAAAACTTTCCTCTTAAACTTTATCAACTTGCTGGTCACTTTTAACTACTTTTTAGTTTCTACGCGATATTTTTAGATAAGCATGTCTAAGTTTAAGGAAAGTCCTTTGACCAGAAAGTAAGACGAGAAGACGTGAGACTGCTTTAACGTTGAAAGGATTTGTTTTTACAGAATTTATCAGATAGTGTTTTCCAGTTTCTAAATCGCCATTTGAATAATAATCGACAGCGATGCCAAAATAATGATCTGATAGAATGTTTTTATTCTTATTAAAGTCGTTTAAATGAGTTGATAAAACAATTTCACGAGCCTTAAGCAGGTTTTTAGAGTTAAGATTAACACTGTTAGGCGTGGAATATGAATTTAATAAAGGCTTGTTTATGTATTTAAAGAGATAGTGTTTTGAAAATTCGATCCACAACTCCCAATCTTCTAAAGCAGGCATATTCTCATTAAAATATTTTACATTTTTGAAACACTCTTTCTTAACAAGAACTGCTGGCGTTCCGACAAAATTCCCTTTGAGAAGCTCGTTATGTATATCTCCCTCTTTTTGAGCGACATTATCACCTGGAATATATATTTTTTTATCAGCCTCTATTCTGTAAAATCCACAATAGACAACTCCGACCTTAGAGCTACTGGTGTTAAAAGCCTTCACTTGCAGTTCCAGTTTGTCTGGAAACCATTCATCATCACTATCCTGGAATGCAATATATTTTCCTTTAGAAGCTTTAATTCCTGTATTTCTTGCTGCTGAAGCGCCTTTGTTTTTATCGTGCCGAATATACACAATTCGACCATCTTTGAAGCTTTTTATTACTTCTTCAGTGTTATCTATTGAACCATCATCAACAATAACAATCTCTAAATTCTGATAACTCTGACTTAAAACACTCTGAATGGCCCTAGATATTAAATGTGCCCTGTTGTAGGTTGGAATTACCACACTTACTTCTGGCTTTTGATTATTCATATGTTCCCTCGAGCCTATCTCGAAACTTATAATTTTCTTTAAGCGCCTCATTTAGAATATCTAATGAGATTCCAGTCACGGAACTCTCTGTCATGAAAAGAACTCTGAGAATTCATAATCACGAAAAACAAACCCTGGAATAAGTTTTTTGTTTAACTACTTGTTTAGATATAACATCAATCCACTAATAACTCGTAATCAGCCTTGCTTATAACTCCGAGAAGGAATAAAACTCCAAAGTACAGGATTATAGAGATGAACACTATTAGAAGCAGGTTCATTTTAATAAAGCTTAAAATAAACAGTGCCATGATTAGGTTTGCAATTAATATCTTCGATGCAAAGTTCTGAGGTTGGATTTTGCATAAGTATCTGGAAACATAATACAAACACAAAATTACTGACAATATATACGTTATTACCGTCGCTACTGAAGCACCTATTAAGCTGTATTTAGGTATAAGAATAAGGTTTAATCCTATGTTTAATAACATACAAAGAATATTAATTTTTAAAGCTATAGGCTGCTTGTTTATTGAAGCGATGACTGTTCCAAGTAAATAAGTTAAAAAGATCAGCGGCACTGTCCAGATAAGTACTCTAAGTGTGAGTATGGATTCTGAAAATCCTTCCTTATATACAAAGAAGATTATTTTTTCGGCTAAAAGAGTTGTGCCTACTGCAATTGGTAGCCCAACAATTGACAGATACTTAAAAGATCTCTCGTACAGCAATTCGAGAGATTCCCTTGAAGAGAAATAAAAGTTTGAGAATATAGGAAACAAAGAGCCTACAAAAGCTGAAGGAATGAACATTAAAACTTCTAGAAACTTATATGCTGCAGAATAATAACCTACAACAAGATCGCCCTTCATAGAGGACAGCATAACTACATCGATTCTAAAGGCAATAATGTCCACAACTGCCGATAAGAAAAATGGCCATGCGTTTTTTGTAAGCGAATGAATAAAATTAAAGTCGATATTTAGAGAAGGAACTACGAACTTCCACACGCAAACGGAGAATGCGTATAGCAAATTAATCAAGCTTACTACACAAGTCAGGAGTGACAACATTACAACGTCATACCCATGACTTATAATTGAAAATGCAACTATAAGCATAAGGGCACTATTTAAAATTGTGCCTATAGACATATACTCCATTTTCTCATATGCGCTGAACAAAGAGTTAAATGTCGAGCTAAATGAACTAATAATTACCGATATAAAAATAAAGAATATAACTTTACTCTTTATAACCGAGTAATTGGAGAAGCTTATCACAAGCACTATAAATAGGATACAAATGACAGAAAGAATAAGCTTTATAGCGAATATATTTCCAAGATATTTTTTTCCTAATGACCGATTTCTTGAGATCTCCCTTACAGCTAAAGAATCTAAACCAAAATCAATTATAATTTTTACGATTGCGCTCAATGTTAAAGCAAAAGATAATATTCCAAAGTTTTCTGCACCTAAATACCTGACTATATACACAATATAAAAAAATCCCAGTACATAACTGATAATCTGCCCTAAGGCTAATACACTGGTGTTTTTAAAGATTCTTGAAGCTGTATTCATTTTAACTCATTTTCCCTTAGATAAACAGAGAATAATCTCATTAGTAATATAGCAATACCAGGTCTATCTCATTAGTAATTAGCAAACCAAGTCTATCTCATTAGTAATTAGCAATACCAGGTCTTTTAAATTAAATAAATAGTATAATATTTGTGAGCTTTGGACATTTGAGAACTGAATAAAAGATGTCAACTAAGTAAATAAGAAGGAAAGATCCTCAGTTATAGGATCTTTATATCTTTATCTTTATTTAATATACAGACTCTTTTAAAGATAGTTAAGACCCAAATCAATGTTTAATCATTTTTATTGTTTTGATCTGAAATCAACAGGCTGGCCCTCAACAGACTTTCAAAAGTCCCTGCATCACTCCAGAAACCATCCAGAATGCGGTACTCCATAGTTCCATTATTAACAAAATAATTGTTGACATCAGTTATCTCAAGTTCTCCTCGCGCAGAAGGCTTGAGGGTTTTGATGACTTTAAACACCTTGTTGCTGTATATATAAAGACCGGTAACCGCAAAGCTGCTTTTAGGCTCATGTGGTTTCTCCTGGATTCCGATGACCCTGTCACCTCTGAGCTCAGCTACCCCGAACCTGTGCGCATCTGGAACTTCCTTTAAGAAGATCTTGGCACCACCTGTAAAGTTTGAGACATCTTCTTTAATATTATCCTGGAAAATATTGTCCCCGAGAATTACAACCACATCTTCCTCATCAGCAAAATTCTCCGCAAGGCCTAAAGCCTGCGCGATTCCCCCAGCTTCTTCCTGAATTTCGTACGTAAATTTAACCCCGAAATCGACACCTGAGCCTAGAAGCTCAAGAAAGTGCCCGGCGTGGCCACGTCCGGATACTATCAATATATCTTTAATACCTGCGTCAATAAGAGTCTGGATGGGGTAAAATATCATTGGCTTATCATAGACAGGCAGAAGATGCTTGTTTGTAACTTTAGTTAGGGGATAGAGCCTGCTGCCTGTACCCCCTGCGAGTATTACACCTTTCATGCGTTTCTCTCCTTCAGATAATCTTTAAGCGCTTCTTTCCAGTGCCTCATAGGCTCGGTTTTAGTGTTTACAAGAACCGAATACTTTGGACGCCTGGCTTTCCTTGGAAACTCCTCACTTGTACAGGGAACGGCGTTATTGATAACAGCAGATGCAAAATCGTACCAGGAACATACACCCTCATTTGTCACGTGATATATCCCGGCTTCCAGTTCAGCAATCTCCATGATCTTATTTGCAAGGTCTACGGTATATGTGGGTTTTCCAAACTGGTCATTAACAACCCTGACCTGAGCCATCTCAGCAGATAGTCTCAGCATTGTTTCTACAAAGTTCTTTCCATGTGTACCAAAAAGCCAGGAAATTCGAATAATCCTGTAATCATCAAGGTTTTCTGCAATTTTCCGTTCACCAAGAAGCTTTGAGCTACCGTATACATTAATTGGGTCAGGAGCATCGGATTCTATATACTCTTCCTTTGACCCATCAAATACGTAGTCTGTGCTGAAATGTATAAGCGTCGCATCAATCTCATTGCAGGCTTCAGCAATGTATCCAGGCCCATACCCGTTAACCTGAAGCGCCAGTTCCTGCCTGTCCTCACAACCATCAACGTCGGTATAGGCGGCTGCATTTATCACTAGCTCTGGTTTTATATTTTGTATGGATTCCATTACCTGACTCCGGTCTGTTATATCAAAGTCTTTATGCGTCAGTTTAACTGCATAAGGAAATACCTTGCAGAGATCCGAGCCAAGCATTCCGTTTGAGCCGATGATTAACGTTTTAATGGTTCCCACCACCATCGGTTCTCAACATACCACCTGACTGTCTGTTCCAAGGCTGCATCAAAATCGTACTTTGGTTTCCAGCCCATTTTCTCAAGTTTGCTGCTGTCAAGCGAATACCTGAAATCATGGCCCTTTCGGTCTTCGACATACTCAATTGAAGATTCGTCTTTTCCAAGTATTTTAAGGATGCGATAAGTGATTTCGAGGTTTGTAAGTTCGTTACCACCATTGATATTGTAGATTTCTCCGCTGCTCCCGTTGTGAAGAACGAAATCTATTGCAGAGCAGTGGTCATTAACGTAAATCCAATCCCGAATGTTAAGACCGGTTCCATAGATAGGTACCTTTTTTCCTTCCATCAATCTGCTGATAAAAAAAGGAATTAATTTTTCAGGGTACTGATAAGGACCGAAATTGTTCGTGCATCGGGTTATGCAAACAGGCAGGCCGTAGGTCGTATAGTAAGACATTGCAAGCAGGTCGGAACCCGCTTTGCTTGAAGAATAAGGGCTTGAAGGATTTAAGTTGTCCTTCTCAGTAAAAGAACCTTCTTTTATGCTGCCGTATACCTCGTCAGTCGAGATATGAACAAATTTTTTAATATTATGTGCAAGTGCACTCTGCAAAAGGGTATTTGTCCCGAGTACGTTTGTTCTGACAAAAACCGAGCCATCTTCAATTGAGCGGTCAACATGGCTTTCGGCCGCAAAGTGCACAACCCAATCGATCTCTTTCATTACTTCATTAACAACTCGCGAATCACAGATATCTCCCTGTATAAAAGAGTAGTTCGGATTATCCTCAATATCTTTTAGATTAGCAGGATTCCCAGCATAAGTAAGTTTATCAAGGTTCACAATTTGATAGCTGGGATATTTGTCCAGCATGTAGTAAATGAAGTTGCTGCCTATGAATCCGCAGCCCCCTGTAACCAGAAGTCTCATTTATGTCACCTCTTGGTATGCCAATAAATAATATAAATAGATTGTATGATACCGCAATTATATGATATCATAAATTATTATTGGAGATAAAAAATCTTATCTAAGTTTTAGAAATTCATTTTAGCTTCTTCTAACTTTGGGAGTAGCAGATCCTTCGGAGAGATCTTTATATCCTCAGCTTTTACTTTCCAGTCAATGTTCAACGATGAATCATTATAAATAATCCCTGCTTCAGATTCAGGATGATAATACTCATCACATTTATATTGAAAGATGGCAGTTTCGCTCAATACGGAAAATCCGTGGGCAAAGCCTTTAGGAATTAAAAACTGCCTTTTGTTTTCAGCCGAAAGTTCAACTCCAACCCAATCTAGAAAAGTAGGGGAGTTTTTCCTCAGATCTACAGCAACGTCATATACTTTTCCTTGCAAGACCCTTACAAGTTTTGCCTGACTGAAAGGAGACAACTGATAGTGTAGGCCACGAATTACTCCATAAGATGATTTTGATTCGTTATCCTGAACAAAAATATATTCTTTTCCTAAAAGGCGATCCAGTTCTGCTTTATTATAGCTTTCAAAAAAATAGCCCCGATGATCTCTGAAAACTTTAGGCTCAAGTATAAAGAGATCGTCTATTTTTGTATCTATTACCTTCACAACTATCATTTCCTCCCATAGACATCATCAAACCTGACAATGTCCTCTTCGTCTACAAGTTCCCCTAACTGTACCTCAATGATCTCAAGCGAGACTTTCCCCGGGTTTGACAATCGGTGCTTTTCTCCTGCTCTGATAAAGGTACTTTCTCCCGGTCTCAGGAAAGATTGCTGCCCACCAACTTCCACACAGGCCATACCTTTGACAACCACCCAGTGCTCACTCCGATGATAATGCAGCTGGAGGCTTAACTTATGGTTGGGAAGTACAGTAATATTTTTAATCTTATGTTCTGCAGAGGCTTCAAGTAGGGTATATGAACCCCAGGGTCTGTAAACGGTCTGCCCAATGTCTGCCCTTTCATCCTTTCTGTCTTTAAGTGTGGTGACAATATCTTTTACCTTCTGGCTGCTTGATTTAGGACAGATCAATAGAGCATCACTGGTATCGACAATGACCATATCCTTAATATCTATGAGGGAAACAATTTTGCCGCACTTTGAATATACGAGGTTTCCATCGGAATTGAGCAAGAGAGGATCACATTCATGTACCACGTTTCCCGCAGGATCCTTCTCAAGCTCGTCATAAATTGCAGCAAAATTCCCGAGATCACTCCATTTCTGCTCCAGTTTTACAACTGCGACCCTGTCGGATTTTTCCATTATTCCGTAGTCAATGGAAACGTTGTCCACACACGCATAAATCTCATTAATATCTTTTCCGTTTTCAAAACAGGCGGAAACAGAAGGTGCGTGTTTTTCAACTTCTTCAAAGAAAAGCTGTGTCTCGAAAAGGAACATTCCACTGTTCCAGAGGCAGCCTTCCCGAATGTATTTCTCTGCGGTTTCCAGATCCGGCTTTTCCCTGAATTCCGAAACTCTGTAACCCGGTCCGCAAATCTCTGAAGTTTTGATATAACCATACCCAGTATGAGGAAAAGTAGGAACAACCCCGAAAGTAACCAGATAGTCCGAAGCAAGCCCTTCAGCCGAAGAGATCGTCTGCATTGCGGTTCTGTCAAGGACATGATCCGAAGAAAAGACCCCAACTACAGAGCGTCCAAATTTTTTTTCAATTTCTCTCATTCCAAAAAAGATTGCAGGAAGAGTATTCTTGCCTTCAGGCTCGATTAAGACATTTTCTGGAGGAATTGTGTACCCTATTTCCGCAATTTGCCCGATTACAAAAAATTTCTGAGCTTCATTCGTTACAACGAAAATCTCGGAAATGTCGGAAATTTCAAGGCACCGGAGGACGGTTTCCTGGAAAAGAGATGTGGTTCCAAACTTTAAAAATTGTTTTGGATACATTTCCCGGCTAAGAGGCCAGAGTCGCGTTCCAGAGCCACCTGCAAGAATTATTGATTTTATACCTGTCATCCCCTTCAAATATTGGTTAAAATGGGTATAATCTTAATAATTAAATTGAAAATGTATACAGTGATTTAGAAATAAAGAATAATATCGATACACCAAAATACCCAATTAGAGCAATATATAACAAAAGTCATTAAATAAGCTTTGCCCGGTAAAATCTTTAATCCATTATATCTGCAAATACAGGCAGGAAATTCTTTTAAAAAAGAATGACTTACTAATAAAGAAATTTAATTAGTTGTCCCTATTAAAATCGAATTTTTATAAAGTGTAACTAGCACAGAAATGGGATCAGTATAACAGAGCACTTATTTCTTAGAATAAATAAGAGAAAAAAAATAAACGAAGAAAGAAGTTAAATGAAAACAAAATTAAATGAAAATAAAATTAAATGAAAACAAAATTGAATGAAAATAAAATTAAATGAAAACAAAATTAAAGAAAGAAGTTAAATGAAAACAAATTAAATGAAAGAAAAGTTAAATGAAAAAAGTCAATAACGCAAAGCGAATAAAGAACCAAAAATAAAGAAGTCGGAATAAGGAAAGAATCAGGAAGATGAAGAAACAAGAAAAATGTTTAAAAGGAGTAAAGAACGAAAAGGTTTAATCAAGGGCTTTATTAAGCTGGTTCCTGCTGCTATTCAATTCCTGCTCCGAAAAATTGATCAAGACTCTTTTTTCTCTCCAAAAAGGATCTTTCGCTCTTCCTCATCATATTTATCGCAGCTATGAGAGGTTTTTTTCTTCCTTTGTGTTCTTTATCCTCCATCGGGCCCTGAGACACGATATCATTTTTCTGCACTATAAATGACCCTCCTGTAGCTCCTTAAATTTTCAAAAATCTCATCCCGGTTAAAAAAGAAAAAAGTGAGTGGAATTATTTGCAGGTATCAAGGAGCGATCTCTTCTTGCCACCCCGTGCCTCGGTAGGATGAATTGGATCGACATCAGCTACTTCTTCCCCTTCTTTTTCCTCTAACTTCTCTCCTTTTGTACCTTCCCTTCTTTCTTCAGGCATTTGTTTAACCCCCATATATTTGCAAATTCATTTCAGTTGCGTTTTCCTCTTAATCCGCCTGCCAGAATAAAATCTTCCAGTTTTTATAACAAATGCAATGGAAAATTTCTCTGTCAGGCAAAAGATTTAAACTCTCAGGTTCAAATACGGCCATAAAATTTGATCATACTTATGGTTAAGTCTGTACAGGTTTGTTCTATCCCTCCTCTACGCCAATCCACCTCCTGATTGAGCCTTCTAGGGATTACCCCTTAATTTATTATATCCATTAGATTTATTAAATTATTGCAGGAATGGTCAAAAAGTTGAAGAATATCTAAACTCTTTTAAAAAAGGAAGTATTGAAAAGGCGAACATTTAGAACTCAGCAAAGATGATCCAGACAGACAAAATAATTAAAATTATTTGGGAGAATATATATCCCATTAATCAGTATAAGAAAGGCGTCCAGGCGGAAATGCTCGGGTGTGAAGAAACCCGTGAGAAGATCCGCTATCACAAACTTATCTGTTCATTTGCTCAAAAAATTGCTTTTACTCAGGAAAATGTGATCTCATGGCATATAAAATACTAAAAAAAGAAGAAATTGCTCCGTCAGTTCATAGAATGGTAGTAAATGCCCCTGACGTAGCAAAGGCTGCAAAAGCCGGACAGTTCATAATTCTCAGAATTGATGAGAAGGGGGAAAGGATTCCTCTCACAATTGCCGATTTTGAAAAAGACAAAGGTACAGTAACTGTAATATTCCAAGAGATGGGCAAGACTACAAAACAGCTTGCAAAGCTTTCTGAAGGCGAATTTCTAGAAGATTTTGTCGGACCTCTTGGCACCCCTGCCGATATCAGAAAACTCGGCACTGTCATCCTTGTAGGAGGAGGCGTAGGGGTTGCCCCAATTTATCCTCAGGCAAAAGCTTATACTAGAGCAGGCAACAGGGTAATTTCCATAATTGGAGCCCGAAATAAAGATCTTCTTATCCTTGAAGATGAAATGAGGAATGCCAGCTCGGAACTGTATATTGCAACCGATGATGGCTCAAAAGGACATCACGGGTTCGTGACAGATATCATGAAAAGGATTCTGGACAGTGGCGACAAGATTGCAAGAGTCGTGATCATCGGACCCCCAATAATGATGAAAGTAGGAGCCGGAGTAGCTTCTCCTTATGATGTTGAAATCCTGGTCAGCCTTAACTCCATTATGGTGGACGGAACAGGTATGTGTGGCGGTTGCAGGGTTACAGTTGACGGTAAAACGAAATTTACCTGCGTTGACGGGCCTGAATTTGATGCACGGAAGGTTGATTTCGTGGAACTTATGAACAGGCTTGCAATGTACCGCGACGAAGAGACAAAAGCCGTGGAAAAGTATGAAGAAGAGTGCAGGTGCGGACTGCACTGAGAAGGAGGGGATGAAAAATGCAAGAAATACACGAAGAAAAGGCAGGAAAATCAAAGAAAGAAAGGACCCCAATGCCAGAACAGCCTGCCGAAGAGCGCAGAAAGAACTTCAATGAAGTGGCTCTCGGCTACACAAAAGAAGATGCTCTTGCCGAAGCTTCCCGCTGCCTCTCCTGCAAGGAGCCAAAGTGTGTTGAAGGCTGCCCTGTGAATGTGGATATCCCGGGTTTTATCAAGCTTGTCTGTGAAGAAGATTTCTCAGGGGCGATCGAGAAGATTAAAGATACAAATGCCCTTCCTGCTATCTGTGGCCGCGTCTGTCCCCAGGAAACTCAGTGCGAAGCTCTCTGCGTACTCGGAAAGAAAGGACAGCCTGTGGCTATCGGAAGGCTTGAACGCTTCTGTGCTGATTATGAACGCCAGCAGGGAGTACAGGTTCCCGAAGTTCCAGAGCCAACAGGTAAGAAAGTAGCTGTTGTTGGCTCAGGCCCGGCAGGTCTTACTGCCGCAGCAGACCTTGCAAAACTCGGCCACAAAGTAACAGTTTTTGAATCCCTGCATAAAGCAGGCGGAGTGCTGAGTTACGGCATTCCCGAGTTCAGGCTGCCAAAAGAAATTGTGCGGCAGGAAGTAGATTACATCAAGCAGCTCGGAGTTGAGTTCAAAACCAACTATATAATCGGCAGGATCAAAACCCTGGACGAGCTCTGTGACGAGTTCGATGCGGTCTTCCTGGGCACGGGCGCGGGTCTCCCAAGTTTCATGGGAATTCCGGGAGAAAACCTCAACGGCGTATACTCCGCAAATGAATTCTTGACCCGTGTAAACCTCATGAAAGCTTATGACCCTGAATACGATACAAGAGTCAGGGTCGGAAAGCATGTTGTGGTAGTAGGAGGCGGAAATGTGGCAATGGACGCCGCCCGCTCAGCCCTCCGCCTTGGCGCAGACGAGGTCAGCATAGTCTACCGCCGCGGAGAAGACGAGATGCCAGCCCGCAGGGAAGAAATCGAGCACGCTAAAGAAGAAGGCATAACCTTCAGGCTCCTTACAAATCCTGTCCGCATCCTTGGAGACGAGAAATACAATGTTACAGCCGTCGAATGCATAAAAATGAAGCTCGGCGAGCCAGACCAGTCCGGCAGGAGAAGCCCTGTCCCTGTAGAAGGCTCGGAATTCACAATCCCTGCCGATGTTGTGGTTATTGCAATCGGCACCTCCCCGAACCCGATCATCTTCAAAGGCTCGGAAGGTCTTGAGCAGAACAAGAGAGGCACTGTAGTTGCAGACGAAGAAACCGGCGCAACCTCCAAGTGCGGAGTCTTTGCAGGCGGAGATGTGGTCACAGGCGCAGCAACCGTGATCAGTGCAATGGGAGCAGGCAAAAAAGCTGCAAAAGCAATTGATGAATATTTGAAAGAAAAGTGAGACCAGAGAAATCTGGTTTCTTTTTAATTTTAAGTTTGAAAGCTGCTAAATTCTGCGATATTCTACTTTTTTGAATCAGGTCGAGTAAAATCTCAGCTATTTACATATGCATCCCAGTTCTGCGTCCTTTTAAACTCATAAAACCTATCGATTATTTCTTTTGTAGTTCTGGAAAGTTTGATTTCCGAATCCGGAGAGTAATAATTTACGTATTTTACTTCATTGAGTGGTCGCGCAATACCGCTTGCCTTTATCAAATATACGGTGTGGTAGTCTTTAAAGTAAATACCTGAATATCCTCTTTGCACATGCCCTGCATGCTCGAAAAGAAATCTGGCATTAGTCACAATTAATCCGGTTTCCTCTTTCAGCTCTCTAACAACCGCTTGAGTAATTGATTCTCCTTTATTCGTTCCTCCTCCGGGGAGAACATAAAGTCCTCTCCTACCAGCAACTATCAGTATGCCCCTGGGAGTTTCGATAATTGCAGTGCTTCGTCTTCTTTTCTTTATCTTTAGCATGCAGTACACTTCTCAACAGCAGGTCTTATTCAAAAGATAAGTAATAGAGCGTCAGAGGTTTGAGAATTTAGATTAATAAAAATCGTAAGAAATGATAGAAATATTTGTTGTTATTTCGAAATGTTTGCTAGAAGTCGTGCAATCTATAGAGCAGGTAAGATGCATCAAAATTAATTAGAAATTCCTACTAATATCAAAAGTAGAATTAATCTATAGAGAATTGAGAAAAAAGGAATTTTTTAAAAGCTTACCTAATGTAAATTTTCCATCCATGAGACGGCATAACCTCCAGGTGTGGAGTCCTTATCGGCGGAGATGTGGTCACAAGTGCAGCAACCATGATAAATGCAATGAGCGCATGCAAGAACGCCGCAAAAGCAATTGATGGGTATTTGAAAGAAAAGTGAAATTAGAGAGATCTGGTTTCTTTTTTAATTAAAAAAACAGTTAAATCATATTTTCATATATTTTTTGAGTGAGTAGAAACGCTAACAGAAGAATAAAAAGTGTCCCTATGTGTATCTCATACTTTTTTGTATTTGATATTGTGGTTGTCGGCACCACTATATGTTCTCATATATATTCCCATAGTCGTTGAAATTGTTGAGTTTAGAAAAGAGACAGTATAAAAGAATCTAAAAAACGTGAATTGTTGGCATATCCTGTTAGAATAGGAAACTAGGACTTACGAGGAGAAATGGGAAATCAAGCAATAACAATAAACAAATTGCAATGAAGAAAATTACTGATTTGTATCTCAATTAATTACAGCCTTACAATAAAAAGGTATTAACTCTGAAACATATAAGTAAAAATTTATACGTTGGTATTATAGTAGTTGTTTGGTTAAACGTATGATCCCAAGAGGAATGAGTATACAAGAGGCATATCGGCTGTACCGGAGCGGCTGTTTATTAGTAAATCGAAAGTATCAAAGAAAACTTGTATGGACTGAACAAGAGAAAGTTGATTTGATAGACACTATTTTACAGGGTTATCCAATTCCATTAATCCTTCTCGCAGAAAGGCCACAATTACACGGTCCTGGAAAATATGAAATCCTAGATGGGGTTCAAAGATTAAATGCGATTTTTAGTTTTATTGAGAACGTATTTCCGAGTTCTGGAAAATACTTCGATGTCAATGAGTTCTCAAGAGCTAAACAGGCTGCACAAGAAGGAGTTTTTGAGGTTATTGGTGATATCTTCCCAAAACTTAGTACGAGAGAATGTGCTAATATTCTGGATTATCAATTAGCTGTAACTACTTTTACTGCTTTTGATGAAGAACAGATTACTGAGATATTTGGACGCATTAATTCAAGCGGAAGACAATTAAGTAATCAAGAAAGACGTCAAGCTGGCGTTGTCAATCCTTTCGGTGAGTTTGTGCGGACATTAGCGGCAGAAGTACGAGGAGACGCATCAAAAGATATTTTACTTTTAAGCGAAATGCCAGAAATTAGCATTGAATCAAGCAGATCAAGGCAAAGTTATGGCCTTAAGGCAGAAGACATATTTTGGGTTCGGCAGGGCATCTTATGGATGTCTCAACTCAGAGCAGGTGAAGATGAAGAAATTTTCGCAGATTTGATTGTCTCGGTTCTTTTAGAACAACCATTTGCAAGAAGCAAAGAGACACTTGATGATCTGTATAATCCTGATAGTGAATTAGCCAGAAAAGTGGAAAATGCTTTGATCTCATACCCTTCAAAGAGATTAAATGATGAGATAAAACAAGTATTCTCAGTGTTAAAAGAAATAATTGAAGATTATGATCCGAATGTAAATGCCTTGCGTAATATTGTAGCTCCAAGAAATAGGAATCCTGTAAAATCTTCATTTTATGCTATATTCATGGCCTTCTATGATTTATTAGTTAAGCAGAGAAAGTCGCCAGTCGAAACGCAAAAAATAATCTCCGCTTTAAAAGGGCATCAAAGAGAGATGACTCAAAGTACTCATTATATAACAACTGAAAACCGTAAAAAAGATATTGATAAAACAATAGGTTTGATTCAAAGATATTTTGCTTACAAAGAACCTTCAGCTTTAACCCAGGGACCTGGGTTAGCAATAGATTTTGAAAATTCTCTTCGTAGATCTCGTATTGAAACACCTCGTTATGAATTCAAACAGGGTATCCTAGGACTTATAGAGCAATCTAAAGTTAATAATGATCTACTTAACCGAATACTAAATACGATTTGTGGAATTGCTAATTTAGGCCCCAATTCAGAGGGGTTCATCTATCTGGGTGTTGCGGATGAAAAGAGAGACGCAGAACGCGTCAAAGAGATTTATGCAACCGATTATATTGAAGTTTGCGATCATTATGTTGTTGGTATAGAGCGAGAAGCTAAAAAGATGAATTTAACAGTTGAGCGTTACTTAGGAATAATCGTGGAACATATTCGAAAGTCTAAACTGTCCGAACCATTAAAGACGCAAATATTAACACAAATCGATCTTGTTAATTACAAAAACTATGTTATAGTACGAATAAAAGTTCCCTCTCAGATACAAATATCCGACGTGGCTGGTGAATATTATGTGCGGGAAGGTAATGATACAATGAAAATAGATGGGAAGAGACTACTTGCAGTAAATTCATTGTTTACACCTAATATTTATCAAAAAGATTGAGCTGTTCCAGCCGACACTATACATCGAATAGCGTCTTCAATGTTTTCCCCTACAGCTGAAGGCAAAATACAGTCATTTTCAAAAAATTACTAATTTTTACAGGAAGTAGACAAATCTTAAGAGAAATGTCTTTGGAAATAAGGAAAAATGCAGTTGTTCAGGGAAAATTACTGCATTTCTGAGTTTTTCCTGGAATCCTTTTCATTACATTTTTTATATTTCCATTAACAGTAAAAACGCCTCTAATTCTAAGCCGCTTTGAGATGTTTTTAAAATAAGATGTAAAAGTACATATTCTAAAAGACAGACAGCGAACCTGATAATATTCAGAATTTCTGAAATGCATCAAAAATTAATTAGAGATTTTCCAGCACTACTTTCAAAAGTATAATTAAAGCAAGAACCAAAATAAAAGTCCACACCAGAGGCAAAAGAATCCGCAGCAAAAAATACAGTATTATCGCTATGAGAATTAACTGAACTAAAGATATTCTTCTTCCGGTACGCAGAAAGCGGCGATTCCATCCTCTAGCCATTATATACACCTTTAAAACTGAGATCCTGTTCTCTTATAAAACAGATGTCCTGTTTTTATATTTCATTTCAGGCTTTATAAATTTTGTTCAAAAAGTAATAAAAGTAAAACCAGACCATTAAATAGGTTATTAAAAGTAAGCAGGTCTGCTGGGAATCGAACCCAGGTTCGGAGCTCCGGAGGCTCCAGTGATATCCTCTACACTACAGACCTTCATATGGAAATGTTCGAATTTGGGAAAAATTTGAATTGGTTAACTGGCTGATAAAACTGTGATCAGTCAACTGGCTGTTTATAGTGCCAAATAGCTTATAAATTTATCCCCAATAATGGAATAATTATCCTCAGACCGACAATGAAAATGAGTCTTGAGATAAATTAAGCCGGAAATTCCCGAAACCTGCGTAATAAAATTTCAGCTTTTTAGAGTAAGGCAATAGAGTTCATTTCCCGTTTTTATTCAGTTTTACGGCAGGAATAATTATTCTTCCCATTTATGCCCATACCTCTCATCAAATACGATTTCGGAAAGAGGCTTGCGGGTTGAAGTTCTCTCTTTTGGGACGGGGTCCCCTATTGCGAGCACTGCCATGAGCTCAAGTTTTGAAGGGCAGTCGAGAATTGAGTTGACTTTCTCGTTCTGGTTCAGAATTTCTCCAAGCCAGACTCCGCCGAGACCAAGATCGCAGGAGGCAAGAAGCATGTTCTGGATTGCAGCTCCTATTGCCTGGACATCTTTCGTCCTGTTGTACGAATTTTCGGTATCCAGAAAAACGGCAATAAGCAGAGGAGCCCCTGCAACTATGCCGGAATAATGCGTACATTCCGAGAGCTTATTGATAGTTTCTCGGTCTCGAATAACAATAAAACGCCAGGGCTGGTTATTCAATCCGGAAGGAGCCCAGTGGCCTGCATTAAGGATTGTGTTGATATCTTCCTTGCTGACGGGTTTGTCCGTAAACTCTCGGACACTCCGCCTGTTTAGGATAGTGTCAATGACTTTGCATTCTCCTGTTATTGCCATCATTTCCCTCCGGATTCCATTTTCTACTTCCAGATTAATGAATTTTCTGCCTGAAGCTATCTGCAAAAAATCAGTCGTCATCAATCTTTTTATTAAGCCAGGGGATGTTTGCGCGAATTTGCTTTCCGACTACCTCAAGCTGGTGTTCCTTTTCCTTGCGCTCCATTGCTTTGAGTACAGGGTGGTTGACCATTCCTTCGAGCACGAATTCCTTGGCAAATTCACCATTCTGGATTCTTTCCAGAGCTTCATACATGGCTTTGCGGGACTGCTCGTTAATGATCTTGGGACCGACGGTCATGCCTCCATACTCTGCAGTATTGGAAACGGAGTGCCACATCCTCTCAAGCCCACCTTCATAGATAAGATCCACAATGAGCTTGACTTCGTGACAGGTTTCGAAGTAAGCCATTTCAGGCTGGTATCCCGCCTCCACAAGCACCTCAAAAGCGGTCTTGATAAGAGCTGAGAGTCCTCCGCAGAGGTCAACCTGTTCTCCGAAAAGGTCGGTTTCGGTTTCCTCACGGAAGGTTGTCTCATAAACACCTGCTCTCGTTGCACCGATACCTTTGGCGTAAGAAAGAGCGATTTCCCTGGCGTTTCCAGTTGCATCCTGATAGACAGCAATCAGGCCTGGCACTCCAATGCCTTCGGTATAAGTTCTTCTTACAATATGACCAGGGCCTTTGGGAGCTACCATGAAAACATCAATGTTCTTCGGAGGAACAATCTGGTTATAGTGGATATTGAAGCCATGTGCAAAAGCAAGAGCATCTCCGGCTTTCAGATTTGGCTCGATTTCAGAGTAGTAAACCGAAGCCTGCTTCTCGTCCGGAAGGAGGATCATGATAACATCTGCAGCTTTTGCAGCTTCCGCCACAGACATCACTTTCAGGCCGTCGGCCTCAGCTTTTGCCCAGCTTGGACTTCCATTTCTGAGCCCAACAATGACATTAAGCCCTGAATCGTGGAGGTTCAGGGCGTGAGCGTGCCCCTGGCTTCCATAGCCCATTATTGCGATAGTCCTGTCCTTAAGTGCATCAAAAGTAGTCTCGTCATCATAGATTATCGTTGCCATACTTGATTCTCCTGATGAGTTCTTCAGTTTTTGAACTCCTTATATTTCCCAGGAAGTATACCATTATGGTATCAACTTGCTTCCATGAGAACTAAGTTTCTTTAAGTACATTCTCAAAAAGTTGCTTTCTTCGGAGAGGGGCAGCATTTTAAGTTTCAGGAAATGCCTGAGATTTCAGGCATCCCTTTGAGGAAACCACTGAGGGTTTTAATCGTTTCCGGCTACCCCAATCTGTGAAAAATAATTAAGCAGCTACCTTTCTTTACCTGCCCTTAATATTTAAACCTTCTTTGGGCCGCGAACCAGGGCAATCTTACCTGTCCGGACCATTTCCTTAATCCCGAACTGCCTGAAGAGTTTCTCGATTGCCTCGATTTTGGCTTCATCCCCGGTTACCTCGATGGTCATGGATTTTGGAGCCACGTCCACTATCCTTGCCCTGAAAATATTGGCAATCTGAATTATCTCGGCTCGTGTGTTTACATCTGCAGCTACCTTAATCAGGGCGAGTTCTCTTTCTACGGAATCATCGCCCCCGATATCCGAGACCTTGATAACATCCACAAGCTTGTTAAGCTGTTTTGTGACCTGCTCGAGCACATGGTCGTCCCCCTGTACCACAATAGTCATCCTGGAGATATCAGGGTCCTCGGTAACTCCTACAGCCAGGCTGTCGATGTTGTATCCACGCCTTGAAAAAAGCGAAGCCACTCTGGAGAGGACTCCAGACTTATTTTCCACAAGGACTGCAAGTGTGTGTTTCATCAGTGTTCCTCCAGGTCAAGAATCCTATCAGTTGCTACAGTGCGCAGGTCAGGCATGGCACATGAAGTGTCTACATGCTCTTCTGGGTCAAGTATCTCGTTGATTGCAGCACCTGCCGGCACCATAGGATAAACATTTGCCTCGCACTCAACAATGACTTCAACAACAGCAGGCCTGCCCGAATTGACAGCTTCTTCTATTGCAGGTCTTACTTCAGACGGCTTTTCAGCGCGCAGCCCCAGAGCTCCGTAGGCTTCAGCAAGCTTCACGAAATCTACACTGCCCTTGATGAAGGTGTGAGAATACCGCCTGTCATAGAACAGTTCCTGCCACTGCCTGACCATACCCAGATAACCGTTGTTCAGGATCACTGAAACAACCGGAATGTCGTTCTGGACTGCAGTTGCAAGTTCTTGAGAGTTCATCTGGAAAGAGCCATCGCCTGCAATATCGATAACGGTTTTATCTGGCTTCCCGATCTTTGCGCCTATAGCTGCAGGGAAACCGTAGCCCATTGTGCCAAGCCCGCCTGAAGTGATGAAAGTGCGGGGCTTTTTATACTTAAAGTACTGGGCAGCCCACATCTGATGTTGCCCGACTTCGGTAACTATAATTGCGTCCCCGCACGCCTCTGAAATTTGCTCGATAACAAACTGAGGCATTATGACATCAGGTGACATCTGTTTATAGGTAAGAGGATACTCTTTTTTCCAGTGGTCTATTTTTTCAAGCCATGCCTCGGAATTGCAACGTTTAATATATTTATTCAGAGATTTCAGTATCTGCTTTGCATCTCCAACAATTGGAACATGAACCTTTACATTCTTGGAGACCTCTGCAGGGTCAACATCAATATGAATAATCCTGGCATTGGGAGCAAAAGACTCGAGTTTCCCTGTCACACGGTCATCGAACCTGGCGCCTACAGCAATAATTAGATCGGATTCCTGGACAGCATAGTTTGCATATTTGCTTCCGTGCATTCCGAGCATCCCGATGTAAAGAGGATGTTCTGTCGGAATTGACCCAATTCCCATAAGAGTGGTGGTAACCGGAGCACAGATTGTCTCGGCAAGTTCAACAAGCTCGGAGCTGGCATTAGAACTTATCACTCCACCGCCTGCGTAAATTATAGGCATACAGGAGTTTGTTATTTCTTCGGCGGCTCTTTTGATCTGCTGGGTATTGCCTTTGTAAGTCGGTTTATATCCTCTAAGTTCTACCTTATCAGGATAGTAGAATTCAATCTCTGCATTCTGTACGTCCTTTGGAAGGTCAATTAATACCGGGCCAGGCCTTCCGGTAGAAGCAATATGGAAAGCTTCTTTTACAATTCTTGGGAGTTCCTTTGCATCCTGTACGAGGTAGTTGTGCTTGGTAATGGGCTGGGTAATTCCCGTAATATCAGCTTCCTGGAAAGCATCGTTACCTATCAGGAAAGTAGGAACCTGGCCTGTTAAGGCTACAATAGGTACTGAGTCCATATACGCGGTAGCAATGCCTGTTACCAGGTTGGTTGCTCCGGGACCTGAAGTAGAAACACAGACCCCGGTCTTTCCAGTAGCACGGGCGTACCCGTCCGCAGCATGAGCTGCTGCCTGTTCATGGCGCACAAGTATATGGCGCAGATTTGAATCGTAAAGTTCGTTATAGAAGGGAATGATCTGCCCTCCTGGATATCCGAAGATGGTGTCAACCCCTTCTTCTTCCAGGCACTTTATCAGAGCCCTTGCGCCATTAACTTTTTCTGTTGACCCGGTTGTCATAATTTAACTCCTATTTCTCTAATTGAAACGTAGATTAACTGGACGCTCATCCTGAGGTGAGTCCGTTTCCAGTAAGGGCGCATCTATCAGAAATACTTATCTCTGATATGCTTTCGTTATGAATTTTCCAAATACATCATAATCGATCATGTTATATATGGATAAAGGTTTCTCCTGACTCCAGAAATGCCAGCGATATGCTATTTTAAAATTTCTACAGCAGGAAAAAGAGAGAGGACATAAGAGTCCTCCTGAGAAATTCTTAAAGTTCATCTTTCTGGAATCACTCGACCCGTATAAGGCGGTTCATACCGTTCATTACGGCTTCTACGGAAGCCATGATAATGTCAGTTCTTGCACCGCTTGCGGTAACTACTTTTCCATCCTTGGAAAGTTTTACCCTTACTTCAACAAGGGCATCGGTTCCGCCAGTAATTGCGTCTACATGATACTCTTCGAGAATGATATCTTCTGCACAGGAACTTACCGCTCTCCTGATGGCGTTGATCACGGCGTCTACAGGCCCATTACCGATACCTGCCTGCACTATCTCTTTGTCTTTTACATTGAGCTTTATAGATGCCGTTGGAGTCACCCGGTTTCCTGATACAATGGTAAACTCTTCCAGTTTTACGAGGGGTTCTCTATAAATATCGAGTACGGTTTCCGCGATAGCCTGCAGGTCTGCATCGGTTACGTATTTTCCCTGGTCGCCCATCTGCTTAACCCTGTTGAAAATCTCCTCGGTCTGAACATCATCAGCCTCAAGCCCCATTTCCTTTAAGGCAAGGGTAATCGAACTCCGCCCTGCATGTTTTCCTAGCACGATCTGGCGCTGCCTTCCGATATATTCGGGACTCATAGGCTCATAGGTTGCCTTATCGGCAAGAAGACCATGAACGTGGATACCTGCTTCATGAGTAAATGCGTTCCCACCTACAAGAGCCTTATTGGGTGACACTGGAATACCTGTAAGCCGGCTTACAAGCCTTGAAGTCCTGTAAATCAGCTCGTGTTTGATGCCGGTATCATATTTATAGAGCCACTCCAAGCTCATAACTACTTCTTCTAGAGATGCATTCCCAGCTCTTTCCCCTAACCCGTTTATAGTTACATGGGCCTGTTTTGCCCCCGCCGTAAGTGCAGTAATCGTGTTTGCAGCTGCTAACCCGAAATCGTTGTGGCAGTGAACGCTGATAGGGGCTTTCAGGGACGAAGATAGATCCCGGAAAATCTCAGTCGTCCTTTCAGGTACCAGAAGGCCTACAGTATCGCAGAAGCATAATCTGTCAGCGCCTGCATCTACTCCATCGGCATAAACAGCCTTTAGGAACTCGGGATCTGCACGCGAAGCATCTTCTCCGCTCAGTTCCACTATCAGGCCGTGATCTTTGGCATATTCCGTTACTTCAGCTGCAATCTGCCTTACTGCATCCCGATCCTTTTTGATTTTTGTCTTTATATGAAGGTCTGAAACAGGTGCTACAAGATGGATAGAGTCAACGTCACACTCAAGAGCACGGTCAACATCGGACTTTACAATCCTGCAGTAGCTGCAAATTTCAGCGTTAAGCCCTGCGTTTGCAACAGCCTTGATGGAATCTCTTTCACCTTCGGAAGTGATCGCAGAACCGGCTTCAATTATCGAGACTCCCATTTCATCAAGGGCTCGGGCAATTAAGAGCTTTTTGTCCTTCGTCAGAGCAACGCCAGGTGTTTGTTCACCATCTCTCAAAGTAGTGTCCAGAAAGCGGATGTTTTCGAATAATATAATCCCTCAGTATCTGTTTATTAATATAGATTCATTAACAATACATCAAATAATATTCGGATAATATACTCATCATATTATAATATTATGTCCTGTTTTGCGGTTTTTATTTATTATACAAATTACATATATTTTATTCTCAGGAACACGGCTTTTTCATGAGATCTCCAAGTTTTTACCGTAGCTCTCTGAAAACTCTTCTTCAATAGTAGACCATAGTATTTTTAGTTTCCAGTTGACAATATGCTAAACCTGAAAAAAGAAAAAAAATCGCCTATCTAATACTTATTACATTTTTCATATTACTCAGAAAGATTGAGAACAAAAGAAAAATAGGAAAATAAGAGAGAAAAATTTGAAAGAAAAGGCTTAGAAATACTTGCCTACGTTTTCTATTGCTTTTACTATCAGAGAAACACATGCCTCAATATCTGCCATATCCAGGACTTCAACAGGGGAATGGATGTATCGGGTGGCTATGCTGACCGTGCCTGTAGGGATACCTTCCTTTGTGAGGTGTATTGAGGTTGCATCGGTCGTACCTCCTGATCCGACTCCAAGCTGATAGGGAATATTATTTTCAGCAGCAGTTTCTCTAAGCCACTTAAGTATCTGTGGATGAACTAAAAGACCTCTTCCGGACGCGTCGGCTACGGTAATTACAGGGCCTTTCCCGAGTTCAAGTGAAGAATCGGTTTTAGTGATTCCGGGGTGGTCTCCAGGAATAGTTGTATCAAGGGCAAGTGCGATAGTCGGACAAACTCCGAAAGCGCAGGTTTTTGCACCCTTTAACCCTACTTCTTCCTGAACAGTACCTACGGCAAAGACATTCGCTTCAATTTTATGTTTGGAAAGCCGCTTCATAACCTCAATAAGAATCACGAGGCCTGCGCGATCGTCAAAAGCCTTGGAAGTTACCTTTCCGTTTGCCAGGGATACAAAATCCCGATCAATTGAGGCTGTTGTGCCTATCTCGATTCCAAGATTTTCAGCATCCTCCCTGTCTTTTGCTCCGATATCGATGAACATATCATCAAGCTTTACAGGCTTTTTCCTGTCTTCATCTTTCATTACATGAGGGGGTTTGGACCCGATAACTCCGGGAATCGAGCCCTTTTTCCCGTGAACCATAACCCTCTGGTTAAGAAGAGTCTGGTCAAACCATCCCCCAATCCCAACAAATCTAAGAAAGCCGTTATCATCAATATATCTGACCATGAGCCCGATTTCGTCCATATGGGCAGCCAGCATTATAGAAGGGCCTTCTCCATTCTTGGCAGCTATAAGGTTTCCCATGCAGTCTTTTCTTATAGTGTCAACATAAGGCTCAAGTTCCTTTTTGAGGAGTTCCCTGATATCATGCTCAAAACCTGAGATTCCATGAGCGTTTGTGAACTTCTCAAGCAGAGATTTTATTTCTCTAAAATTTTCATCTTCTTCCATTTTCAAATATCTCCTGTATATCAGCTAATTTAAAGTTCAAATCGACCTTAATGAGACTAATTTTAATTTAATGGAAATATTATAATTACCCATGATTATCCTTTGTTAATAAATTTCTGTTAAATAGCTATTATCAGATGATTTTCTTGTTAAACGATTTTTTTGTCAAACGATTTTTGTTAAACAATATTTTTTATTAAGCCATTTTTTTGATAAATCACTTTTATTAAATAATTTTTTAAGTAGTTTTTGTTAAGTGAATTTTATAATATATATCTACAGAGAATTTTATAATATATATCTACAGAGAATTTTATAATATATATCTACAGAGAATTTTATAATATATACCTACAGAGAATTTTATAATTACTCTCCCCCAGGATTTTTTATTAAATTCTCTGAAGGATTGATAAGATCATTCTACTCAAGAATAATTATACTGTCCGTATATTAAGGCTAACCTGTTATTTAAGTTATTAGCAATTGAGGCTCCAGATTAATTTCAGGTGACGAAAGGGGATTTTTCAGAAACTGCAAAGACAGAAACATTAAAATCCCTTCAGGTTTATTGATGACTCAGGTGAAAATAATATGAGTGCAGAATTACCTCCTCAAGTTCAGAACCAGATTGCACAGCTTCAGCAGATCCAGCAGCAGATCCAGGCTCTAGCGATGCAAAAATCACAGATTGAGGCTATGCAGAAAGAGGCCAAGATGGCTCTTGAAGAGCTGGAAAAGCTCGCTGACGATGCAGTAGTCTATCGCAGTGTAGGAGAGCTGGTAATAAAAACAAGCAAAGAGGAGTCTATTACAAAACTGAAAGACAGGGAAGAGACACTTTCACTCAGGCTTCAGTCCATTTCCAGGCAGGAAGAAAGGCTCACAACCCGCTTTAAACAGCTTCAGGAGCAAGTCCAGCAGGCATTGGGTACCAGAGCAGAATAATTTTATTTTTTGTTCCCGCATATGGAACAGGAAATAAAATATAGCTTTGTTAAGCTCACATAGAAATCAACGTAATCCCAAAATTCTTGAATCCAGGGAGATCAATGCCTATAAAAACGATAGCCAGAGTGGACAATGGAAGTTGATGAAGCGGAGTTTTTCAACCGGCTCCTTGACTATCAAAACATTTTGTATTTGTGCCACCGGAACGCAGATCCGGATGCGATTAGCAGTGCTTTTGCCCTTTCAGAAGCTATCGGAGGTACTGTCGGACTTGTGGATGGATGCAACCGTGTAGCTTCTGTGCTTATAGATAGACTCGGGATTGAAGTTGTGGATAAACCCAATCCTGCTGATTACGGTTTTGTCGTTGTGGTTGATACTTCAACAAAAGCGCAATTGAATGACCTGGAGCTTACAAGCTATTGCGTAATTGATCACCATACAACCACAGCTTTAACAGAAAATGCCGAATTTTACCTGCACAGGAACAGTACCTCTACCGTAGAAATAGTTTACGACATCTTAAAAGCAATGGGAGCCCCGATTAACCGGCGTGTGGGGATTGGGATGCTTACAGGAATAGTTACTGATACCGGTCACTTCAAACATGCATCTGCAGACACATTCCGGACAGTGGCAAAAATTATTGAGGACAGCGGCGTCGAGTATGGGGAGGTGCTTGACCTTATGGCTGCCACTCCACAGGACATCTCCATGCGGATAGCTATCCTGAAAGCCGCCAGCCGAGTTGAGCTCGATAGAGTACAGGATATGATTATAGCATCCTCTCATGTTAGCTCTTTTGGGGGTTCTGCATCTTCCATGCTAATTAATATCGGAGCAGATATTGCTTTCGTTGGCACAGCCAAAGGTGAGAGCGTCAGAGTGAGTGCAAGAGCGAAGCGTGACGCTGTAAACGCCGGAGTTAACCTTGGCCAGCTAATGGAAGATATAAGCAACGAATATAACGGCACAGGCGGCGGACATTCAGGAGCTGCCGGAATTGACGTTATTGCAGACATGAAAGAAGTGCTGAATAAGTGCAGGGAAAGGACAAAGAAAATTCTTGAAGCCTCACTTGGAGTAAAGGCAAAAGAAATATCTTGTGAGGATGAAATCGACGAGTTCGAAGATGAGTGACTTTTAAGTAAACGAATCTTAGCTTAAAAGCAATTTAAGACATTATACTTCAGAACGTTCTCCAGAAAATTACATTTAAGAATACATTTTTAAAAACTGTGCTCCAGAACAAACTTCAAATTCTGGTCATCCTCAAAGTATTGGAACCTGTGATTTCTACAATTTACCTGCAATTAATGAATTTACTTGCAATGAATGAATTTACTGTGTCATGAATGAATTTACTGTGTTATTCAGGACTTGTAAAGGGTTTGCCGGTAAAAACTTTTCTCCTTATGCGATTAACCTTCAGGGGTTGCTTAAAATTTTTTCAACCTTACAGCTAATGTTTATATAGAATCCAGCTTAATCTTCAAATCAGTCCAGCTTAATCTTCATATTCTTCAATTATACTTACCGGAAATATATCCACTGGAGATATTGAGAGTCCGGAATAAGAAGGCAAGAAAAAGATAGAAGAGAGAACATGGACTTAAACATGGCCTTGAAGGGACATGAAATATATATGCAAAAAGCAAGCTAGAAAATATTGGGCATGAGATTAAGAGCCCAATTACAAGATATACAGAGTGTGAAAGAATGCCAGAATACTGGGATCCTGAAATCGAGACAATGCCTGTAGATGATTTAAAAAAGCTGCAGGAAGAAAAGTTGAAACAACTTGTACATTATGTGTATGAGCGCTCTCCGTTCTATAGAAAAAAGTTTGACGAACATGGTGTTAAACCGGAAGACATCCAGACTCTTGATGACATTAGAAAGTTACCTTTTACATTTAAGCAGGATCTCAGAGACACCTATCCAACAGGTATGTTTTGCGTCCCAAATACAGAACTAGTCCGCTTCCATGCTTCATCGGGTACAACAGGAAAACCGACCGTGGTGGGGTATACCCAGCATGACATTGAGGAGTGGGCTGAATCCCTTGCGAGAGGATTTACTTCTGTAGGAATGGGAGAAAATGATATTCTTCAGGTAAGTTACGGGTATGGGCTTTTTACAGGTGGGCTCGGTGCCCATTACGGAAGTGAAAAGCTTGGTGCAACCGTCCTTCCTACAAGTTCCGGAAATACCGAACGCCAGCTTGAATTGATGAGAGACCTTGATGTTACTGCTATAGCCTGCACGCCTTCTTACTTCCTTTATATGATAGAGACCGCAAAAAAGTTAAATATCAGTCTTAGAGACGATACGAAATTAAAAATGGGATTTTTCGGAGCTGAGCCCTGGTCCGAGGAACTCAAGAGACGCATAGAAACCGAGTCAGGAATAAAAGCGTATGATATTTACGGAACTTCGGAAATGAGCGGCCCTCTTTTTACCGAATGCTCGGAACAGCGCGGGATTCATATCTGGGCAGACAAATTCCTTGTTGAGATCCTTGACCCGGAAACAGGACAACCTGTCCCTGACGGAGAAAGCGGAGAGCTTGTGATCACGACTCTTACTAAAGAAGCCCTGCCCCTTATCCGCTACAGGGTAAAGGATCTTACAAGAAAGTTTTCAGAGCCCTGCCCCTGCGGAAGAACCCATCCTAGAATTGCACGCATAAGCGGGCGTTCGGATGACATGATTATCGTGCGTGGAATCAATGTGTTCCCAGGACAGGTAGAATCGGTCCTTATGAAGATTCCTGAAGTCGGAAACCATTTCATGATTATTGTAGACAGGATTGGTCCCCTCGACTCAATGAAGGTTCAGATCGAAATGCATGAGTCGGCTTTCAGCGATAAGATGTCAGACATGATGGCACTTAAAAGGAAGATTTCGAGTGCGTTGAAAAGCGTACTTAATCTTGCGGTTGAGGTGGAGCTGGTGGAACACGGCTCGCTGCCTCGCTCAGAAGGAAAATCAAAGAAAGTTATTGACAAACGAAAGATTTGAGAGCTTTTGGAGATCGAAAACAAAACCAGGAGGACAGTAATATTCTTCAGGTTTTCATTTTTGGCTCAGGTATCTCGGAATTTTTATAGAAAGCCGTCAGATATAAAAAAGAGTTGCGGGAATAATTACCGGATATGGGATAAAGTTACTGGATATGGGATAAAGTTACTGGATATGGGATAAAGTTACCAGATATGAAATAAATTACCTGATTATAACATGAAAACTGCGTGCAAACTTAAAAGATGCATAAAGACTTATATTATACTCCAGTAAAAAGATTAAAAAAGAAAGTAAGAGAAAATAAGAACAAGCAATATAAGGACATGGGTGCTGGAATGGAAGATAAAATTATAAAGCAGATTTCCCTTTTTGCGGAAAATAAGCCTGGCAGACTTGCAAATGTTGCAGATAAATTAAAAAATGCCGGCATAAATATCAGGGCGTTTACCATCGCTGAATCCGGAGATTTCGGGATAATCCGCATGGTTGTGGACAAGTCCGACTATGCGCACAGTGTACTCCGTGATGCAGGGTTTACTGTATCTGAAACCAGCGTGCTGGGTATCGAAATGGAGGATGTGCCCGGCAGCATGTCCCGTATTGCGGAAATATTCGGAAAAGCCAAGATTAATATTGACTATGCATATGCTTTTGTCACCAGGGAGCAGAAAGCCCTTTTAATAGTCCGGGTAAATGACATCGAAAAAGCAATTGAAACGCTTGAGAAAGAGAATATCAAGCTCATAAGCATGAAGGAGCTTGAGAAGATCTGATTTTAATTTGTAACCGGATTTTCCGGAGAAGAAAGTAATTTTTAAAGGAGAAAATAACGGAATGATCCAGAATCAAATAAATATATTTTCTCATGATTCTGGAACAGCTCTTTTTACAGCTTCTGGCATCAGGGCAAAACTTTAATATGAGATACATAGCCTGTGAAGACCTCTTTGAGATTCTAACTTAATAACTATAACTGGATATACAGAATAATTATAAAGAAGAATAAATAAGAGAAGCAAAAAAGTTGCCAGGAGAATAGGTTACCGGTTTGACTATAATGGCGGAAAATAAAACTAATTTACAGGAAAACACACAAAACTCCTCAAGAAATAAGCTTGGTGGAGTCCATACGACAATTATCGGGGGAAGGGCTGGTAAAAGGCTTGTAAGACTGGTAAGCCAGCATCCTGAGGTAAAAAAGGTAATCCCGTCCGTAATTTCCGTAAAAGGCGCTGCAGGAGGAAGTCTGACCGGAAAAGTATTGCGTGCGGATGTAAGAGGGAACTTGAGGCTATTGCTCACTGAAGGCAGGAGTTTCCAAGAAATAAGACTGGTAACAACAGTTGGGACCGCAGAGGAGGGAGACAGAATTATGAGCGAACTCAATGAAATCTTAAGAGCTGCCCTCTGAGGCGTTAAGGGAGAGACAAATAATTGGCGTTTATAGGAATTGACCATGGCACAACTGCAATGCGTTTTGCTCTGATAGAAGGGGAAAAGGTTCTGACCTTTGAGCTTGGGAGGGCTGAGGCAGCTGCCATGTCCGAAAATGAGATTCTGACTTCGATCGAGGAGAATTTTAATGTCCGATGTGAGGCAATTGAACTGATTGCACTAACGTACTCAATGGGAGATGGCTTTTCCGCAATAAAGGATGCAAGAAGCCTGGAAGGAAGAGGGCTCAAAAGCATAGAAGGGGCTGGAAAAAAAACCGGTGGAGGCACAAGGGTTTTTGATGCCATCCGGAACTCAGGAATTCCGTCAATAGCAATTCCCGGTCTTCATGCTGAGAGTAAGGTGGACCCCAGAATGAAGGTATTTTCCCACCTCACAAGCCCGGAGAAACTAGGAATTGCTTACCATATCCTCTGCCTTGGCTATAAGAATTTCGTAGTTTCCGACATAAGCTCAAACACTGTTACTCTTGCCGTTGCCGATGGTAAGGTCATTGGTGCAATCGATGCCTGCATATTTGCCCCAGGAGTCCATCACGGCCCTCTTGATCTGCAAGCGATCAGGAATGTGGATAATGGATACTGCACTGCAAACCAGGCTTTTATAGAAGCAGGAACTCTAAAAATGACCCCGTACAAAGATAGGGAAGAATTACTCATTGCTGCCGGAAAAAAAGAAGGTCCCGCCCTTCTTGCCCTTGATACAATTGCATTGTTTGCAGCTATGGAAATTACCTCAATGCAGCTTCTTCTTAAGGACTATGAGGCAACCGGAGAGATCTTTCTTGCAGGATCAGTAGGGGAATTCGAATATGTACAGAAAAAAATCCGTGCACATCTGGGGCAGGAATGCCAGTGCCTCGGAAAGTGGCATGCTGCAATAGGCTGTGCTGAAATAGCGAGGGATGTTTTTGCTGGAGAAAAAAGTATCCTTGGCATAGACGTCGATTATCCTTAAAAAGCAGAAAAGGAATATTATAAAAGAGCAGTATAAATCAGGTCTTTTCTATACAGGTTTTATCTACGGACCCTTCATACATGCTGTCCTGATATTCTGCTGCATCAATTCTCCCTTCACCTGAGCCTACTTCATCAGAGTCATCATAACTGCTCATTCTATCTTTCTTCATAAGAATAACATAGTCCGCAGAATTTTTGAGCGCTGTGGAAAAACCGGGTTCAACCCCGAAAATAATAGTCTCTTTGCCATGTTCGTTTGCCTTGTTCAGCAGCGGTTTAAAGTCCGCATCCCTGGTCACGATTGCAAGGGTGTCAATGTTGGGGTTATGTACTAGCTCCATGCCCTCTACTGCGAGGCGCACATCAACATCGCTGGAACAGATTATAGGCTCAAGCCCATGATTTTCGATAGCTTCCACCAGCTTGTCAGAGGCGTACTGGTTTAGGAAAACACGCCCGATTTTGATATTTCCATAGTCTTTGAGGACGTCCCTTATCTCCTCGAGATTTACATCAAATTCTTTTCTGAGAATGTTCGGACCATCCACTAGAAGTCCTATTTTCCGCCTGCCAATTTCTTTTTTCGAGCGGAGGTATTTTGAGATGGAATCAATTCCGCTTTTTACAGGTTTCATTATCAATGTCCTCTGTGATTTTGCAGTTCACGGAACCTGCACTCATATTTGTTTGCGCTATATGACTGCACATCGCCAGTTCTGGGGAAAAGCTACGTTTCTAGCAGCCCTCCGATCCGCCGATGAGAGTTAATGGCTCAACTACTGCTTTTGGGGTTCAAAGTTCCGAATCTTTAAGATTTAAAATTCTAGTACCGCAATTTGCATAAATAGGTTAATACTAATATCTGCTTTTCTGTAGTAAAACATTTGCATATTAAGGCAATCAAAGTTTGCAACTTTGTTCTTATGTAAATTAATAGGCTGATAAGCTGGAGACTTTTCCTGCGAAAAAAACGGAAAGAAAATTCCGTCAGGACAAAAATTCCGACTTATAAAAACATAATATATAATTTATAGAATTATAATTTATCGGAAAAAGGCCCCTTTTTTACTTCCCGGATGACATACGGAGATTCTTTGAGTTCAAAGAGATTTTCTGTTTTCCGTCCTTTTTTACGCCTTAAGTACTGGATTTCTCCGAGTTTCTCTAGAAAAACCTCATAAACTCGCATAAATTGTTCAAATTCTGCGTCATTAAGCTCAATCAATCCTTCTCTACCTGCAAGCCAGTCATAGACCTGGAGAAGAACAATTTCCCTTAACCTTTTAAGGTTTTCATCCTCAGGCGGTTTTTCGAAGTATAAAGTCCTTTTCAACTCAGGAGACCAGGCTGCAAATAGTCTCCTGAAATTTAACACCTGGATAGGGATTTTCTCTCCAGGTTCGGGTCTTGGATAATAGCAGGTATTCTCGAGAAGGGTATCCTCTCCCAGATTTACCACCTGCCGATGTATCTGAATTTTTCAGTATTTTCTTGAATCTTTTTAATACGAAGTCCCATATAGAGACCGACAAAAAGGCCGCTAAGGTGAGCTGTATGGGCTATCATGTCTGATGAGCCGGCCATAAGGAAGTCAAAGAGAGCAAAAAGCACAAGAGCATGTTTTAACTTCATTGGGATAAAGTAGACATAGACGCGGATATCCGGCTCAAGCATTGTAAGAGCTGCAAAGACTCCGTAGATCGCTCCACTTGCGCCAATCATCGGGCCAGGTGAGATACTGAAAATTGGCCCGCTTAAAAAGGTGTACCCTATTGCTGACAGAATCCCAGAAGTGAAAAAGATTGCCAGAAGCTGTCTGTTTCCGGCCCGGGTCTCGAGTGCAGTCCCGAAGAAGTACAGGACAAGCATATTGAATAAAAGATGCAATAAACTGGTATGTAAAAACATGTATGTGACAAGTGTCCAGGGTCTTGTCACGAGAAAATTAGGGTCAAATTGAAAAGCGCTTACATAGAAGTAACCTATAGTCGGAATCATCTCTAGGAAGAATGAAAGTGTGCAGAGAATAATAATTACTATCGTTGGGCTTGCCAGAATAGAGTTTTTACCCGCCACACTTTCCACCTCCAGGGATATAAGATGCGTTAAGTTCAAACATATTTCCAATTTCTCTCCCGATTTAGCTAATATAAAAGTGCATTAATAAGGCAATAAGAGTACCTCAACAGCAACCCAGATAAAGTGATCTCAGCCCAAAATGGTTCAGTAATGTCATTTAAGATTCAGTAATCTCATTTTACTTGATTTTACTTTTGAAGAGTGAGATAGTTGACTGAATACTGAATATGTACTATGCTATAATATTGAATATGTACCATGTTATTATTGTAAGTAAAATGTTAATTTTAAGAACCGATTATGAACTAGAATTTAATAGCTTATAACCCAAGGGCTCTAAGAAGCCTGTGAATTCCGGATACACTGGTTTAGATGCTCATCTTAATTATAGAATTCTATTTTAAGAGATTTTACGTTTAACAAGCAGATTTCTCTTCACTTAAACCCTTCAATGAGATAAATCCGAAGCTTAAAGATGAATTAGAAACTTAATTTTGAAGAAACATTATATTATGTCAGGAACGGACCTATTCAGGGAAATCAGTTTAAGAATATCTGTATCCATATGTGGATTTATTCAAGAACTGATTAACTCAAGATAGGTTTGCCCAGAGGCAGATATATCAGAGAGTAATCAGGTGAAGAACGGATATATTCAGGCAAGATTTATTCAAGAGTGATCAAGTGAAGAACGGATGTGTTCAGATAAGATCATTCAAGACAAGGTAAATCTTATTTAAATTGAAATATACATTATTCAATTTAGAAAATATATTAAATAATATTCAAATGAGGAGATTATATTTAGTCTTTTTTGAGAAAAACGGGAAATAGTTTACGGCATTAACAGTGTAAAGCCGCATGGCACTGCTAAGCCTATAAATAATTTTCCATTTATTTATTGATTGTAAAATTATAAAATTTGAAATATAATTTTAAATTATATTTTCTCCTAAACAATAAGTTTTGTTTAAGAATAAGACTATTATTTGGTAACAAATATTCATATAATTTTTTGTTTCACAAGTGAATAAAAAGACTAATTAGTAAGAAATAGTAATACTAAAAAAGAAATTATCAGCACTGCATAGAACCTTAATAGAAAACCAGCATCAAGAGCCTCAAGTTTAGTTTTTGTATAACAAGATTAAATAAGTTTTTAGAGTATACTGATTTCGAATATTCCATTTTACCCTTCTCGAAATGGCATGCTACAAATTAGAAAATGTTATATAGATTTGGTACGTTAAGACATTTAATTAGTGTTCATTATCCATCGGTAGCGACCCCATCTTAGGATTGAGGTCTCGATCGCTGGTAAAAACGGTTTTTTTTAAGAAAAAAGGGCGTAAAAAAGGTTTTGAAGAGCGTTAAAGCCCTAAAAACGACGTTAATAAGAAAATATTCCCTCTAAAAACGGGTCTATTTGAAGAAAAACGCTGATAAAATGCTTAATTGTTGAAAGAAATAGCTAAAAGCATTTTATCAGAAAAGTATTATTTAAACGGTTGTAACTTAAAAGGAGACGGCAAATACATAATTTATAATCATGAAGAATATGCCGAATAATATAAATTGCAATCGTCTTGGTGAAGTCGACTTTAAACAAATTTAGGAGGTAAAGCTCAAATGAGCAAACTAACTACCGGGAGTTTTTCGATAGAAGATCTGGAATCCGTTCAGATCACTATTAATAATATTGTAGGGGCAGCAAAGGAGGTTGCCAAAGAGGCAAAAGAAGAAAAAGAAGAACTTGGCCCGATGGGACCGACCCCCTTCCCCACAACTGCTGCAGTAAGGGACTGGAGTTTTACACTGTTTGACCGCTATGAGCCAGTGTATACCCCCATGTGTGACCAGTGCTGCTACTGTACCTTTGGACCATGTAATCTGGAAGGAAACAGAAGAGGTGCCTGTGGTCTGGACATGAAAGGCCAGACTGCAAGAGAGTTCTTCCTGCGCTGCATTACAGGTTGTGCATGCCACAGTGCCCACGGACGCCACCTGCTTGACCACGTTATTGACATCTTTGGAGAGGACATGCCGATTAACATGGGTGCCTCAAATGTCATTGCCCCCAATATCCAGCTTATGACAGGCAGGCAACCAAAGACCCTTGGCGACCTCAAACCTATAATGGAGTATGTCGAGGAAGAGCTGGGCCAGTTACTTGCAACCATCCACGCAGGACAGGAAGGAGCAGCAATCGACTACGATAACAAGGCAATGCTTGCCGGTGCCCTGGACCACGTGGGAATGGAAGTCTCCGATATTGCTCAGGTTACTGCACTTGGCTTCCCGAAGTCCGACCCTGAAGCTCCTCTTGTTGAGACAGGTATAGGTACGCTTGATGCCTCAAAGCCAGTTATCATTGCTATTGGGCACAACGTTGCCGGTGTCACATATATCATGGACTACATGGAAGACAACAACCTGACCGACAAGCTGGAAATTGGAGGTCTCTGCTGTACCGCGTTCGACATGACCAGGTACAAGAGAGAAGACAGGAAAGCCCCCTATGCAAAGATTGTCGGTACCATTTCAAAGGAGCTCAAGGTTGTACGCTCTGGAATTCCTGATGTAATTGTTATTGATGAGCAGTGTGTAAGGGCTGACCTTGTAGAAGAAGGACAGAAACTCAAGATTCCAGTTATCGCAACCAATGAGAAAGTCATGTATGGCCTGCCAGACAGGACAAATGACAGTGTGGATGCAATTATTGAGGATATTAAGAGCGAAAAAATTCCGGGCTGTGTAATGCTGGACTATGAAAAGCTCGGAGAGCTCATACCCAGACTTGCCATGGAAATGGCTCCACTCCGTGAAGGAATCTCTGCAATCCCCTCTGACGAAGAAATGGCAAGCCTTGTCGCCAAGTGTGTAGCATGTGGAGAATGCGCACTCGCATGCCCAGAAGAACTGGACATCCCCGATGCTATCCAGGCGGCAAAAGAAGGAGACTTTACTGCCCTGGATTATATCCACGACCTCTGTGTAGGATGCCGCAGGTGTGAACAGGTCTGTAACAAGGATATCCCTGTCCTGAGCGTTATTGAGAAGGCTGCTCAGAAGGCTATTGCCGAGGAGAAGGGTCTGGTAAGAGCAGGAAGAGGTCAGGTAAGCGATGCCGAGATCCGTGCAGAAGGTCTGAACCTGGTTATGGGTACCACCCCAGGTGTCGTTGCAATTATCGGATGTTCCAACTACCCTGCAGGCTCCAAGGATGTATACAGAATTGCAGAGGAATTCCTTAACAGGAACTATATCGTTGCAGTGTCCGGATGTTCCGCAATGGACATCGGTATGTACAAGGATGATGACGGTAAGACTCTCTACGAGAGGTTCCCAGGCAGATTCGAGAGAGGTAACATCCTTAACACCGGTTCCTGTGTCTCGAACGCACACATCTCAGGTACAGCTCACAAGGTCGCCGGAATCTTTGCAGGCAGAAACCTTTCAGGCAACCTCGCCGAGATCGCTGACTACACACTCAACCGTGTAGGTGCAGTAGGACTTGCATGGGGTGCTTACTCTCAGAAGGCAGCAGCTATCGGTACAGGATGCAACATGTTTGGTATTCCTGCAGTGCTCGGACCCCACAGTGGGAAGTACAGGAGAGCCCTGATAGCCAAGACCTATGATGAGAACAAGTGGAAGGTTTACGACAGCAGAAACGGTTCTGAACTTGCTATCCCACCAGCTCCGGAGTTCCTTATCACAACTGCAGAGACCTGGCAGGAAGCCTGTGTAATGATTGCAAAGAACTGTATCCGTCCGTCCGACAACAACATGGGCAGATCTATCAAGCTCACCCACTGGATAGAACTCAGCGAGAAGTATCTTGGTGTTATGCCGGAAGACTGGTGGAAGTTCGTCAGGCACGAAGCTGACCTGCCTCTCTCCAAGCGTGAACAGCTCCTGAAGATACTTGAAGCCGAGCACGGATGGGAGATCGACTGGAAGAAGAAGAAGATCATTTCCGGCCCGAAGATTAAATTCGATGTCTCTTCGCAGCCAACTAACCTTAAGAGACTTTGCAAGGAGGCCTGAAGATGGTTGACACTACTAAGAACACCAAACTGTTCACCAGCTATGGTGTAAAGACTTCAAAAGCCATAACCACGGAAGTTGCCGCCAAGCTGATTTCAAAGGCAAAGAGACCACTTCTCGTAGTAGGTACCGGAGTTCTCGACCCTGAAATTCTTGACCGCGCAGTGAAGATTGCAAAGGCAAAGAACATCCCAATTGCAGCAACCGGCACCTCAATGCCAGGATTTGTGGACAAGGATGTCAATGCCAAGTACATCAACCTTCACCAGCTTGGCTTCTACCTGACCGACCCCAACTGGCCAGGGCTTGATGGCAACGGGAACTATGATACAATAATTCTCCTGGGCCACAAGAAGTATTACATCAACCAGGTACTATCAGCAACTAAGAACTTCAGTGACGTAAAAGCAATTTCAATAGACAAGAATTACATCCAGAACGCAACGATGTCCTTCGGAAACCTTAGCAAGGCAGATCATGTTGCTGCACTGGACGAGGTAATTGACCTTTTATAAATTTAATTTAGGAGGCGAAATTAATGGCAGAATTCCCATTTGAGATTTCCCCAATGTTTGAAGGAGAAAGAGTAAGAAAGGAAGGAATGTTCGTAGAACTCGGTGGCCCGAAGTCACTTGGTCTTGAGCTTGTCCGCGCAAAGCCAATGGATGAGATCGAAGATGACAAGGTCACAATTGTCGGTCCCGACCTCAAGGATATGGAAGAGGGAAAGACCTACCCCTGGGCAATGATCTTCAACATCGGCGGAGAACTTGTAGAGCCTGACCTTGAGTCAGTCGTCGAAAGGCGTGTCCACGACTTCATTAACTACTGCCAGGGCATTATGCACCTGAACCAGAGGTACGATGTCTGGATGAGGATTTCCAAGGATACAGCTGCAAAGATGGACTCACTCGAGCCTTTCGGAAAGGCTGTCATGATGCTTTTCAAGACAGAACTGCCTTTCATCGAGAAGATGCAGGTGACCTTCTATACCGACCAGGCTGAAGTCGAAAAACAGATGACAGAAGCAAAGGAGATTTTCAAGGCAAGAGATGCCAGGACGAAAGACCTGCACGACGAAGATGTGGATGTATTCTACGGATGTACACTCTGCCAGTCCTTTGCTCCAACAAACGTCTGTGTAGTTTCCCCTGACAGAGTTTCTCTCTGTGGTGCAATCAACTGGTTTGACGGCCGTGCAGCAGCAAAAGTAGACCCAGAAGGCCCACAGTTCTCAATTGACAAGGGTGAACTCCTCGATGCCAACACAGGTGAATACTCAGGAGTAAACGAAGTTGCCAAGAAACTTTCAAGCGGCGAGTTCGACAAGATTAAACTCCACTCATTCTTCGATGCTCCTCACACATCCTGCGGATGTTTCGAAGTAGTCGGCTTCTATATCCCTGAAGTAGACGGTATAGGCTGGGTTAACAGAGAATACCAGGGAATGGCTCCGAACGGTCTTGGTTTCTCAACAATGGCTGGTCAGACAGGCGGTGGAAAGCAGATCGTGGGATTCCTGGGTATTGGTATCAACTACTTCTACTCCCCCAAGTTCATCCAGGCTGATGGAGGATGGAACAGAGTTGTATGGCTGCCATCAATGCTCAAGGAAAAGATCGATGAGACCATTCCTGAAGACATAAAGGATAAGATTGCAACAGAGAAGGATGTAACGGACATTGAGTCCCTGAAGACTTTCCTTAAGGAGAAGAACCACCCGGTTGTAGCCAACTGGGCAGCTGCAGAAGAAGAGGAAGAGGAAGAAGAGGAAGAAGAAGAGGAAGCAGAGGAAGTAGCTGCTGAAGCAGCTCCAATGATGATGCCTTCAGCCAGCTTCCAGATGCCTGCAATGGCTTCAATGCCAATGGTATCTGCTGGCAAAGCTGGTGGAATAAAGATCACCTTCAAGAAGGCAAAGATATCAATTGACAGAATGATCATCAGCGAGAAGAAGTAAACAGTTGAGTGACGACAGGCAATCGCCTAAGACTAAAAACAATACAATGGGGTATTCTGTGACAAAAGTAATTGCAATAACGGGAAAAGGTGGGACTGGTAAAACAGCGGTAGCGGCTCTTCTGATCCGCTCCCTTTCCAAAAAAGGTAAGTTTCTGCTGGCAGTAGATGCCGATGCAGATACTAACCTGCCTGAAACTCTTGGCTGTGAGGATGTAAAAACAGTCGGGGATGCAAAGGAGTATTTACAGGCTGAGATCACAAAACCGAGGCCTGACAATCCCGATATGAATAAAGAGTCTGTACTTAAGAGCAAGGTATATGAGATTATTGAAGAGATGCCGGGTTATGATCTTCTGGTCATGGGCCGACCCGAAGGCTCGGGCTGTTACTGTTATGTGAATAACCTCCTCCGGGGCATCATGGATAAACTGATTGTGAATTACGATGTGGTTGTCATTGATGCGGAAGCCGGGCTTGAGCATTTCAGCCGGAAAATTATCCGGGATATAGATGATCTCATTGTCGTAACAGACGCCTCTCGGAGAGGATTCAGGACTGCAGAAAGAATTCGTGAGCTTGTAGACGAACTGGAATCAAATGTTGGAAGAATTCACGTTATTGCAAACAAGGTTACAGATGCTAACCGCGAAGAGCTTGTCAAACTGGCAGAGGATCTGAAACTTAACATGATAGGTATGATCCCACTCGATCCTAAGATCGAGGAAATGGATATAAAAGGCATACCTCTCTTTGAAATACCGGATGATTCGATTGCTGCAGTCGAAATTGAAAGTATAGTAAAGAAACTGGGATTCTAATCCCGGTTTTCTTTTGAACCTTTGACATTGCAGAAAACCGTACCGGAAAAGAAAAAGGATCCTTTGCCCGTTTTAAGGGCTTGAGACGACACTCAAAATCATGTGAAGTAAAGGAGCAGGATTTACTTCTGCTCCCAATCCTTCTTTCCATATAAGGGAAGAACCTGGAAGTAATTTGCATTATATCATTATTTATACAGTCACTCATCAAAACGGAAAACTTGCGTAAAAGGTGAGGTTTACATGGCAAAGAAAGTTAAATTATCAGAAATGACAGACATGTTCAAGGATGTAGAAATACTGGCCCTTGAAGGTGTAACTATAGAAGGAGACATTGAGCTTGATCTCAGTGGGCTCGGAGGCGGTTTTGACCCGATGCTTGCTGCTCTCCTCGGACAGGAAAGCGCAGTACTTGCACAGCACTTCGGAAGACTTGCTAGCATGTTCGGTGTCCCTGTAGGCATTGGTGCCCCCGCAGCTGGTGCCCCCGCAGCTGGTCCTGCAGTTTCCCCTGCTCTGGCAGCCCCCAAACTTAAGGAGCTCATTCCATCCAAGTTTGACTTTGCAAACATAGAGGAATGGACAACCCAGGTCCAGGAAGTCCCAATAGGCAACACCTCTGCAGACGGCGGAAGCCGTGGAAAGAGAGTTGTGCTCGGTGGCGAGAAAGCCCTTCCATTCTTCCCTGATGCTCCAATGCCAAACAGGAACCAGGTCACAATTGACGTGTTCGACATGAGGCTTGGGCTTGCAAAGGCTGTGAAGGAAAACTACGACGATGTTATGGATAATCCTGGAGAATGGGCAAAGAAGAACGTTGAGAAGTTCAACGCTGACATGATCACTATTCACCTGATTTCAACCGACCCGCTCATCAAGGACACAGCCCCCAAAGATGCAGCTAAGACAGTTGAAGATGTTCTGCAGGCTGTTGATGTGCCAATTGCAATTGGTGGATCAGGAAACCCACAGAAAGACCCACTGGTTCTTGCAAAAGCAGCAGAAGTCTCTGAAGGGGAGCGCTGCCTCCTTGCATCTGCAAGCCTGAACCTGGACTACGCTGCAATCGCAGATGCTGCATTAAAATACGATCATGATGTCCTTTCCTGGACCCAGCTGGACATGAACGCCCAGAAGGAACTGAACAGGAAACTTATGAAGCAGTGCAACGTGCCAAGAGACAGAATTATAATGGACCCGACCACTGCAGCCCTCGGTTATGGTCTGGACTATGCTTACACCAACATGGAGCGTATCCGCCTTGCAGCCCTCATGGGTGACGATGAACTGACCTTCCCGATGTCATCAGGTACTACAAACGCATGGGGTGCACGTGAGTCCTGGATGGTTAGCTCACCATTGAAGGAAGATTCTGACTGGGGACCCAGAGAATACAGAGGTCCTATCTGGGAAATCATTACAGGCCTGTCCCTTGCAATTGCAGGAAACGACCTCTTCATGATGATGCACCCAACCTCAGTTGCTGTCCTGAAACACATGACTCAGACACTCTTTGGTTCAATTGAGGCAGAGCCCGTTGACGTCGCTAACTGGATTGGAGCGGAGGTGTAAAACATGAAAATAAACAGCCCATTAGAAGCTTACAAGTACCTCCCGCAGACCAACTGTGGAGAATGTGGTGAAGCAACCTGTATGGCTTTTGCTTCCAAACTGATCGACAGATCCGGCAAACCAGCAGACTGCCCACCTCTCGTTAAAGAGAAGAAGTTTGCCAAGAAGCTTGCAGAGCTTGAGAGGCTCCTTGCCCCTGAAATTCGTGAAATTACAGTCGGTGTCGGCGACAGAGCAGTCAAGATTGGTGGCGACGATGTTCTTTACCGTCACAAACTGACCTTCTTCAACAAGACGAAGATGTTCTTCGATGTGACGGATACAATGGATGAGGCTGCCCTTATCGAGAGGACAAAGAAGGTTGCTGACTTCAGGAAGTTCTATGTCGGGCGAAACCTGCTGCTTGACGGTGTAGCAATCAGGTCAGTATCCAATGATCCTGCAAAGTTTGCAGCAGCTGTCAAGAAGGTTTCAGAAGTAGGCATACCCATGATCTTCTGTTCCTTCAACCCTGCAGTTCTTAAGGCTGGACTTGAGGTAGCAAAGGATAAGAATCCACTGCTTTACGCTGCAAACAAGGACAACTGGAAGGAAGTAGGGGAACTTGCCCTTGAGTACAATGTGCCTGTGGTAGTTTCAGCTGTCAATGATCTTGATGCTCTCAAGACTCTTGCAAAGACCTTTGCAGAAGCAGGCATTAAAGATATTGTCCTTGACCCTGGAACCTATCCAAGCGGTCAGGGTCTGAAGGAAAGCTTTACCAACTTCCTGAAGATAAGAAGAGCAGGCATTATGGGAGACACCGAGATCGCATACCCGATCATGGCTCTGCCGATTACTGCCTGGATGGCCGGAATTTCTGACCCTGTTAGTGCCTCATACTGGGAAACCGCAATGGCTGCCATCTTCACTATCAGATATGGTGACATTATGATTCTCCACAGCATGGAGCCATACGCCACCCTGCCTGAAGTGCACCTTGCCGAGACAATCTACACTGATCCAAGGACCCCTGTAGCTGTTGACTCAAAGATGTACAAAGTAGGAGAGCCGGACGAGAACTCCCCAGTGCTCTTCACAACAAACTTTGCTCTTACTTACTACACAGTAGAGAGCGACCTGTCCTCAAACGGCATCACCTGCTGGCTACTTGCAGTTGACACCGATGGTATTGGTGTAGAAGCAGCTGCTGCCGGCGGCCAGCTGACTGCTGACAAAGTAAAGGATGCCTTTGAAAAATCAGGCTTTGACCTCAAGAAAGATGTTACCCACAACACTGTAATTATTCCGGGTCTTGCTGCCCGTCTCCAGGGTGACCTTGAGGACAAACTCGATGCAAGGATTCTCGTGGGCCCAATGGACTCAGGAAGACTCCCTGGCTTTATGGAAAAGAACTGGCCTCCAAAACAGTAACTTCAAATGTGAATATGAAAATACAGATCCGTGTCAAAAGACACGGAATTTTCTTCTTTTTTAATTAAGGTTAAGTACTTCTCTTTTGAGTTAGCTATAGCTTTTTGGTAGACCCAGCTTTAAGATTCTCGATCTCTATTGCTCAAATCTTAGTAATTCCGATCCGATTTACGATCTCTATACAAAGAAGCTATCTTAGAGATTTAAATCGTAAACAAAAAGCGAGGCTTCACTTCATCCCCGACCTAAAGCGTTCATGACCCTCCGCGCTCCCGATGTAATAAAATAATAGGCAATGAATCAGGAAGTCACCAGTTTTAACAGGTGGCATTTCATATTATATCTCATACGTTCCTTCTCCGGTAACAAGTTCACCATTTACTGTTGTCCATCCATTCTGAGATCCAAATAACTTAATTTCCATGACTTCCCAATAGCTGTTCGACTGCCATCCTCCGATCCACCATTCATTACGTGCATTCAAGTAGATAGAAATGCTGACGTTTGCATTCGAGAAGGTTTCATAGTAGGCATACATCCGGCTTTCATAATCAAATTGCTCAGGCGTCCGTGAATAAGTTCTGCTAGCGTTGACATTATGCGTAAGCTTGTATTTGGGCATAAGAACCATTTCATTGCCCAGTGGGTTCATTGTGTCTATGGTCTGGTTAGAGAATACTATTGTACTAAGATCTATACTTCTTGGCTTCTTATTTTTCAGAGAAAGCATGAGCCCATGTTCCGTATCCACTAGTGCATATTCCCATGAAGGATCATTGTTATTGAAGTGATTTTCTACGATATCCATGCCCACGGATGATGTGTTGTTTATTACCGGGAGTGGAAGGTAAAGAGTCATGTTGCTCAGGGTTGAGTCTGTAGTTAACATTACATTGTAATCATAACTACTCCTGAGGCTCCTATCATACATCTTCTGCTTCTGGTCTTGCCACCAGATAGACAGCAACCAGGCAGAAATAATTATTAATAAGATAAACCCGACCCCTATTTTGTAACCAGTCCTCGTATTTCATCACCTGATTTACTCATGAGAAAGGATTTAAATTAAATATTATACGCAAAGCTAACATAATCGTGCTTCATAGAGTAAATTTTATGGAGCTTGGATAACTGGAAAATTTTTCCGAATTCCATAAACTTATTTGTACCTATTCTTTATAATTTTTTTTATAAATTGCTAAATTTATAGTATTTGTAGCCATTCAAATTCTGTAACTATTTCCCTATTTTTGATTATTAAAAACATTGTACAGAAAGAATATAGAATATAGAATATAATGTCCCAACGGGTACTAAAATATGAAACCGAGAAAATGAAACTTTGCAGTCGTGTAAGCTGATATTTAATTATAGTTTCTAACTTATTTTTTATACCAAGCGAATTATATTTCTGTTGGGAAGAATAAAGAAATTGCCATTAATAGGGAAATATTTCTGAAGAACTTGATTCTCGGATTAGAAGCAAAAGGAACTCAAGAGTACTAAAAAGGTTTTATTTCATCAAATTCAGGTATTTAGGTAATTCTGTAGAAGAGACTACTGATAAAGCGAAGTAACAAACAAACAGGACATGATTGGCAGAAAGAATTAAAATTACTTGTGGAATTTGTGTGGCTTAGGCAATTTGGGAAATATTTATATAAGACAAATACCTATTTAATAGAGATTCAAACTATATATTTTTTTAAATTTGCCTATAATTGATTCATTTTAATATTGCTATATATTTTGCTGGTTTTGCTTTCGGGAATTAGGAAAGCCTGAATATTCAAAAGTAAATTCGCAAATCCAGCTATTTTTAAATAGAATGAGCAGGCTTAACAGGTGAATTGCTCAGATATTGCAGAGATTTTCTTCCTGAGGATCTTGAAAAAGAAGTATTTTAGATTATTTATCAAAAAACCCATTAATACTTAAGAAACGGTCACTATTTCAAGAAGAGTAAAGATAAGTAAATTTCAGGAAGATTATAAATAATTTCAAGAAGGTTATAAATAATTTCAAGAAGATTATAAGTAAGGATTTAAGATGAATTTCATCACATGCCCCAGATGCGGCAGAGAATGTTACAGGCTGTTTGACTCAGTTTGCAGGGACTGTTTCTTTGAGACTTTCAAACTGATTGAATTGCCTCATGTACTCCATGTAAGGATATGCTCAGCTTGCGGAGCACACCTTCATAGAAGCCGTTGGGAAAATATCGGTAGCATTGAAGATGTGGTTCTGAAGGCTGTAGAAAATGCCCTTTTCATCCACAATGAAGCCGGAGACGTGGAGATCTACCTGGAACCCAGAGAAATTACACCCTATATTTACCGGGTGAAAGCCGAAGTCGATGCCGTAGTCCGGGAAGAGCCTGTGCATGCCGAGGCTGAGACCGAGGTAAGGATTCAGCGAATAGCTTGTGATATGTGCAGCAGGGAATCCGGAGGATACTTTGAAGCCATTATCCAGATCAGGGCGGCAGGCAGGTTTCCTGCTGAAGAAGAGAAAAGCCGCTGCATGGCTATAGCCAGGGAAGCCATGGAGAGCATGAAAAAAAAGGGTGACCGTCTGGCGTTCATAAGTGAGGTTCTGGAGCAAAAAGAGGTACTTGACCTTTACATGGGTTCCATGAATGCCAGCAGGCAGGTCTGCAGGCTAATTACATCCGAACTTGGAGGCAGTTTCTCCGAATCTCCTACCCTTGTGGGAATGAAAGATGGAAAAAATCTTTACAGAATTACTTTCTCAGTGCGGCTTCCCGAATTCAGACCAGGGGATGTAATCAGGTTCAGAGGAAAAATTATCCAGATCAGAAGCTCAGGAAAAAAAGTTAACGGGATTTCCCTTGAGGATGGCTCCCGATTTATCTCAACCCCTGAAGAATTGAAAGGAGCAGAGAAAATAGGTAACATGAAAGACGTGGTTTTAACAGTGCTTGTTTCAATCGAGGACAGCGCCATTCTTGTGCTTGATCCTGAAACATATGAGACTGTTGCCATAAAGAAGCCGATGTCTCTCAATGCCGAGGCAGGGAGCGAGATCCCTGTCCTGAAAACCTCATACGGGATCTTTGCACTGACACATTCCGAGATTCCGCAGGCAAAATAAAAGGTTCGGAAAGAGGAAACATGCAGAATATCCTTGTGATCGGATTTAGCACCAGGAACGTTGTATGCTCTGCAAGCCGGGCTGGATATACGGTCTGCTCTATAGATGCTTTCCGTGATCTTGACCTGCAGGAATGTGCATATAAATCTGCACTTCTGGAGCACAGAACCGCAGAGGAACTGCACCAGCTCGACGCTTCCCGGATAAAAGCCCAGATGTCTGAATTCGGGCTTGAATTTGATGCCGTTGTTCCGGGTTCAGGACTGGAGATGCTTGACCATAAAGATATTCCATGTCCTGTACTTGCCAGCAGCCCGGATGCCATGCAGAAGGCTTCAGACAAACTATATCTTTCAAAAAGGCTTGAAGCCCTCGGAATTCCTCACCCACGCTGCTATTCTCCAGAGGAACTGGATGCAATAGAATATCCGGTCATGATCAAGCCCGTTTCAGGCGGAGGAGGAATCTTCAACCGGGTTGCTCGGAACAGACAGGAGTTTCTAACCAGCCTCGAAGAATTGTACAAACTGAATCCCGAACTTACCGAACAGACAGTTGTTATCCAGGAATTTCTGGAGGGGATACCTTCAAGTGTTTCCTTGCTTTCTACAAAGAACGAAGCTCTTTCAGTAGCTGTGAATGAACAGTTAATAGGCATACCCTGGCTTTCGAGGCTGCCTTTTGCTTATTGTGGAAACATAACACCATTCAGGACAGTTCAGGCTGAGGAAATGGAAGCCCTTGCTGAAGAATTGGTGCTTGAATTCAAGCTCCTGGGCTCAAACGGTGTGGACTTCCTGGTTTCGAAAAACGGGCTCTCAGTACTTGAGATAAACCCAAGGTTTCAGGGAAGTCTTGACACTGTCGAGAAGGCAATGAATATTAACATTTTTGAGGCTCATGTCGGCTGCTTCAGAGGAGATCTTCCTGAGAAACCCGAAGCTAAAGATTTTGCTGCAAGAGGAGTAATTTATTCGGATCGAGAACTTTTTATAGACGGAAAGCTCATGCACCTCATTCTGAGGGAAAAAGGCGCTGACATTCCATGCCAGGGAACTGCTGTAGAGCCTGATGGGCCTCTTACTTCCCTGTTCGCGTGCACCTCTACCAGGGAAGAGGCAATCCTGTCGCTTAAAAGAAGGGCAGATAGAATAAAGGCTTTTATCAAAAACCAGACGGAAAGAAAAAGTACCTGAGATTTACTAAGCATGTTGTAAGCCCAGGCTTAAAAGAATTCAATTTTTTCAGGCTAAGGAAAGTTTCCGGATAAAAAGGGTAATGTAAACTTTAATACTGGTATATCCAATTCATATTGACATTCGCGAGGTGAATATATTGGTCGACATAAATGACAAGGTAATTAGAGGATATCTCATGAGCCTTGTAGGGGAAGAAGGGCTACAGATGATAGAAAAAATGCCCGAAGGCGAGGTTACGGATGAAGAGATTGCGGCAAAGACCGGAATTCTGCTGAACACCGTGAGGAGGACTCTCTTCATACTACATGAGAATAAATTTGCGATCTGCCGCAGGGAGAGAGACTCAAACAGCGGATGGCTAACATACCTCTGGCACCTGGACTTTTCTGATATAGAGCACCAGCTTTTGAAGGAAAAGAAAAAATTGCTCCGAAACTTGAAAACTCGCCTTGAATTCGAAGAAAATAATGTTTTCTATACTTGCCCTCAGGGCTGTGTTCGCCTCCTTTTTGACGAAGCTACGGAAACCGAATTTCTCTGCCCTATGTGTGGAGAAGACCTGGTTTTCTACGACAATTCATACTTTATAGAAGTCCTGAAGAAACGCGTAGATGCCCTTAGTTCGGTATGATGTGATTATATTGATTACCCGAGACGAAGCAATACAACTGCTTGAAGAAAACGGATGTGCTCCTAACGTTATCGAGCACTGTAAGGAAGTTGCGTCGCTTGCAGTTGAGATGGCAAATAAGGCAAAAGCAGCAGGACATAATGTAAACCTTGAAATGGTAGAAATCGGGGCTCTATTGCATGACTTTGGAAGATGTAGAACTCATAAAATCGATCACGCGGCAGAAGGGTACAGGCTAGCCAGGAGCAGAGGAATAGATCCTGAGATTTCCGAAATAATAAAAAGACATATAGGAGCAGGAATCTCAAAAGAAGAGGCAAGAAAATTAGGGCTTCCTGAAGATGACTATTTCCCGCGAAGCCTGGAAGAAAAAATCGTTGCCCATGCCGATAACCTTGTTAAGGGAACGTGCAGAATAACCACAGCTGAGCGGACTGCGCTCATGCGCAAGCAAGAAGTACCTGAAATTGTAATTCAAAGGGTAAATAAACTTGCTGAAGAGGTAGAAGGACTTTTCAGCTAAGTTTAGGATTTTTCAGGGGATCAGGAGATCTGAACATCCCGTAACGGGAAAAGAAAAGAAATTATTTTGCCAAATCTTCCTCCGAATTTAAATTTAGACGCATTCAATAAAAAAGAGGAGGAAAACTTATATATAACGATATTAATAATGAGATAATGAAGTGCTAAATCCTGCGATTTAAGTTAAAAATACTCACCTCACTAAAGCATTTTTTTTAGCGACATTTTCTCATTTTTAACTTATTATGAGGGTATGTTTATGGATAATGACAAATATCTAAAGGGCACAACTACCGTAGGAGTAGTTTGTACCGATGGTATCGTGCTCGCAAGCGAACAGAGAGCCACAATGGGGAATTTCATCGCAAGTAAGACTGCAAAAAAGGTTTACCAGGTAGATGACCTTGTAGCAATGACCATTGCAGGTTCGGTAGGGGATGCCCAGCAACTTGTCCGGCTCGTAAATGTAGAATCACAGCTCTACAAGATGCGCAGGAATGAATCAATGACAATAAAGGGTATTGCAACCTTAATGTCAAACTTCTTAAACGCCAACCGCTACTATCCCATGATGGTCCAGCTCCTTATAGGAGGGGTTGACAAGAATGGGCCTGGTATGTATTCTCTGGACGCTCTTGGAGGAAGCATAGAAGAGACAAGGATCTCGGCCACAGGTTCCGGTTCTCCCATGGCATATGGAGTACTTGAAGACAAGTACAGGGAGGACATGACTGTAAAAGAGGGCCTTGAACTTGCTATTCGGGCAATTCACAATGCAACTAAAAGGGACTCAGCGTCCGGAGAAAATATCGATGTGGTGGTCATTACTAAGGAAGCGTTCAGGAGGCTGGACCCCGAAGAAGTAAAATCCATGAGAGATGCATTAACTAAATAACTTAAATTGTTGGTTTTTTATTTTGACACTAAACTAACACCTTTTTCAAACTATTATTTTTTCAACACCTACATACTTTTTCATTTTTTGACAAAAAGGAAGATTCTTGATGCCTATTGAAGACGTGTTATTAGACCTCAAACATAAAATTGAGAAAAACCTACCTGCAGGAGTTACAATTACCGATGTGGAATTTGAGGGACCCCAGCTTGTACTATACACTGAAGAGCCCCGCAAATTCGCAGACGATGGGAACATAATTCGTAACCTGGCAAAAGAGCTCAGGACACGGATTGCCATGCGCCCTGACCCCAGGGTACTTGCTACTCCTGAAGACTCTATTTCTATAATCGAAGAAGTTGTTCCAAAAGAATCCGTAATCTCAAGCTACTATTTTGATCCTGACTCTGGAGAAGTAATCATTGAGGCTGAGAAGCCGGGTCTTGTGATAGGAAAACACGGAGCCACTCTCCGTGAGATCACAAAGCAAATCGGCTGGATTCCGAAGGTTGCGCGGACTCCCCCTATCAAATCCCGTACCGTGAAAAATATAAGGGAGTTTATGAGGAATAACCTAAAGGAAAGAAAAGAAATTCTAAAATCCGTGGGGAGAAAAATCCATAAAGAATGTACCTCAAAAGACCAGTGGATAAGGATTACATCGCTTGGGGGATGCAAAGAAGTAGGACGGAGCTGTTTCCTGTTATCGACTCCTGAATCCAGAGTCCTGATCGATTGTGGTGTCAATGTAGGTTCGGACGAAAACATGACACCTTACCTGTATGTTCCTGAAGTTTTTCCCTTAAACCAGATTGATGCGGTGGTAGTTACACATGCTCACCTGGATCATCAGGGGCTTGTTCCCTTGCTTTTCAAGTACGGATATGATGGACCTATATACTGCACACCGCCTACAAGGGATCTGATGGTTCTGCTCCAGCTCGACTACATCGATGTGGCAGCAAAAGAAGGAAAGAAGATTCCCTACGAATCAGGCATGGTAGCAAAGACCCTCAAACACACAATTCCTCTGGATTATGAGGAAGTAACGGATATCGCTCCTGATATCAAACTGACTTTCCATAATGCAGGTCACATTCTGGGATCGGCCATTTCTCATTTCCATATAGGAGACGGGCTCCATAACGTGGTCTTTACTGGAGACTACAAATATGAGAAGACACGGCTTTTTGATCCTGCTGTCAATAAGTTTCCAAGAGTTGAAACTGTCGTCAGTGAAGCTACTTATGGGAACGCAAATGCTTTCCAGCCCTCACTTAAAGACGCTGAAAGACACCTCCAGATGGTAGTTAAAAATACCGTGGAAAGAGGAGGAATTTGCATCATCCCAGCTTTTGCGGTCGGTCGAAGCCAGGAAGTCATGATAGTGCTTGAGGAGTCTATAAGGAAAGGGCTAATTCCCGAAATCCCGGTCTATCTGGACGGAATGATATGGGAAGCAACAGCAATTCATGCTACACATCCCGAGTACCTGAACAATGACCTGAGGAAACTAATCTTCCAGAAAGGTCAGAATCCATTCCTGTCCGAGTGCTTCAGGCCTGTAGACTCTCACGAGGCGCGCCAGAAGATAATTCAGAATCCACATCCCTGTGTTATTCTCGCGACATCAGGCATGATGAACGGAGGACCGGTTATGGACTATTTCAAAGCCTTTGCTGATGAACCACGCAACTCTCTGGTGTTTGTAGGGTATCAGGCGGATGGGACAATAGGACGCAGGATCCAGAAAGGATGGAAAGAAATCCCTATGGCAGGGAAAAACGGAAGCACCGAGATCATTAAGCTGAACATGGAAGTTCATGTAGTTGACGGTTTCTCAGGCCACTCCGATAGGAGACAGCTTATGGACTACATCAAGAAAATGCAGCCCCGTCCGGAAAGGGTCTTTACCGAGCATGGAGATGAAAAAGCCTGTGTTGACCTGGCAAGCTCAATTTACAAGAAACTGAAAATTGAGACCCGAGCTCTTACAAACCTTGAAACCGTAAGGTTGCTGTAACTCCTTGCAGTAAAGTTGCTGTGACCCCTCCAGGGACCACAGCTCTCTTTTTTGAAAAAAAATAAATTTTTTTACTGCCTGAACCCATTAGCAGGCTTAAGACTTAGAAGATGTTGCATTAACTGTCTGTGATCTTCTACTACCAGGTCTGCCCTATCAAGGTGTGAAGGCTCCACATATGTGGGAACTCCTATGCAGTAAATTTCGGCATTTTTTGCAGCTTCTACACCCAGAATAGCGTTTTCTATTACCACACATTCCTCCCGCCGTACATTCAGAAGCTCGACAGCTTTAAGAAAAGGATCGGGATGGGGTTTCGAGTTTATAATATCGTCTCCCGTAACTACAATATCAAATATACCGGGGAAAAGCTGGTTAACTATACTATGGACAATAACATGATCAGAGCCAGATACTACAGAAAGCAGGAAACGCGTTTTAAGCACTTCAAGGCATTCTTTCATTCCCTCGAAAGCTTTTAGCTCAAAGACTCGTTTGAATTCCTGCCTGTAAATTGAGGTAATAGCCTCGAAATCAAATGCTTCGGGTTCTTTCCTGGCTTTTCGGATAAGCAGAGGAAGACCGTTTCTGGGATTTGAACCTTCGATTGCAAAAATATCGCTGTCCTGAATTTCCATACCCATTTCAAAGAAAGCCTTTTTCCAGGCTGCAGCATGGAAGGGCATCGAGTCCACAAGAACGCCATCCATATCGAAAATCAATGCTTTTAACATTGTTCTGACTCCAGATTAAAAACTGAATAACTTTGAATTCAAGTTCATAATTTAAGATAACTAAATTCGTGGAGACTAAGTTAACTGGAATTCACGGGAATAATGCAACTCAAATCCCGGCAATTAAGGTAAAAATAGCTTTGAAGCCTTAAAACTTTCCCGGAAAATCCGGGTAGAATTATAGTTTATTTCTGTTTTCTTAATTCTGATTTTACAGATTCGTTGTTGCTCTCATTAATTTAACATAGTTTTTATAAATAATACATTTTCACAATTTTAGCGTGATATTTGTCATAGATTTGGCTTCAAGGCAAGCATACTGGATAAATTAATTCGAATGAATTCAAACAAATGAATTTAGAAAGTCACACTGCTATTTATTGCCTGTAAATTATAATGTAGAGACACTCATATTAATTTAAAAAAACATTAATCCAAAAATCGATCAAGAGCCCCAAAATCTCGAGATAATACCGAAACAGTTTTTAAGAGGAGAATTCTACTTAAAAGTAATAAATATAAACAGTTTCATTAAATTGTAAGAATCCAAGATCGAAAGTTTTATAAAAAACAGATCACAGGATTGCAGTCTTAGTGCCTGAAGTAAAACATGGCATCAAAAGAATAAAGATAAGAGATAGAAAATTGCCCTGACTTGGATAATCAGGAGAGCTTTGCTGCAGGAAATAAAACTTTCGATAAAAAATTAAGTTGATATCTATAAGAGATAAAACTTTCGATAAAAAATTAAGTTGATATATATAAACATTTTGGCAGTCCCCCACCCTTCATCTTTAAGAATTAAATGATAAAGAAGTAAAAGAGTGAATATATGAGATTTATGGGTGATATATTTAAACTTGATAAACAATTTAAGATTGATGTTTAAATATGTCCGAAAAATTTAAATTCACTAGAGTGTCAACTTATTAAAGATAACGTATAAAAAATCTTTAGTAGGTTTTAAAGGTTATCTCATAACTCCACTCAAAGCATTGATAGGTATGTGACCCCCGGTGTAAAGGGTGGGAAGTCAAATGTAACCATTGGATACAAATCCAGTCGAGGGGATAGAATTGCAATCTATAGTACAGGAAGCAATGAAATTCAGCGAAAAAGAGAAGGAATATCGGAAGAATGCCTCTTCTGATGATGACTTCGAAGAATTCGGGCAACCGCGAATAATGATTGTAGGATGCGGAGGTGCCGGGAATAACACAGTAAACCGTCTCTATAACATAGGAATAGAAGGCGCAGAAACGGTCTGTATCAATACCGATAAGCAGCACCTTGATAATGTAAGAGCTGACAAGAAAATTCTCGTGGGGAAAACCCTTACGCGAGGACTGGGAGCAGGCGGTTACCCTGAGACAGGAAAAAAAGCTGCGGAACTTGCGAGGGGTACCCTTGAAGAAGTTTTAAAAGACGTTGATCTTGTATTCATCACCGCAGGTTTAGGCGGAGGTACCGGGACAGGAGTCGCCCCTGTAGTTGCCGAAGTTGCAAAGGAACAGGGAGCAATCGTTGTAGGAATGGTATCCAGTCCTTTCAGGGTTGAGAGAGCCCGGATTTTCAAAGCCGAAGAAGGTCTTGAGGACCTCCGCAGGGCAGCTGACACCGTAATTGTTCTGGATAATAACAGGCTGCTCAATTACGTACCAAACCTTCCTATAGACCAGGCTTTTTCCGTAATGGATCAGCTGATTGCCGAGACCGTAAAGGGAATTACAGAGACAATCACAGTACCCTCCCTGATAAACCTTGACTACGCCGATATCAGGACTATAATGAGCTGTGGCGGCGTTGCAGTTATGCTTGTAGGTGAGTCAAAAAGCCAGGACAAAAGCACTGAGGTAGTGCGGACTGCCTTAAACCACCCCCTGCTTGATGTTGACTACAAGGGCGCAACCGGAAGCCTTGTCCATGTAACTGGCGGACCTGACCTGAGCCTCAAGGAAGCGGAGGAAATCGCATCCATGCTTACCTACGAACTCTCCCCAAGCGCCAATGTCATCTGGGGCGCAAGAATCAGGGAGGACTATGAAGGTAAGGTAAGGGTAATGGCTATCATGACAGGGGTTCAGTCAGCCCAGATTCTGGGTCCTCAGGCTGGAGCCGGAATCCTTGAACCTAGAGCCGAAGCCGACTTCATGCAAGAAAGAAGGTTCGGAAAATTGACACCTGGAGACCGGTTAAGGAACGGCACAGGAGCTCTTAGAAAAAAGCATGATGAATCCATCATTGATTTTATAAATTAAGTCAGGCTCAGATAAAAGCCCGGGTTCTCAAAGCTGAAAAGTTCGGGCTTTTCATTTCCTGATAATTTTTAACCCACGCGTTTAAAACAGATACTCTTTTTTATTAGCGCTTCTATCTAAAAGCATGAAAATTTTGATTGCAACTGGGCGGCTTGCGGAAAATACCGTCAGAAAAGCAGTCGGTGAAAAAGCTGACATCCTCGTCGCCGATATTGATATTGCCGCCTTTATCACCCCAAAAAAACTGATTAAAGCATTTCAGGAAGCCGGCCTTTCGAAAAATTATGATCTTATCTTGCTTCCGGGGCTTGTAGCAGGAGATTTTTCAAAAGCTTCTGAGGAACTGGGGTGTAAAATCAGGCTTGGGCCAAAGCATGCCTATGACCTTGGATTTGTACTCCAGTTTGCCGGAACAATCGAGTTTTCCGAAAAAGTCCCTGCCTGTGAACTCCTTGCTGATGTCCGAAAGGAGATGGCTCTTGAGTTAATAAAGAAAACCGAAGAAGAAGCCCTCTCGCCCCTTACACTTAGAGGTGTGAAAATCGGGGGAAAGGCTCGCATGAAGGTGATGGGAGAGATTGTAGGAGCTATGGAAATGGATGCTCCAGAACTCCAGGCAAAAATCGAAGCTTTTATCGCCCGGGGAGCAGACATAATCGATCTTGGGGCTACCCTTAATACCTCTCCGATGCAGGCTAAAAGAGCCGTATCCATTGCAAGATCCTTTACAGATGCCCCAATAAGCATAGATACCCTTGACCCTGAACTGATAAAAGAAGGAGTAGAAGCAGGAGCAGACCTTGTTCTTAGCCTTAACAGCACGAATCTTGAGACAGCCGGTCCCATCGTTGCCAGGGCAGGGATTGCAGCTGTTATAATCCCGGATGAAGAAAGGAGCCTTGAGAGCCTTATCAAGAATGTGGAAGCTGCCCGCAGGCTTGGAATCGAGAAAATTATAGCCGATCCCGTTCTTGATCCAGTAGGTCATAACATAACCGAATCCATTGTACGCTATTATAATTTTCACAGGGTGTATCCTGAGATTCCCGTGTTTCTTGGAGTAGGCAATGTCACTGAACTTATGGATGTGGATACAATAGGAGTCAATGCCACGCTCTGTGGTATAGGAGCAGAAGCCGGAGCAAGCATTCTTTTCACCCCGGAGTTCAGCGATAAAGCACAGGGCTCTATAAGGGAATTAAAAAGGGCATCGGAGATGATGATGCTTTCCAGCATAAGAGAAAGTTCTCCAAAAGACCTCGGACTTGACCTCCTCTGCATTAAAGAGAAACGCCGACGGCCTGATTTTCCGCTTCCTGAAAATGCGATCCAGGCCAGGCTTTCAAAAGGCTGGCGTATAGACCCTGCAGGCCCTATACGCATCCGTACAGTACCGGATAGCATAAGCGGAAGAGGCGGATTAATTGTAGCCGAACACGAGAAAGCTTCAGTCGTGGGAAAAAACGCCAGGGAAGTTATGGACACCCTGCTTGAACTTGAACTGGTCTCCCGCCTGGACCATGCCGCATATCTGGGAAGGGAACTGGAAAAAGCCGAACTTGCCCTGCAGTTTAATAGAAGCTATGCACAGGACGATGTGTTCTGAGCATAAGAAATATAGAAAAAATTGGGACGTGAAAAAATGAGACTCGAGAATGATGATAAGCAGGCAATCTTTGAGATAGTGGCAGCCCGATATTTCACAATGCAAAACTGGAAATGGGTAAACCTGAGGAAAGATGTTAATAAAATCCTCAAAGCTTACGATGAGCTGAACGAGCATTATGCTTCCTACTCTTACGTAAGCAGGGACTGGTATGTGGAGAACATGGGCTCCAAGAATATTCACATGTGCAATTCCTGGGAAGAGCTCAAAAATCTCGTTGCCTTCCTGAATACACATGGAACTGTCTTTAATTTCCTTGTCAACACAGGAAACAGGAAATCTTTCTGTATTGTAAGCGACTCGAGGGATTTAACCGAAGCTCAGGCAAGTGCGATTAAAGAAGTTCAGAAACTCGGATACAATACGTTTATTTTCCTCGCCACGGTCCCGGATGAAATCGAGTTCCAGCTACTGCAGGTAAGGGGAGTTAACTGAGCTCTCCTGACCTGTTCAAGCTTCAGTCTTTTTATTTCTTATTAATTCTCACTATTCCTGTTCTTCCCAATTAACCGAATCTGAGCATTCGCTATAGGCGTCTTTGAAACGAAAAGTTTTTAATTGATTTCCTTCAAATAGGAAAGCGTATTCCTGTTGGATATAAGGTAGATTAAATACTTCTCTGATAGATTAAACACTGCTAACTTTGAAGAACTAACTTAACTAGTAAAAAAAGAGAAAACCAAAAAGAAAAAGATCAAAAAAATAGAAAAAAAGGAAAAGTGGATATCAGACGATAAACAGAGGTGCAAACACAACCGCCACAATACTCATGAGTTTTATGAGAATGTTGATTGACGGACCTGCTGTATCCTTAAAAGGATCTCCGACAGTATCGCCTGTTACACCTGCCTTATGGGCATCCGAACCTTTTCCGCCGAAATTTCCGGTTTCAATAAATTTCTTTGCGTTATCCCACGAACCACCTGCATTGGACATTGTAATCGCAAGCATAAAGCCTGAGACTACAGAACCTGCGAGCAATCCTCCAAGTGCGCCAGGCCCGAGTATAAGTCCAACAGCAAGGGGTGAAATAACTGCGAGTACGCCGGGTCCTATCATCTCTTTCAAGGCAGAGTGTGTTGAAATTGTGATACATTTACTGTAGTCAGGATCAGCTTTGCCTTCCATAAGGCCTTTAATCTCCCTAAACTGTCTCCTCACTTCCATCACGACTTCTCCTGCCGCATTTCCTACAGCCAGAATGGTCATTGATGAGAAGAGGAAAGGCAGCATTGCACCGATGGTAAGCCCGATGAAAACGTTAGGGTTCATAACATCGATACCAGAGACATTTACTGCAATGCCGTACGAAGAGAAGAGGGCAAGTGCCGTAAGAGCTGCTGAACCTATAGCAAAGCCTTTGCCGATAGCTGCAGTCGTATTTCCTACCGCATCAAGTGTATCGGTAATCTCACGTACCTCTTTTTTCTGGTGAGACATCTCAGCAATCCCGCCAGCGTTATCAGCCACAGGACCGTATGCATCAACCGACAGCGAAATCCCGAGAGTGGCAAGCATTCCAACGGCTGCAATAGCTATGCCGTAGAGACCGGAAAGCATGTATGCAATATAGATTGTAGCACTGATAATGACAACAGGCCAGACGGTCGACTCCATCCCTTTTGCAAAACCTGTTATAATATTCGTAGCTGCACCGGTTAGACAGGAATCTGCAACGGTACGGGTAGGCTTTCTTTCATACGAAGTATAGTACTCAGTAATCTGCCCGATAAGGAACCCGGAAACAAGCCCTGCAACACTTGCAAAGAAGACCTTTAATCCGTAATCTCCGAGAAGCTGAGATGTCACGAAATATGAGGCAATAACTGTAAGCACGATTGCTGCAATCAGTCCTATATTAAATGCCATATGAATTGCTGACGCCTCGGTCTTGCTAGTGCGTACAAAAAAAGTACCTGCAACGGATGCAAGAATTCCAGATGCCGAAATTAGCAGTGGAACCAGGATTACATTCTCAATTGGAACGCTGGGAAAAGTTGCTGCTGCGGTTGAGGCTGCGAGGAGCATTGTCGCTACGATCGAACCGACATAGGACTCATAGAGATCGGCTCCCATGCCCGCAATGTCTCCTACATTGTCGCCCACATTGTCAGCGATTACAGCAGGATTTCTCGGATCGTCTTCAGGAATTCCAGCTTCCACCTTACCTACAAGGTCAGCTCCAACATCCGCAGCCTTGGTAAATATTCCGCCACCTACGCGCGCAAATAGAGCAATGGACGAAGCTCCGAGTGAAAAGCCTGCAACGATATTCATAATGGTAGTATAATCGAAATCTGCATAATAGGTTGCAATAACTATAAATGAAGCAGATAGTCCGAGCAGGCCAAGACCCACAACGCTCATTCCCATAACCGTGCCTGATGCAAACGAAACTTTGAATGCTGGTCCAATGCCTCTTGTAGCGGCATTTGTTGTTCTGCCATTAGCTATAGTAGCTGTAAGCATCCCTACATACCCGGCTACTGCAGAAAACACTGCGCCGAAGACAAAGCATATTGCAGTGAGAATCCCATTTGGAAGAACTAGTGCAATTAGAACTGAAAACAATGCGACGAATACAGCAATTGCACGGTATTGTCTGTTAAGATAAACCATCGCGCCATGATGAATTGCCGCAGCAATTTTTTTGATAACATCGTTACCTTCGCCTTCTTTTTTGACATTTTTATAGGATATTCCTGCAAAAATCAAACCAATAACGGCACATATCGGTGCAAGGTAGATTAACACATCCATAAATTTAACCTTCCTCCGGAAAACATCACAAAAATTATTTTTGATGTCGGATACTCGAAGTACTTTCTTATAATAGTTGATTAGTCTTTGTAAACTTATGCTAATATTTTAATAGAAATCTACAGAAACCGCCCATCTCAACTTCCGAACGGCTCTCATTTTTCGATATGATCACACACGTAGTTATAGTTATCATATATAAATCTACTTTCACAGTAATACGCAGCTAATTTATAAATAACGTTTCTTTAGCCTTTTTTTCTACCAATGTGCTCTTTAGAGATTATTGTTATAAAATCAGAATAAAAAACTTCGTTTTTCTACAACACCTTCCAAGAGCCCGGAAACTTATTACCTTATTGATTTAGTATATAAATAACTAAAAAACATGTTTTACAACTGGAATTTCCTTTTTCTATCAGATTTTTACCGATATCTTTATAATTAGAGGAATTTAACTGAAAGAAAGTAAAATAACCACATTAAAGATCAGATTTCTAGAATTTATTTCTTAACAAACTTTTATCATTACAATTCCAGCTTTTTATATTGCCTGAGTAATGACCTATGAATTTGTACTTAGTTTATGTCTCTTTACCAGGAAACATATATAATAAAGAAGGAGGGTTTGTCGTAAAATAACTGGAGATTATCTATCGGATAAAAGGGTAAAAAATCATATATAAAAACAAATGTTTACGCTTTTGCTGAAATAGGGCTTTAACAATTCAAAATTAATTTATTCAAAATATGTTTGAGAGGATTATTCTAGATTTGAGGTTTGCCTGGAAATGATAATTTATAGACTTATCCAGCTCAAAATATCCTGAATCCCCGCAAACTGTATAAACTAATAAAAGTAATTGATTACACTTTCGTTGTAAAGAAGCTTTAATAATCATTTTTCTAATTTGTCTTCTAAAAAATATTATTAGATATGTGATCGGCTAAATGGTGACTGTAATGAAAAATAGAGTGGCCAAGGCAACGCTTGAAGGCTTATTTAGCCTGGCCATACTGTCGCTAACACCAGCAATAGCAGCTGCCAGTGAAGCGAATCTTAAAATTCCAAATTTGAGCCAGGGACAGAATAATTTACTGCTCTGGGGTATCGTAGTCTGTGCATTAGGTATGCTGTTCGGGTTTTACCAGTTTACAAAGGGAAAAGAATAAAAGCCCACCAGTCCATGCCGGACGTGGCTAACACAATTTATGAAACCTGTAAAACCTATCTTATTCAGCAGGGTAAGCTACTGTGCATATTATTTGCTTTTATCGGCTTGTCCATAGCTTTTTATTTTGGCTTCCTTCAGAGAACGCCTCTGAGCGGGGTATTGCTCATCCTTGCCTGGACCATAATCGGAATACTTGGGTCATATAGTGCCGCCTGGTGCGGAATCCGTATGAATACCCTCGCTAACAGCAGAACTGCTTTTGTTTCCCTGGAAAAAAAACCCTCAAGCTCTTAAACATTGCTCTCGACGCAGGAATGAGCATAGGCGTGCTTCTTGTCTGCGTTGAACTGATAATGATGCTGATTATACTGCTGTTTGTTCCCAGGGAGCTGGCTGGAGCAAGTTTTATAGGTTTTGCAGTCGGAGAATCCCTTGGAGCCATTGCCTTACGTATTGCCGGTGGAATATTCACCAAGATCGCAGATATCGGTTCCGACCTGATGAAAATAGTCTTTGGAATAAAAGAAGATGACCCGCGCAATCCCGGTGTGATTGCCGACTGCACCGGAGATAATGCAGGTGACAGCATCGGGCCGACCGCAGATGGATTTGAAACCTATGGCGTAACCGGTGTAGCCCTTGTTACCTTCATTGTCCTAGCTGTACAACCCGCTCTGACAGGCATCCTGCTTACCTGGATTTTTGTCATGCGTATACTTATGATACTTACATCCATATGTTCTTTCTACATCAATAGAACTCTCAGCCAGGCACGATTTGGCAACAAAGACGATTTTGATTTTGAACAGCCCCTTACCAGCCTGGTATGGATCACTTCAATTCTCTCCATTGCAGTAACCTTTGCCGTAAGCTATTATTTGCTGGGTCCGGGTTCCGCCGAGACACCTGCCCAGTTGCAGAACCTCTGGCTAGTACTTTCAGTAATAATAAGCTGCGGTACTCTGGGAGCAGCTTTAATTCCCGAATTTACAAAGATATTCACAAGCCCGAATTCCCGGCACGTAGCTGAGGTCGTCAAAGCTTCCCGTGAAGGTGGACCATCACTCAATATCCTCTCCGGACTGGTCGCAGGCAATTTCAGTTCATTCTGGATCGGCATGGTATTCTTCGCACTCATGTTTGTTGCCTATTATGCCAGTGGGTACGGCTTGAGCGAGATAATGATCTATCCCTCAATATTTGCATTCGGTCTGGTGGCCTTCGGAATGCTGGGCATGGGTCCCGTTAACATAGCAGTTGACAGCTACGGACCAGTAACGGATAACGCCCAATCAATTTACGAGCTGTCACTTATAGAAACCATTCCAAAAATAAAGGAAGAAATTCAGAGAGAATTCGGGTTCAAGCCGGATTTCGATAGGGCAAAGCACTATCTGGAAGCTAACGACGGAGCAGGAAACACGTTTAAGGCCACAGCCAAACCGGTCTTAATAGGCACAGCCGTAGTTGGCGCCACAACCATGATCTTCTCTTTAATTCTCGTTATTAAGGACGTGCTCGGAGTGCAGCCTGAAGAAATCCTGACCCTGCTCAATCCCTATACCATCTTCGGATTCTTAGCAGGCGGTGCTGTAATTTACTGGTTTACCGGAGCATCAACCCAGGCCGTAACAACCGGAGCTTACAGGGCAGTTGAATATATCAAGAGCAATATACAGCTTGATGAGAACGCCAGCCAGAAAGCAGCTACGGAAAAATCAAAAGAAGTGGTAAAAATCTGCACCCAGTACGCACAACAGGGTATGTTCAATATATTCATTGCCATATTCTCCTTTACTCTGGCGTTTTCCTGCCTCTCTGCCCCCATAGCCGGGAAAGACTCTGTATCATTGTTTGTCTCGTATTTGATCTCTATTGCTGTGTTCGGACTGTTCCAGGCCGTATTCATGGCAAATGCTGGTGGATGCTGGGATAATGCTAAAAAAGTCGTGGAAGTAGACCTTGATGAAAAAGGCACAAGTTTACATGAGGCAACCGTAGTCGGTGATACAGTAGGCGATCCATTTAAAGATACCTCGTCAGTAGCCCTGAACCCGATTATCAAGTTTACTACCCTGTTTGGCCTGCTGGCAATGGAGATTGCTATCTCGGAGTTATTCCGAAATATGGCTCTCTATGTAGGCGGCGTGTTCCTTGTGGTTGCACTATTCTTTGTCTGGCGCTCATTCTATGGAATGAGAATTCCTCTACGGAGCGAGAGTCCCAGCAGAGAAATATTGAAAGAACCGGCTGTTGACCAAGAATAATACGGATCAAGCCTTACAATACTGGATGTTGTAAGGATTTCTCCACATAAAAATACAGATTGAGAATATTATATCATCCGGGAAGCTTCTGATAGGAAGGGTTTCTTCTAAGTGAAAGAAGTTTGAGAATCTCGTGCAGACATTGAGCCTCTCTTAGTACTGTAAAAATAAGCCTTTAAGATGTTATTTCTCAATTACCTGAGGCTGAAAAGAGAATTCGAATGCTAAAGAATTAGCACTGAAGTTTGAGAAAGAGTACTGAAATTAGAAAGAATAGTGAGCTGAAAGACTGAAAAAGTAAGAAAAGGATTTCTAATGCTAATTATTAGATTATAAGTAGAAGTAGTGTGAGCGGGTTGGGGAGTGGGGGGTCATATGGGGAGTGGGGGGTATGGTATGTGAAAAAAAGTTTCCCGCTCACATTACTCACAATTATCCCTATTCAAACTAATTATATAAATAGCTATGCATTCTATCCTAATTATTATAATAAAAGAGTCATATTTCGGTAGCAAGCGGTGTCATTTCAGTAGCAAGCAATGTTTGGAAACTAGGCCCAATTTTCTTAGTATAGACCAAGATATGTAAAAGATAGAATTCCTGTCAATAGTTGAATAAAGCCTTTAAAGGTTTGCCAGAGCTATTTTAGCATCAGGGAGACAGATTTTAGAGAACTGCCGTGACAAGAAACTATATACTTAATTAAGGGTTTTTAGTGCTATGAACTTTCACAGGCTTTTGATTTACGGAGCGGCTTTTACGATAATGGGGCTCTCTAATGCTGTTATCCCTATCCTTCCGGAGCTTGCGGACCTGAGCAACCGCTACTCTGGAGGATTTGCCTCAAGCATGCTCTTTTCAGCCTATTTCCTCGGAGCCCTGGGAACAATGCTTCCATTTGGGATTCTCGCAGACAGGTTCGGAAGTTTAAAGTTCATAGGACTGGGTATCATTCTGACGGCAATCTCTGGATTGATTATTCTGCTCTCCGAAAACCTATGGGTCCTTTTGATTGCAAGATTGATAGAAGGTTTTGCCTGTGGAGCTTTTTTACCTGCCGCCTTTACAGTGTTATCAAAACTCAGGAATCCGGGGCGCTATATAGGAGAGTTTTTTTTTCTTTTTAATGCTGGCCTGGCAGCAGGAGCCTTTCTCTCAGGGATGCTGGCAGATACATACCTTAAAGGAGCAATTGTTATCTTTACAACCATTGCTTTCCTTTTGACCATTTATCTGATTTCCAGGTACAGAGGGCTGGTTGACCCTGAGAGCGAAGGGAAGGAGAGTACATTTAAGGACCCAGAAAATTCTGACCTTTTCAGAAAGCCTTATAGGGAAATTAAGGAGCTCCTGAATCGTGGGAACTCAGGTCTCTGGCTTAGTTCTTTCCTGCTTAACGGAGCCATTGGAGTGCTTGTAGCTTACTATCCAGATTATAGCTTCGGCACTATAACAAAAGCCCAGCTTGGGATCTCAATTTCCAGCCTTTATGTCTGTACAATGGTTGCCTCCCTGCTCGGAGGGCATTTTAAGGTAAATGAAAAAACCTTAATTCGAATCGGGATGGGATTTTCCGCGCTTGGGGTCCTTTCTGCAATAAAATATCCTCTGTTTGGATTCTCAAGCCTTGGAGGGGGATCCGGAGTCGCAACTGTGGGTTTTGCACTGGCTGTCGCCAGAATGAATGCTGACAGGGGTCTTGCAATGGGGCTTTTTAACACAACTATTTATGCAGGGCTCTCTCTTGCCCCGATTATTGCAGGGCTTTTTACAGGCGTTATGAGTTTTGAGAAACTATTTATCGCAAATGGATGTATCCTTGCAGGCACCCTTATGCTCAGAGAATGAGATACTCTCAGCAGGCGCTGCCCCCAGTTTTACACCCATAAGCTCCCAATAGCTTTATTCTTGAAACGGGAATAAACTGAAAAACCAGGAAAAAGGTAAGCATCAAGTACAAAACCAGTACAAGGCTGAACACACAAAATCAAAATGCCTATGAACCTCAAAAAACCAGCACTCTATTCTTCAGTTTTTGCACTCCAGGGCCTTTCAAATGCAGTAATCCCTGTTCTACCGGAACTTGCCGGAGGAAATAATGGAAGTTCTGCAATTTCAACCCTTATATTTTCAGGATATTTTATAGGAGCTCTGCTTGCCCTTGTACCCCTTGGAATCCTGGCAGACCGCATAGGAAACCTGAAGGTGTTAAGATTCGGAATGCTGCTGACTGCTTTTACAGGTTCCTTTATCGCATTCTCGGACAACCTGTGGATTCTTGGGATCTCAAGATTCTTGGAGGGAGTAGGATGTGGGGCTTTTTTCCCTGCGGCTTTCTCTATAATTGCAGAATGGGAAGACAGCCAGCAAAGCCTTGGAGAATTTAATTTCTTACTAAACGCCGGGCTGGCTGCAGGCGTTTTATTTTCAGGATTACTTGCCGGTTTTGGAATTAAAACTGCAATAATTGGCTTCACTTTCCTGGCAGTCCTTTCCTATATACTCCTCATATCAGAAGCTGGAGAACTGCTTGTTCCGAATAGAATAGGGAAGAAGTTTACGCTGCCTGAAAATAGAAATCCTGCAAGAAATCAGCAGGATCTCTCATTACTCCACGAAATAAGAGGCTGCCTGGAAAAAACTATAGAAAGCCTGCTTAAAACCGATTTCGGGAAAATCTGGGGAATTACAATGCTTCTTTATGGAGCTACAGGCTTGCTAACTGCGAATTATGCTGATTACAGTGCTGACTTCCTGACAAAACCCGAACTTGGGCTGGCAATCTCAGCTTCTTATCTGGCTGCAATGTTGAGTTCCCTGATTGCAGGCAGGATAGCCGTTAATTCAAAAAACATAATAAAGGCAGGAATAGTCCTTGCATCAGCAGGCATCTTCCTGTCGGTAAAGCTGCCCTTACTTGCTTTCTTCCTGATGGGCGCAGGAGGAGGAACTGCAGTCGTAGGGTTGATTATGGCAGTTTCCAGAATCAGTTCAAGCGGCTTTTCAATGGGACTTTTCAATACCGGAATTTATGCCGGGCTCGGGCTGGGCCCTATTTTCGGAAGCTTTTTCCTGGAGCCTTTCGGTTATGAGACTGTGTTTCTCGGAAGTGCCTTTGTATTGCTTGCAACGCTCTTTGTAGAACTTGAGTAAAATACCCTCTGATTAAAAATGCGAAAAATACAGAGAAAAGAGAATTGTCTAAGAAATCCACAACATTCCACACAAGCTTTAAAAAGCACAAAAACCCTATGCTATAAACAACACATAACATTTGAAATTCGGTGATTAATTGAAAGTAAAGTCAAGAGTTCAGCTGAGGAAGAATGTCAAAAACAAAATGTTGAAAGACCTTGCATCCACTTTCGGCGAGGAAATATCAGGACTGGAAAACAAAACCCTGGAAAAAATTACACTTGAAGAATATTCTATTATCCTTGTGGATGGCAAGCCTTTGCTTCTCGAAATTGAAGGACATCTTTTCCCTACCGTTCGCGGAGCTCTTGAAATGGGACTTCAAAAGCGTGTTGTAACCGTGGATAAAGGAGCTGTCCGTTTCGTTTCAAACGGTGCGGATATAATGGCTCCTGGAATCGTAGCTGCCGACCCCGAGATAAAAGAAGGAGACCTGGTAATTATAGTGGAAGAGACTCACAAAAAAGCTCTTGCAATCGGAAAAGCCCTTATGGGAGGGCAGGAAATGGTCGAAGCCACTTCAGGTAAAGCCATAAAATCAATAACCCATGTAGGAGATAAACTCTGGAACATGGAATTCTAATAGCCTCATAAAATAAAACATATTTTTATTAAACGAAACCCGTGGGCAGGGAGCGAAAACTTTCTGAGACAGAAAGAAAATCAGGATCAGCTTTATAATAGCAAAATTAATTAATATAGATCTCAATATAGGACAGTGCTATTCGAATTTTAAAAAATACGAAAGGTGTGCACAAAATGGCAAAACTCATAGACAAGCTCCTTGGCAGCAATGTTAGTAAAACTCCAACAAACCCCGAGGATTATACTGAAATTGATCTCAGCAAGTATGAAGAGGTTCTCGAGGATGAGCCTGCAGAGACCTATGTAAAGATCGCAGAAGTCTCAAATCTCAACCAGGTGTCCCAGCTAAAGCAGGAAATTTATAACGGAAATATCCTGATGGTAGACATTTCGAGTATCAGGGGTGATGACCTGTTAAGAGACAGAGTATTAAAAGAATTGAAAGATGTCGTTGTCGATGTTCACGGGGATATCGCCGGTGTCAAAGGAAATACAGTGATAGTTACCCCAACAGGCATTAAAATCGACAGATCCAAAATAACTGGTGGAAAATATTGAATCAAGATTTTTTAAAACAGGAAGGGTTTAAAACAAGTATCTGCTGTCCTCTGTGCCAGAAAGATCTTGTGATGAACTGGCAGAGAGATAATATTCCCTATTTCGGGGAGATCATGCATGTCAGTGCAAGGTGCCAATGCAGTTTCCGTTTTGCAGATACCATGATTCTCTCGAGTAAGGAACCCATGCGCTATGAGATGCCAGTCGAAAACCGGGAAGACCTGGATGCAAGGGTCATCCGTTCAACCTCAGGAACAATCCGCATCCCGGAAATGGGGGTTACTATCGAACCCGGATCGGTTTCAGAGTCTTACGTAACGAACATAGAAGGTGTACTGCACCGGGTCAGGGATGTCCTTATGACCGCTAGCAGGTGGGTACAGGGAGACGAAGAGAAAACCTCGCGCAGCCAGGAACTCCTGTGTATGCTCGAAGAAGTGATCCAGGGCAAAAGAAAAATCACAGTCATAATCGAAGATCCCCTTGGAAACAGCGCAATTATCTCAAAGAAAGCTAAAGCTGTCAAGCTCTCCAAAGAAGAAGCCGAGAAGCTAAACACCGGCATGATCGTTTTCGATGTTGATAAATCCGAACTCGCACATGATGTTTCAGATAATGTTCAGCCCCTCGGAGGAGACTAATTCCTTTTTTCCGATTTTTCACAGCCTGATAAATTCCGGGGCTTCCAAAAAGCAAGGCTGCAGAAATCGTACTATCTGAGGGCAAACCTTTAAATTAGCCCGATTAACTGTGCGTTTAATCAAAATGATTACAATTGGCATTTAGGACGTAAAGCAGGAACTCACGTTTCTTAAAGTTCAAGAACTTAGAAGTAATTTATTTGGCTTAAGAAATTATTTAACCATTCAAGAGTTTATTCAATCAATTTAAGGATGCATTTAACCCAATTAAGGATGTATTTAACCCAATTAAAGATGTATTTAATCCATAAGGATTTATCTCACTAATTTAGAATTTCAAATGAAGTTGACAGTTATTTGACGTATTCAAAATTTATTTTGGTAAGCCTAAGGATTTAAGGTTTATTCAAATTTCGATAATACGGTGAAGGTATGGCAGAAAGCGAAAAAGAAGCAGCACTCCCTCCAAAAGAGGAATTTAGCGAATGGTATAACGAACTCCTGTGGATGGCTGAAATAATGGATGTCCGCTATCCTGTAAAAGGGCTCTATGTCTGGTATCCCTTCGGCTTTGCGATTCGCAGGAACACTTACAATATTATAAGGGAAATCCTTGACAACAGCGGGCACCAGGAAGCTCTTTTTCCACTACTTATCCCTGAAAACGAGTTCATGAAAGAAGCCGAACATATCAAAGGCTTTGAGGATGAGGTATACTGGGTAACTCACGGAGGAAGAGATCCGCTAGATATCCCTCTTGCCCTTCGCCCAACAAGTGAAACTGCCATTTACCCGATGTACAAAATGTGGATCAGGTCCCATGCAGATTTTCCTCTCAAACTTTACCAGATAGTCAACACTTTCCGTTATGAAACAAAGCATACTCGCCCCCTTATAAGGCTCAGAGAGATTACTTCCTTTAAAGAAGCCCATACCGTACACGCTACCTGGGAAGATGCGGAAGCTCAGGTTAAAGAAGCTATCAAGCTCTATACCGAAATATACCGCAGGCTTGGAGTCCCTGTGCTCCGATCAAGAAGACCTGACTGGGATAAATTCCCAGGTGCGGATTACACCGATGCTATTGACGCCATAATGCCTGACGGAAAAACCCTTCAGATAGGTACGGTTCACCATCTGGGCGACAATTTTGCAAAGACTTTCGATATTAAGTATGAGGCACCTGATGGAGAGCAGCTTTATGCCCACCAGACCTGTTACGGGATTTCAGAGAGATCGATTGCAGCTACAATATCCATTCATGGAGACGATAAAGGGCTGGTTTTGCCCCCGGAAATCGCACCTGTGCAGGTTGTAATTATCCCGATTATCTTCAAGAAGGGAGCGGAAGAAGTGCTGGCAGCCTGCAGGGATGTACAGGAACGCCTGAAGAGAGCTGGCATCAGAGTTGAAATCGATGCAAGTGACCTCCGCCCCGGAGCAAAGTACTACAAGTGGGAAATGAAGGGCGTGCCCCTGAGGCTTGAAATCGGACCCCGAGACCTGCAAAATAATGTTGCTGTGGCTGTCAGGAGAGATACCGGAGAAAAAGAGCAAATCCCGCTTCCTGAAATCGAGACCAGCGTGCGCTCAAGATTCGAAGCCATCCACGAAGGCCTCTATCAAAAGGCAGAAACCGAACTTGAAAACCGCATATTTGAATGTATGGGACTGGAAGAAGTAAAGGAGAAAATCCAGGAAGGCGTTGCAACAATCCCCTGGTGTGGAAATAAAGAATGCGGGCTTGTTATGGAAGACAGGATAGGTGCGGGTATCCTGGGAATTCCTCTTGAACAGAAAAACAGGCGGAAAGAAAAGTGCCCTGTCTGCGGCGGAGAAACCGAAACTCGTGTGTATGTAGCAAGGACATACTAAAGCTAAAAACTGTTCAGCATAACCAAGAGAGTCGACTACTAACCTGCTCCAGCCTTCATTTTTCTTTTTTACTTTACAGATCTTACAGCCTGAATTAACCCGAAAGACTGTAAATACCGAGTTAAATTCAGGAGTTTACTCAAATTCAAGAGTTTACTCAACCGATCTTTAATGTAAAATTTTCCCTTGCTAAGTGCCTGAGTTCGAAAAGAAAGAGAGATAAAGTAAACTTAACTTGAGTAATATTAAATTATATTTGTTGGTGGATAAATATTAAATAGTAGGTTGAAGAATTCTCATTAGAATTCAGGAAGAATTGCTTTATTTATCTCACAAATTTTTTCAAAAAAAGAGCTTGACCGCAAGCCTTTTCAAAAAAGGTTTTACCGCAAACTTTTTCAAAAAAGTTTGATCACACGCCTTTTGAAAAAAGGCTTGAGCGAAAACAGCGAACTTTTGAATCTGAGAACCTTATCCCGAAAACTTACCCTGCGTGATAAACGTAAACTTTTTAAGAAAAAATTTGACCAAAAACAGCATTTTCGGTCAAGCCTTTTCGTAAAAGGGTTGCAGCTCAACGGTTTCGGGACTAATTTGCACTTTATTCATTAAGGAGATACTATATGGCCTGGATCGAACCGGAAGTAACCAGAAAACCAAGAAGACCGATGTTTTTATGCGTGCTTTCCAATACCAAAACCGCACATATCCCGAAGCTCTCAGCTGCAGGAAAAACGGCTGAACTTACGGACTATACACCTGCAGGAGATGCGGAACTTATAGAAACGGGAAATATTATCAGTGTGCCCGTTCTCCCCATGACTCCCCCTTACGATACTCCTACTCCTGCGATTATGACTCGTTCAGCGCTGAAGCTCACGGATGCTCCCTATCATTTCATTAACTCCGGCCTTATTGTAACTCCGGAAGTACCGTGTATTGACCTGAAGGCTAAACCTGGGGAAGACATAAGGGAACCAATTGCAGTCAGGGATGTACAGGGAATCTACGAACGGGCAAAGTTCCTCGCCAAAAGGCTCAGAAACCAGGTAGACCACGTGGTTATCGGGGAAAGTATTCCTGGCGGCACAACAACAGCTATGGGAGTTTTAATGGCCCTTGGATATAACGGAAGTGTCAGCAGTAGTGCCGATGAGAATCCTCTTGAACTGAAAAAACGGGTTGTTGAAGAAGGCATGAAAGCCTCAGGCCTGATCTTTGGCTGCCTGAAGGATGATCCCATGAAAGCTATTGCCTGCATGGGAGATCCGATGATGCCTGCTGTTGTAGGCCTTGTTGCAGGCTTCCAGGGCACTGATGTCAGTGTAGTGCTTGCAGGAGGAACCCAGATGGCAGCAGTGTACGCCCTGATCAAACACCTTGGTTTAAATACTGAAAAGCTGGCAATTGCCACTACCCGCTATGTTGTGGAAGATAAATCCGCGAGCTTTATCGAACTTACTAGAGAGCTTGGCGTACCCGTGGTCTATGTTGCAGATCCAGGGTTTGGAAAATCCGAGCTCAAAGGGCTACACAGGTATGAGACAGGTACAATCAAGGAGGGTGCAGGTGCTGGTGGCGCCATGTACCTTGCAGGTCTTTACGGAATCACCCAGGAAGATTTCAGGGCAGAAGTAGAAAGCGTATGCAAACTGCTCAAAGCAGGGCACTGAAAAACAGCTTCCTTATACGTTCTCTGACTGGTTTTAAAAGATTATACAAAAGAATATGCTTATTTAACAAAGCCAATTTATTGAATATGCTTGTTTAACAAAGCCAATTTATTTTTACTTTTTATTCGAATAAGCAATTTAAGGGATATTTTTATCTCATTTTCAGCTTGAAAACGTCATATCGGCTATAAAGTTTAAATCAACGAAAATGAGCGATTACTCTCACATAACAAATAGAGAAAAAATAATAAGCAAAAATAGAATAAGAAGTAAAATTATTAAAAAATTAAAAACTGAATTATGAGCCATTAGCACTCTTTAAAAGCTAATTTTCCTCAACTTTTTTTAACATTAAACTCCTTTTTTCCACGTCAGGCCTTAATTACATTGATTCGGGCGTCTTCATAAAGCTTAAAGGTGAAGCTGCCCTGTTTACAGATGTTGAATTCTTAGGTTGGAAGACTTCTACCCCCCCTGTCAAATATGCTTCCGAACTCACACACCCGCAGTTCCGGCAGTAGTAAAAGATGTTAGAACCCAGGACCTGGCGTTTCAACTTTGTCTGGCATACACTGCAAAACATAGAGATACTTGTATTCCCCATTGCAAAATCCTCATCCGTAAATCATGATAGAGTCCAGTCTTGCAGTACCCACTTTTGTCCAGTACTTACAAATACTACAGTACTGGGTCTCTCCATCTGAGCTCACTTTCAGTTTAGCATGGCATTTTGGACATATTTTTAGCCGTTTCGTAAATAAACCCCCTTGGATTTCCATTTTTAAACTTTAAGATTTAATGGTCAAAGCCAATAAGCCGAAAAGATACCCTGACAGTACATGAAAGGTCTGAAAGGATATCATCAGTTTGGGAAAGCAACTGACCCTAAATCTTGAGTTAAATTAAAAAGCTGTTTTTAACCTTTAACTGACAACACATTGATTCCCTCGGACAGGACCTCAGATAAAGGCATTTTAAGCTAATGAACGTCTTGCTTAAAAATCAGACCTGCCCGTTCTCGCTGCATAATATTACAACAAGCTAATCGAATATATTATTCCTGAAAGGATATAAGTTTTAGGTCGAGAAGAAATAATTTTTATATGAATAATAGGCATAAGGTTGCCTACTGGAGGGATAGGACACCTCTAAGCGAAGAATTTTAAAAAAGAGGTCGAAGTAGACATCAGTTGAAATCGAGTTAAGGTGATCAATGTAGACAATCAATTTAATTAATATCGATTAAATAATATTAACTTAATTGTATTAATTCAACAAGGTTTAAAGAATATTAGTGGTAAAATAAGTTGAATGGCAACTAAATAATGTATGTATTTAACGAACGGCAAACGATTAAAGAGTAAAAATAAGCAAACTGGAAGAAACAGATGCTTACAGGGTTTGTACTCCAGATCTGCAAACCTTCAAGCTATCTGATTCTTCAACCCGGATGTTGTTTCGAAAACTGTTTCAAGCGAAATATATAAATATTATTATCGCTTTAGGAATGTTCGCGATAGGGTGGGCAAAACGGGCACATCCGCCGATAACGTAAGCCGCTTTAACTCAGTTGGTAGAGTGTCTGGCTGTTAACCAGAATGTCGTAGGTTCGAGCCCTGCAAGCGGCGTAAAATTTTTTGCATCTTTTACTGTTCGTTCCAGAATAGAAAATACATATGCAAAAAATTTATTATTAAAGCCGTACTAGATGTTGCTAATAGTACAACCAGTAGGGGCCTGTAGCTCAGTCAGGTTAGAGCGCTCGGCTCATAACCGAGCGGTCACCGGTTCAAATCCGGTTAGGCCCATAAACTTTATATCAAATGAATCTTCTGTATAAATGAATTCAAGGGTTAAAACATAATAAATCTCCTATCAGAGAGCCGCTTTAACTCAGTTGGTAGAGTGTCTGGCTGTTAACCAGAATGTCGTAGGTTCGAGCCCTGCAAGCGGCGTAAATTCCTTATTTTTTTAAGATATACAAGGTTATATCATATTCTTGCTATTTTTGCTTCCTGTTAATTGAAAAAAAGGTTTAGCATTTTTTTCCTAAACCGCATTAGTGCTTGTCCAATTGCCCGATCCTTGTCAAAGCTTGTTCTAACTGTTAAATCTACTTTAGATTCTATTTTACCTCAATCTACTTTAGATTCTATTCTACCTCAATCTACTTTAGATTTTATTTTATCTGAATCTGTTTATTGATTAAATTTTTAAATCTCCAGAACATACCTGTTTTTAATTGTATAGTTTTTATATTCATATAGGGGAGTCAGAGATTTCAGGAAAATATTAACATATGCAATTCCTGAGCAAAGGTACCAATACTTAATAGAAAAATTATAAATGTAGAGAAGAGGATAAGGTACTAAGAAGAATTATAATAGATAAATACGGTTTAACAATAATACTACCATCCAACTAATTGTTATCAATAAAATTGAGGTTTAATACACATGGTTTCAATTAATAAAGAGGAAGTAATTGTACCTTTAGATGTCCCGAAAGCAATGCGTGAGACATACATCAACAACTATATGGAGATCACAAAGGGAACCGGCAGGTTAATGCTTTTTGCAGGAGACCAGAAGGTAGAGCATCTCAACGATGATTTTTACGGCGAGGGTGTGCCTGAAGATGACGCTGATCCCGAACACCTTTTCAGGATAGCATCCAGGGCAAAAATTGGGGTTTTCGCAACGCAACTAGGGCTTATTGCTCGCTACGGCATGGATTACAGGGACGTGCCATACCTTGTAAAAATAAACTCCAAAACACACCTTGTTAAGACCGAGCAGGCTGATCCCTTCAGCAATCTCTGGTACGATGTTGACCAGGTCGTTGAGTTTAAGGAAAATAGCGGGCTCAAAATTCTTGGCGTAGGATATACAATTTATCTTGGCAGCGAGTTTGAAGCCGAAATGCTTGTGCAGGCTGCTCAAATAGTTTACAACGCCCACCAGCACGGCATGCTATCAGTGCTCTGGATTTACCCGCGTGGAGCTGCAGTAAAAGACGAAAAAGACCCACACCTTATTGCAGGAGCAACCGGAGTCGGAGCCTGCCTTGGCACGGACTTTGTAAAGGTCAACTATCCTAAGAAGGAAGGGGCAAAATCTGCCGAGATCTTCAAGGAAGCCATTAAAGCCGCAGGACGTACCAAAGTGGTTTGCGCAGGCGGTACAAGCGATGAAGTCGAAACCTTCCTGAAGAAACTCTATGACCAGATCCATATTTCCGGCGCGCATGGAAATGCAACAGGGAGAAATATCCACCAGAAACCTCTGGATGAAGCTATCCGCATGTGTAATGCTGTATATGCAATAACTGTTGAAGACTCAAGCGTTGAAGATGCCCTTAAGATATACAAAGGCAAATGAGAAGGCTCCAGAAGACTGATTAGGGGTATGAAGGCGCATTGATCAGAGTTAAAGCTTAAAGGCCGTGTAAACATGCAAATCCCGGACCATAAGACAAAAATAGTCTGCACCATAGGCCCGGCTTCCTCTTCCGAGGAAGTTATCAGGGGACTTGTGCTCGCTGGCATGAATGTGGCAAGGATAAATTTTTCTCACGGGGACTTTGAGAGCCATAGTGAAGTAATCCGGAGAGTACGCAGGATTGCAGCAGACCTTGACAGGCCGATTACAATTCTTGCCGACCTGCCAGGCCCGAAGATCCGCATAGGGAAACTGGAAAAAGAGCCGATCATGCTTCATAAAGGAAACATTGTGACCCTTACGGTTGACGAGACTCTGGGAAATGAGAAACGCATTCCTGTAAATTACAAGCAGCTTCCGGAAAGTGTAACCCCAGGAAGCCTTATTTACTTAAGTGACGGATTTATCCAGCTTCGCTGCCTGGAAGTCTCGGGAAAAGATGTTATTTGCGAGGTTCTCATCGGGGGGCAGCTTTACTCTCAAAAAGGACTTAACCTTCCCGGAGCGAAGATTTTCATTGATCCTGTAACTGGAAATGATCTCAAAATCCTTGAATTCGCTCTGAATGAGGGGATCGACACTTTCAGCATCTCTTTCATAGAAAGTGTTGAGGATATTCGTAAGGTCCGGGATTTTGCTGCAGCCAGAGAAAAGCCTGTATATATTGTTGCTAAAATCGAGCGTCGACAGGCTGTGGAGAATATTCAAGAGATTCTAAAAGAAACTGATGCACTTATGGTCGCCAGAGGAGACCTCGGAGTCGAAATCCCTATCCAGGAAGTTCCTTCAGTCCAGAAAGAGCTTATCTACAAGGCGAAGCTTCTTGGAATCCCAGTAATTACAGCCACTCACATGCTGGCCTCAATGACCGATAATATAAGGCCTACCCGTGCAGAGGCGACAGATGTTGCTAACGCAATCCTTGACGGCACAGATGCAGTAATGCTTTCGGAAGAAACAGCGGTTGGCAATTATCCCGTAGAAGCCGTTGAGATGATGGCAAAAATTGCAAAAACTACCGAAAACTGGCGATCTCGGACAAAATGGGGCCTTGACACGATGATCAAGGGAATAACAGAAAGGGAAATGTCAGTGGACGAGGTAATAACTCTCCAGGTGCATGAAGCCCTGCAGAAATTGCCGGTAGCAGCCGTACTGACTCCCACAAGAAGCGGAGCAACCCCGCGCAGGATTTCACGTTTCAAGCCCGATACCTGGATTCTTGCTTTCAGCCGCGTCCCAAGAACCTGCGGCTTCCTCTCTCTATCCTATGGGGTTTATCCCGTTCTCGTAAAAGAAACAATAGAGAGCTGGGAAAAAGAAGCTACCGAAAAAGCTAAAAAACTAGAGTTTGTAAAAAGCGGAGATATCATTGTTTTCACCCAGGGTCCTTCTTTAGGAAAGCCCGGAGGCACAAATATGCTCAAAATTCTTACCCTTGAGTGATAAGGACGGTAGTATTGCTCAGGGCAGAAGAATTCAGCTTTAACCCCCCATTACCGGTCTGAGATTCAGGATCCAATTTAGGAGAAAACATTAGAAAACCTTTTCATCCTGCAGATCTCAAACCATTATATTTAGACAATGTACTTTTAGACAATATACTTAGATAATTTATATAATTTATATAATTTATATAGATACTTTATACAGATATCAAATGCATGATCTCTACTGTCAGAAAAATTAACTTTGCGTTATGAGGTTTCATTGATGAAACGAAAGGACCCAGCAACAAAAAACCAGAAGTATCTGGCTATTTTTTTGGCATTAACAATGCTTCTGTCAGCCTGCATGATATTCTTTACAGGCAGCTCAGATAAAAATAACGATAATGATATTTCCTCTACAGAAAATGTAGAGGAAGGTCTCACAATTCCTTTTTCTCAAATTCCTGGCAAGCAGGTTCACCATAAGTTCAACTCCATTGCCGACGGGTTGAACATGACCCCCCAGGGAGCAATAAGTGCAACCTACGTAGACCTTCAAAAAGCGGCAGGAACCCCGTTTGAACAAATTGTTGGAAATACAACCATGCTAAACTGGCTGTACGGAGCAAATGTAACGAAACTCTATGATACAGCTTATGCTAATGGTACCAACGAGTTTGAACTTCACCAGATTCCAGAACAGAAAATCTTTGCACCCATAGGAGCAATCCCATACAATAACTACTATCTCCTTGCAAGGACAAACAGTACCTATGATGTCTGGAACGTAGTCGGAAGCCCTGTTATTCTTGGCTCCCGCCAGAGTGCGAAAAATGTAATCGATGTGCTGGAAGGAAATGCAACTGCTACAACAGAGTATAATACCCTCCTGAGTCAAGCGAATCCTGAAGGGAGTATCTACCAGCGAGTAATTACAAAGACAAACTCCACAGATATCCCAGCTGATCAGGCTTACATGGATTTCAAAAAACTCGATGATGGAAGTTATACGCAGACGTCTCTTTATCTCAATCCAGAACCCGAATTCACTGAAAAAATCGAGACTTTGCAGGCAAACTCCACCGAGCGCGGAGTAACCTACAACGTAACTACCTCAGGAAACATTACCAAAATTGTAATGACCTCCGATTTCGGAAGCTTATTGAACGAAGCACAGATGCTTGCACAGTAAGCTTTCAAATTTTTTATTTTTTGATATTTCTTTTTAAACATACCGAATTCTTAACGTTTATGAAACTTACCTGATTTTATTTTTGGTTCAATGCTTTGGGTTGTACTTTGTTTTTGTCATTCTGTCCAAAAGAATAATTATTTATTTCTACCTGCCAGACAATCTCACAAATGGGAAGTGATATCATTGGGATTTTTAGACAGCTTATTCAAGAAGAAAGTGGAAGGCAAAACCGCAGAGGAATGGTATGCGCTTGCGGTCAGAGAAACCGATCCCGAAAAAAAAATTGAATATTTTGATAAGGTCCTGAAGCTAAAGCCTGATTTCGCAGGAGTCTGGAACCTAAGGGGACTTGAGTTCGTAGTCCTCAAGCGATACGAAGAAGCTATTGCTTCCTTTGATAAAGCCCTTGAGATCCGACCTTCCTACCCGGAAGCAAAGTACAATAAAGAAGATGCAGAAACCGAATTAAGAAAAATAAGAGCATCCAAAGCAAAAGCAGAAGAGAAAGAAGCAAAAGCGGGAGAAAAAGAAGAAACAACTGTGGAAAGGACAGAAGTGTAAAGCCGGAAACCCGATTTCTCAGTTTCTCACGCCGCCATGCCGTTTTCGATAAAACCTTTTCTCAAAAGGTTTTTGATCCAAAATTTTTCTTAAAAAGTTTGTGTTTATCACGCCGGATAGGTTTAGAGGATAAGGTTCTCAAATCCAAAATTTTGCCGTTTTTGATCAAACTTTTTCTGAAAAAGTTTGCGTTTAAGCTTTTTTTGCCCGGTTTAGCGCTTGGAGCCCGAGTTTAACGGTAGCCGGGAGTTTTCCGCATTGCATGACTTTCATCTGTTCTGGAGAAATAAGTTTGAAAGCTGCATTCATGAGAGCATCGGATTTCATAATTTCATCCATAAGCTGCCTTGCCTGCACCGATGTTTTAAGCTCAGATCCGAACTGAGCTCGCCAGCGTCGGTCATATTCTTCAAGCCTGCATTTCCCGGCTGCAAATTCGGCTGCAGTTTCTCCTGCCACTTTTCCGGCAATCATTGCAGGAGGGATTCCGCCTCCGTTTGTTGCAAAGATCTGTCCGGCTGCGTCCCCTACAATTAGTGAGTTCTCAGTTGCAGTTTTTTCCGGAGCACCATTGACAGGAATAATGCCTGAAATCACATTCATTATTATGCCGTCTTTCAATTTTTTCTCTGCAAGAGGATGGCACCTCATAAAACGGTGCAGGTATTCTTTTGCAGAAACACCTTTTTCAGCCAACCCATTTCGAATCCCTATTCCCACATTTGCACGATCTTTACCCTCGGGGAAAATCCACGCGTAACCGCCTGGCACAAAGTCCTTTCCGAAATACATTTCCAGAGTAGATGGGTCAACATCCACATTCCTGACCTGGTATTCAATAGCAACAGAAATCTCTCTTGATTCAGGCTTAAGCGCAAGCCCTCTTGATTTTGCGACAAGGGAATTGGGGCCGTCAGCTCCTATGATAGCTTTTGCTTTGATTTTGTGCTTTCCGAAGATTCCTGAGGTTTCAACCGTCGTGCCCTCAATTCTCGTTACGCGAGTTTTGACCATGAGTTCAGCTCCGGCTCTTGCTGCCTTCTCGGCAAGGAACTGGTCATATCTGCGCCGATCAAGGACTGCACCCCTGACAGCGAACTCTTTTATATTACAGTTAGGAGGGAAAATGCGCTGTGTATCAATCCTCTGTAGCACGCAGGAATCAGGATAGTTTTTCAGCGTATCCGGTAGCCTGGCGTCACGTAACAGGGCCTGAATTTCCGAAGCATCGGGCAGAAAACCAGCACATTGAATAGGACTCCCTATCTCTCTTTTTTTATCAAGAAGAAGTACTGAAGCACCGTTTTTTGCAGCATAAAGGGCGGATGTAGATCCTGCGGGACCTGCGCCTACCACAATTACATCATAAGAGGCGTCTGGGAACATAGAAAGATCTTCCTGTTATTCATTTTTTGTTTTGCAATTTGCAGGGAGCTATTTATTAATCCTTTCCCGACACTCGCAGGACAAAGGCAATCAGAAATAACAGATTTTCCAATTGTTAAGCAGATAAAGGAGACGGATGCATTGTAAGGATCAAGCTTTGGGTATGGTTATATTCTAATTAGAATACGATTATTGAAAGGAAGTTCCTGTTTTAATGGTCTAAAGTTATATCTTGATAATTATATTCAGATATTCCAATAATTATATTCAGATATTCCAATAATTATATTCAGATATTCCAATAATTATATTCAGATATTTCAATAGTCATATTCGGATATCACATTCTATTTATAGCTTTCAGGATCGCGGCTCCTTCCATATTCTCAACCTCAACTGCGAAGCCGACATCCTCAAAAAGCGCTTTCCATTCAACTTCCGAGAACTGGGGACCGTGGTGGTGCTGATGTGCAAGCGGTTCTACTGCAATCAGCAAGCCGCCGTTTTTAAGCACTCTCTTAATCTCGAATAGGGCAAATTTAATGTCCTCGAGGTGGTGAAGCATGAAGAAACAGGTAGCCACTTCCGCAAATTCAGATTCAAATGGCAGGGCATAGGCACTTCCTGTCCTGAATTCCACATTCGTCATGCCAAGGATATCAGCATTCATCTGTGACTGTCCGGTAAGAGAGTCATGAATATCGATCCCGTAAACCTTCGAATCCGGATTGTTTTTTGCAAGCTCAAGAGTAAGGCTTCCGAAACCGCTGCCAATATCGAGGATTGTTTCCCCTATGATGTCAGGAAGCATAGCAGGAAGCACCTGCGCCCGGATACGAGCCATGCGGTCTTCAGGAAACGTTGCCTGTTTCGTTTTTTCCGCATCTATTGATGTAAAGGGAAGGATGGCATAGACCTTTGAGCCGTTAACCGCAATAAGCCCTTTTACGTAAATCCTGTCGGTTTCAGCTACAATACATTCCACAATCGATACTCCGACATCCCTGCAAAAGCGCATATTCCACTCTTCCCTTTTCTCAGAGAACCAGATATCCAGGGGCGTATGTACCACGATATAATGGGAATATTCGGGCTTGAAATAGTCTGATACGGACCCAGGCTCGTTCAGGTGGATCTCACTGATGCTCTCTCTGAAAAGGGCGAGGATCTGCAGGGAAACCTCGTCAGCCTTATTTCTTACACTTCCAATTTCTCCGAACATAGCTCTGAATTTGTTTTCGAGGAATAAAAGCTCTCTCACAGCATAACCGGGAAAAGAAAACGAATTCATACAAGACAGCCAGAATTCTAATTTTAGATAGCTATAGTAGCTATAAAAAATATTAAGAATTTATATTGAGCTCTAAGCCTGCGAAAATCACAATCTACTTTATGAATTTTCTGCCAAATTATATAAATATTTAATCTCCAGATAGATAAATTTAAATATAATAAAATCGGATAAAGGCTACCGACTGGTGGTCAAGATGAAGTATGTAATCGCAATGATAAGACCGGAAAGACTTGATGCGGTCAAACGAGAGCTTCAGAAACTTGAGGTAAATAGATTAACAATTTCATCCGTTGCCGGCTATGGCGCCCAGAAAGGATACCTAGAGATCTACAGGGCAACAGAATATGAAGCAAATCTGCTTGAGAAAATCAAGATTGAAATCGCAGTTGAAGATCATTTCCTTCAACCGGTTATCGAGGCAATAAAAACCGGAGCGAAAGGCAATGACGGCTACCTTGGAAGCGGCAAGATATTTGTGCTGCCACTTGATGACGTAATACGGATTCGTACTAACGAAACCGGATCTGACGCTTTATGAGGGGATAAATATGGCTATCGAAACTGCAGATACAGTATGGGTACTGATTTCATCTGCACTGGTATTATTAATGGTTCCCGGACTGGCACTATTCTATGGCGGGCTGGTCCAGCGTAAAAACGTTCTGAGCAGCATGATGCATTCATTCGTTGCAATGGGCGTTATGGCTCTGGTATGGGTGTTAGTAGGCTACTCGCTTGCTTTTGGAGAAGGCAACTGGTTTGTGGGCGGCCTTGAATACGCATTCCTTAAAGGTATTGACACGCATTCAGTAACGGGGACAATTCCAACTTATGCATTTGTAGCATTTCAGGGAATGTTTGCAATAATTACACCTGCTCTTATTTCAGGTGCAATTGTGGGACGTGTTAAGTTCAAGTCTTATATCGCGTTCATTGCGCTCTGGGGACTCATAGTCTATGCACCTGTATGCCACTGGGTCTGGGGCGGTGGATTTCTCACTGGGGAAGCTCTGGACTTTGCAGGCGGCACGGTTGTTCACATAACAGCAGGTATTTCCTCGCTTGCAATACTGACTTACCTCGGAAAGAGAAGAGGATATGGCGTTGACGTCCTGAAGCCGCATAACATTACTCTGACACTCCTTGGCGCTGGTATTCTCTGGTTTGGATGGTTTGGATTCAACGCAGGCTCAGCTCTTGCTGCAAATGAAATCGCAACACTTGCATTCATTACAACAATAGTAGCCCCCGCAGCAGCAGGGTTTGTCTGGATGGTAATTGAATGGTATCACCTGGGATATCCTACTGCCCTTGGATTTGCAACTGGGGTTCTGGCAGGGCTCGTTGCAATAACTCCGGCTGCCGGGTTTGTCACGCCGATGGCAGCAATTCCAATAGGTGCGATTGCAAGCTTTATGTGCTATCAGGCTGTGATGCTCAAAAACAGGTTTGGGTACGACGACTCACTCGATGCCTTCGGAGTTCATGGAGTTGGCGGAATAATTGGCGCACTTCTAACAGGCGTATATGCAAGCGTAGGCGGCGAAGGTCTTCTCCTTGGAAACTCCAGCCAGCTAATGATTCAGCTTGAAGGTGTAGTCCTTACAATTATATATGCAAGTGCCTGCACCCTCCTGATCGGGTTTGTACTCAACAGAACGATAGGGCTCAAAGTAACTGAAAGTGAAGAAAACATCGGGCTTGACAAAACGCAGCATGGTGAAGCCGCTTATAATGTATGAATTGCAGGTAACTCTTCACTTTCAATTTTCTAATTTTTTACCTTAATACGGAATAATGAGGAAAAGCTCTCTATAATTATACATTCAAGCGTACAAACTTTCGAGTTGAACTCAGATTAACCGATTTTGCTGGTTGGATTGGACATCTTGACCTCACAATCATGGGTAAAAACAGCTGCATTACAGTCCTGCTGACTTCCTGTAAGAATAAAAAAGATCGGGAACTAAAAATTCAAATTAAAAACGCCGGTCAAAGCTACAGACCAGAAACAGCCTGTAGGACTGGATATCTCTCTTCACGAAGAATGCGCCTACAACACGACTCATTGAGAAAAGCCGGTTTATTGAGTCAAATGAAAGATTCAGGGGTAAATCCTGATCCTTCCTGTATACTTACATGTTAACGAGGCACGTAGAACATTATCATCACACCTGCAAGTGCGATCAATGCCCCTATTATCTCGTACTTGTCCGGGTTTTTCTTATCTACAAGAACTCCCCAGATCAAGGAAGAAACAATAAAAATTCCACCGTAGGCAGCATAGACCCTGCCGAAGTGTGCCGGCTGGAAGGTTGGAATTATCCCGTAAATGGCTAATGTTAATCCTCCGAGCAGCCCGAGTGTTATCCCTTTGTTTTCTCTTAACCACAGCCAGACAAGATAACCTCCTCCAATTTCAAAGAGTGCAGCCAGGAAAAACAGAGCAAGAGAAATGGCAGGATCAATCAATTGTTATCACCTTGTCTTGGCCAGTAGTAAATAATTGACACTCCAATAAGAATAATCAGGGCACCGATGATATCATAAAAATCAGGAGGAATTTTATCGAAGATCCAGCCCCATAAAAGGGACATAACAACAAAAATGCCTCCATAAGTTGCATATATTCTGTGGAAGTAGGACGGTTGGAAAGTCGGCACGATTCCGTACAAAAAAAGGATAATTGCCCCTGCAAACGCAAAGATAAGCTCTCTGCCCTCACGTAGCCATAACCACAGAAGGTATCCACCCCCTATCTCAAAAATGCCAGCAAGAATAAACAGGAGGATGGTATACGCAAAGCACCTTTTTCTGGAGATACATCTGGATTCGATTTTAAGCATGTTCTTCCAATATTGCTAGAAATATATATAAATACACTGATCTAGGCTATTCCTGGTTTATTGAAATGCCAGACTGCTTAGAATTCTGCGATAGCAGTATACAGGTAAAATCGAGAGAAATACAAGAGAAAGCAGGTAAAGTCCCAAGCTTGAATAATGTCAAAAAATGGATTAATAAATAACCTGATAATAGAGCCGCAATCGAACTTGAAAAACAGGCCCTTTTCAACCTCTTTAAGCCTGAATGCTGCCTTTTTAACCGGTTTTAAGGTAGACCAATTTTTATAGAATGAAGAAGCTTGCAAATTTCTGAAGGGAAGAAAATAGAGTGAAAAATGCTAATTATAAGACTTTTCAGGATATACTCACTTGCAACAATCACACCCTCCGCATGAAGGAAGGAGATTATTGTTGCTGCTTTCCACTTCCCAGCACTCAAAGCAGAGCTTAATTGTCCCAAGTCTCCTGTGCTTTACTCTAAGCAGAGAGTTTTCGTCCTTTCCACAAATATAACATTTAACTATGTTTTAACCCTCAATCATGTTCTCAAAAATACAATTTTAGCAGCGTTCAGCAACTTAATCACGTTCAAATTTTCAATCAATGTTTTTCATAATAGGGATGTTCTTTATTATACTATTTTTGTCTCAGTTATTCATTATCCGGACTCCCAATAGCATTTTTATGTTAGAAGCCATTGTCTGTTCAGCATACAACAATATTTATATAAAAATTAAGATTAAATCACTTTCTTTAAATATATCTTTGTTATATTAATTATTGTAATAAATTGATATTATTGTTTAATATTTATTTTGATCTTTAAATTTAAAAAATTACGAGATCCGGAGGCTATCCAACAGATAAATATCAGGAACAATATAAAAATAAACTAAAATCACTATATTTAAATAGAGCTTTGTGCATGCTAATTATAATACTTTAATAGTATACTAAAACTATTTGGTAGTATCTATTATTAGCATTTCATAGTATTTCCGACTATAAAAATACAAAACAAGAAGAAAACAATAATTGGGGGCTAATTTGTCCATTATTCTTGTTAGTAATATAAAAGTAAAAAGAAAATCACTATCTTTAAATATGCCTTCGCTATAATTAAGAATTGGCAACGTGTCGAATTTATATCGACATTATTCGCAGATTATTATTTCTTGTGATTTTGATATAAGAATATTATAATATTTGTGTATTATTAGTCCATATTCTTATATGCTCAGGAATTGCGCAGTTGAACTGGGAAATCGGTAATAAACCTTTCGGGAATATAAAAAATGGGTTATAAAAACGTTGTGTATATCTGATTTATTTTTCAATTGTGTGAATTCCACCATATAAGTCAGAGAATAAAACAGATCGGAGGATTAATAGATCGGAGGATACGCTGTATGATAGAAAACACTGTTATGCTATTAATTGCAGTACCCATACTGTTTTCGCTTTTATTCGTAGCCCTTCCCAAGTCGTTATACAAGTATTTGGCCTGGGCTTTTTTCATAATAGGAGTAGCGTTATCAGTTAATTTAGTATTGGATGGTACTGGAGTAGTTGAGATTAGCGAACCAAATCTCGCAATGTTTGAAAACATTGTCCTTATACTCGAAGTTCTGGTGATACTATTTATTCTTGCCGTGTCAGCAAAATATAAAAACTGGCCTACACTTGCACTAGGTATAGTTTCGGCAGCTATATTTGCTTACACTTTTACCAATGTTCCTCATGTTGAAAGCGCTTCTTTTAATATTGATCAATTTTCACAGGTCATGATATTAATCGTCAATATAGTCGGTACTGCAATTATATTATTTGCAACCGGTTATATGGACGAATATGAAGAACACAGGCATTTAAACAGACAAAAAACTTTCTACTTTACAATGAGCTTTTTCCTTGCAGCCATGAATGGTCTGGTAATGGCTGACACACTTGGATGGCTGTTCCTTTTCTGGGAACTAACAACTCTGTGTTCTTTCGTGCTGATCTCATACAACATGGATGAAGAAGGAATTAACAACGGTTTCAGAGCTCTGGCTTTAAACCTGGTTGGTGGAATTGCTTTATCAGTAGGCATAATTCTTCTCGCTACTAGGGATATAGCTACCCTTTCTGGAATTGGAACTTATGCTGGAACTGACGCAACAGCAATGGCTGCTGTAGCTCTTCCTGTTGTCTTACTCTGTATCGGAGGTTTTGCAAAATCTGCTCAGATGCCTTTCCAGAGCTGGCTCTTAGGCGCAATGGTAGCTCCAACCCCGGTTTCTGCCTTACTGCACTCAAGCACAATGGTAAATGCTGGTGTGTTTTTAGTTGTCAAACTGGTGCCGGCTTTTGCAGGCACGAGTCTTGGGACAGCTATAGCGGTTTACGGTAGCTTTACCTTCGTTATGTGCTCTGCTTTAGCCTTATCCCAGAGAAATGCTAAGAGAGTTCTCGCTTATTCAACTATTGCAAACCTTGGATTAATTATCGCAAGCGCCGGAATTGGTACACCTCTGGCTGTAGCTGCTGCGATTATGCTTATTCTGTTCCACGCAATCTCAAAAGCCCTCCTGTTCCTGTGCACAGGTGAAATTGAGCACACTATAGGAAGCAGAGATATCGAGGACATGTCTGGATTAATAAATAAGGCTCCCCTTCTCGCCACGCTTGCAGCTCTGGGAATGGTATCAATGCTGTTACCTCCTTTTGGTGTACTGCTTACAAAATGGGTATCAATGGAAGCTGCTTCAAGCAACCCTATCGTGATAGTATTCCTTATACTTGGGAGTGCACTTACTACGGTTTATTATGCTAAATGGATGGGAACAATATTATCATCCACCATGGATAAAAGCGCAGTTCACCACAAAAAACCGGAAACATATTTCCCGCTCTCATTCCTTGGATTAGCCATAGTAGTTACAAGCATACTTGTGTTTACAATATATAATTACTTCATTAAACCCCAGGTCGAGATTCTGCTCAATGCTGTTCCTGATATTTCAGGAGAGGCTGGCCAATTTGCTTCCGAGATAGGGGCATTTGCTTATGCAGCAGTATTTGCAGCGCTTGTTCTGGCTATCTTGATCTACTTCGCTACCAGGAATATGTTTACTCCCCGTAAAGCTGGCTATTATATGTGTGGGGAAAACAACTTGGAAATGGACAAACTAATGTTCAGAAACGGGCTCTGCACCTACGATAAAAGCAGCGTCTCTAACATTTACCTCCAGAATGCCTTTGGAGAAAGTAAACTTACAACAATCGGATATGCAATTTCCATAATTCTGATTATGATTGCATTTTTAGCAGGAGGAGTATTAATATGAATGCAACCGATATTTTAATAGCTGCTCTTGTTATATTTGTAGCTCCTATCATCGGCTGCTTATACGCAGGGATTGACAGAATAATTACTGCAAGATTGCAGGGTAGGGTAGGTCCTCCTCTTTTGCAGCCATACTACGATGTCAAGAAGCTTCTTAGCAAAGACAATATGGTTGTAAACACCTCTCAGAACTTCTACGTGGTAATATATGTAGCCTTCTTAATTCTGAGCCTCTTGATGTTAGTGTTTCAAGCAGATATTCTGATGATAATATTTGTGTACACAGTATCTTCAGTAGCTCTTATTGTAGGAGGAATGAGTACTGGTTCTCCATACGCCAGGCTAGGAAGTTCAAGAGAAATCATGGCTGTACTGGCTTATGAACCAATTTTAATATTGTATGCTCTTGCAATATACTTGCTTACCGGCACCTTTAGGTTATCTGCAGTAGTAGAAGCATCGACCCCTCTACTGTTTTATACACCTCTTATATTCATAGCAATGTTTGTTGTTCTGAATATAAAACTGAAAAAATCACCATTTGATTATTCAACCTCTCACCACGCTCACCAGGAGCTGGTTAAAGGTATGACGACCGAATATTCAGGACCAGGCTTGGCCGGTATTGAGATTGGGCACTTCTATGAATACGTGTTCTTGACAGGACTTATTTTCGTATTCTGGGCAGTAAACCCACTGATAGGTATACTGTTGTCTGCGGCTGCCTTCTTTACTGTAACTCTTATAGACAACATTACTGCAAGAGTTTACTGGCAGTGGATGCTCAAACTGAGCTGGTCGGTTTTACTGATACTTTCCATAGTAAACATAGCATACCTGTACTTTAGCCAAGTAAAAATAGTGTGAAAGAGGGAGACATATGAGTTTGGCAAAATCCCCATGGATTGTACATGTGAATTGTAACAGTTGTAATGGCTGTGATATTGAAGTAGTAGCCTGTCTTACTCCTCTATATGATGCTGAAAGATTTGGTGTTTTAAACATCGGTACTCCCAAACAAGCAGATATAATGGTGGTTACAGGCGCGGTAAATTACAAAAATGTAAACGTGCTTAAAAACATATATAACCAGATTCCTGATCCCAAAGTTGTTCTAGCAGTTGGCGCCTGTGCATCCACAGGCGGTATATTCCACAACTGTTACAATGTGATAGGTGGAGTGGATCAGATCATACCTGTAGATGCATATGTTCCCGGATGCACCCCAAGACCTGAAGCCATACTTGATGGTGTAGTAGCAGCACTTTCAATACTTGAAAACAAGAAGAAAGGGAACATTAAAGGACAAGAGGTAAAATTGAAAGGAAAAGAGGTGGCATCGAATGCTTGATAACACCATAGACGCCACAGAGATAAAAAGCAGCGATGAACTGTTAAAAACGGTTGAGGGTTTAAAAAATGATGGCTATCGATACTCTACTATGATATGCCTGAAAGCTAACGAAGGTCACGATTTGATATATATCTTTGAGAAGGACAACAAATTAAAAAATCTAAGGTACTTTGTGAAACCAGGTGAGAAACCCAAGAGTATATCAGGAATTTATTTATGTGCACTCTTGATCGAGAATGAGTACCAGGATCTCTTCGGACTGACCTTCGAAGGTTTAGCAATAGATTACAAAGGCCACCTTTACTTAACGCCAAACAGTCCAAAAGCTCCTTTGGCTTAAAGCAATTTGAGAGGAGAATCATATGACAACCGTAATACCGTTTGGTCCTCAACATCCCGTTTTACCCGAACCAGTATCTTTAAAACTTGAGATTGACAACGAAGTTGTTGTTGGAGCACTTCCCTCACTGGGCTATGTTCACAGAGGGCTTGAGAAATTCATAGATACGAAAGACTATAACCAAACCACATATATTTGCGAAAGAATATGCGGAATATGCAGTGCCCTCCACGGTATCACCTATACACGAGCAGTCGAGAAACTATTCGATACTGAAATCCCTGAGAGAGCGCAGTATATAAGAGTGATAGTTGGTGAACTCAACAGAGTTCACAGTCACCTTCTGTGGCTTGGCCTGTTTGCCGATGGTTTTGGGTTTGAAAGCCTCTTTTACGAGTGCTGGAAGTACAGAGAAGCAGTACTGGATGTACTTGAGAGAATTACTGGAAACAGAGTTATACATTCGATATCTAAAGTTGGAGGAGTTACCAAAGACCTGACTAATGAGCATATTGACTTGATTCAGAAAATGCTCGATACAGTGGAACCTCAAATCAAAGATATCGAAAAAGTGTTCATAAACAATTATACCGTTAAGAAAAGATGTGTAGGATTAGCTACAATGTCAAAACAGCTCGCATATGAGGCTGGAACTGCCGGTCCTACACTTAGAGGAAGCGGGAACGCTATTGATGTAAGAAACACACCAGACTGGGATATCTATAAAGATCTAGGTTTTAAGACAGTTGTCGAGCAAGATGGAGATTGTTACGCCAGAACTAAAGTAAGAATCGCTGAATTATACGAGTCAATTAAGCTGATAAGGAATGCGCTCTCCAAGCTGCCCAATGGGGATATTGCAACACCCATAAAAGGCTTCCCTACTGGTGAAGCTATTATGAGAACTGAGCAGCCCAGAGGTGAGGTTGTATATTACGTGAAAGGTAATGGTACTAAAAACCTGGAAAGGCTTAAAGTAAGAACTCCTACCTTTGCAAATATACCTTCGCTGTTACTGACGCTCCCAGGCGTAAAGCTCGCAGATGTGCCTATAGTTGTACTTACTATAGATCCCTGCATTAGCTGCACTGAAAGATAAAAGAAGGGTGATATGATGGGTATGTTGAATCTTGTTATAACAAACATTTCTCGTAAACCTGCTACCAGACTTTACCCCTTCGAGATAAGGGAACCTTTCAAAGAGTTTAAAGGAAGTATTACTTTTAATCCTGAGAACTGTATTCTCTGTGGGCTGTGCCAAAAGAAATGTCCTCCGGATGCGATTACAGTTACCAAAGCTGATAAAACGTGGGAAATTAACTTATTCAGATGCATAATGTGCACTGAATGCGTTGCTGGTTGCCCGAAAGACTGTCTATCAGTATCTAATCAAAGGACAAAAACTGGTGCAAAAGAAACTGTAAAAGTGTCAGTTCCGATAGTAGACAAACCAAAAGCAGCAAAAGCATCATCAAAATAAGAATTTAATTTAAATTTATTCTTTTTGATAATGCTTTTAACTTTGAAAGTATTAATATGAAAAACAATACTGAACGTTCTCCGGTCTAAACATGGCGATTAAGGGGATCCTTCCTCAAGGATTCCCTCAATAGTCATTCAAGCAAAAAATACTTTCATTTGCAATTGTTACTTATATAATGATATTTAGTCCACTCAATACGCTTTTTTACGTATCATTATTTTTCTTTTAAATTAGATTTTTATCCATACAGCGATTACTTAATCAGACCTCACAAATCTCCTTTCCTTTCTTCGGGTGACACCAAAAAACACATTAAAGAGCCTGTAAATTTAGTTAAGCTTTTATTCTTTCCTCTAGTATATTAATAAGAAAGAAAGCAAAGATGAACAACAGGAGATGGACGGACTGACAAGCAGAATTCCGTTTTCCAATGAAGGCCCGGAAATTAATTTTGATAAGCAGTGGGCTTTTGAAATTGCTTACTTTACCCAGCGCGTAGGGAATGATCTCAGGAAGCTTGGGGATCTTCTGAGCGCCAGGGATTATGTAGAATCACGCCTCCTGGTCTCAGAAATGAGACAGAGAGCAGAGTATGAAAAAACCATCCAACCCGATTTCAAGACTTCTGCAGGTCTTGTAAAAGCCCGCAAGCTGTTCAACAGTTTTCTGGATGAGTGCGCTAATTTTGCCGAGCTTGTGAGGGTCACGACAATACAGGAAGAGACCGGGTGCGAAGAAGTGCTCGATAAACCCGAACAGATCCGATATTCAATGAACAGGCTTAACCTTCTTAAAGAAATGCTGACCGATGAACTTGGGTTCCAGGGCTGGTACTACTGAGCAAGCATATTGAAAACTTTCTACGATCCTATTTGTAAGCATAGTCTTTAATTTTTAAACATTACCTGTAATCGTGAGTATTACCTGTATCTGCAATGCTGCTCATAATCAAACCGATACCTGAAAAATTTACCAGAAAACAAGAACCACCTGGGTCAAGAATAGTTCCGGACAATAGAAAGCTTTATAGTTAAGGACCTCATTAGAGGGGTAGCAAAGGGTTATATACAGGAAAAAGGGTTACAGGGTAACTATCCAAGTTAAAGGCTATTTAACTAATATTATTTAATCTAGTAATTTAGTCATTATTTAATCTAGTAATTCAGTCTGCCTGTATCACAGGGAAGAACTCAAAAAAGCGTCCGGAACTTATCCAAGAAATCGAATTTTTGCTGTATAAGTTTTATGTATATGGGTTGTGAATTTCCCTGGTCCTTAGGCACCTTCTCGCATCCCGGGGATATTAACCATTTATACGGCGTGTTTACCTGTTTTTAGTGGTATCATGTACCCGTTTGATAAGTGGCCTCTTCCGCAAAGGATACTTCCGGGTATGCGGTAGAGTATATAAGCAGCAGGTCTGCAAGCTGCATGATCTGTAAAAAAAGAAATGTTAATATCAGAGTGAGTACATGGAAAAATTAGCAAAATTTAAGGCACTTGGACTTTCTGACAGTATGTTAAAAGCCCTTAAAAAGAAAGGGTTTGAAGAACCAACCCCAATTCAGGAAAAAGTTATCCCGCTTTTTTTGAAAGGAAATTGTGATATTATAGGGCAGGCTCAGACCGGAACCGGTAAAACAACGGCTTTCGGAGCCCCCATTATAGAAAAAATCCCTGAAAAATCAGGTTATGTACAGGCAATAGTCCTGACTCCAACCCGAGAACTGGCAATCCAGGTCTCAGAAGAACTAAACTCCCTGAAAGGAGACAAAAAGCTGCATATCTTCCCGATATACGGAGGACAGTCCATGACCCAGCAGCTCAGGATGCTAAAAAGTGGAGTTGATATCGTTGTGGGAACTCCTGGAAGAGTTATAGACCACCTTGAGCGGAAGAGCCTGAACCTTGAGCACATTAAATATTTCGTACTGGACGAAGCCGACGAGATGCTCAATATGGGCTTTATTGACGAGATTAAAGAGATCTTAAAGGCAACCGGGCCTGAGAAGCGCATGCTTTTCTTCTCAGCTACAATGCCGAAACCGATCCTTGGCATCGTCAAAAAATACATGCGGGATTATGAGCATGTCGCCATTGAAAAAGAAGAACTTGTTGCAAACCTGACCGAGCAGATCTACTTTGAGGTTCATGAAAATGACAAATTCGAAGCTCTGTGCAGGATTATTGATATCGAGGACGAATTCTATGGGCTTGTGTTCTGCAGGACAAAAACCGATACCGCCCAACTTGCCCAGAAACTTGGAGACAGAGGATACGCAGCCGATGCCCTGAACGGCGATATTTCCCAGAATGAAAGGGAAAAGATCCTTAACCGGTTCAGAAAACAGAAAATAAATATTCTCGTAGCAACTGACGTTGCAGCTCGGGGAATCGATATTATGGATCTAACCCATGTTATCAACTATTCTCTGCCCCAAGACCCTGAATCCTATGTGCACAGAATAGGAAGGACAGGCAGGGCAGGCAAGCAGGGAACTGCAATTACTTTCGTTACATCTACGGAGTACAGGCGACTAACCTACATAAAAAAGACCTCAAAGTCCGAAATGAGGAGGGGCCGAATCCCCGAGATAAAAGATGTAATAAAAGCCAAAAGGGCAAGAGTAAAAGCCGAGATCGAAGATACTATAAAAGCAGAGGAATATGGCGACTGCCTTGAGATGAGCGAAAAGCTCCTGGATGAATATCCCGCCGAAAAAATTCTGGCTGCCCTCCTGAAGTGTGCTTTCAAGGAAAAGTTCGATGAAAGTATGTATGCGGAGATTTCTGGAAGCTCCTATGTTGACCGGAAAGGTAAAACAAGGCTTTTTATTGCCATGGGTAAAGCCGAAGGCATGACGAACCCTAACAGGCTGTGTGAGTTTATAAAAGAAGAGACTGGAGAAAATGATCTGAAAATAAGAGATGTCGAAATTTTCCCGCATTTCTCCTTCGTAACATTACCCTTCACCCAAGCCGAAACCCTGCTCGAAATCTTCAAAAATAAAAAGAGAGGCAGAAAACCCTTTGTGGAAATTGCTCAGAAGTCGAAGAGAAGAAATTCCAGGAATGCTGGTGACACTCACAATAGCACTCGAAGCAATACAAGCTATACGAGAGATAGAACTACGAAGAGGAGATACGCTTCTTATTAAGCTTATATCTTTTTTCAGGATTCCTGAAACCGAGTAGGTTCAGGAATACCAATAAATTTTGACAAAGGGAATCTCAACAAATCTGAGAGCACCATTTAGTTCAAATATGCCAAAAGCTTTTCTCATTATGTCAAGTGGGAGTGAAGTTGCCAATTGAGCTCCAAATTTTGCGCTAATAACCATAGCAATGCATTATGTCTGCGTATAAATCCGTATATCCTCTTATACAGTATTCAAAAAATGCAAGTATGCCAACAAGCGGAAGTAATACAACCAGAGAAGCAACCAGAGAAGTTCCCTGGGCTTTTAACTGAGAAAATCCTTCTAAAAAGACAAGTGCAGGAATAATTATAACCCCACCACCAATCCCAAAGAATCCACTTAAAATGCCTGCAGTAACGCCGATTAGTACATAGATTACTAAACCTTCCATAAACTCCTCCCAGACATATTTCAAAGAATATTCTTATTAACTTTTCACCACAAAAATAGAATGCAGAGCCGATGTTAATACCATTTCATTCATAAAAATAAAAGTTTGTCTTATCGATCAGGAGGATAAGGCTAGTAACCTATGAATTGATTTTTAAAGCTTGTAAGGGAAGGATATAAACCTGTACAAAGGAAATCACTATAGGAGATCATTGTAGGAAATCATTATAGGAAATCACTATTTAATGCAGTAAAAGCCAGCCTGCATATAAGAGTACCAGAATATCTCCACGGCTTTGAATCCAGCATCTCTTAAAAGTTTAAGATGCTCTTCGACAGTTATAGGAAAATACTCAGTGTCAAAACGCTCCAGATACTCCTTTATTTCTTCCTCAGTCCTTCCGTGAGCTAACTGGAAATCGTGCAAGTACCTTTTTCCTATCATGATCCCCTCTTTGGTTAATGGCCTGATGTTCTCAAAGGTTATGTAAATTCCACTATCTTTTAGAAGCCTGTGACACACGCCAACGGCTTTAGCCCTGTCTTCGCGGCTAAGATAATGGTGACACTGTATGGCAGTTACAACGTCAGGTTGTTCCTCCAATTCCTGCAAAAAATCCTGAGTAGGGGAAGCTTTTAGAAACTCCAGCCTGTCTGCAGAGCAGAGTGACAGTTTTTCCCTTGCCTGGTCCAGCATGCCTTCCGAAGGATCAAGCAAAAGAAATTTTGTTGTGGAAAATTCCTCAGTTGCCTTATTGACCAGGGAACCTGTTCCACATCCGGTATCCAGCCAGATTCTGGGGCTGGATGGCAGAGATTTAACTAAATTGATAGTCTCCTGATGAAAACTGGAGTAGTAAGGGAGAATGCTGAGGATCCGGGCATCAAAATCCTCAAGAAGATTAGGAATAGCATTTTGAGCAGGTTTTGCAGGAGTCATAACAACAGAGTCCTTTTCTTATAAAATTATTAAACTAATCTTAAACTAATCTTACACTAGGTTAAACTAATCTTACACTAGGTTAAACTAATCTTACACTAGGTTAAACTAATCTTAAATTATTTTTATATGACTAAAGAAAGTTATCGTTTCTGATAATTTCAAATCATCTCGAAATAGATATATATCTAAGATTTTCAGATATTATTGTTTTAAGATTGTATTTTTATTACAGCAATTATTAGTTTTGAGATTATTTTTTCCCCAGTTACTTGCAGGAAAAGCAAAAATCTGTCAAAAGTACTTGAAAAAAGCAAAGAGGGTGTTTTCATCATGCATTATAGCCTTGGGATTGATGCTGGAGGCACTTATACCGATGCGGTGCTTATAAGGGATTCAGACGGAGAGATAATAGAGTCGAACAAAGCGCTTACGACCTATCCTGATCCTCTTGCTGGCATTAAAAACGTAATTGATGATCTCGATTCTGACTATCTCAAAGACGTAAAACTGGTTTCGGTTTCAACGACCCTCTCAACCAATACCATTCTTGAAGGCACGGGTTTTCCTGTAGCCTTGATCCTCATAGGAGCCCATCCACTTGAGAAGGAATTACCTGCCAAACACATACTTTTTGCTGCAGGTGGACACAACCATAACGGAGAAGAGGTTGCTAAACTTGACCTTGAAGCTATTGAGAAATTTGCACTGCGGGTCAAAGACCGGGTTTCAGCTTTTGCCATATCTTCTTACTTCAGCACAAGGAACCCTGAGCACGAAATAAGAGCAAGAGACCTGGTTCTTGAGCACACTGGATTGCCTGCGGTCTGCGGGCATGAACTTTCCCAGGAGTTGGGAGCTTACGAAAGGGCAGTGACAGCATTCCTGAATGCGCAGCTTATCCCTATAACAAGACAGTTTGTACAGTCAATTATTTCAGATATCGTGAAGCGCGGAATTGATGCACGGCTCCTTATGCTCAAATGTGACGGCTCGGTTGTGGGGATAAGAGATGCCCTGAAAAAACCTATCGAGACTATTTTTTCAGGACCTGCAGCAAGCCTTGTAGGGGCATCTTACCTCTCAGGACTTAAGACCTGTGCCGTAATTGATGTTGGCGGAACAAGCACGGATATTTCCTCGATCTGTATGGGAGTTCCTGACCTGAACAATGAGGGAGCCATTGTAGGGGGCTGGAAGACTCGTGTTCGGGCGATTCGGATGGAAACAACCGCTACAGGCGGAGACAGTCATGTCTGGATCGTGGACAGAGAACTCTTTCTAGGACCTAGGCGGGTCATGCTCCTGGCAATGGCTACTGTAAAATATCCGACTTTTCTGAATAACCTCAAAAGGACACCCATGCCTCCCAGAGAAGATCTAGGCGAAAACATTCAGCCAACAAAATTCTTTGTGAGATCTGACTACCTGGCAGGAGAATTGAGCAGGGCTGAAGCCGAAGTGCTGGAGGTTATCAGGGAAGAACCCGTTTCAGTGCCCGAAATCAAAGCTCTTATCCGAAAAGACCTTCATCCTCAAACTTTAGATTCCCTTATCAGAAAACGCCTTGTGCAAGCAATTGGTTTCACCCCTACTGATGCCCTGCATGTGCTTGGAGAATATACGGCGTGGAATGAGGAAGCTTCCCGAATAGGTGCAGAAAGGCTTGCAAGGGTCATGCGCATGCCCCCGGGAGAGTTCTGCACTGCTGTAAAAAAGAGAGTTGCAAAGAACATGGCACTTCATCTGCTTTCGTACATCCTGGAAGGCGTTCCATACGCAGCCATTGAAAAGATCCTTGACGGAAACTATCCAGCTAAATTCAAACTGGATATTCCGATTGTGCTGCTTGGGGGACCTGCCCGAGCTCACAGGAAAGAACTTGAGGGAATTATTGACGCAGAAATCCTGGTGCCCGAACATGCCGAAGTAGGAAATGCAGTCGGAGCGCTTGTAGGAAAAGGCATCAAAAGAGTTGAAATCCTGATAAGGCCAGCAAGCCTCATGTCACCAGATAAGGATTTCCTGGTCTTTGCCCCGGACAGCAGGCTAAAATTCGATACATATTCTGAAGCGCTCGAAACTGCAACCGAACTTGGGAAAAAACTTGTTGCAGATTACATGCGAGACTGCGGCCTTAGCGGGAACCAGGTTGAAATTTCAGTTGAGAAAAAAACGATCTCACCTGATGGCTGGAACCATCCGCCCATGGAAACAAATCTGCTGATAATGGGAGTAGGAGTGAGGGAACTACCCTTCTAAACTAAATCCTTCACCTAAGGGGTCTAAATATAACCAGGATGAATTGCTCATTGTTTAAGGATAGACATATTTCAAAGATAAACAGATGTACTTATATAAACAACTTAGTATGAAAATCTGCGAACCCAGATTCATATTAAAGGCTAATAAAATAACAAATTAGCGAAAGTGAAGGCGATACCTGCGGATGCAAATGAGAAAAAGGATGTAATTAAAGAGAGATATGGAAAAATTGCAATATTAGGCGACTCGTGTTGTTCTAGTGGATGCTGTGGAAATTCAAATGCGGCAGATTTATCAAAATCTATTGGCTATTCTGAGAATGACATCAATGCTGTTCCAGATGCAAACCTGGGTCTTGGTTGTGGGAACCCAACAGCATTTGCTGGGTTGAAGCCAGGCAATATTGTTCTTGATCTTGGTTCTGGGGCTGGTTTTGACTGTTTCCTTGCAGCAAAACAGGTAGGGAGCTAAGGAAAGATTATAGGAGTTGATATGACTCAGGCTATGATTGAAAAGGCACAGGCCAACGCTTTGAAATATGGTTATCCAAATGTCGAGTTTCGCCTTGGAGATATCGAAGCTCTTCCTGTTGAAAGCAACTCAATAGATGTTATTATCAGTAATTGTGTAATTAATTTGGCTCTAGACAAAGAAAAAGTTTTTAAGGAAGCCTTCAGGGTTCTGAAACCAGAAGGCGAAATGTATATTTCTGATATTGTTCTTCTGGCCGAGCTTCCTGAAGATTTGAAAAATGATAAAGATCTTCTGACAAGCTGCCTTGCAGGTGCCTTGCTTAAAGAAGAGTATCTCAGGCTTTTAAATGAAGCTGGATTTTCAGCTGAAATTTTGAATGAAGATCTGGATATAAGCAAAAGGCAGTATGGTGGGTTGCCTGCGGAGAGTTTAAAGCTTAAAGCCTGGAAGTAAGAAAAGCGTTTAGTTTTTCCACCATACAGTTATAGCACTTAGAGCACAAAGAATAACATAGTAAACATCATTTCAAATTTTAAGTAATTTAATTTGTAACTTAATGTTTTTCACCAGGCTGAATAGTTGCTCATTTATAGATTCTCGTGCTGGATAGGTTTGGGCTTTAATTGAAGTGATAGCATAGAATTTATTCTTCGACGGCTTCCAAAACCTTCCTGATTTTATCGTTTTTTATGGAATAGAGTCGCATCTTTCCTTCTTTTCTTACTTTAATTATCCCCCAATCCTGTAACTTTGCAAGGTGCATTGAAGTATTTGATTGAGTTCTACCAATTAGCTCCGGGATCTCACATGCGCATAGCTCTCCTTTATAGGTGCCGCATTTATTCTCTTCGAATCTGCGCTCGGCCTCAAGAAGAACCTTGATAATCCTGTATCTTGTATCTCCGCTTAGTGCCTTGAAGAGTTGTACATTTTTTTCATTAAACATATCAACAATTATTGAATTTGAGAAAGTATATATACCTTCCTAAAGCTGAAATTTAGCATATTATCCGCAAAAGTAACAAAATAATGGCTGTTTGGAATAAAGCGTTTTTCTAATTTTGTAATACATTGACCTTTTGTTGTTTTTCAGACTTATTGTATTTTGAGAGAATCCTTCCGATTCAGTAACTCTTATACTCATATCGACATATCTTAATATAAGCATATTATGATATATCAGAATAGAGGTGTTCTAAATGAGTAAATTTGGAAAAAAACTGCTTGGAAAATTGATCGGAAATAACAAAAGTTGCTGCTGTAATGGCCCTTCTATCGTAAGCGTTAGAAAGATCAACATCGATGGCAAATAACTGCAAATTACCGGATTGGAAGAGGAATTTGAAAAAATTAGTGCTGAGGGCAAAACTCCAGAGAACATAAATAGCGAGGAACTGATTCAGAACCTTTCCAAAATAAATGTAATCCCTGAAGAAAGTTTAGACAAATTCAAAGCTTCAATACTCAAAGAATACGAAATATATTGGCAGGAGAAAAAAGCATAATTCATATCGATAATTATGAATATAACACCCTATAAAATATGCCCTGTCTAATGCTCCAGATGCGAATATAGTCAAGAGGTTTCAAACGTGAACTTTAAGTGCGCAATCTGCGGAAAAGAGGAGGACTCCTTGCTCAGGACTAACCATAAAAAGTTAGGAGCCATAAAGCTCTGCTTAGGGTGCTGGTCTAAGGAACAGGGTAAAAACAATCTGCTTCCTTTAGAAGGGGGAAACAGGTGCTGCGGATAAATACGATAAAACAAAGGAGATCAAGTGTGAATAAAAGAAGGTGTGAAGTAGAAACCGAAAGATTGAAGCGTTTTATCCTTGATAAAGATCAGTTTGAATCAAGGTCGCAAAAACTCAGTTCTCTGGTGAATGGGTTAGATGAAGAAGCTTTATCCTTGGAGGTCAAAATTTTTAAGGCTCTCTCAGATACCAATCGCCTCAAAATTATAAAATTATTAAAGGAAGGAGAACTGTGTGCCTGTGAACTAACGGTTGCCCTTTCTAATTCTCAATCGACTGTTTCTCACCACCTCTCAGTACTGAAAAATGCCGGTATGATCAAAGAAAGGAAAGAAGGAAAGTGGTCTTATTTTCGCCTCTCGGATGGGGCAATAATTGAACTGCTTAATCAGGCTCAATTGCTTACAGACAGATGAACCGTGAGTAGATTTTTGTTTAAGAAATTGAATCAGAGGATAACTGAGCTCTTAAAAAAATACTCTTTGAAAATATCGAGCTTATAAAGACACTATTGTGGTAATTTTAGAATTCTGAGAGTTGTAACTCTCATTAAGTAAAAGGGAGTAAAAATGTTCTGGAATAATTTAGTTATGGCAACCAATTACTTCATTGAAATAGCCGTAGAGCTTACTGTTTTATTTATAGGGATAACTTTTCTAGTGGGATTGATTCAAGAGTATGTTCCAGACGAAACCATAAAAAAGGCCTTGGGAGGGAGGCACAAAGTTATAGGCAGTGTTCTTGGAGCAGGTTTTGGTGCCCTTACGCCCTTTTGCTCCTGCTCTACCATACCGCTTCTTCTGGGAATGCTCAATGCTGGTGTGCCTTTTGCCGCAGCAATGGCATTCCTGTTCTCATCCCCCTTGCTAAATCCAGTGATAATATCTTTATTCATCATCCTGTTGGGATGGAGGGTAGCTGCTCTTTACTTTGTCATCGTCTTCGTAGCTACAATTCTCATTGGTCTCTTGCTCGATAAGCTAGGCTTCTCCAGTCATGTTAAGCCGGCAGCCGTTATGAGAAGTTGCTGTGACAGTCAACAAGCTACAGACACCAAGTCTAGGATACAACGGTCTACGGGATTTGCAATGAACTTATTTCGCCAGCTGATGCCTTATTTACTTATTGGGGCTAGCATCGGGGCGTTCATTCATGGGTTCGTACCTACAGAGATCATCTCCCGCCTAGCTGGGCCGAATAATCCTCTTGCAGTCCCTGTGGCTGCAGTTGTTGGTATTCCAATCTATATCCGAGCAGAGACTATGATTCCAATTGGGCTGGCGCTCACTGAGAAGGGAATGAGTTTGGGAGCCATTCTGGCATTGATTATCGGAGGTGCTGGAGCCAGTATACCCGAACTGACGCTTCTCTCAGCCATATTCAAGAGGAAACTACTGGCTGCCTTTGTAGTAACCGTTTTTTCCATAGCTGTGCTTGTAGGGTATTTGGTAAATTTAATTGTATTGTGAGAACCATCAAGAATAATTAGAAATGATATCAGGCAGATATGATACTGAGCCTGGTATCATTTCTCAAATGTCTGCAAGATCCAGCCTTTTATCTCATCCCTGATTCGCCGGAAGACTCTGAGCCGCTCCTCTTCTGATCCCACAACCACGGCAGGATCCTCAAAACTTTTGTGAATTATTTCTCTTGCTTTGGGAGATTTGGTCGAGAGCTTCAGATTCGTAGTGCAGATAGGGCAAGTCACTTTAGCCAGATCACAAACCGTAACTACTAAGTCAAATATAGTGTCCTGAAATTCTTGCGGAGTTTTAGAGCGTTGACTGGAGATATCGATATCGATTTCCTTCATGACTATAATAGCATAAGGATTAACAGTTGTGGCTTCAATGCCGGCGCTGTAAGCCTCGTACCGATCTCCATAAATAGCTCTTAAAAGACCTTCTGCCATCTGTGACCTAGCTGAGTTATGAGTGCATAGAAAAAGGATCTTCTTTTTTTCCTGTGGTCCCATGTTTGTTACCATTTCAATATTATTGCACTTGATAATAGATCAGCACTGTGATTGTTCCTGCACTCGGCCTTCTGAATATTCGACAGACAAGAAGATTTAGTTCTACTTATTTAGTTCTACTTATCATCTTTTAGCTGCACTTTTGCCTCTTTCATTATTTCTTTCATCATCTCCCCTACAAGATTTGCTTTTTCACAATGAGAAGCCTCTTTTGGCTTGCAGTTCAGGAGAACGCTCATAAGTCTATCAGCAATCTGATAAAATTTTATATCCTCAAGTCTGACTAGAAGTTCTGATAAGCTTTCACTAAACTCCCTACATTTATCATGGTTACAGACAGCCTGCTCATGCAACTGGCAGACCGATTGCAGGTCTTTTATGATCTCTTTCGGGATGTTTGTCTCAACCATAGGGATAGGTCCTTATCATCACGAATTCTCAATAAGTTCAAGAAAAAGGTTGAAAGTATAAAGTGAAAACTGGCACTTTTAACTGCAAAATCAAAAAGCGTAGTCTCAAAATTGTAATGTCAGATATTTTAAAACGTATATTCATGCCTGCAGTGTTCCATTATATCCTCAATAAAATCGGAGTAAAAGTCATCCGGGACAGTCACTTTTTCTCCTGCCATGATAGCTCTGGCCTCGAGGTCTTCTTTACATGCATAAACGTCGCACTCTGGCAGTTTTTCTATTCCGGTAAGCAGATTATAGACTCCATCGCCTGCAAGGTAGATTCTGGCTTTTCCGGAGCGTGCAGCCAGTTTAAGGCATAACTCCGATCTCGGACTGAAGGGAGGCTTTGTCAGCAGAAACACATCCAATTTTTCTTGTTTCATATTATCATCCAATTAATCCCTAATCAGCAACTAGTATTAAAACGCGATAACATAGGTTGAGCTTTCCATCACTTCGAAAAAATCTTCTTCGTCTGCCAGTTCTATAGTCTCTATCAAAGCTTGCCCTAAAAGGTTTCTGTCCACAAGCGAGGGTTCGTGCACAAGCACTCTCAACTCCCCATATGCGTAAAAAATGTCTTCAAGGTTTGGTAATCCAAGCTTTCTGCTGTCTTGACCCGCAATTGTAAGATAGACTCCATCTCCATAAAGGCCTAGAGTCACATCCATCTCATTAAGGCTCACTGCAGCTGCATTCAATGCTCCAAAAGCATTTTCACTGCCATACGGGGCTGTATCCAGCAGATAGAAGACTGATTTCATTGTATCCTACCCTCCCAAAAAACGGATCTCATTGTTAAAATCTTATCTTGAAAGTGAAATTACTCTATCACTCATACTCAGCATTTCCGACAACTCATAAAGGCTGGTGATTCTTATTCCAGGGAAATAGTCTTTGCAGTTACTTCCTTGTATAATCTCTTTTTCTGGAAGGTAGCCCCTTGCACCAGCACATCGTGCACAAGCTCGGACTATCGCTCCTTTTCCAGCAAGTTCAGAAAAAAGCTGTCCTGCATTGATAAAGAAGGCTGGATTTTGATCTTTTTTGGGAATATGCACTGCATCCAGGTAAAGGAATATATTTACTTTATATTTTTTAAGTGCAGCCTCAGTGAGTTTGTAGGCAATCTCAGTGTATTCAGAAATATAAGGGCCATCTGTAAGCACTATTGTTAGCGTCTTCAAGGCTTCCTCCGATTAAATAAAACGTTAGTAACTGAAGTTCAAATGTATGTAGCCAGAAATTGTAGACGCTCCAGATTGGTTGCATAATCTGGCTTTTTAAGCTGTGTACACATATCTAGACTGACCTGTCCTGCCATTAACCTTATGGTAAAGCTGTAACAGCCCTGTTCGCCGCACTCTTGACAGTTGGTCTGAGGCAGGTGATTATATATATCCATTAGCTCGACCTTTATCTTTTCCCTGGGAGGTGGAGCAACTCCTTTTTTGATAGCTTCATTGATAGTATTTCTGAGGCTTTCAAGCTCTTTTTTTGCTTCCTCCTCATTTTTAACCATTCTCATGACTATTTTTCCACTACCATAAATAGTTGTCATGATTTCTCCTTTTTGAACTATCAAACTATCTTTTCTATCCGAGTAATTGCCTCTGGGAAAGAGAGGCTCAAGGATCTTTAAGGTCCCACCCAGCGGGGGAACCATGTTTGCAGCTACTCTTAATTTTGTGGAATCTGCTATACAGGGCAAAACCTGCCTGATCTCAACAATCTCCACAGGTTTTGCCTGAGAGAGGTCTTTAATCTCCTCAGTTTCTCTTTCTTTCTTATTTTTCAAGAAATTTCTGCCGTATTCACTTATTTTTACAGTCCCTTCTTCCAATTCGACTAGGCCTGCATCTTGCAAAATCTTCATATGGAAATCAAGCGTCTTTTTCCCGACTAAGCCTTCAATTTCCTCAACATCTCTAGCACCGTTTGCAAGGAAGTTAATTATTCTCCTTCGAGCCTTATTGGCCATAGCAAAATTCACCAATTTTGTCTCACTCGTACCTCCTGACATTTTTACACCTTCTAACACATTAAAGTCTAATTCTGCCCTTTTCAATTCAGCACATTAAAGTCTAATTCTGCCCTTTTCAATTCAGCACATTATAATCTTTCTTTTGGAGTGAAACCTAATTATCCTAAGTTATTCCTACGATTAGTTATGAAGTCACGTCTATAAAAACTCAAAAGCCAAATATCAAAAAAGATTGATATAAGAATATTAAAACATTAAATTCTGTTGGAAGTGAAGTATGAGAAGTGTCAGAAGAAGTAGAAAGGAAAGACTTATGCAAATTCCCCCCACTTAATTGTCTAATTATTCAGTAGAACTTTTAGTTACGTAGATTGTAATTTTTAATTAGCGGTAGCTCAGATATAAGCAGTTAAAACCTGCAAATGTTCCTGGTTGGTTGCGTACTTTGGCTCATTAAGAGGTGTACACATATCAAGGGAGGCCTCTCCGCTCATGATTTTTATGGCAAAAGTATAGCAGCTCTGATCACCGCATTTGCCGCAGTTGGTTTGGGGCAGGTATTTATAGAGCTCCATGGGTTCAACCCTGATCTTCTCCCTGGGAGCAGGGGCGACGCCCTTTGCAATAGCCTCATTGATGATGTTTCTGAGATTTTCAAGCGCTTCTTTGGCCTCATCCTCATTTTTTATCATTGTCATGGTAACTTTTCCACTACCATAAATCGTTGTAATGATTTCTCCTTTTTGAACTATTAGTGCGTTTATTTTTTCTGAGTATCTTCCTCTAGGAAAGAGAGGCTCAAGAACCTTGAGGGTTCCGACAAGTGGAGGAGCAATATTTGCTATTACCCTAAATTTCGAAGAGTCTGCTATACAGGGCAGAAGCTGTCGAACTTCTACAATCTCCACAGGCTTTGCCTGAGAGAGATCTGCATTCTTATCAGCATTCTTGTCTTCCTTGCCTTTCAGGAAATTTCTGCCATATTCACTTAAACTAGCAGTTTCCTCTCCTAACTTAATCAGGCTTGCCTGTTGCAAAAGCTTGAGATGAAAATCAAGCATTGTCTTCCCTACTTCCTCTCCAACTTCCTCGATACTTTTGTCTCCTGACGATAAGAAGTTCATTATTTTCCGCCGGGTAGCGTTGGCCATAGCATTGTTTACCAGCTTTATCTCATTAGGATTTCCAGGCAATTTTAACACCTACAAGAGTTATGAAAATTTGATTTTCATTATTTCTTGATTATTTATTCATGTCAGATATCTCTCTCTGAGGAAGTTAGTTTTCACTAATTAATTGTTAGTTTACTTCATAAAAACTCAAATGTTGGATATCAAAAAAGATTGATACGAATTATTAATACACATCAACTATTCTTGATACCAACCACACGGGTTTTTAGAATTTGAATCTCTAATGTTGATTATATCGCCTTAGAATACAATGGGTTAAACAAATAATTAGTTTCTTAAAATATAAATGTTTGTAAATTTAAATTCTTATAAAATTACAGCACAAAATAACTTGATTAGGAAATTTACCTTAATCTAAATTTTTATTTATATATTATACTTACCAAACAGGAGGAGATTTAAATGTCATTTTTGAACGAAATATTGCCTGAAACTGCAGAAGCTTTCAGACAGGTGAGAAATTCTATTTTCAAAGATGGTTTTCTGAATCTCAAAACTAAAGAATTGATTGCTATCGCCTCTTCAGTACTTATGCGCTGTCAGTTCTGCGTTGACACGCATTCACAAAGAGCGATTACTGCAGGAGCCACAAAGGAGGAAATCGCAGAAGCTATTTCAGTTGCAATGTTTGTTGCTGCTGGTTCACAGATAGGATGGACAAATATATACGGAGAAAATATATATAAAATCTTTGAAAAGAATAAGGAAGAAAAGGACTGCTGCTGTTGTTGCAAGGACTAAAAATTCCATTTATTGTAATTTCTAAATCTTTATCTCTCTAATCTAAGTAAAGTTCATTCAGATTTTTTTTCTTGTAGATGTGCAATAATGTTAAAAATATCTACAAATTCAGGGTTCAACCTGTAAAAATGCCATTTTGATCTGCTGTAGGCTTCGACAACCCCACAGTCTTTCAGAATTGCCAGGTGGTAGGAAACCAAGTTCTGCATCTCGTTTAGTTTAAATATCAGTTCGCAAACGCAGTGATCTCTCTGAGTGAGAAAGTAAGCAATTTTTAGCCTTAACGGATGCCCAAGAGCGCTGAATACCTCACTTGCTTTCTTTATTTCATTGTCTGGAAAATCTATTTCCTGGAGCATCCTTTCTTCCCATTCCTTTTTTTTCTCTGGATCCACAGGACAACAATAGCTCATAAATAAAAGAAGTTAAGCCTTCTAAATAAGGTTTTTCATATCAATTTTGTTTGATATTTAACATAATATTATTAAAATAGTCTAACTACTTCTAGACTTCTCAAGTCTTAAATAATATTATTTCAAGAGAGTTCGCAAAAAAGTTTGGAGTAAGATCCATTCCAGATACCTGTATTATTGCGGATATTGAAGGCAAGAAATACATATATAATATATACGGCAGGACGGCAGCAAAAACCAAGAAAGAATAGGCGCAAGGTTCCTGGGTGTTACCGACAAAGAAACCCTTTCAGAAACTCTTAAAAAAGCTATTGAATTTAGGGAGGCAGAGGGTTAAAAAATGATTTCCAATTTTTTCCCAATTGCAGCTTTTTTTGCAGGGATAGTAAGCGTGCTTTCTCCATGCATCCTGCAATAATTCCTGTAGTTTTTGTATACTCAACTGGAAAAGAAAAGCTTAGACAGCTTGCGATAGTATCAGGTTTGTCCCTTTCCTTCACTTCCATGGAGAGTTATTAATTCAATTTTCGGGGCAACTCTTACAGCTTATCTAGGCTACCTCAACGTTTTGTAGAAGCGCTCCTTGTCACAATGGGCATTTCGCTACTCTTTGATTTAAATACATTCAATATTTTTGGAAATTTTTCAGCCCTCGCAAATCCTAAGCAAGAGGGTCTTTTGGGAGGGTTTCTACCTGGTCTCTCACTGGGGATTATCTGGCTACCATGTGTCAGCCCAGTACTTGGCTCAATCCTTACAATGGTTGCTGTTTCAGGCAAGGCTGGTTATGGAGCACTAATGCTTTTCATCTCTATTCCCTTGGTTTTTCTGTTCCAATGCTTCTTGTTGCATATTCTGCAAGCTTTCCCTCATCAAAGCTTCTGAAAGCTTCAAGATACGGCTTTCCGTTAAAAAATTACAGGCTTTGTAATTCTGGGAGTAGGCCTCTATATGATCTATCAAAATCATTTTAACGGTTTTTAATACATGAAAAGTATGGACCTTCGCACTCATAAGTTTTGCAAGTTCTGCCCCTTGAATACGGTGTTTTGACTACGCTTAGATCAATCCATACGATAACGGTCAGTAACTAAAACAAATGAGTATATTTAAATAAAATATGAGTATATTTGCATATAATCATATAGGCGGTGGTGCCTACGGACATTGTTTATATATTTAAGGCCCTGGCTGATGAAAACAGGATAAGGATACTGAATCTTTTAAAAAACGGAGAATTATGTGTCTGTAATATTGAGGCGGTATTAGGCATTAAGCAATCCAACGCTTCCAGGCACCTGAACAGACTGAAAATGGCAGGAATCATCGTCTCTGAAAAAAAATCCCAATGGGTCTATTATCGACTCAATGATCCATTATTTCTTAGATTTCCCTTCATCTCAATGGTCATTAACGACGAGATTGAGAAAATAAGCGTTTGTAAAGACGATTTAGTACTACTGGAAAAGCTCAAAGCGAGCGGTAGCTCTTGCAATTGATTAAGAAATATTTTCATGATAAATCAACTTACTAAAAATCGAGGGTGTTTGTTTTGGAAAAATCAGTTGTATCGAAACTGTCATTTCTAAATCGTTATTTAACCTTGTGGATCTTTCTGGCCATGTTTATCGGCGTAACCCTGGGTTTTGTTTATCCGGGCTTTGCTGAGTTTCTAAAGAGCCTATCTATTGGCACCACATCCATTCCTATCGCTATTGGTTTAATAGTTATGATGTATCCTCCCCTGGCACGGGTTAAATATGAAGAGCTGGGCATGGTATTCCGGAATCATAAAGTATTAGGCTTATCCCTGTTACAGAACTGGATCATTGGCCCAATTCTGATGTTTATTCTGGCGATTATTTTCCTAAGGAATTATCCGGAATACATGGTAGGTGTCATTCTAATCGGTCTTGCAAGATGTATCGCCATGGTGATTGTCTGGAACACCCTGGCAGAAGGGGATAATGAGTATGCTGCTGCTCTAGTTGCCTTCAATTCGATCTTTCAGTTAGTCTTCTACTCTGTTTTCGCTTATTTCTTCATAACTGTGCTGCCTGAATGGTTAGGGCTTAGTGGTATGGAAATAGATGTCTCTATGGGAGAAGTTGCCCAGAGTGTAGCAATCTATCTCGGAATTCCTTTTGCGGCTGGATTTTTAACCCGTTATTTCCTGCGGCCCTCAAAAGGAGCTGAATGGTACGATAAAAAATTCGTTCCTAAAACAGGTCCAATTTCACTTTATGCTCTACTGTTTACAATTATTGTAATGTTTTCTTTGAAAGGTGAATATATTGTTGCCTTACCTTTAGACGTTGTAAGAATTGCAATTCCTCTTCTGATTTACTTCGCAGTTATGTTCGGTATTTCCTTTTTTATATCTAAAAAAGTAGGCATTAACTATGAACAGACAACATCTCTTGCTTTTACCGCGGCTAGTAATAACTTCGAACTAGCAATTGCCGTAGCAGTGGCGGTTTTCGGCATCAACTCAGGGCAGGCATTCGCAGCAGTAGTTGGTCCTCTAATTGAAGTACCCGTAATGATTGGACTTGTCAATGTTGCACTCTACTGGAGAAGGAAATACTTTATTAAAAATTAAGAAGCAGCTTGAGAAATAATAATTGCGGCCTTAGCAGAAACCAGGTTGAAATAAAAGGAACTGAGAATAAACACTTATGTCTTGATACAATATCAATTTTACCTACACAACAATCAGGCTTCTTCTATAGCTCTTATAATTTTATCTACATATTCGAGTTTCAAATCTGAGGGTCTTGTTTTTTCAATCCCGAGCTCCGTTACCATCAAATATGCATCTGCTTTCATGCCGGCTTCCTCGAGCTTTTTTGTGGCACAGCAGTCCGTACAGCCATCAAGGGCTAAAATTCTGAAGTCGTCAGATATTGCATCCTCAACCGCATCAACCCCTTTTGGGGCAGCTGCGGCTCTGTACAGATCAGGTCTCCGGAAGGCAAGAGCTGATGCTGCCTGCATCGTAAGTTTTCCTGTGTTAGAAAGACCAGAACAGGCAAAAATGAGCGTATTTTTCCTTTTTCCGGATGTCTTTTCCGTTCCATCCGACCTGCCGGATAGAGAGTCTGAGGATTCCGTTCCTGATGGCTTCATAGCTGTTACAACCCTAATGATAGATATAATCTTTAATGAGAGGTAGAAATTTTTTACGAGAAATGCAACCTTTAACGAGAAATTATTTCAAAAAAGGTTGAAATGGAAACTACGCGAGAACTGATATAATTTCCGGTATTGCCGCCAGATACCAGTTCAGTTTACCTGCCCTTTTTCAAAAAACGTTAAAAGTCCCAAGCACGCTAAAAATAATAGAGGAATAAAATTACTCAAGTTCAATCAGTTAAATTCAATCAGTCAAGCTCAAGCTGTGTTATCTCAACATTAAGGTTTGCAATCTCAAGAATAGCAACCGTTGACTTTCCGGAAAGCACCCCTGAGGATTCTCCCGGATTTATTACAGGGACTCCTTCAATAATTTTTACATTTGGCTCATGAGTATGTCCCCGGATTACCACATCAAATTCCTCGGATTTAGCAATTGCTTTGACCAGTGCCTCGTTTGTCCCGTGCAAAAGGGCAATATGCAGCCCGTCAATAGTTAGGTCTCCAAAATCCCCACAGGAAGTAGCTCCGATTTCTTCAAGCCGCTTTATAAGTGTTACTCTATCTCCATCATTGTTTCCAAAAACAAAATAAAGTTTGGGCTTCAATTCCTTAAAGGCTCTCGCTGTAAAAGGAGAGATAAGATCTCCTGCATGCAGCACGGCTTTTACCCCCCTCTCATTAAAGAATTCTACAGCTTTCCAGAGGGCATTCATGTTATCATGTGAATCCGAAATTATCCCAATCAAGTAATCCCACCTTTTCGATTAGATTTCCCTATTTAGTATATAGTGGGGTTTACTAAAAAGAATTCGCTAAAATAGATTTTTAGAATTTATATAGAGTTGAGATTTACAGTAGTATTTTAGGTCGAACTTGAGATTGGGATTTCACATTAAAACCTTGAATCGAGCTGTTCTCCAATGCTGCTGCATTGAGAGTTAATCTGAGGCAAAATAAAGCCAGAAGCTGAGATTTAAAAATCAATCATGAAAACAATTACTTATAAATACGAGTTATGGAAATTACTGAAATATTCTGTAGAGAGTATTAGAGGAATACCCAGAGAATAAATTTGGGAAATTCTCTACAAGTTAAAATAACAAGAATGACAATTTAAACGACAGTGGTAATTCCCTGTTGAGTTTAAATAATCAGTTTAATCTGAGTTAAAATAGCAAGTTAAACCAGAAAATAACAGTGAGTAAAAATGAAAGCCATAACCCTCCTGAGCAGCGGGCTTGATTCGGTTGCAGCGTTAGCAATTGCAGCAAAAGATCTTAACATTGAGATGGCTATTACCTTTGATTATGGGCAGAGAGCCAGAGAGAGGGAAATTGAATACTCACAGGAAATATGCAAATATCTTGGGATTGAGCATAGGATAATAAAACTGGATTGGCTTTCGGAAATAACATCCACTTCTCTTGTTAACAGGGATATTGAAATCCCTTCCTTATCTTTTGAAGACCTTGATGAAACAGTCCAGGCAGGAATTACAGATGCTTCAGCAAAGGCTGTCTGGGTACCTAACAGGAATGGAGTAATGCTCAACATTGCAGGAAGCTTTGCCGAAAGCAGGGAATGTGATTACCTTATAGTGGGCTTTAATGGAGAAGAAGCAGGCACTTTCCCTGATAATTCCCTGGCCTACGTGCAGGCAATGGACAGGGCTTTTTCCTATTCTACTCAGAACGGGGTAAAAATAATGGCTCCCGTAATCGAACTTGGGAAAACCGAAATCGTCAGAAGAGCTCTCGAAGCAAAAGCTCCTCTCGAGTACAGCTGGAGCTGTTATCATGGAAGAGAAATTCCCTGTGGTGAATGTGAGAGCTGCGTGCGCCGAGCACGTGCATTTGAAAATGCAGGCGTAAAAGATCCTCTTCTCAAAAGGCTTGGAATCTGAGCGAGAAGAGCCAGCCGCCAGATGCTATAAAAGTGGATTAAGAAAAAGTTACAGGAAGACCTGCAGAAGATTAAGAAAATCTGTGAAAAGCTTCCAGGGATACCAGCAGAGAAACTTACAGAGAGAATTCTATGAAGTGCATTATTTTACCTGAGAAACTCGATTATGACGGGAGCCAGATTTCCTCTCTCTGGGCTTACAATAGTTTTGGAGTTCAGGAAGACTCGGTTGTAGTTTTTAGGGGAGCCTGTGACGTGAAAATCGAGCATATGATTGACCTTGAGGACCGCCGAACAAATGAATCAATCTTCTCCGAAGATATGATAAGTTTCATTATAGAACATTTTGATTCTACTGATCTGAAACTAGTCTATGCCCGGCAGCGTCTCTTTACAGCCCTTGTGAGAGAATACCTTGCGGATATTGGTGTGCAGACAACGAGGGAAGGAGATGACCTTTTTCTGAAAGGGAAAAAGCTAACAGTCTCGATTGCCAGCACCTCTGCAGTTTCTCAGAAAATCCACTTTGGGATTAACGTTTCTCATGATGTATACGGAAATCTGAAAGAAGCCGGGATAGGAAAAGATAGACAGATTGCAAACCTCATGCAAGCAGTAGGGGAGGCTTACGTCCGAGAGTTTGAAGATGTAGAAAAGGACCTGAGAAAGTCAAGGCCCCTTGGAGCGGTATAATGTCAGCTTCAGAAATTACTTCTGCCCCTATAAGGGAAATTTTCTGCTCCGTCCAGGGAGAGGGACCGTATGTAGGGATAAGGCAAGCCTTTGTCCGCTTTTCAGGTTGCAACCTCAATTGCAACTACTGTGATACGGATTTTGCAAATCCTGGAACCTGCGATTATGAGCAGGTGGAAGGGAGCGGTTACTTTGAAAAAATCAAGAACCCTGTAAGTGTTACCCAACTGGAAGCTATGCTGCAGCCTTTTAAAAAGCTCCATTCAGTCTCCCTGACCGGAGGGGAGCCTCTACTGTACGCAGATTTTATAAAAGAGCTGAATATAGCCTCGCCGCTCTATCTTGAGTCCAATATGACCCTGCCTGAACAGGCAAAGAAGCTGACCGAAAAGGTTGCTTACGTGTCAGGAGATTTCAAACTTCCTGAATCGCTCAGGGGTATTGGACATGAAGCCCGGAAGGAACACATGGAAAATACAGTAGAATGCTTCAGGCTTTTAAGAAAGAACCATTCAAGGGATTGTTTCTGCAAGATTGTAGTGGAAAGAGATATGGAACTGGGAGCCGTAAATCGGGCTGTAGAAGCCATAGCTCCTTATGTGTCCTGTGTAATCCTCCAGCCTGAAACCCCGATTGGTCGTGACCCGATGAATCCTGGTTCTATACAAGCATCCGTAAAAAGTATTATGGAACTGCAGAAGAGCCTGCTTGAAATTATAGACACACGAGTTATTCCACAGACACACAGGATGTGGGGTTGCTTATAACTTGAAATAAGAAGAGTAAAAGAGCATCAAAATTAGAAAAATGAATGGTAAAATGCTTAACTAAAACGGGTGTATGAGGAATGGCAAAAATGAGACTGGGAGTTATTGATTATATCGATAGTGCCCATTACCTTCCAGGGCATGGAAAATGCGGAAGAGTACATGGCCATACATATAAAATCGAGGTCATAATAGAAGGAGAGGTCAGGGAAAGTGGGATGGTAATAGACTTTTATGACTTGAAGAAGGGAATCAAGGAAATCCTGCAAGAATACGATCATATGTTGTTAAATGAAATCCTTGAATTTCCCAGTTCAGAACACCTTTGCCTGCATATTCACTCCCGCCTCTCGGAAAAGTTTGGATTCCCCCTCCTGGTCAGAATCTGGGAAGGGGAAGGAAAATGGTGTGAAATGGACAACTTTTCATAATGAGCAGATCTGATACTTACTTTGATAACGTTGCCTTTAGATAACGTTGCCCTGGAAGTATTAATTACTCCCGCCTACCCCGAAGATCTAATTAGAATTGGGTTTAATGAAAATGCTATGAACTTACTGTATGTAGTAAATTCACTGAAATATAGTAAATTCACTGAAGTAAATTCACTGAAATATAGTAAATTTACTGAAAATCTGCAAAATTAGGTGAATATTATATAATTTGAGTGATTTTAATATATAATATAATCTATAAGCTCAAATGGCCAGGAGCTCCGGAGAGTACTTCCAGATTCTCCCGGATTTCTGAGAAATTCCAAAATGTATATCAAGGGTCGCGTCATAAATTTGGTTAGATATCATGAGATCCCCCTTGTACTGAGGTTCTGCTGTACTTTTAAATTCCGAACGGAGGAAAACGCATTTGCCTGAAGAAAATAATCCTATATGTTGTGACATTGACAGCCCTAAATTTGAAGAGGAGCTCCTGAGAAAGATTGCCGAACATCCTTGCTACGACAGGAAAGCCCAGCACAAGTACGGGAGAATTCATCTGGCTGTGGCTCCATCATGCAATATACAGTGTAACTTCTGCGTCAGGGATTTTGATTGTGTAAACGAGAGCCGCCCGGGAGTTACGAGCAAAGTTCTTACTCCGCAGGAAGCCCTTGAGAAGACAAAGCAGATCATTGCAGATTATCCATTCATCAAGGTTGTCGGGATTGCAGGCCCTGGCGACCCTCTTGCTAATAAAGAGACCTTTGAAACCTTTGAACTGATAAAAAAAGAATTTCCTGATCTCACGCTCTGTATGAGTACAAACGGGCTACTTCTTCCCGAAAAGCTGGAAGATATTCTGCGCGTGGGAGTTTCCACATTAACGGTAACGATAAACGCAATCGATCCCGAGATCCAGGCAAAAATCGTGGATCATATAGTCTATCATGGAAAGATTTATAGGGGAATTGAAGGCGCAAAAATTCAGGTAAAAAACCAGCTTGAAGGCGTCAAAGCGGCTATTGATGCAGGTATAGTTGTCAAGGTTAACACTGTGCTCATCCCGGGAATTAATGACAAACATGTAGTTGAGATTGCCAGAAAACTCAACGAACTCGGGGTTTATATAATGAACATTATGCCCCTTATCAGCCAGGGAGCCTTTGCAAACATTGAGCCTCCTACTGCAGAAGAGCGAAAAGCTGCTCAGGAGGCATGTGAACCTTACGTCCTGCAAATGCGCCACTGCAGACAGTGTAGAGCTGATGCTTATGGACTTCTTGCTCAGGACATGTCACAGATGAGCGAAGAGCGCAGAAAGCTTATAAAAGTCCAGACAAAAGAAGATGCCGAAAAGGCAAGAAAAATCCTTAAGGAAGACGGAAAACAGAAAGCTTGAAAAGGGTAAGAGCCTGATAACTGCAATATCACACGATTACTGTCAGGAACTCTATTACCGTTAGGAATTCTAGTACTGGAATTGGAAAAGAGTTTCAAACCAGAATTCTGGATGAGAAACCTTCGAGGCGGAGCAAGAACACTCCGCTTCTCAGATCTTTTTTAAAGACGCACTTAAATCGTACTTAAAAAACGTTACTCAATTGTGATTGCATTGTTGGGGCAGGCGTCCTCGCATGCACCGCAATCAAGGCATTCATTTTCATCTACTGTTGCAATATCGTCATCGTTGAGGGAAATTGCAGCCGCAGGGCATTCGTCTACACAGCTTCCACAGCCGGTACAGGAATCGACATTAACTTTTGCTACCATGTTTTTCACTCCTGATCTTTTTAGTAAGAGATCTTTATATATTTGAGAATATATATAAGGTCGCCTTAATAGGATACACGAACTCAATAAAAAGCTATCGCTTTTCTCCTGTGAAACAAAGAAAAAAAGAGATAAAGGATAAGCTGAATAGGTACTCACCAAAACATCTCAGAGTATCTTTCACAGGGAAAGGTTTGTAAGCTATAGAAGTTCTCGATAGCTTAGTAACATTTTATTTGTATCAGTATTCATATTTGAATCACTTATTTACCTGAGTTTGTGCTACTAATAGATTATACCGGTAGTACTGATTAGCCATAAATATTTACTACCGGTTATTCGTACCAGTACTGATGATTGTTCTTACCTGTACTGCCGATTACCTGCATTTGTATTACTATGTACCCGTATCAATTTAAAAAACAAAAGGAAGCCTGACATTGAACCTAGAAGAGCTCGCAGAAAGGATAAAAACCTTTGAAGGGGTTACTCGAAAAAAACAGATTGAGAACATCGTTTCAATTTTCGAAGCCGTCCGCCCGGAATATAAGAATGCAATCGTTGATTTTGGAGACGATGCAGCAGTTATCGACATAGGAGGAGACGATGTTATCCTCTTTGCGGCAGATGGGATATGGGGAAGGATACTGGACGCCAGCCCCTGGTGGGCAGGCTACGGAGCTGTAGTCGTGAATGTAAACGATATTGCAGCAATGGGTGGGAAGCCTCTTGCTATGGTAGATGTAGCTTCCTCAAATTCCGAGACTGCTTGCAGAGAACTTATGGAAGGGCTGGCTGAAGGAGTAAGGAAGTTCGGGGTTCCGGTTGTAGGCGGGCATGTCCATCCTGATACGGAGTACAATTCCATTTCAGTTGCTATTATCGGCATAGTCAAAAAAGACTGTGTGATTCGGAGCGACACCGCCCAACCCGGAGACCTTGTTATAGCGGCTTACGATATGGACGGAAGAATTGGGCCGAATTCCCCTTACAGCTGGGACACGACCTCTTTTAAAACCCCGATGGAAATAAGGGAAACTTATCTCGTAACCCAGGAAATTGCAACGCGGAAACTTGTCACTGCAGGCAAAGACATAAGCAATCCCGGAATTATAGGTACGCTTGGGATGCTCTGTGAAACGAGTAAAGTTGGCGCAACCGTAGACCTCGAAGCTATCCCAAAGCCCGATAACGTGGATTTTGAGCAATGGCTTAAAGTGCATCCCGGAACAGGTTATGTATTTAGTGCAAAAGCGGAAAAATCAGAGGAATGCATAAAGGTTTTTGAGGAAGCCGGGCTTACCGCTGCCGTTATCGGAAAGATTGAAGCAGGCTCGAAACTCGATATATATGATAAAAGCGGTAAAGTAACGGTATTTGATTTCTCAAAAGAAAGTATTACAGGCATTGGTTCTGAATAAAACTTTTTCTTAAAAAGTTTTATCAAAAAGCAATAGGACACTCCTATCCGTATTGCAATTCGAGATTTATTTCTCCCATGCCATGTGCCTGAAGAAATTTAAAGAGGCAAGCAAAATTCAACCTGATTGCCTGAAAGATTATCAAGGTTACTGATTTTCTATCCAGGCCTTCATTTCTTCGAGGAGGAACTTTTCGGCAGCCTGAACCTTCTCCAGTGGACCGCGCAAAACCAGGAGTTCCCTTTCTTCGCTGTTTGCTATGCCGACAAAAACTTTCCTGGTTAAAGGTTCGAGATCGAACTCTTCAACAATATCATAAATAATAGATACAACCGTGCCTGGAGGGATTATAAGGTCGTATAATTCTTCAGTTTGTAAATCACCGCTTTCTTCGGCTTTTTCTTTTTCAAGCTGCTTTGCAGCAATTAATTCGTCCAGATTCAGTGTTTTATGCATTTAGGTCACCTTCTTGTTTTATTACTTATAACTTCTACCAGTTTTTATCAGATTCAGTCAAAAGAAAACCGATTTAACTATAGCAAGCAGGGCTTTTTGTTTTTGTATTGTCAAAGCAATAGCAATATAAGTCACAAACGTACATCGGGTAAGAGAAATTAAGCAGACCTCTTTTTATATCAACTTATGATAAGGCATAATCATATTTATGATTGATTCTCGAGGACATTATCTGCCATGGATCGAATATTTAGCTTTCGAAGTATAGCCCTGGGACTATAAATATACCCTAAAGATTAATAAGCTAAATAAATTCCAGATATAATTGAATATAAATTGTTGAAAATAGGTCAGGAATAAACCTACAGAAAAGAACTGCAGATAAAAGAAGGATAAAAACAGCAACAGATAAAGTGATAGAATATAAGTTAATGCGAGGAAAAAGGTTCTAAGCTAACCTGTACTAAGCAAAATTTATCTGAGATGAAAATCTCTTATAAGAGGATAGAAATGCAACAGTATAAATTAAAACGCGGTTTTAAACCTGATATTGACAGGATTTACTCGGTAATGGAAGAGTGCTTTCCCGGGAAGATCTCCAGAGACGCAGGAGTCCTTGAGACTTCCTATGGAGCTATGTCAAAGATAAAAGTCTGGATTGATAATAAAATGCTGTCTGTGGACACGGTTTCCGACAAAACTGTAACTGATGACGAGATTATCTTGCAGACAAATAAGCTCTTCAGGGATTTTCTGTATAAAGCGACTGGATACACAGCAAAAGAGCGCGTAAAAAATGCCAAGAAAGAGGTCGGAGGAGAGTAAAACTCCTGACGACTCAACCCTGTTTTGAAATTTTGAGATTTCCGCCATTTTGCATTCCTTAGCTTGAGGTATCTTTTTGAACACCGATTTTCTTGAAAAACTAAAGAGTTTTGAGATTCCAACCTGCCTGCGGGTCTGCTGTGGAACCGACGGTTCGGTGACATTCCTCCTGGAGATAATGACCAGGCAGCCGGTGAGCGTGACAACTGAGTCCCAGCACATCATCAAAGCCGATAAATCGATTGCTGATCTTCTCGATGTGGAAGAGGGCAGTGAAGTAAACGACCGGGTAGTACGGCTCTCTGCAGGCGGCACAGTCTTTGTCTATGCAAGATCCCTCTCTCCCCTGGAACGAATGCCTGATACCATGCGTGAACAACTCATGCGGGCGGACATCCCTATCGGCCGGATCCTGCGCAGCCACAATCTCGAAACCCGGCGCGACATGGGCGAACTCGAAATCCTTGAAGGTGAACCAACCTTCGGCGGCATATCCGTACTTTCCCGTTCCTACAAAATAGTTCACAACAACCGCACCCTCATGTGGATCAACGAGCGCTTCCCGATCGATAAGCGCTGGTGCTTATAAAGGAAAATAAAAGATATAAAGAAAAGACCAGAGAGAGCAATAAAATCGAAATATTCAGGCTTTTTTTGAAACCAATTTCCCAAATTATTTTAATTTGGCTCACAAAATTTCCAGCAGGCATAAGAAATTTTTTAAATGTCAGTGATATCAGTCGAAAGGTTTATATCTCTGGTGTGATATTTTGGAGATGCTTTTAGAACAATAGTGCCTTGGTGGCTTAGGGGTATAGCGCGTCCTTGGTAAGGACGAGGTCGCGGGTTCAAATCCCGCCCGAGGCTCTTTTTATTTTTTTGTTTCTTTTTCTGAAGACATTATGTTTTTAAATAAGCTCCTACCAATTTGGTAGGAATTGGTAGTTTTTGGTAGTAATTGAGATTAAAGTGTCAACCATCATTTTCTACTCCTTTATACCTGTACATATAACTCTTGCCTCTTTTTATCATTTCAACGTAACCAAGCTTTGTAAGATGCTGTATATCATTCCTTGCGGTATCGTAAGCCACATTGTATTTACTTTTGATTTCTGCTATGGAGACGTATCTCTCAGGTTCTTTAAGCAGACTTTTGAGTATATCTGCCTGCCTGAAATTCAGATTCTCAGAAGTTTCGATGAGCAGCATGGTCTCATGCTGCTCATGTTTTTTGAGAGCTATATAATCTTCAAAATCTTCAAGTGCCTTCTCTATTGCCTAGAGATTATAGTTTATAAAATATGTCAGGTCATTATAATCGGTCTCAGTGAAAAGATAAGCCTTTGCATACTTTGTTTTGGAGCGCAGTAATATCCTGGATATAGGCATATACTCAAAGAGCCAGTAACCACGGCTGAGCATATACCAGTAGAATATGGATCTTGCACAGCGTCCGTTACCATCGGTAAATGGATGGATGTAGCCTATCAGGAAGTGCAGTATGACTCCCTTAATGAGCGGGTGGATGAAATCACCTTCATCAGTGCTGGCAAATTTGCAGAACTCATCCATGAGATCAGGAATCTTCTCATAATCAGGCGGAATGTGATATACTACACTCACATCCTGAGGATTAGCCACAACAATTTCATTGTTGTCCCTGAAGCGTCCCTCATCCTTTGTTTCTACAAGAGTGTCTCGGACAATTTCCCTGTGAATCCGAAGAAGGGTTTCCACATCAATGGATTATAATTAATTAGATTAGATGTTTAAAAATATTATTTAGCTTCTACAGTTCACCATACAGCTCACCGTTCAGGGAATTAAAAGGGAACTTCTTGAGGGGAATTTGAACGCTGGAAGTTCCTGACATATTAAATTGTCAAAAATTAGTATAAGTAAATGAATGGATTCTTTAACGCCAGAGGAGCCTACTGGCATCCAGGCATCCATAGTAAACAGCATTTCCACGAATTTTAAAAATAATCGGTATCTTACAATTAGAAATCCCAATCTTTGAAAAAACGTGCGGCAAGTCGCCTAAGTTTATTAACTGTTGACAACTAACTGTTCAAGAAAAACAAATTCACAGGATTTGTCCTATATACCGAAGAGGCAGTTATGATTATTTTTTCCACTCTGTTTTGTTTTGTAACGTCCCTAGATATATGGTCTGAAATATTTTGATAGTCCATCTTAAATTTAAGATGGACGTACCTGAATTCTAACGGTAGAGAGTGTACACAAATATACAGGTTCGACATGCATCCTACCTTCGGCAGGTAACTCATTATTTTCCTTGTGACTTACTGATTGTTTTTCATATATTTGCCTATGATAGGATACTTGATAATATCTGAATAATGATATAAAATTTCTAAAGAAAATCTGTTTAGAACCTGTGCTCAGAATATACTCAAGGTAAAATATAACCTGCCGCCTGATGCAGGTTATATCAAAGTGTGAAACTTATAATTGATGTTTTATCATAGTCAATGCTTTATGAGATTAAATCTCAGAATCTCCTGTACTCATAACACTTGCTGGATCCCAAACCGGGATCAATAATTTAAAGATCAGGACTATATTTACCGGACCTGACTTTATTTTAGGGGAGTAGTCAAAGAATAAAAATTAAATGTTCGGCTTATAATACTTTGTTTTTATTTATCACAGTTTTAAAAATAAAATATTTAGAAAATTCTTAGCCATACTCTCCATTTTATACTTATGAGTTAAGTCAATTTCTAATCGGAGATACTCCATTGCTCTTGAGATCACAAATGTATAACCTTTTACCGGCATATCTGTTAGATTTGAGACTGATAGCAGATGCACCTGATACATTAATACAACATTTCCAGAATGTGCCGCTCTAGTTGTGACTGACGCAAAACTCAAAAAATTACAGGACAATCAGGCAATCAAATTCGAAAAATAAGAGGATTATCTCAATATCACAATAGAATTAAAATAATTTAGCAAATAAATATGTAATTTTTTTAAGAGAAATAGGGAGCTTTAAGACCATTACCGGACTTTATTGAGAATAGATACAGACAAATGAATACATATTTTATTTTAGTGATTGATAGAAGTTCTATAAATTACACTCCAGAGTATAATGCGTTTAAAAAAGTATGGCTAGCAGGTACTTCCGGAACGAAGTACACGATGAGGACAAGCTAGAATTAAGGGGAGATTCTTTAAAATAAGGAGAACAGGAAATGACTGACGAGAAGCGCACGATTTTGATTTATTACCATGATGATAACGATGGGAGCTGTGCAGCTGCTGTCGCTGCAAATTACTACGACAAAAACGAATTTTCCATAAAGTTTGTTGCTATAAACTACGGAAAGGAGTCATGGACTGAGGAAGAAATAAACGAAGCTGAAAAAGTGTGGCTTGTTGATTTTTCAAGTGACAGAATGGAGGAATTCGTAAAGACTTGCGGGTCTAAGCTGATATGGATAGATCACCACAGGACTGCTATGGAAAAGTTCCCAGAACTGTGGGGCTCAAGCAACATTCTGGGAATCCGTTCTCTTGAAAAGGCAGCCTGCGTGCTTACATGGGAGTACACACATCCTGAGAATATTTCGCCCCCTCCGGCTGTTGCCTATATAGGGGATAAGGATATGTGGACGTTTGAATACCCGGATACAAGGGCATTCAGTGCAGGTTTCAGCCTGATGGTCAAGACCCCTGACGATCCTGTGTGGGACGTGCTTCTTGGTTCGGAATACGAAGAAACCGTAAATAAAATGATCTCCATTGGTGAATTGCTCTTGGAGGCTCAAAAGTACAAACTCCAGAAAGCTTTCGATCGTGGGGTTGATTTCACTTTCCATAACTGGAGAGCCAGGCTTGTAAACACTACAGGGAATATTTCCGAGCTAGGGGAATTCATCTACAAGAAGCCTGAATATGATATTGCTGTCATGTGGCAGGCAGTAGAAGATATGGTAGTATTCAGCCTGAGGTCCGATTCAGAGAACCCAGATTCGCCTGACTGTGCCGAGATTGCCCAGCAATATGGCGGCGGAGGGCACAAAAATGCTGCAGGATTCCAGAAAAAGAATATAGATTTTCCATGCCTGTTTTTCACATGAAATATTACCTCGGTGTTGCAGAGATCATATTTTAACATAATTCGGGTTTTTCTGGGCGTCAGGCTAAAGAAGCTCCAGATATTCTGAAAAGCCAGATCCTGGACTTCTTATTTTTTATTTTCTCTTTTTAAAAAATAATTATTCCAAATGTATGTGAGTAATACACTGATAAAGTAAAAAAGTATTAGAGAGGATTAAACGAAAGGATCAATCCAGGTTTATGTTTGATCATCCTTCAAAGGACATGATCATGCTCGATTCTATACACTTCGGCAACTGCATTGATATCATTCAGATTCTTTACTGCAATACTACCTCTGACCTGAACGTCAGGTCCCTCGATAATAGTTCGGATTTTCAGCCCTTTTGCTTCAAGCTCAGCATTTACTTTTTCAAGGATTGAATCTGGCTCCAAGAAGATTCTAACATCAATATAATCATCAGGTGCAATTTGAAGTTTGTTCGTTACTACCGATGTCAGTTCAGCAGAAAATTTTGTCGCGGTCACTAGTGTCCCCCGTATTCATATTAATCGCCTTTCCATAAATAATTGGCTATCTAGCCGTGGTCTAAAAAACTGATCGTAATAAGGGATTTATTAAGGGATTTAATGAGAGGACCTGGATGAAGTTAATCCCAATAATAAGTGGTTTGGGTGAGGATCCACAGGGCAAGTAAATAACAGGAAAGTAAATAGCAGCAAGTGCGAACTTGATAAGGTATACCTGGGCATGGATACCACAAATCCTCACGGGATCATTGTAAACAGCTGGTTTTGAATGTATTGAAGCACGCTTTTCCAGCAGGAACGAGAGGAGAAATCAGCATAGTTCTCTGTCGGGCGGAAGACTATAAAGGGCGGCAACAGACTGATAGTTCATTGGCAGAACGAAACTGCACGAATGGCAGAGACTTACAGTTTGCACTGGCAATCCAGGATAATGGGAAAGGTTTTCCCTCAGAAATTGATTTCAAAAACCCGGATTCACTGGGACTCGAGCTTGTAAATATTCTTGTAGAATAGATTGAAGGCTGTATTGAGCTTCAAAAGGATGGCAAAACAAGATTTGTGATATGGTTTAGCAATAGAGGATAAAAAGCAATAGAGGATAAAAAGCAAAAGAGAATGAAAAGATGATTGATGAGATTTCACCGCTTTATCTCTGCCCATTTATTGCCTGAATGGATATTTACTGTTTAATTACCTGCTTATTATTTCACTGCTTACGTATCCTCTCTCATATGAATGAGAGCAATCACTATTCCTACCAGAGTTTTAAACTGGGTTTTAAAACTTGGTTTTCCTGTTTTCCAGCACTTTAAATATGATTTTTTAAGTATTTTTCAGTTGTAAGTAAAAACAAGGGAACCTTTATCTCTAAAAGTCTGTTCACTCCTGTTTAGTATATACTAGAAAGGTCTACAAAAAATTGGAAAGCATTATCAGAGAAAATAAAAAAGTGAAATAAATAAAAGAATAATAAAAATTTTAAAGTATTGAATAATATTAGATAATAATATTTTATAAGTTGGGAAAGTCAATATAGAGGAGTTGAATTATGAAGAATTGGAATTATAAAGAAAAGCCTGAATTATAAAATAACATGTGAAAAACTTAAAAGAAATAAATTAAAGAGAAGTTAAAGCTACTGCTTCAGCTCCTCAGGCTGTAACATCCTTTCGAAGGATGTAAGCAACCATCTCAGGATTAAGTTTGCTTTCCCTTGAGACCTTTTCCTCAATAGCCTCAGTAGACTTACCCTCAGTTTTGAGTTCTCTTATTTCTTCAATGATTGACGAAGGAATGCGGTAGTACTCGTTTATGTCCTTCCTGTGGCCCCAGACATCACCCTCGATGAGCTGGATACGCTGCATTTCAAGGAACATTTCAATAGATTTAGAAACCGTACGCCTGTAAGATTTAGGAAGCTGTATAACTTCAACTTTCGGACAGTTTTCAACCAGCGAAAATATATCCTTATTTGAAGGCCTGAAAGCCAGATGCACTACTCTCTCATTTGGATTCAGTGTAAAGATCTCGTCTCTTGAACTCACAACCCTTATTTTCAAAGTTAATCCTCCAGATTTACTTATTTTTTTTGTATGATAGTAAAAAATACCTCATTAAATATTTTTCTATATTACTTGAATCATTTAAAAACAATTTTTATTTTCGATTTTTCGCATATCTTTGTAAAACTAAGATCTAAACAACAAAAATCATTATGTAGAACAGTATTATTAACAAAACATAACGAAATATTTGAGAATATTTTACAGGAAACCTGCGGAACAAAACCTACAAAAATCAGATTTTTTTACTGAACATTATCTATTTTCCTTTAAGTCAGGGCAGTTTTAAATTTTTTAAAGTTAGCTAAAATTTCAAGATGAAATTATATTTTAAAACTGGTCAGTATTTTAAAATTAATTGATATTTTAAAATTAATTGATATTTTAAAATTAGCTGATAATAAAGAGTAAACTAATATTTAAAGAGCTTATTTAAAAGCCAATTATAAAAAGCAGCAAAAGTACTATCTGAATGAAAATAACATCCAGATAGTAGGATTTGGATATGATTCCTTTGCCTTGAGAAAAGAATGAGCTGACGACCGAAAAAGGAGCTATCAAGAAGAAGGAAAGCAAAATATAATGAAAAAGCGGTCAATTAATTTTAAAGATACCTGGAAAATCGCACAATTTTTATAAAATGTCGTGTTCATTATACTCCATATACTATTTTGAAGAGGCTCGCGCATGGAAGATCCTGTTATCTCAAAAATAAAAAGTCAGTTTGATAAGGAAGGAAATCCGGCAAAGATTCCGCTGATGAGTGGGAAACGTTTTTTTGAAGCTCGGTCCGAAGTGGATGGAGTCTATGTTGACAACCTGAAAACCCAGCCATTTCTTCCCTGGGAAGTCTTTTCCGAGGCTGTTAACTGTATAAGGGAAAATGGTGGGGAGGTAAAGAAAGGAAACGCGACAAATTCGAGATTGGGGGACTCTAACCTTGGACTGGACACACTTGAAGGTTATATTGCGAGCAAAATTTATGGCTGCAGTATAGGCGATACTGTACTTAAGAGAGTAACCCCGATAGCTTCCATTCTTGCCTGGGCTGGAATCTGTGAAAACGCCAGAGGGCAAATAAGTCTTCTCTCCAATGAAAAAGAACCACAGGCTTCTCATGGTGAAAAAGAAATTTCCCCGGCATTTACTGCGCGAGAGGATACAGAGAATTTAGGGTCGAATTCCCTTCGTTTCCAGCCTGATCCCAAGCAACCTGAATGGAAAAAGCTGGAGGTCGAGCTTGAGGAAAAAGTCCAGAGAATAAAAGCACTTAGTGAACAGGTTAAAGACAAAGAGGAGAATCTGGACAGATTAAAAAAAGAGCTTGAAGCGCACGAAAAGCTTCTTCTGGATAAAGATTCGGAACTGCGATCCCTTCAGGAGAAATTGGCGGATAAAAATGAAGAAACTGTGAACCTTGAATCCAGGCTCATAGAAAAGGAAGAAAAGATAGAAAGACTTATTGAGGAACTCAGGGAGAAAGGAGAAAAAATAAACATCCTTGCAGAGAAACTCCTGGCAAAAGAAAAAGAAATCGAAGACCTTAGAGAAAATATCTCCATAAAAGATAAAGATCTTAAGACGCTGGCGGAAGAGGTCATTTCAAAAGCCGGGGAAATAAGAAAAATTGAAGAAAAACTTACTGGGAAAGAACGGAAAATAAATACATTGGAGGCTATGCTTGTCACGGCTGAAGAAAAGATAAATAAGCTTGAGAAACAGCTTTCAGGCTATGCAGGAGAAGAAAAACTGGTAGTCCAGCTTAGAGAAAAAGAAGAATTCATAAAGCAGTTAAAAGTGACACTTGCAAGTAAAGAAGAAGCGTTTTCAAAGCTTAGTGAAGAAAACCGAAAATATCGGATGCAGCAGAAACTTGCGTCTGAAGGGCTAAAGCAGATAGAAGAACAGAAAGCCTCAAGAAAATGGTGGAAACGCCTGTAAGCCGCAGGAAGCGAAAACAGGAGCTTCTATTTAAACTTTATTCATTCGTGGCCGTTCTGAGCCCGGTGTAATGAATGAACTGTGAAGCAGGTGGAGAATCATATCAGGACTAATTTTCCTTAGATTCATAACCTCTCCGATAATCTCTTCCTCGGATCTTCCCTGAACTTTCAATTCTTTTATTTTTTCAAGTACATAAGCGGGTATTACAAAATAATTATTAAGATCATGCCAGTGCCCGCTGACATCTCCTTTTACAAGATGAATACCTGAAGAAGCAAGGTACATTCTGATAAACTTTGAGAGTCCTTCATAGGAAGATGCGGGAAGTTGAAGTAATTCTATGCCTGGACATGCCTTGACCAGACTGAAAAGATCCCTATCCGATGGCCTAAAAGCAAGGTGTACTGCCTTTTCATCTGTTCTAAGGCTGGAAATTTCATCCCTGTTTGTCACGACTCTGATGCGTACACTACCTAGCCCCATTTATGCTCCCACTCATATCTAAGCATGAATCATTTATTTAATTTTGTATTTCAGTCTTTCTGATCAAATTTCAGCACAATGATAAAATTGGTATTCAAAGTCTGCTAAAAAAGAGACAGTTATGAATAAGAATGCTGGAAGAGTACCAGATCTGAGCCCCTGGGAATAAATACAAACTTATTCACTCAGAAGATGGATATTGGTTAATCGGGACTTTTCTCAGAATTCTTTCTCGGGCTTTATGCTCAACCCTGCCGCAAGAGCCTGCCCGAAGGAAATACATCCGTCTCCACAGGGAACCTGGCGATGAGCCAAAAATTCAAATCCTGCTTCTCTAACGTTTCTTGCAATGCACGAGGTAATGTGATCATTATAGGCAACCCCTCCACTGAGACCTATCTTCTCAATTCCCTTTTTTGCCGCAAGAGAGGTGGCAATTTCTGATACTCCTTTCGCAAGGCATTCTTCAACCGCAAAAGCAAGATCCGAAGGGGGATACATTCCGGAAAGTTCATATACTCCCAGAAGAAGCTCGGTTGTGTCAAGTACATGAACACCTGTACTCCTGTCTTTCTTGATGATCACAGGAAGGTCAACGGCATGTGTACTCATTCTCGCGGCAGATTCTAGTTTCATTGCCGGTTCCCCGTCATAGGTTCTTATTCCGCAGATCCCAAGCATCGCAGCAGCTGCATCAAGTACTCTGCCTGTACTGCTGCTTTGGATGACATTTACCCCTGTCTCAAGCTGTTTCATTACAGTTGAGAATTCCTTAGTTCCTTGCGGAAAAGTAAGGGGAAGTTTTTCAAGCTCTTCTCTCCCCAGTTTCCCGAAAAGGATGCCCAGAACCATTCTTGATGGTATTTTCGATGCAAGGTCTCCCCCAGGCATTGGCTGGGGAAGTAAATGCCCAACGCGTTCATGCCCCAAATAAGAAGATTCAAAAAGTTCTCCTCCCCAGATAGTGCCGTCGCTGCCGTATCCAACACCATCAAGGGCTATGCCAAGAATCCTTGAATCCAGAGGCAGGGAGTTGTCAGCCATAAGTGCGAGCATGTGGGCAATATGATGCTGAATTTTAAGTGTATTCTCCCCTCCCATCTTCAGAGCAAAACGAGTTGTGTTAAAAGCGGGATGCAGGTCACAACTCCAGCGAAGAGGTTCTATTCCGGTAAGCTGGATAAGGTGCCTGACAACCTCGGAATGATATTTGAAGGTTTCCACATGACTGGTATTGCCGATATATTGAGAGAGATAGGCAAATTTTCCTTTTGCTACAGTAACCGTGGAGTTCATCTCAGCTCCTACGCCAATGGAAGCCTCGACCTCAAAAGGCAGTTCTATAGGCTCGGGTACAAAGCCTCTTGAGCGCCGGATAAAGGCTGCTTGCCCATTTACAACCCGGATAACAGTGTCGTCATTCCGGTTTGCAACAACTCTATTATGCAGCAGGTAAAAGTCGGCAATCCCCTTAAGCTTTTCAAGCGCTTCTTTATTTTCGATGACCATAGGCCTCCCCGGCAGGTTTGCCGAGGTCATGACGTATACAGCATCAGGCATGCGGTCAAAAAGCAGATTCTGCGTGCCTGTATAGGGGAGCATTACACCGATGTTGTGCAGGCCAGGAGAAACTGATTCAGCCAAATTGAATTCCTTTGACTTGGGAAGTATGGTAATAGGGCGGCGGTAAGATGTCAGATACTCCCCCCCTTTACCTTCAACCTCTGCAAAAGTTTCCACAACCCCGGCGTTTTTTGCCATAACTGCAAAAGGTTGTTCTGGACGCTTTAACCGTCTTCTGAGTTCCTTTACAGGCTCCTCCTTTCGCGCGTTACAGGCAATATGAAAACCTCCAAAACCTTTTATAGCAAGGATTGAACCTTGCTGGAGGAAATCCGAGGCATATATAATTGCTTTATAGCCTTTTGCCAGTACATTCCCCTCGGTATCCGAAAGCCAGATCTCTGGCCCGCATTTTGGGCAGCAGACAGGCTGAGCATGGTACCTTCGATTAAGAGGGTCAGTATACTCTTTCTCACACTCTGGGCAGAGAGGAAAATCTGCCATTGTGGTGTTTTCCCGGTCATAAGGGAGGGTTCGAACAGTCGTATATCGAGGACCGCAGTTTGTGCAGACTGTAAAGGGATAATGATAGTACCTCGAAGAAGGATCAAAAATCTCAGACCTGCACTGTTCGCAAATAGCCGTATCGGGGGGTATTATGGAATTTTCAAAAACTCCAGATTCACTGGGCAAGATAATAAATTTAGAATACCCGGAAACAGGGACATTTTTTGTTTTGATTTCCGTAATTTTAGCGAGAGGAGGCTTTTTTTCCAGAAGATCTCCAAGAAAATTATCAAGGCTTTCCTGGTTCCCTTCCAAAAGGATTTCCACATAGTTTCCAAGATTTTTCACGTATCCGGAAAGTCCGTGAGCCTTTGCAATCTGATATATAAAAGGGCGAAAGCCTACCCCCTGCACAGTACCGGTAATATGGAGAAGCCTTGCTTCGTTTTTCATATAAAATAAAGATTGAGTTTGTCGTTAAAATAGCTTTCTAAGTAATTAAAAGCTTTCAGCAGTATTACTAGTAGATTGAAATTCTGAACTAATGTTTTAAAATTAAACATATGCAAAATTAAATCAAACATAGCAGGAAATAATGTTTACCAAAAGCAGGTATAAAAATTACATGCCAGATTCAGGTAATCTTATATAAAAACAAGAGTTTGTGACTGGTTTCAGGACTATTCATATCCTGAAATTCAGGTCACATAAACTCGGGATTAATTGTTTTTATTATAATGATGAACCCCATAACCATCATTAAAAGGGAAATCCTCCAGGCCACCTGTAACAGGCGGGCCTGGTTTTCGGGTTCACCTAACTTATATATTGCTCTTTCAACCAGATTCGGTCGGTCGTTGCACGCTGCCATGCTCAAATCAAAATTAATCTCTCATTCTTGCCTTGACTCTCTTCAGCCTGAAGGTGTTTTCCCTTTCCATTTCTTCAAGGGCGAAACGGATGAACTTCATGGTTGCCATGAGTTCGGGAATGACCTTGAATTCGAGAGCGTTTACACGTCTCTTGGTCTTCTCGATTTCATCAAGGAGCCTTTTCATTGTTGTTTCCAGCTCTGCAGCGGTAATGATCTTTTCTACAAGGTCTTCATAGGCATCAGCAGTCTCGTCGATATACGAGTTTGTCCCGATAATACCGTAGCCTCTCTCGTAGAGGGATTTACGAACTCCAGTAGAGCTGATCTTTGGTACTACAACACCCATAATGTTGTGCCCTGAAAGCTGGATTTCAGGAGACTCCTTTGCTGTAAAGGCAGTTGATCTGACTGCAACCATTCCATTCACAGCAGAGGCAAGATTGATTTTTTCCGTACTTCTTTCAAAGGCAGCATCCAGCTCGGTTCTGACGTTCCTTGCTTCGTTAAGGATCTTGAAGAACTCAAGGATAAGACCATCTCTTTTCATTTTCAGGAGCTTGTGCCCACTTTCAGACAGCTTGATCTTTTTCTTGAGATTAATTAACTCCGACCGAGTTGGTTTTACGTCCTGCTGAGCCATGGCAATCACTTCTTTCTGTGCGCTGGGTGATACTTCTGGATATATTTGTTGTCAATCCTACCCAACTGGTTCTCAGGAATGTGAGTGAGAATCTGCCATCCAATCTCCAGAGTATCTTCAATTGTCCTGTTTTCGTTTCTTCCCTGACGGACAAACTTGTCTTCAAACAGGTCAGCAAACTCGAGGAACTTGGTGTCTCTTTCGGACAGAGCTTCCTTACCGACAATTGCCACGAGACCTCTCAGATCACGCCCTTCTGCATAAGCTGCATACATCTGGTCAGAAACCGCCTTGTGGTCTTCCCTTGTCTTGCCGGGTCCGATACCTGAGTTCATCAGCCTTGACAGGGACGGCAGCACATTAATTGGCGGGTAAATACCCTTCCTGTGCAGTTCTCTGGCAACCACGATCTGGCCTTCGGTAATATACCCTGAAAGGTCAGGAATCGGGTGGGTAATATCGTCACCAGGCATTGAGAGAATTGGAATCTGAGTAACTGATCCCTTTGCGCCCTTGACAATACCTGCACGCTCGTAGAGAGTCGCGAGGTCAGTGTACATATAACCTGGATATCCACGACGTCCAGGCACTTCGTTACGGGCGGCACCCATCTGACGGAGAGCCTCTGCATAGTTGGTAATGTCAGTCAGGATGACGAGAACGTGCATACCGTGCTCGTATGCTAAGTACTCGGCTGCCGTGAGAGCCATACGTGGGGTGACTATACGTTCGACAGCAGGGTCATCTGCCAGGTTCAGGAACACAACTGCCCTTTCCAGAGCGCCTGTCTTTTCAAAGTCACTCATGAAATACTGGGCTTCTTCATTGGTAATACCCATTGCTGCGAACACCACTGCGAAAGCAGTTTCGGAACCGGGCACAGTAGCTTGCCTTGCGATCTGCAAAGCAATTTCATTGTGCGGGAGACCTGATGCTGAGAAAATAGGCAGTTTCTGCCCACGAACCAGGGTGTTTGTCCCGTCAATTGTGGAGATACCTGTCTGGATAAAGTCCTTTGGAGGCAACCTTGCATACGGGTTCATTGCAGCTCCGTTGATATCCAGAAGCTGGTCGGGCACAATCCTTGGTCCACCGTCCCTTGGTTCTCCTGAACCGGACAGGATCCTGCCGAGAAGGTCAATGGATGCAGGAAGCTTCAGAGTTTCTCCGGTGAAGATTACACCGCATTCCTTGTCAAGCCCACCAGTGCCTTCGAAAACCTGGACAACCACAATGTCGGAGGAAGAGTCCAGCACCTCGCCTCTGCGAACGGTCCCATCGGGCATTTTAATATTAACGATTTCCTTGTAACCTACAGGCTCAGTTTTCTCGACGAAGAGAAGAGGCCCTGCAATCTGGGTGATTGTCTTGTACTCTTTTGCCATGCTTATTTACCTCCCAGGACTGCAAATTCCTTATCCATCTTTGCAAGGACAGCATTCAAAGAACCATCGAAGTCCTCTTCGAACTTGACCTTGGGAAGCTCGTCTTTTGATTCCATCTTGAGGATTTCTGAAATAGGTACACCTGATTTCAGGGTATCCATTGCAGCGTCTCCCCATTTCATGATGGCCTGCATGATCCTGTACTGTTTTGCAAACGGGCTGTAGGTGTCTATTGGGTGGAATGCATTCTGCTGCAGGAAAATCTCCCTTATCATACGGGTAATCTCAAGCAGAAGCTGCTGTTCTTCCGGCAGTGCATCGGAACCAACAAGCTGCACGATTTCCTGCAGTTCGGATTCGGTCTGCAGCATATCCATCGCCTTTTCCCTCATGGGAACGTAGTCGGGAGCCACGTTGGCAGTAAACCAGTCATTAAGATCTTCTTTATACAGGCTATAGCTGTTCAGCCAGTTGATTGCTGGGAAGTGGCGCCTCTGGGATAACTTTGCATCCAGAGCCCAGAACACTTTCACGATACGCAGAGTGTTCTGAGTGACAGGCTCGGAGAAGTCACCGCCTGGAGGGGATACTGCACCAATAGCAGTAATTGAACCTTTCTCACCGCAGAGAGTCTCAGCAACTCCAGCACGCTCGTAGAATTCTGCCAGCCTTGCAGACAGGTATGCCGGGTAACCTTCTTCACCAGGCATTTCTTCAAGACGAGAGGAGATTTCTCTCATGGCTTCTGCCCACCTTGAGGTGGAATCTGCCATCAGGGAGACGTCATATCCCATATCACGGAAGTATTCCGCAAGTGTCATTCCTGTGTACACAGATGCTTCTCTTGCAGCCACAGGCATGTTTGAAGTATTAGCTACAAGGATGGTACGCTCCATAAGTGGCCTTCCAGTCTGCGGGTCTTCAAGTTCTGGGAACTCCCACAGAACGTCTGCCATCTCGTTTCCACGTTCACCGCAGCCGATGTAAACCACAATCTCGGTATCACTCCATTTTGAAAGCTGCTGCTGAGTAACGGTTTTTCCTGATCCGAAAGGTCCTGGAATTGCAGCAGTGCCTCCCTTTGCGACAGGGAAAAGTCCGTCAAGAATTCTCTGTCCTGTTACCAAAGGCTTTTCAGGAGTAAGTTTTCTCTTTACTGGTCTTGGTGTCCTGACTGGCCATCTCTGCATCATTTGCAGCTCTGTCCCGTCAGTTAAGGTACATATTGTATCTACAACAGTATAGTTTCCGCTCTTTATATCAGCAACTGTACCAGAGATGTTAGGAGGTACCATAATCTTGTGTTCAATGTTCACGGTTTCCTGAACAACACCAATTACTTCTCCACCATTTACATGGTCGCCTTTTTTGACAACAGGCTTGAATTCCCAGAGTTTTTTGTGGTCAAGTCCATCTGCAGTAACCCCCCTGCCAATGAAACCGCCAGTCTTTTCAAGCAGGATATGCAGTGGCCTCTGAACCCCATCATAAATACTGGAAAGAAGACCTGGACCGAGCTCTACTGCCAGAGACATACCCGTAGTTATACAGGGTTCTCCTGGCTTTATGCCTCCTGTCTCTTCGTAAACCTGGATGATGGTCTTGTCTCCTACTATCTGGATGACTTCACCCATCAGCCCCTCGTTACCGACTTTACAAAGGTCATACATCTTTGCGTCCAAGCCGATGGCGGTGACGACAGGCCCAGCCACACGATAAATTTCACCTTTTACTTCCACAAATCAACACCTACCGCTTGTTTTATTTTATCTCTTAAACTCATTGAGCCTGATCCGCTGCCTCCTAGCGCTACTACTGTGGGCTGGACAGACTCATTTAAGTTTTTCCTCAGAATTTCCGGCAGATTATTAATGTCATCATTATGCATTACAAGGATCCCAACACTTCTATCTTCAAGCACAGATCTTACAGCAGACTCAGTAGCCTGGATATCAGCGGTTTCATAAACCTTACTGATACCAGCCAGCCTGAATCCTGTAACAAATTCGCTCTTTCCAATCACTGCCAATTCCATTAAATAATCACCAACTGGTCTTTGATTAACTCATCACTGAGGCCAGTCTCTTTACCCCTGAAAATGATCCGGAGATTGTTAGCCTCATTATTTTTATGAATGATATAGTCCAGAATAGGTACAACTGTGATCGGAGCTACATGCGAAAGAATGGTTGAGGATTCAAGATAGTATCTTGTGAGCTTGCTCTCAAGAACAGTCAGAGAAGTCACTTCCGAACCTACGACGCCTGAGATTGCATCCCAGTACTGAGTTCTTTGAAGCTCATTAACAAACTCGTCATATGGTAGAGACGCCAGTTTCTGGGTATTTAACTCGAGACCACCTTCAATCATTAGGGGCATGATGTCATCAAGCTGAGTAACTCCTGCTTTCTTCAGCCTGAAAAGATTTATAAGGTTCTTAACATCTACTTCCAGTTTGACAACTTTGGTAAAGAGCTTGCGGTCCTTGGTTCTTGGTTTTCCGATTGCTTCAAACAAGCCTACATAATACATCTTGTCAAGTTCGTTTTCTATGTATGCTAGATTAGTTCCGTCAAACTTCTGCAGCAAGGGATAATACTCAGTATATTTCAGGGCATCAATGACTTCTTGGTATGTAGCCTTTGCTGCAAGTTCTGACATAGAAGTGTAAGTAAACTCCCCGGCAGCAATCAGAGATTCCAGGATATCTTCAACAGATGCGTTGTAGAGTTTACCACGGAGAAGTGTCTTAATATTCCAGATGTCATATCTTTTTAGATATGCAACAATTAGGTAATTCAATTCTCCTGAAGTAATTCTTACCAACTTATCATAGGTTAGCGCAAGATTCCTGTTCAATGCATGTTCTGCCAGATCGCCACCACTATATTTCATTGCCAGTTCGTCAACGTCGTTTTTATATTCAGACTCTTGAATAAAGCGGGTAATCTCGTCAATCCCCATATTAAGAAGTCGAGGGTACGTTTCTTTAGGAAGCAGCTTACTTTTCATCGCGCGGACACGGGTTACGGCATAAGCATAGTTAGAACTGCCTTTTTTCTTCTTATCGGATTTTCGTGAGGGTTTTTTCCCCCAGAGATTCTCCAAAAGCGGCATTAAACATCACCCGTATAGTATATCAGATATCTGCTTCAATGAACGTTCATATACGTCTTTCAGGATTGAATCGTATGTGAAATCTAACCTGATTGTACCGTCTTCGTTTTCCAGAATAACTCCGCCGATGCAATCAATATTGCCAGCGTAAGATAGAGAAGTTAACTTTTTGACAGTTTCTTCTGACTCCTTAGAAGAGTAAACTCTAGCACCACTTGCTTCGTACTTGTTGAAAATATGCTTCAACAGCTCTTCTTGTTTGGATGCTGGCATTGACTTGATTTTTTCAACTGTCTGGTTATAAACTTTATCTAGAAGTTCCTTACGCTTGTTAAGCGTAATTCTTTTTACTTCCAGGTTTGCACTTGATATTACCTGCTGGTGCAGATTTTGGAGGTCCTCTTCCGTTTTGGCAAGGCTGTCTCCGAGCATTTTCTTCTGTATTTCTTTAGCTTCATTTATGATCTCGGAGGCCTTTGCATCGCCTTCGGTTTTTATACGGGAAACCTCAGCTCTTGCACCCTCTTGGATGTCTTTTACAACGATCTCTAGTCCCATGCTTACACCTCCAAATAAATTTAGAGCAAAAAAGTGCTCTAAAGCCTAGAGCAAAACTCTAAGCTGCTTAGAGTGCAACGATACCTAAGGGGAACTTAGAGCACTATAACTGCTCCAAGCTTACTCGGTAAGGAAAAAAAGCCCGAGTAAGCTTAGAACAATGCTCTAAGAGATTTAAGAGCGAAAGCTCTTAAATTTAAGCAGAATTGATAAGCAATGCAACGACAAGACCGAAGATAACAATGGTTTCTGGAATGACAGTAAGGATCAGACCTTTACCGAATAATCCTTCGTTTTCTGCCATTGCGCCGATTGCTGCTGTACCGATATCTTTTTCAGCTATTGCAGATGCAAGACCAGTTACTGCGATTGCGATTGATGCACCAAGTGCTTTCATTCCTGCTGCGTCCAAAAAAAGACCTGCTGTTGCTCCGTCTGTCATTTTTTTATTCCTCCGTGTATTTTCTTATATATCCGAATGGGTTGAATTTTCTGCCCCCGCCCTCATAGAATTTTCCAAAGAATTCTACATACTGCAACCTGAGTGCATGCAGTCCGGGAGCGATAATACTCAGAACAGTGTTAAGGCCATGTCCGAGTATAAACACAAGTATTGCAGCTATTGCTGTAAAGCCGATCTTTGAATGATCAGGCCAAATCATCTCGAATGCAATATCATTTACCGTGCCTGCGATGTAGATCGAAGACAGCCCTACTGCTATAATACGGGCGTATGAAAGTGCATTACCCATAAGAGATGGCAACTCGATCGGACCTTTGATACCTTCACCCATGGTGAGCATAACAACGCCGATAACGAGAATAAGAGCACCTGCATAAGTAAGCGCCGAAATACCGCCAAAATAGCCGAGAACTGCAACGAGCACACCAAGCTCGATAATGATCCAACTGCCTTTTTCAAGAACCGCATGTTTCATTCCATGGTGCCTGGCAATGTTTGAAAATCCGAACAGGAAACCAAGGTTTAAATGAAGCAGTCCTACAAAGACACTTATTGCAATCATAGTCATTACCATGTGAGACCTGTGAATCGGGAACGTAAATTCCTCGCCTCCAATTGAGGGGAACAGGGTTATTGTTTCCCAGAATGGAAGTAAACCTGGCACTACACCATGTTCTCCATGTGTACTCGCAAGGGGGAATCCCAGGAACTCACCATAAAGAATTCCAAATATAAATGCCGATATCTGACAATAGAGTAGAATATTCATGAGAGGCTTAACTGCGTCTGACTTTACCAATGTTTTGACAGCTACCGCAAGCGCTCCCAGTATCAGTGCATATCCGATGTCTCCGAGAATCATTCCATAGATCAGCGGGAAGGTTATGAAAATCGCTGATGATGGATCAATTTCAGTATATTTGGGCCTGGAATACAGATCCATAATCTCCTGCATCGGTGCCACAACTTTTGAGTTATTGTACTCGACAGGGGCATGCTCCTCTTCCTCTTCATGAACTTCGAGGCTGGTGACGTATGCTCTGCCATTAGTGGCACTATTAACTACACTGACAACCTTGTCGTAATCTTCGGTTGGGGTCCAGCCATCGATTATGAACGCGTTTGCAGATGTAGCTATTCTAAGAGGCAGTTCTGCTTTTTGACTCTCGATACTCAGGACCTCGTCGCTTGCAAGGAGGAAATCGGCGTACTTGGATTTCAAGGACTCGATTTCACCTTTTAAGGATTCGATCCTTCTAGTGACTTCGGCTTCTTTCTGTTCAATGAATCTTAACAGTTCGCTTGGGACACCACCTCTGTCTGGAACTCTAAGTTCTTTGAATCCAAGACCCTGAAGTAATTCGTAGACTTTGTCAGCATCATTTTTAGCTACAAACAGTACAACTGCTTTTGATTGAGGGTCGTAGTACAGTTCGTAAGCTTGTGTGATACTCGAAATCTGACTTGTTTCCAGGCTGCTTTTTACAGTGCCTGCGAAAACCCTCAGGCTTTCGTAGCCACGGTAATATTCGAAATCGAGATCGATGGACAGATAAGGGAGGATTTCCTTTTTCTGAGAATCCAGATCCTTTAATTCATTTTCAAGCTGGGAAATTGATTCCGTTTTAGCTGAAATTGCCCTGTCCAGCTCATTCAACTTCGAGTCAAGTTCGCGCAGAACAGCGTCAGATTTCTGAACTACCGGTTCTTTGCTTCCGATCCCCAAATAATTGGCGATAGAACGGATCTTCACAAGCTTTTTAGAGACTTCCTCTGCGTTTTTAAATGGCTTGCTGATCTTAAAACCAGACTCGTCTTCAACAAAGTCTTCGACATGAAAAAGATTTATATCATGCAATGCATCGATGGTTTCTTTTAGAATGCTTTTGTGCCCGACAATAACGGCCCTTGTCATCTCTTTAGGTCTACTCATTAAGGACCGCCCTCTCAAACTCCTGTACAAGGTAATTGACGGATTTGTCGATGTTAGCTTGAGCTTTTTGGGACATGGCTAATGCGTTTTTCTCACCATCGTTGACGATCTTATCTCTTTCCTCCAGGATCTTTTTTTCACCCTCTTTAAAAGAGTCTTGTGAAGCTTTATGTGCATCAATTTCGGCCTGTTTCAGGATTTCCCTGGCTTCAGCCCGAGCATCAGAAATGCGCTTGTTTTTAGCGTCAATGGCCTCTTCAATCATTAACTTGGCGCTTTCCTCAGCTTTTTTTATTTCAGATAAGATTTCATTTTTAGCCATGTGAATCTCCGTCTCTCAAAATTTAATATATAAATTAATAATTAAAAATCCCTACTCCAATGGAGGTAGTTAACAAATCCTTCGCGAAAGAACTATATAACAGCTTCGGTTTTATCAAAGAAGAGGAGAGTTAATATAATGAAAAATCGTGATATATCCAAGGTATAAGAAATTTTTAAGAAAATAAGAAATATAAATAGCAAAATATACGAATTAAATGAAAAAGATTAAATATAACAGTAAAAAATAATTGGAACCCGACAGTGAAATATAATTAAATAATGAAAATTTATCCAGTTAGTTATCTGAACATAAAATGTAAAGCGTAACCTTAATTACTGAGATAAAATTCAGAAAATATACTCAAAACTGTATTAATTTTAATTAAAAAATTATAAATAGATTATTTCGTAAAAGACATTCTAGCCCCTTTTTCAGGCAAATAGAAGCTTTTAAAGGCTTTTTAAACTAAGACACAGAAGTGATTTTGTCTAGCAAAGTTTGTAAAAATTTTCGTTTAGTTCTACCTAAACTCAGGGAAATTAAACCTTTAAAAAGCCGACTTACTAAAATAAGCTCCTGTACGGTCTCCAACTATATGCGGATTCAGTATGCACAATTCGGTATTCAATTTTCAATTTTGAAAATCCAGTTTATTTTCAGCTAAAAAAGAAGCATTTCAGGAGAAAAGCCCTGAAAACGTTTATTCATCAGTCAGCCAATTAAAAAACAGAATTAAAAAAATAACATAAAAAATGTTATTTAAGCCTGTAAGGGATCCGTGCACCCTGAGGGATAGTATGGATATACTCTTTTCGGAAATCGGGGTTGCGCATCATGCAATAAGCAGCATCCTTTCTGTAGGCATTGTGCTTACCCATACGCTTCCAGATAGCTTCCAGGGAGTCTTCACAGATATTTCCAAAAGAGAGAGGAGTATAGGCGCACGGCATAACTTCCCCGTCCGAAGCAACGTGCATCCAGCGTTTACCCGCAAAACACCCGAATAAGCTGGGACCCATAAAATATGGTAACGCGGTAACTCTGGGACCTTCAGGTCTGGAATTCATTGATTTATGGAATCTCTCAAGTCTTGATACATCTTTCTCAGTTATGACCTCATCCTCATGATCAAGCCAGCGTCCGACTGCAACTATCTCATAGATAGAGAGTTCATGCATCTCAAGATCAACTGCAAGGTTATAAAATCCCTCAAGATTATCGATATTGTGAGGGGAAACGACCACAAACATATCAGTAAGGATTCCTGCAGTTTTTGCATTCTTTATTCCGGCAACCGCATCCCTATATGCCCCCTCTCGTCCCCGAATGCGATCGTGTTCGGCCTCAATGGGGCTGTCTAGACTGATTCTTGAAGCATAAAGACCTGCTGCTTTGAGCTCCCTTGCCCTTTCTTCGGAAAGCCTGAAACCTGAGGTAAAACAGGTAGCAATTGCCCTTGATTTATCCACTCTAGCTACCATATCAACAAGGTCATTTCGGAGCATGGTCTCCCCTCCATCGAAAGAGATAAGATAAGACCCCAGATCCAGGCTCTGGTCCACAACCCCGGAAATTTCATCCAGGGTCAGTTCCCTTTCAGGCTTAATATCGGCTGCTCCACAGTGAATACAGCGATTGGGACAGCGGGCAGTAATTCCTATTGAGAGTTGATCAGGAACTCTTTTTTTTCTGATGGCTGCGATCTCAGCACTTATCACACGACTGAAAACAGGCCCCGGAATAGGTGGGATCCATGTAGAGAAAATAATCTCGTTCTCATTTACTGAGATGGGTTTTTCTTCCGCAAAGATGTTGTTTATGCGCTTGAGGAAGGGTTTTGCAAGCTGGGAAAGAGGGCCTTCTGCATCAAGCACCATTTTTTCGTTTTCTGTACTGGCGTTTACCTTAAGCACTGGACTATCATATACTCGCATGGACACACCTTGTAAAGTTAGTGGCAAAAATTGGAAGACTTATTAGGATAAATACTAAATGATATCATTTTCCCATTTTACATCAGAAAATTCGGTAGAGTACAATTTATTTTTCAGGAAGAGCTGAGCGATTAAATGTTCTCAAGCATATCTACAGTTATATAATCGGTAATCTGGAAAAGCTTATCCCTTGCCGGGCATGCTCTAAATGTCAGAAGTGTTTCTTTTGCCGCGTTAACGTGCAGCTTTACGGCATCTACGGACTTTTGTATTGCTTCTTCTTTTGACATGCTCATAATATACACGTGCGGCAGGGTTTGAGATGTGAATTTTGATTCCTTGCCATCAACTACTTCCAGAAACTCAAGAATATCATCAACAATTTGATATGCCATCCCCAGAGAGTTTCCAAAGAAATTAAAACGCCCTGCTAGAGCTTCATCAGCCCCTCCAGTACATGCCCCTATTGATGCGCTGATTGCAAATAGAGAAGCCGTTTTCTTGTAGATGCACTCGAAATAACTGCTCTCCCCGAAATCATCCTTATCGAGTCTCAAATCAAGAACTTCTCCTTCAGCCATATTCATTCCAGCTCTTCCAAAGTCCCTGACGACTTTCTTGCCATAAGGAGAAATTAACTCGATGGATTTTGCAATTAAATAATCACCACAAAGGAGCGCTTTAGAAGGACCAAATTTTTCAGGAGCGGTAGGCAGATTTCTTCTAACAATTCCCTGATCCAGGAGGTCATCATGGATGAGAGAAGCCGAATGCATCATTTCAACAGCAAGAGCTGCATTAAGGCTTTGATAATACGTGCCTGAACAGATCTCACTGGAAAGGAGGAGGATAATTGGCCGGATTCGCTTTCCTCCGGTATTACAGACATGTTCTACCATTTTTTTTAAGCTGGAATCCTTCATTTGATTAATGAAGGTACTTATTCCGGATTCAACATATCTGTATTCTTCCCACTCTTCGATATTCATCAATATTACTCCGTGTACTTGGACGGGCGTTCAATAGCGATTTCATTGCTTCAAACTTAGGCTCAGAAACATAGTTCAACTAATACTTACATGTTTTCCTTCAGCAAGGTTGGAGGAGATTTACGTGTATATTCTAGATAAACTTTAAAGTTCTCATTGTTTTCGTCCCCGGATTTGAAAGCTGTCAGTTTGGGAGCTATCTCGGGGTCGCATATTCAGCAGTTATTTGCAATTTATTCTCGTTTCCTTGAGTTTTACCTTTGCCCTGTATAGAGTTGGGGGCAAGATAGAATTTTAGCTATTACAAAATGACCATCAAGAGACCAAAAGTATCTCATTTTTATAAATAACACGCCGGCGATAAAAAAATGCAAGCAGTGTTTTATTTCTTATCCATTTAAAACTCGTATAACATGATCATTACATTAACTTTTTTATTAGATTCTAATATTTTATCAGTTATAAAAAGGAATATATTTACAAAACCATGTAAAGAAACTTCACTTGTGCCCCTGTAGCCGGGATAAAATTATTATTACACTTCAAATGTTAGATTCGTTTGAGTATCAATCTACATTCCTTTTATAAGAAAGATGCAAAAAGAAAGTATTTTTATTTAAAAATTAATAAAAAAATAGAGAAATCAGCAGAAATCTTGAGTTTAACAGAGTAATAAAATAATATTATCCAGAGTATATTTAAGAAAATATATTCTGGAATGTATGTGTTAAAAAAATCCGTGATATGTGAAAAGCAGGTTGACAATAAGATAAAACTTTCTATATAAAATTAAAATATATAATAATGGACACATAAAATAAGGCGTTTGCGTAGTTGTTACCAGCAAACTGAATATTAATGTATCACAAATGCTTTGTCAAGTAATCTCTAACGAAAGCCTGAATCTACTTAATCCAGTTACTATGAACTTTCGTTGCGTCGCTTGATCAAAACCGCTGCTCGGAGTTTTCACTCAAGCCTTTTTTCAAAAGGCTTGTGATCTTTTTTCAAAAGGCTTGTGATCAAATTTTTTTCTAAAAAGTTTGTGGTTACGCAAATGAAGTAACCAAAGTGGATTCGTAATCCTGAAGTGTAACATGTGGAGCGAAAAAAATATATGTGAGAAGTACCTCTAGATGTGTTGCAATTTGCGTTGATGGTCTAGTGGCTATGACTTGGGCCTTCCAAGCCCAAAACCCGGGTTCGAATCCCGGTCGGCGCATTTAACCTTTCTCAAAGAAAAGAAAACTAAATTACTCTTTTTCTTATTTTCATATTGAACTAAACATATTAAATAAATCGTTAGTGCGAGGGTTGCCCAGCCAGGTCAAAGGCGATGGGTTTAGGACCCATTTTCGTAGGAATTCGTGCGTTCGAATCGCACCCCTCGCATTCTTTTCACAGAACGCTATTATCAACCATTCATACTGGATTTTATAAACCATTCATACTGGATTTTATAAACCATTTATACTGGATTTTTTACAATATTTATTGGACAGAGGAATATCACTCATTAGAGCTTCTTGGTAACGAGAGACCTGATTTTAAAATATATAATTAAGTATTTATTTATATGATTAATATAATTGTTTAAATTGGGGGTAAATCCATAAAACATGGGGAAGGTGAAAAGGCATGAGGGCAAGCGCTAGCAGTATGCAGGAAATTTTTAGAGATATGAAGTTTCCAATGACAAAAGATCAAATTCTAGAGCAGGCAAGAAGTAAGAAAGTCTCCAGTGATATAATGGGAGATTTGCAAATGATTCCTGACAGGGAATACGAATCAGCCGATTCCTTAATTAGAGCGATGGAAGCAGCCAGCCAGCAGGTCGGCGGAGGTGGAGGAGGGAAGAGTCAGTCATTCGGTGGATCCGGCACTGGTGGAACAGGCGGAGGTGGTCCGTCAGAGGGAGGAAGTAGCCAGAGTTTTGGAGGAAGAGGAGGAGCATAAGTCTAACATTTGCAACTGGTCAATTCTATAATTTTAGGTGCTTTACATGAAATATGAATTGTAAAAAAGATCGGATTTACCCCCGATCGATGATAATTGCAATATAAATGATTCTCAAAAATAATTGCACAAATATAAATGACTCTCAAGAATAATTACACAAATATATGACTCTCAAGAATAATTGCACAAATATAGATGATCCTCAATATTAACTCCTTGTTCTTTAATTACCTCAATATTATTCTATCGGAATTTTCTCTCAACGTTTTTCTAAGGGAGGTTTCAAAAATTTTCTTGAGAAATAGAAACAGGTTTTTGTCCTGCTATATACCTCTCTGAATCTGTATATTCAACAAGTTTTCCATTTTCCATTACCGATATTGAGCCATGTCCGCAGCAAATAAGACATTTCCTGCCTTTTCCAGCAAGTTTTTCGTCGATTTCGGAGATAAGAGAAAGAAGAGCCTCTCGTTCCTCTCGTGCAAGCTTGCTGTCAACGTTCACCGACGTCATAAGGTAATCAGCCAGAATGTTATATTCCGTTCTTTCAGGGCTCAGGCTTCTGAAATTGATCACTGCATCTTCAGGAAAAAGAAGCCCCTCATCCGGGCAAAGGTAAAATACCTCTCCATGCATGTGCCCGCCTATACCTTCAAGAGCTTCAAACTCCAGGTCGCCTATCCTGAATCGAGCAATGACAGGGAATGGACCCCGCTTTTCAATTGGCTCGGTGGACAAGGAAATTTCAGGGAAGAGAACTATGTTTTCAGGAGGAGTAAACCTGGAAAACAGGTTTATTATCTTCGTATAAACCTCTTCCAGAATACAATCCTGGTTGCTGGATCCGTAGGCTCTGCTGGTCTCCCGAGTGATCAGAAAAGTCTTATGGTTAAGATAGGATGGCGCAGGAAAAAGGTCGGCAGCTCCGCAATGATCGGCATCGGCATGCGTTATGTAAATTCTTTTGAGCAGGCTCAGATCCCCAAGCCCGTAATACTGGAGCATATTCACAACATCCTGGAAATAAATTCCATATCCAGTATCAATCATGACCCTTTCAGAGGGAGTATCGAAGAGATAGATATTTCCCCCGCAAGGAGGTTGAAAACAGAAAAGTTCAATATCGTCTTTGATCTTGATCCTCTGTACATCTGCATAAAAATTATCTCCTGAAGTCCGGTTAAGGCAATCACCTACTTTCAGGATATTCTCAAAAACCTCAATAGGATCTTTCTTAAGGTTTGAAAGTTCCTGAGCAATGTGATTAATATCGTGCAGGAACCTCATCAGAAATTCATCTTCTGCACTCCCTATAAACGACCTGAGCTTCTGGGCAAGCCGAAGGTAAAATACCGTATCATCAAGTTTCTCCCCGGTTGTATCGTACTCTAAAATTTCGAGCCTGTACCTGGATTTGAGCTGGTTCATGAGGGCATCGATCATATCTGGATTTTCAATGTTAAGACCCACGACAAGCCTTTCAGGATGCTGCCCCCGATCATCAAAATCAAGAAAAGTAATGTTTGCTTCCGCTGAAGTGATATAATTCAGAAGATCAAATAAAGCACCGGGACAATTTGGAAGATAGATATGGAATTTCAGAAAAGCTACAGGCTGAAGGGAAGTCTGAAGATAGCCTATTTTTTCCAACTCTTCACGGATTTTTTCATAAGCCTGCGGAGCAGCAGTCACCTCAAAAAAAACAGTGTACATGTCTATCCTGCGGTCGTACTGAATCCTGTTAATATTTCCTTCGTACCGTGTAATGATTTCAGCCGCCCTATGCAGTGCCCCCGGTCTGTCAGGCATGCGAGCAATAAAAGAGAACTGTTCCATTGGACATCCCCTGATTAAATATCCTAATTTCTCATAACTTAGATAAAATCTTTTTTTACATTAAGCTTTCCTGTTAGCAGCAGAGAAAAAATTGAGGTTGAAATCGAGTTGAAATTGAGGATTAGAAGTGGGATTTAAAGAAGTTTAAACTGCAATTTAAAACTGGGACTTAAAATTCAAGCACAAGGGCAGAAAGTCCCAGATCTTCAAAAGCTTCAGTAATATCTAAAAGAGGGCTCTCCTTTCTATAAAAAAGATGAGAACTACACTTACAGTCCGTACACCCGAAGCCTGAAACAAAATTTCCTCCGATCCTGCTGGCAAGCGCGCACTCAAGCCGCACAGAAGTAAAGGCGTAAACTGCAGAAACCAGCCTGAAAGCAGGACTCAGGTGAAGATAATCTACATGCCATTTTGGGTTTCGGTCCTTATTCCTGGAGAGGTTAATGTGCCTCTTTACCCTTTTAAGCCCTCCTGATCCCAGAGCCGAACCCACATAGATATGAAATCCTGCATGGAAAAAGAATTCTCCCTTTTTACCTACCTCAAATTTGCATGCCCGGTTCTCAAATATCAAACAGTAGACGCCTTTCCCGGAAAAAATATCCTTCTCGGAGTAATTATTTTCCTCTAAGTGAGCAGTTCTCTCGGAACAATCAATTTTCCCGGAATAAACGTTTTCTTCGGAAAAGGACATCTCAAGACTCCTATTTTTTATCTCAAAACCTGAATCAAATCTCAAGACTTCAATTTATCTCCTGAGACCTGAAAATACTTTTCAAGCAGAGGCTCTACTGTTTTCTCCAGTTCTTTTTTCCACTTAAGCGCTTCAATCCAGGAAACGGGTATGGAATCAATTCCCAGCCTGGCTCCAAGAATGCCCCCCGCAACGCTTCCAACCGAGTCCGAGTCCCCTGTAATATTCACTGCGGTCTGTACTGCTTTTTTGTAGTCGCCAGGGTAACGCAGAATACAGAAGTATGCCAGGGCAAAAGTTTCATCAGCATACCATCCCTGCCCGAGTTTCCTCAAGCCTTCCTCGTCTTTGATGTCACTGTAAGCCGTTTTATAAGAACTTACCAGGGCATGAGTGAATTCCTCAGAGATTCCCTGAGTTACCTCAAAAAGAGGTTCAAACATATCCCCGGGTTCCACCCCATCAAGAGCAAGTTTAACTGCATATGCTCCTGCAAGGGAAGCAGCTTCTGCGACCGGATGGGAGTGGGTTATTCTTCCCGAAATCAGGGCGACTTTAACCAGCTTTTGAGGATCATTCTGAAAAACAAAACCGAGAATCCCAGCCCGCATAAGGCTCCCACAGGTTTTTGATCTGAGACCGGATTCGCTCCAGGGAATCCCATCCTTAAGGCTCAGGGCTGCCCCTCTTGTAGTCGCCCCTGCTCCCAGATCAGGCTCATCCAGCCAGAGTACAAGTTCCTCTGCTATCCTGTCCATAAGCTCGGGAATTTCAAGCTCTGCCCCCCGAAGCAGCCCTCTGGCAAGTACAAGCATTAACTGAGTATCATCGGTCCAGGGGGAATCGGGAGGGAGTTCAAGAATTCCTTTCTCTCCATACGTACTTTTGATTTGTTCAAGGGTCAGGTGTTCTACGGGGCGGCCGAGAGCGTCAGCACAGGCAGTGCCGAAGAGGTAACCGAGAAGCTTTTTTTCAATATCTAACACATCTGGCAGTTTTTCTGTTCTCATGATTTTAATCCGCTTCCTCTAGTTCCAGCTTATAATTATTAACGTGTATCAAAGAAAAAAACATCGTATTGAGGTAGATCAGGCGATCATGAAAAAGAGAGTGGAAAAATAGGTAGAGTAAAGTTTAGAGACTTAGCTGACAGGTCGAACTGTAAAAGGAAAAGTAGTAGAAGTAAGATCAAAGATTTAAAAGTATAAAATAAAAACTGATTTGAAAAATTAGAGATTTGCGCGAAAAGAAATTAACGTGAAGAAAATTCAGTACAAAGAAGTTGTAAAAAAATTCAGTATAAAGAAGTTATAAAAAAGTTCATACAAAGAAGTTATAAAAAAGAAAAATGCTCCAATGGGGATTTGAACCCCAGTCGCAGGAGTGAGAGTCCTGAATGATTGGCCGAGCTACACTATTGGAGCATTCCGTTATCTGTTATTATGCTTTGCCTCACAGGCAGCATATCTTCAAGTAATTTATAAAATATAAACCTTTCGTTTGACTTTTTAAAGAATAAGGAATTGTCGGCAGGATTTTCATCCCTCCGGCGTGCTTGAGAAGAACTTTTCTAGAAGCTTTCCTTAAACTTGAAGGGTAGTACTTGAAGGGTAGTTTTGCCTCTATTCGACTTTCTAAGATCAAGTTCCCAGGGCTGATTATACGAACATAGCCTGGGGAATTGTGGGTTCCTCGGTGTTTACAACTTTTTCGTACGCTTTCAGGAAGTCAGCCATTGTAATCTGTTTACCGCGCCTGCGCAGCACAAAAATTCCGGCTTCCTTGACAATAACGCTGATATCTGCCCCGCTCATGCCTTTCATAATTTTTGCGAGTTTCTCGAAGTCCACGTCATCTGCAAGATTCATTTTCCGTGTGTGAATTTTAAGGATTTCCACCCTTCCTTTTTCATCAGGGAGCGGAACCTCTATAGACCTGTCAAACCTGCCGGGCCTGAGGAGAGCAGGGTCAAGCAGGTCAATCCTGTTGGTTGCAGCAACCACTTTTACATTGCCTTTAGGATCAAAACCATCCATCTCCGCAAGGAGCTGAAGCATTGTCCTGTTGACCTCAGCCGAGCCACTTGTTCCGTCGTAAGTTCTCATGCTGCCGACAGCATCGATCTCGTCTATGAAGAGAATACTCGGGGATTTGTCCCGGGCAAGCTGGAAAATGTCTTTGACAAGCCTTGAGCCTTCACCTACGAATTTCTGGACCAGATCAGAACCCGACATCCTGATGAAGGTTGCTTTTGCCTGAGAAGCTATGGCTTTTGCAATAAGGGTCTTTCCCGTTCCCGGCGCACCGTGGAGCAGAACACCTGAAGGTGGCTCGATTCCAAGATCCTCGAAGAGCTCAGGCTCGGTAAGCGGAAGTTCAACGCTTTCCCTGACTTCCTGGAGTACCTCGTCAAGCCCACCAATCATGCTGTAGTCCACACCAGGCGAGTTAATGAGTTCCATAACCTGAGCCCGAACATCGGCTGCCCTGCTGACTATGGAGATAATCGAGTATGCCCCGTTTACTGCAACTCTCATACCGGGCTCGATCTTTCCTACATATTCTTCAGGAATCTGGGTGAGAACTTCCTGGTTATTCCCATGCTGCCTTATAAGCGCAATTTCCCCGTTTACCTCAAGAATAGTTGCAATAAAGAGAGGGGGCTCGGTAAGTTGCTCCAGATGAGCTTTCAATTTATTGATCTCCTGAAGGTGCCTCCCTGTTGCCACACTTGCCTCAAGAAGCCGGGCCTTCATGTTTTCATTCTGGACCCTCATGATTTCTATTTCGGTTAAGAGGGACTTCACATCTTCAACATTGATCTTCCCGCACTCAAGCTGGAGCTCTACCCTTGTTTTGATATCTTCCAGAGAAGATCTTATTACACTGTCTTCTGACATTTGGAAACACCTTTTTTATCGCATGAAATTGAGTTTAGATATGGTTTAAAGATTAGTTTACTTGGAATTATTGATTTATGAACACTGATTTGATGACAAGTTGCTTACGGATTTGCTATTCAACTTCGTAATCAGTTAATTAGCCTAGCCAGTTAACCAGTAAAGTTTAAGCGTTATTTCTCGGAAAGGCTGTCCACTTGTATATTAGATCTCAGTTAGATCTCAGGGTTATTACATTCTCTCTCGGCTTCTACAAGAAGTAAGCCTGAGAAACGGGAAAACAGGGAAGAATCCATTTTCATAAAAATCCCCCGTTATAATAAGATTTACGCACATATCAAAGGTTAAAATGGCATTTAAAAGGTACTCTTGACTTTCACAGTATATATTAATGCCGGGAATTTATATACATATATAAATATAAAAAGGGTATATATAAGTTCCTGCGACATCTGTGGTCTGTTTAATATTCTTGATGAGAATCTATCAATTTTTCCATTAAATTACTTTCGGACGCTTTCTGAGATCTGTCAATTTTTGTATTCCGCTCAGCTTTTATATTCTCTTTTTTCTATATTAGATCTACTGTCGCATTTTCCAGGTATCAGTAAATTTCCGGGAAGAACAGAAGATATGAACTTTTCCCGAATGAGAGAAGGTATTGCCGGAAGAATATATCCTTTTGTAAACCATCAAAACGCACTCGACAGTTTTCTTTCCTCTGGAGGTAGATATCGGAATATATAATATTTATCGGATTCAATTAAAAAGCGAATGAAGTAAGCTACAGATTCAAAAAATACAGAAGAAAGATTTAAGAATGAGAGCACTATATCATTCCACATGCGTACATCGCAAGATTTTCTAAAAACAGGCGCAGCAGTCACATTCATTGGCTTCATTATATTACTATTAGGTATAGTCCTTACTGTCTTCCAGCATTCTGCAAGCAGCCAGATGGGCGGATTGATAATGATAGGCCCAATCCCAGTTGCTTTTGGCTCCTCACCTGAAATAACAACAAATATGCTGGGGCTTGGATTAATATTTACAATTCTCTATCTATTCCTATGGAAAATGAAACATTGATTGACGGAAATATGCTTTTTTCAATTGGAATTCTCGTAATACTTATAGGGTTCCTGCTAATTCTTATCGGTATAGCGCTTAGCCTGCACCAGGAATCCAGATCAACGCAGTCATACTCAAACAGGACAGACGCATTCAGAAGAAAAACCCGCTTTGAAAGCACTCCGGATTCTGAGACTCCATTTAATGAATACCCCCCTGCAAAAGAGAGTAAAACCGAAATCAAAACTGGCGGAGTAATTATGATCGGCCCGATACCCATTATCTTCGGAAGCGATAAAGAAGGTGCCAAAACCGCCGCAATCCTGGCAATAATACTAATGCTCCTTAGCCTGCTAATCTTCAGAGCCTCTTTCTTCTAAACCCTGCTATTCTCCCGCATTTTTCTACCTGAGTGCTTACGTTTAATTTACCGGACTTTATATAATCTGAGAATGATTCTAGTCACTCGAACCTTAATAACAACCGGCACAGCAAAAAGTCTCAATTTATAGCCACGGAAAATAGTGGAAAATACAGGAAAATTCTGTCCCACAAGCCTTTTTTGAAAGGTTTGAGTGAAAACGATGTAACGGCATAATCAAACAGGACAGCACAAGTCTTTTCAAAACCCTTTAACCCGAAAACTTTGCCCTGAAGCTGTTTTGCCGGTTTTTGATCAAACCATTTTCTAAAAAGTTTGCGATCAAGCTTTTTCAAAAAAGGCTTGGAACAAAAAAGTTATTAATGGTTAAGCCCGAATCAGGGCTTTATGTTTACGATAATCACAGGCGCGCAGTTCGGTGATGAGGGAAAAGGCAAAATTGTTGACCTTCTTGCAAAAGATTACGACATTGTTGCCCGCTTCCAGGGAGGGAACAATGCGGGCCATACGGTAAGGGTAGGAGATGAGGTTTACAAACTGCACCTGATCCCTTCAGGTATTCTGCTTGATTCCAGAGTTCTGATCGGGCCTGGGGTTGTCCTTAATCCTGAGGTTCTTGCCGAAGAAATCGCAATGTTTGAAAAACACGGCATAAAAGTAGACTCCAGAAAACTAGGAGTCGATGCGAAGACCAGCATAATCATGCCCTATCATATAGAGCTTGACGGGCTAAGGGAAGCTTCCAGGGAAAAGAAAATTGGAACTACAAAACGCGGAATAGGGTATGCTTACATCGATAAAGTAGCAAGAGACGAATTCCGCATGGCTGAACTTGTAGACCGCGAACGTTTTCTTGCAAAACTTGAAGAACTTGCTCCCCAGAAAGAAAAGGAAATAGCAGTAATGGGAGGAGATCCTAAAATCGTCCGAGATCCTGCGCTAATAGAGAGATACCTTGAACTTGGCAGGCAGTTTGCCACTTACATAACAGACGTTTCCAGAGAAATCAACAAAGCTCTTGATGAAGGAAAACACGTAATGGCTGAAGCTGCCCAGGGAACTCATCTCGACGTCATACACGGAACCCAAAAATTCGTAACATCTTCTTCTACAATTGCAGGCTCTGCCTGTGCCAACCTCGGAGTCGGCCCTACAAGAGTGGATAATGTGATTGCTATAGTAAAAGCATACATCACAAGGGTAGGCGAAGGCCCACTTCCTACAGAGCTTACAGGCGAACTTGGAGAAAGAATACAGAAAGCTGGAGGAGAATTTGGGACAACTACAGGCAGGAGCAGAAGATGTGGATGGTTCGATCTGCCTCTGCTGAAGAAAGCTATTGCCCTAAATGGCTACACCGAGATTTCACTTACCAAACTGGACGTACTTACGGGACTTGATCCAATCCGGATCTGCACAGGCTACACACTCAGAGGAGAAAATATCGACTATCCTCCCGAACTTACCGAGGATCTTGCAGAGTGCACGCCTGTTTACGAGGATCTTCCAGGCTGGGAAACTGACCTCACCGGGGTAAAATCCTACAAGGAACTTCCGGAAAACGCCAGAAACTATGTTACAAGGCTTGAGGAACTCATGAAAGTGCCTATTAACTATATTTCCGTAGGTCCGGGCAGGGCACAAACCTTCAAAAAAGAGTGATCTTATTCTGTAGGCATGCCTCGTAAGTACAGAAAAATGAATAGAATACGAAATATAGCGGGTATGTAATAATTTACATATCCAACTTATTTATAATCTAATTAGTTTATTCATAATCTATTTTATTATAACCGATTTCACTTATTTATAATCTAAATTATTGTAACCAATTTCGCTTACTCATAATCTAATTATTACAACCGATTTTGCTTTTATAACCTGTCTATTACCAGATTCTAATTCGTTTACTTGTGATTTAAGTCGTCTTGAGCCAGATTATATTTTTCTATTACTGTAAATCTCATAGTGAACTCTGTGCCGTTATTATTTCTCAATTCAGACTCCCCATCCAGTTGATATACAAGGGAAGTTACCAGCTGCATGCCAAGACTATCAAGGTTTTCGATATTATGGGAGATTCCTTAAAAACTGGGGAATAAAGCACCAGACCAGATACGATATTTTAAATTTATTGTAACTATTATAAAACATTCTTTTTGATTTTTCAGAATGAGTTTTTGCAGTTTAACTGCCACAATCATCAGGCAAACTGCGAATATTTAAATAAATTTTCACAATAATTATTATATTAATTTTTACCCTCAGATGGCTAAGATAATTCTCAAGGTAGTGGCAGGATAATAGTGGAAATATATAGAAAAGGTTTTGTAGTTCAATGTAAACCAGACTTAATCGCTTTATCTTCATTCTGCAACCGGGTCAGTAAGGGTTTGTCGAGGGTACAGATGGGCTATGCTCCCTATCAACCGTGAAAGGAGCCATCCAAGGGTTGCAGCCACTATATAAAACTAATATTGGATTATGAGGAATTTGCATGCTAAGACCTTCTGAACGAGAGGGAACTCGCGAAGCGTGGGACATACACAAGAAGCATACCTTGTCCAGCAGCATCATCAACAAGATGGTCATACGGGACAACGAGCTGGCATTCATAACGCAAGAGGATGGCGAGATACCTATTACAGAAAACTATGGATATGGCCTCTATTATCATGACTGCAGATACCTGAGCGGTTTTCTCATAAGACTCATGGATGTGCCTCCGACAGAGGTTCTATCCAGTGACGAGAGAGGTTTTATATCGACGCTTATAGTCACCAACCCGGAAATGAAAGATTGCACAGGCACCGTCATCGCTAAAGAAACGCTCCTCGGCATTATGACCACGACTATACCTGGTTGCATCCAGCAAAGCCATACTATCCGGAACTTCAACACGTTCCCCGTAACATTGAAACTGAATTTTGAGTTCGCTGCAGATTTTGAAGATACGTTCACCATCAGGGGCATTGCCCCTCCGACAGCTGGAAAAGTGTTACCAGCCAGATTCGATGGTAAAAGCCTTTATTTATCCTACGAGGGAGAGGACAGGCTTCGTCGCAACACAATCATTGCATTTGACCCATTGCCTACGAAGGTAGAAGGGAAAGTATGCACCTTCGAGCTGAATATAACCTCCCACGGGTTACAGACCATTAATTTGGAGATCTCTGTCGAGGAAATTAAGCCCGGCCAGGAACCTGAACGACCAGTGAAAACCCCCGATGAGCGAATAAACCAGATTATAGGCTCCCACATCGCTGCTCTTGAATACTGCAACAATATACCCACCAGCAACAACATTTTCAACAGCATCATGGCTCGCTCGCTGGCTGACCTGAACATGATGCGTATGAGCCTTAATGGAGATGTATTTCATTCCGCTGGAATACCCTGGTACGACACATTATTCGGGAGGGATAGCATTATCTCGGCACTCCAAATATTACCTTTTGATGCAGAGCTGGCAAAAGGCACACTGCTGGTGAACGCAAAATTCCAGAGCACCAGATCAGATGACTGGAGGGATCAGGAGCCCGGTAAAATACCTCACGAATTGAGGCGTGGCGAACTGGCGAACCTGAACCTGATTCCCCAGACACCATACTATGGCACTGTCGACGCCACTCCCCTGTTCCTGATCCTTCTGACCGAATATGTGAATTGGACAGGGGATATCGAACTGGTCAAGCTGCTGGAAAGCAATGTGGACCGGGCGCTTGAATGGATCGATATTCACGCCAACATGGTAGGAAATGGTTTTATCTACTATGCCGTGAAATCCCCATTGGGTATTTACAACCATGGTTGGAAAGACTCTCCCGACTCGATCAGCCGTTCAGATGGAACTCTGGCGAAACAACCTATTGCCGTTGCCGAAGCACAGGGATACGTGTATATGGCAAAAAGAGGACTTGCGCCGCTTTTCAGGCGGCTAGGTCGAGAAAGCGACGCAGCCAGACTGGAGAAGGAAGCAGAGGAACTGAAAGAAAGGTTTAATCGTGAGTTCTGGATGGAAGACAAGCAATTTTTCGCCCAGGCACTGGATGCTGACGGCGTATGCGACGTGATATCGTCTAATCCAGCGCAGTGTTTGTGGACAGAAATCATTGACCAAAGATACGCAAAATGTCTGGTCAACAGGATCTTCAGAGACGACATGTTCACCGAATGGGGAATTCGCACGCTGTCCTCGAAGGAGAAGCGATACAACCCTCTAGGTTATCACAACGGCACGGTCTGGCCTCATGACAATGCGATAATCACTATGGGCTTGAGAAAGTACGGGTTCATCAAAGAGATGTCCCTATTGTTTACAGGCATGTATGAGGCGGCAAGAGAGTTCGATGATTTCCGTCTGCCGGAGTGCTTTGGTGGGCTGACGCGCTCAGAGTACGGTATCCCCGTTAAATACCCGGTAGCCTGTAGCCCGCAGGCGTGGGCGTCCGGTGCCATACCATTTATGTTAACCGCCTGCCTGGGCATAACTCCTGACGCTTTGAATAACCAGCTGATTATCAATAAACCCCATCTGCCTTCGTGGCTGGATTATGTACAGTTCAACAACGTGAAGGTCGGCAACACTTTGACTGATCTGAATTTCAGACGCGTTGAAGAAGAGACACTGGTTAACGTATCCAAGAGAAACGGGGACATCAATGTGCTCATCAAGTATTAACGCCGGAACTGAACGGAAAGAAATTGAAGAAAACAGGATTAACAATAAAATCAGGGGAGCATATGGCAAAAACATCAATGTAACCATAGGCATCTGCCCGATATACCGGAAAACAAAGGAATTTTTCCGATCCAAAAGCACGTCATTTGAGTTTATGGATTACGATCTCTCCACCGAGAGCGAGAAAATAAGAAAATCTGAGAAACTCGAACTAGCAACCAGTCAGGCTTAAAGAGGGGGTTATCATGAAAAGAGACACAGACCTTTTTTCACAGTATAGGATGGGCGATCTCATGCTGCCAAACCGTATAGTGATGGCACCAATGACTCGCAACCGCGCAGGGGATGACGATGTCCCGATTCCTTTGATGGCTACTTATTATGTGCAGCGAGCCTCTGCCGGCATGATTATCACCGAGGGTTCGCAGGTTAGCCCGCAAGGAGTGGGCTACATACATACACCAGGTATATACTCTGCAGCACAGGTCGCTGGCTGGAAAAAGGTGACGGATGCCGTCCACCAGGCTGGCGGCAGGATTTTCATCCAGCTCTGGCACGTAGGGCGGGTCTCTCACCCCGACCTCCTGGGTGGCGCTCTGCCCGTTGCACCATCCGCGCTACCAGTCGAAGGCACTGTCCACACGCCCGGTGGAAAAAAGCCAATACCAGTGCCCAGGGCCCTTGAAACCAGCGAAATATCGGACATCGTCAGACAGTTCCGGCAGGCAGCAGAGAACGCCAAAACGGCAGGTTTCGATGGCGTAGAAATTCATGGCGCTAACGGCTACCTCCTTGACCAGTTCCTGCGGAGCGGATCCAACACGCGAACTGATGAGTACGGCGGCAGCCTTGAGAACCGTGCCCGTTTGCCTCTTGAAGTCACAAAAGCTGTAATTGAGGTATGGGGCGGCAACCGTGTTGGCTACCGCATCTCTCCTCACAATACCGGTCATTCTATGTCGGATGCCGATCCAGGGGAAACATTTTCCTATCTCACCAGAGAGCTTAACAAAACCGGCCTGGGTTATCTTCATCTAATCGAGCCTATAGGAGGCAGGATGGGGTTCGTGCCACCCGAAGCACGGCTTGGGCCTACCCTGCGCAGAATTTTTGAAAGGACGCTCATACTGAACGGCGGCTATGACCTCCAAAGCGGAAACGAAGCTATTGCCAGCGGCGAAGCCGACCTGATCGCCTTTGGAGTACCATTCCTAGCAAACCCTGACCTGCCGGAGCGTTTCAGGCAGAATGCGCCGTTGAACGAGCCGGACGTGGCTACATTCTACGTGGGCGGCGAGAAAGGCTACACGGACTATCCGACACTGGTCGATAGATGATGACCAAAAAAGTTTTACTGTAAGTCTGCGGGGATGGATAGTTTACAGGTTCTACATTAGCTGAAAAAATCTCATATCTCGAGGATTTTACGCAACTGGTGCAGACCTTCGGACTGGTCTCAGAGCTTACTGAAAATTTATTCCAACCCCTGCAGACTATAGAGAACTCTCTTATTTTTCTTTTGACAAATTACATTGTCAATTTTACATCACATAGTGCCTCATGGAATACTAAATACGTTTTTCATTGTGCTCAGTTTTATCTCCTCACACAATTCTTTCAGTTTCACAAAAGCTGCTTTAAATTCCGGTTGCTCCCGCCATGCCTGCACGCACGCTGGAGTTTTCCACGGACCAAATGATATAAACCGGTTCTTTTGCTCTAAATCTTGCAACAGGACAGCTCCAGTGTTACACATCTCATTAGCCTTAGTCCAGTTAGCCAGATCCGTCCAGATTTTCAGAAACTCTTCCTCTTTTCCCTGTTTCACAGACCAGATCTCAACTGCATATATTATTTCTTTATCCCCCATTGTCTTTCACCCGTCGAATTTATTTTCCCCATATAGACTTGTGAGATATGCAGTTATATACTTATGGTTATTATTTTGTTCCAAAATTATTTCGCATTTCCTGTTTGATTTTCCTGAAGCTTCTTAGTTATCAGATCTTTTTTAATAACTGATTTGGAAATGTTCCTCCACGCCCGTATACTCATGAAGTGGGTAGATATCGAGCGGTTACTGGCAAGGAAGAAGAAAAATAAAATCATCAGGAAACTAGAAGGAAAAGAAGAGAATAAAAAATAAAAATAGATCAGGAAGAATACAAAAAGAGAAGTGCAATAGAAATGTTCTCTAGCTGGAAAAGGTTTTGCACTTTCGAAATAACTTACTTGATCATTTTCAAGTATTACGAGAGCTGGATATAAAACTAGGAAAGAATTTTTAAGATTTTTTAGATAGGTATGTCACACAGCACTTGGAAACTAATAGTGTAAAATCAAATGGAAGTGTTTTAATAAGTTATTGATTTTATTTTTACAGCAGGTGATCCTATGGCAGTGCCTTTGAGGAGAAGAGAATGGAGCAGATATATGGGTCATGTGGAAAAACAAAATTATTTTCACAAGGAAAACCAAGGATATGTACGGTATGTAAGTAAAAGAAATGGATATTTCTGCCTCGATCCATCAAAGGATCTTATCTCAATCAAAAATGAAGTATTTATTTTAAAAACCCTCCCCGCACCAGACGAAGGAACCTTTATAAGAGTGACTGTATCAGAAACCGAGCATATGAAAGAATCCGATGGGCGAGGCGGTTTAAAGGTCACTTACCTTAAATTTGTTTCTAGCTGGGAAACTTTGAAAGTATGCGATATGCTAAAGGCTGTTAAATTACCAAGCTTTGAAGATGTGTTAGATAAAGGAATGCAGCAAGAAGAGTTCTTAGATTTTATGTCTTTAGCTATTAAAAGGAAGTTTTTAACTCCGCAACTTCAATACAGCCTGTGTTTGTACGCAGTGGCGAGTCCAGAGATAAGCGAATACCAAAAAGGCGGAATAAATACAACAATATTAACAAAATCCCAAACTCGTGAGAAATGGAATAGATGGAAAAAAATAACAAGTGTAATCCCTCCAGAGTATAAAAAATCGAACGCAGATCATTTTTATAAGAATGTTGAAACTAAAGCCCTGGACCCAGATTTAGAGTTCTATAGACAAAGATCAAGAGAAATTAGTCTCGCTTACCAGAATAATTTAGCAGTGCCTGTTGAGGTGCCTCTGCCATTAAATGTTGAGTTCAGACCCGTAGCTGATATAAAAGAGGATTTTAAGATTGATTTTGCAGCAGGGAGAAATTTCTTACTGGATGCATTATTGATTGAGCCTAAAATTCCCGAATACGAACATAGACATCTCCTAGATTCAATTTATGACTTCAGTGACGAATTTAGAAGTATATGCAATGCGTTTCATTATACTAAAAATTCCTTAAGGATAAGTGCTTCCCTTCTTGTTAGATTGTCTTCATCTTTTGCGAGATTCAATTTCGAGCCTACTGTCAACAAAGATAATATAAAGGAATCTGTAAATTTGTGGGCAGACCTGCAAAAAGAAGTAGTTAAAACAGGCATGGCAGCTAAGAAATACAAAGATTTTTATATGCTCGTTGCAGACGAAAAAATCGTTTTTGCAGAATTAGTGGAGATGAAAGAAACCGGAGTGAAGACGACAGTAACAAATCTGAGAGCTATAACAAAAGTCAGTCTTATAGACCTCAATGATATATTAGCGAGTCTAGCCAAGAAGCACTTCATATATTTCATTAATAACGAAACAATAGGATTCGTTGAAGATTAATTTTTTGAGCTGATTCCAAAACTCAATATTGTTTCCCGAGACCCCGCTTTCTGAAAAATTAATTGAGTTTCAGATTATAGAAAGTAGTTGTAAAACTTTATTTTTGAGAGTAAAACCAGTTTTGGGATTAGTTAATCAGTTTATTAATTTCACATAAATAGGTCAATTCATAGTTATTATATACTTAACATCGCTTTTTTCTTTCAATCGGGTGAATGCTATGGATAGAAAACAACGTTCTGAAAAACATGACTGGTTAGTCTTAAAAACTCAAAAGCATACTTCAACATTATACCTGTCCTGAATCATGTAATGCGAGTTGCTGCAAAAGTCATATTATCGATTTTCATAGAAAAGAGTATGAGAAAATCTTAAAAATGTAGATAAAGAAAGTGCAAGAATTTTAAAATCCAATTCTGTAAAGTCAGAGCTGGAAGGATGTTATAAAGCAATCGTCGGGCAGTGTTCATTATTGATAAACTTAAAATGCCATATACGATAACAGGCCCGAAGCATGTGAAATTTTCCTTTTGTAATTTTTCAGGATGGTGTAGCAGGATTTGGATTAACATTATTACTCTGTCCGATGTCTAGTAACATAATTCAAGATTATGCACAGTGGTATAAATCGGTAAACTCAATATGTACAGTCAATTAAATGGCCTGTACAAACAGTGTAAAAATATAGACAAAAATAATGATTTTTGTGTTCAAATGAAAGAACAGAATTTAGATTCGTTTATAGGATTTCTTGAGAAGAAGTAGTCGTTAAGTAGTCGTTATTCGCTTCCTTTTTTCTTGCCTGTTTGTATTAATAGATATAAAATTTCAGTAAGCTTCCTGTGAAATCATCTTGGGGATGAGAATTATCCCATCCCCTGTATTCAGCGTAGGTAACGCGAACAACTCTTAATACTGAAGACCAGTAATGAAAACATCAACCACGTACTGATGGGGTTTCATTTTTGACTTTTATTTTAATGTCACCTTTTTTGGCATCACTTGAAAGCCCGCTGTTTTCTTCAAACCATCTACAGTAATCCTCGGGGCATTGAGTTTCCGGGCATTGGTGTATGTACTCCAGGACATCACTCATTTTTGCAGTAGCTAATGATACAGAAGTATCCGCACTTCCGTAATAAATACGGAGTTCATCATCTGCAACAACCCATCCGCAGGGGAAAACAACATCATTAACATCCCCGCTGCGTTCATACATTTCACGCGGTCCGAAAATCCAGCCGTCTGACCTGTGGAGTACTTTTCTGGGATCTTCAAGATCAAGAAGAGCTAGCCCAAGCCTATAACTTGCTTTAGCCGTTGTCTGGCGTACTCCATGATACATAATTAGCCATCCATCAGGTGTACGTAGTGGCTGCGGGGATAATCCGATTTTTCGGGCGTCCCACCATCCGCCTTCTCGAGCATATAGAAGAACTTCGTGTTCTCCCCAGTATTTCATATCTGGAGAAAAGGATATCCAGATATTTGCCTTTGCACCCGCCATACCAGATACAGGCCTGTGTAACATTGCCCATTTGCCTTTAAATCTTACAGGAAAAACAGCAGCATCTTTATTTTCAGGCGGCAGGGTAGCTCCTACCCGGTCAAAATTACGGAAATCTTTGGTAAATGCAAGAGCTGTTAATGGACCGGAATCAGAAAAAGCCGTATATGCTACAGCCCATTTTCCCATCTCGTCTATATAAGTTATACGCGGATCTTCAATGCCATATATTTCTTCAGGGTAATTTACAGGGTCTGGCATAAAGGTTGGCTCTGAGTCAATTTCCCAGCCGTCAATTCCGTTCTCACTCCTGGCTACTGTGAAGTGAGAAAAGCCTCGATGATCCTCGACACGTACCATTAATAAAGTTGTCCCATTAACTATAGCTGCTGCAGGGTTAAATACTGAGTGAGCTCGATACGGCCAATCATCGACGGTAAGTATAGGGTTTTTAATGTTCCTCTTGAATAGCTCTCCATGGTCATTCCACATCATATCTACCTCATTCTGCCTGATTTGTTAATAGCGGCTCTTTTTTGCAGAACATGTCACTTACTTAGGTTGGACACTATAGTGAAGAATTATTTTTGAGCTCTGTAGAAATCTTCAAAATAAAAAGCTCCAATTATTGAAATGAACTACGTCATATATTTATTTCTATATTTTTCAGCCTAATTAAAGTCAATTGAAAACCTATCGAAAAATACGTGACCTCCTATAACATTAAATTTTTAAGGAATGTGCTCGAACCCGGTGAAATGCTATCCGGCTAAAAAAAGTTAAATAAATTTCTTAATCACTGTCTTTAAAATATATTGAAACACAGCATCAGTTGGTAGGAGTAGTGCAGTATTAGTTAGTAGAAGAAAAGATGGAAACCAACACTAATAAGGTTTTATAAGTCTATTACCAACCTTAGTAAATTTAACAAAGAACCTCGATTTTCCAAATAGGCTCTTTGTTGCCAAATCTCTTTTTTGAAATTCATCTTAAAACTTCCTTATACAAAGATCATGGCTGCCATCTTCTATGTAAAAAGGATCAGTATTAAACCGTGTAGCACTTAGTCCGGCTTACTCATTCTTTTTCTTCTTATTTCTTCTCTGATCTCTGCGAGTTTACGGCGAGCATCATTATATTCGTTCCTTAGAGTATCAATGTCCGCCGGAATGGTTTTCATCCTTGCTTCTACCAGTTCCCTCATCTGCTCATCTTCGATTTCGTCAGATAATTTGCAGCTTAAATCTTCTTTAATCTGTCCTACCTCTTCGAGGTATTCATCGAATTTATCAACAACGCCTGCCATATTTAATTCTCTGGCTACAGCTTGCAAACTCTCTAATTCATCTACAAGAGCATCTGAACTTCTATCCAGATCGTTCATTTTCTGTTCTAATCTTGTTAATCTGGACATTATATCCTGTTCGGTTGATTCAGACAACACATTTCCCCCTAACTATTGAACGTCAAAGACACTATTTATCTAAAAATTCCTCTTTATTTATTGACAACGACAGTCTTTATATTCACAAATTCCCTGAGCCCATACTGGGAAAGTTCTCGCCCCACTCCGGATTTTTTTACTCCACCAAAAGGCAGCCTGGGATCGGATTTAATCATTCCATTGATAGATATAGACCCACACTTTATTCTTTTTGCGAGCCTTTCAGCCCTTTCCAGGTCTTGAGACCAGAGTTTGGCCGCGAGCCCGTATATGGTAGAATTTGCAATTTCTACAGCCTCATTTTCGTCTTCTACAGTAATTATCGGGGCAATTGGCCCGAAAACTTCGACATTGCATACTTCCATATTTATACTGGCTGCAGGGATAATAACAGGATTGAAGAAAAAACCCCTTTCAGGTTTTTCTCCGTAGATATGGGGTTTTGCACCTTTCTTTTTCGCGTCTTTCAAAACCCTCTCAAGACTATCGATAAATTCTTTCTTTGCAATCGGCCCTATATCGGTTTCTTCATCCATAGGATCCCCGATCTTCAATTCCTGCATTTCAAGTTCAAATGCCTTGATGAAATCCACAACAATGTCCTCTACAACAATGAGCCGCTTTGCCGCGATACAGCTCTGCCCGGCATTCAGGAAACGGGACTTTACTGCCGCCTGTGCAGCTTTCTCAATGTCAGCATCCTCAAGCACTATAAAAGGATCTGAGCCTCCCAGTTCCAGCACTACAGGCTTGATCAATCTTCCGGCAAGTTCCCCTATCTCCGAGCCTGCACCTACGCTGCCGGTAAGCGAAACTCCATCTACCATTTCTTCTTCAATAATTTCCATTGCAGTCTTCGAGTCAATTAACAGGGAACTAAAAACGTTTTCCGGAAACCCGGCTTCAATAAAAACTTTTTCAATCTCCAGTGCCGACCTGGGCACATTTGATGCATGCTTTAGTACACAAACATTGCCTGCGCACATTGTGGGCACTGCAAACCTGAAGACCTGCCAGAACGGAAAATTCCAGGGCATTATTCCGACAATTACCCCCAGTGGCTCAAAAGTTACATAGCTTTTCTCAGCTCCTGTATCCACAATCTCGTCTTTCAGAAGCCCTGCTGCGTTTTCTGCGTAATAATCACAGAGCCGGGCGCATTTTTCAATCTCATGCCTTGACTGCCTGATAGGTTTTCCCATTTCCTTAGTAATAATTTCGGCATAGATCTCAGTATTTTGCCGAAGGACACTGGAGATCCGTGTGAAATGCTTTGCCCTTTCCTTCACAGGCAGTAAACCCCAAACTGAAAAAGCAGCCCTAGAGTTTTCAATCCGGGCTCTACATTCCCCGAGTGAAAATGAGTCATATGTCCAGTTTACCTCTTCAGTATAAGGGTTAATTGACTTAATTTTCATACTCCCCCCGAAAAAGAGTCATTATTAGTATTGAGATTCCCAGTATTATAAATTAAGGAGAAATAAAATTACTTTAACACTCCATTTTTCCAGAAGAATTTCTTTTTTGAGCTGTGTTCAAATTTTTCAAAAAGGCTGGAATCAAGAAGACATTTAATAACGTTTATTCGCAAATCGGACAAATCTGAATCCGTATAATCCATTCGGAAAACCTTAATCTAAAAAAAGGATATACTATATTGGGGAGAAATTTAATACTTAATAAAAATAATCAAGATTAAATTGAATTGTCGGGTTTTATGCCTATGGGAAGAAGGCCGAGGAACTACGAGGAGAAACTGATAACTTCGGAAAAGGCAGCCGAACTTATAGAAGAGGGCTGGAGGCGAGCGGATCTGCACGTTCATACCACCTGTTCTTTTGACGTACTTCCTGTTAGAGACCTGCATCCGGAAAGCCTTTATGATAAAGCACTCAAGCTCGGAATGGATTATATCACGTTTACGGACCACGATACCATAGAAGCATACGAAATTCTCGGATGGAATCGTGAAAAGCTCATTCCCGGGGTTGAGATGAGTGTTTATGACCCTGAATTTGCAGGACATAGCCTTCATATTAACATTTTTGAATTTGACAGTGAAGAGTTCTTTGAACTCAGAGAAATTGCAGAAATCGAGCATGACCTGAAAAGTTTTATAAAATACCTCAGGCGGCATAAGCTTCCATTTATATACAACCACCCATTCTGGTTCGAATTCCACCGTGAGCCGAATCCTTCGGCGGTACCTAGACTGGCAAAACTTTTCCCTGTACTGGAGTACAATATGCATGAGCTCAAGCAGAAAAATGAACTTACTATTGCCCTGGCTGAAAAATTCGGAAAAGGCGTTGCTGCGACAACCGACACTCATACCGGGAGATTCGGGAAAGTGTATACCCTCGCAAAAGGCGACAATTTCAGGGAGTTTTTCGCGAATATAGAAAAGGGGAGGAACTACATTGTCCCAGAAGACCTTACAAGGGAGCTTCTGATAGATGAGATGAATACCTGGATAGATCTGATTTTTGAAAAAAGCCAGAAAAGCAACAATATAAAAAATTATCTTACAGGAATAAAATCTCTTGATGCAATGGTCAGAATTTCAAGAAGTACACTGTTAAACTGCTTTCCCGGGCTCAACCGGAAAACTATGAACCTGCTCTATATGATTTCAAACACAGGGCTTCCGGCTTTATTCTATCTGCATGCAGAAAAAAATCTCGCAAAGGAGATTGAAAAACAAATCGAAATCAAAAAATAAAAATAAAAAGAGAAAATCAGGGAAGGATTAAAAGAAAGAAGGGATTAAAAGAAAGAAGGGATTAAAAGAAAGAAGGGATTAAAAGAAAGAAGGGATTAAAAGAAAAAGGAATTAAAAGGAAAAAGGAATTAAAAGGAAAAAGGAATTAAAGAAAAAAGGAATTAAAAGAAAAAGGGATTAAAAGAAATCCAGAATTTTTTCAGGACTTTCAAGCACAGTAATTCCCTGCAAGCCTTTTACAATCTCAACATTACGCTTATCTACATCTCTGACAAGGACTTCCACAGGTCCGCCTTTGATTGCGCCATAAGGGCAGAGCTCCTTACAGATTCCGCAGCCTTTACATTTCAGAAGTTCGATCTGGTCTGTTAAGCCATTTTTCTCAGTTATTGCCCCATAAGGGCAGTTTTCTCGCGGAGGACAGTCCTCGCAATGCCTGCACTGTATTCGGTCGATATTATAGGGCATTTCCGAGACTATTGAACCTTCGATATCTACTGGCACAACATAAACAGGAACTCTTCCTTTTACAGCCTGGGCAACGGCATTGGTTACAAGGGAGTCCGCAATCCCATAGGCGATTTTCGAAACCGTGTTTGAGGTTGCTGGCGTAATAAACAGGGCGTCATATCTGCCAAGCAAGAAGCGCCCTACTTTCGGGGAACTTGAACCCTGCTCGCTTTCACGGAAGATTTCTTCAAGATAATCGCCGCCGGAGATTTTAACAAGCTTTTGTTCAAGCCCATACATGCGCAAAACCTCCTCGGCAGCCCTTGAAATAAATGTGTTTACGGAAACGTCAGGGTTTCTGAGCTTAATTTCCTTAAAGACCTGGTAACTCCGGTCCAGGAAATGCCCGGCACCCGTAATGCCCCACGCGATTCTCTGAAAACTCATGAAAAGTAGTCATGCCTGAGGAAGATAATATAATTTTCTAAAAAAGGCTCAGGACAATGAAAACGAAAAATAAAACTTTCAATTAAAGGGCAAGTTCAGCCAAAAAATACTCACAAACCCAGGATTTGATAAAGCAATTTCATAGCTTTTTTCTCGCTTTCTCCCCCGCACTTTGAAGCCAGAGATTCATAGCGGCGAATCAGTTCGAGATATTTCTCCTCTCCTGTAAGCTGGTAGCGGGTTGCATGGACAGCTGCCTCAAGCACGGCATTGAATCCCCTGTTGGGCACTGGCAGGCTTTTCAAATTAGCTTCATTGAAACCTGCTTTTACAGGAATTAGATCGGCTACAAGCGCCTGGTCAGTATCCTTGATATTGACGCACTCAAAAACGACCCAGGCTGCGGCTTCCTTTAAAACCGGAAAATTTAGCCCGTGAACAGGGACATAATCAAATTCCGACAGCTCAAGATCGGAAAAAGTCGAACGTACAAAAAGCAGGGAGTTGTAAACTACGTTTGCAGCAAGATACTTCTCTTTAAATACGTTTTCCCAGGTATGAGTGCCTTTGAAAAGCCTGACAAAGGTCCTTCCGCCTTTCACGATTATTCCAATAGGGGCAGCATTAGGAGATTCTACACCTGTGCTGACGATCACTTCGGAAATGCCTTCCCGAATCCCGAAAGAAGAGAGCTCGACAGTGGAAAATTCGCTTTCATTTTTTCCACAACCAGGGAGAAATCCTGTCAAAAGCGCAGTCCCCCCAGAAGAGCAATGAACAGTCCAGCTATAATAATGTCTGCTGTCGAACCAGGATTGATCTTTTTATTGAGAAGTTCGGAGTCAAATTCATGTACAGCTGGAAGCAAAGCTGCAAAGTCCCTGACTATCGGACCTGAAGAAGTCTCCCAGGTTGAGAGAATCTCGCCTGCCCTTGAGGATACATATTCTGCCGTGGCTTTATCGAACTTGGTCTCGATGAAAGTATCCCTGTGCCTAGAAAGCAATTTTAGGAAGGTGTACACGATAGCTTCGTTTATACCTGTGCCCGAACAATTGCAAACCGAAGTTTCGGCTTTCGGAGTTTGAGCCTGCATGAACTCAGTTATAATTTTTGCTCCCTCCAGGCAGCGGCCAAAACCTGAGGTCCATTCATTTGCAATCAGGTCGTACCCTCTGGAGATTTCCATGAGCTCGTAAAGGGAAACTTCCTGCGCTCTGAGTTTGGCAGTTGAGTCGGAGTCTTCAAGGCTGAATTCGTCCACGCTATTAACCCTGACGCCTGCCACTTCAAAAGCCCTGTAGAACTCGATAGCATCCTCACAGTTCGTAGCCCGGACAAAAGCATGTGCATTTGCAGCAAGGACTTCGAATTCCTCAGGTAAAAGCTTGTAAGGGACTCTTCTGTTTGAGTTGAGAAGTTCTCCAGCAGCCATTGAGAGAGGAATGAGTAATAGAAAAGCCCCGAAATGAGTATTTCCTCCATTCTGCCAGGCCGAACTCTCGCAAACTGCACTTCGAATAAGCGTCCCTATGCCGCTCCTGCTTCTAGCAGCCTGCTCGATAACAGGGTAAACGCTTACTGAAGAAGCTACGAAATGTTCAAAACACGTATCAGGATAGTTATGTTCCCTGTCTACATTCCCAGGCTTGGGCGAGGCTGAAACTTCAAGCAGCATAGCAAGCTGGGCACAGCGTGCAATAAAGCTTGAAATCTGTGGGTTTTCTGCCCATCCGGATACAGGGCAGGTAAAGTCAGTATTAGTCGGATTCATTTACAGGGATTCTGGCGTGATCGAGTACGTGATCTGCCAGTTGTTTTTTAAGTTTCATATATTCTACGTCAGAGAGGCCGATCGTGTGTAATACCCCATCCCTGATCCAGCAGGGCTTGGTGATTTTACAGCACCAGACAAGGCTTCCGAAACATGTGTCCCCTCCATATTCCAGCATTGTGCCCTTCGCAAACTCAAGCTTTGTCCTGGCAAACTCTTCTGCTGTATATCCGAGTTTTCGGAATTTTTCGTGCACAGGGCAGGGTTTTACAGGCAGGCAGCAGAAAGCCAGCGCCCTGAAGTCCCCTTCACTGCAAACATGCTTAGGAGCATTATACCAGCCTATTGACTTCTGGTAAAACGTTACGTTTTCTACCAGTTCATCTATAAGCTTAGGATTCTCAAGGACTCCCCTGGCAACCGAGACCATATCGGCTCCCCGAGAAAACATATCCTTTGCAGCCTCAAAATCCGTGACCGAATTATTCCCTATAAGGAACAGCCTTGTGGCATCCCTGTAATTAAGGATTGCATCAAGATCGGCTCCGAAGCCTTCCATTACGGCATCAACATGTATAATATCCGCACCCGCTTTATCTATAAGCCTTGCAAGTTCGGTATCATTGACAACATTTGCCCTTACTTTTACGGAAAGTACGACTCCGGTTTCCTTTATGGCCCTGATCCAGGCTGAAAGGCGTGGAAGATCGTGGAGAAGGGATTCTCCTATTCCGGCTTCGAGCATTTCAGGCTGCCTGCAGTGAGCATTTAACTCAAGGATCGCTCCCTCCTCTTTAACAATTTTTGCAGCTTCAATGAGGGGTTCAAGCGTGGTACTCCTCACATTTACCGCAACTGCACTTCCGGATGTAACTGCCCGAATTTCCTTTTTTATAAGTTCCATAGGTTCATCGGAAATGAACTCTTTTCTACCCCGGGACGCGAGTTTTGAAGCAACGTCTATTGAAGCCTTATCCAGATTGAAGGCTCCAAGAACTACCAGCCCGGCATTGCTTGCATACTGGTTGGCAAAAGCACTATCGACAATTCCTGCCATAGGCGCCAGTACAATGGGGTTTTTAAAACGGACATATCCAGTATACAAATCGAATAGACAATCACTCATGTTTTACCTCTTGAAAATGAGCCCGCAAGCTGACACAGATTATGACTACTGCCCGATATCAAATTACCGATAAGCTCCTTTCGGACAGATCTTGGAGATGGAAAAAAAAGTCCATCTATAACTTATAAATTATAATGCGTATATATTAATATTTGGACGCACTTCAAACACATAAAATTTATATATACTATAAGGAAACAGTATGCCTTTAACCTTACCTTCCTGTAATTGCAAATGAGAAAAAGTAAAGTTGTTAAGATATTAGAAAAAGTATTATACCGATACTGTAGAGAAATCATTTCAGCCTTTAACCTATGCTGTTTTCCAAAAATATATATAATTAGAGAAATATATAGATGCGATCAACAGGTAAAATGCGAGAGAGGCTGGACGGCTGCCGGGCCTTCAGGTCTGAGGAAAGTCTCCCCACCGCTCCGGATACACGAACATCTGTAAAGGATGTCGGGCGAGAGCCCGGGCTCTGGCACAGAAACGGAACCACTCCCTGAAAATGCGATGATGCCAACGCTGAGGTCTCAGGGAAGAATGGATGAAACGGCGAATCCTCGTGGGTGCAAGTTGGAAATCGGGAAGAAAGATCATTCCGGAATCTCCCGGTTGTTTTTGTAAACGCATAGCCGAATGCCGTCACTGCAAGAGTCTTCAGGGACCATTTCCTTCACTGATGGGTGACAGGAAATTTTTGCAGCAACAGAAGGGAGCTTACGTGCCTCACTCGCATAAACTTGTTTTATTCGCTATTCTACTTACTTTCTCTGTTCTGCTAATGTTTTTAAATCCTCTTTGTGTTCTTAAATCCTTTTTGTGTTTTTAACTTTCTCTGTGCTTATTTTTCCCTTCTTGTGCCACTTTTGTCGGACCCTTCCTGTGTAAGAGACTTTATTCTGGAGACAGGTTCAGCCAGGCAGAAATTCAATAGTAGCCAGCGGATGTAATCCTTATAATTCCTGCCGATTACCACCTCGTCCAGATATTTATCCAGGATCTCTCTGTTGTTGACAGCCAGTTTAAAAGAGACCCCAGGAAAGCGATGCATTATTTTTTCCATTTTAAGAGAACCGGCAAGATAATTACCCAACTCCTTCCTGCAACTGGATTCGTAGGCTTTAAGGCTGCTTAATTTCAGGCTATACATAACAAGATTGGCAACTGCTTCCGCAGCAAGCTGTCCCGATCGGATGGCGTATGAAATGCCTTCTCCCGTAAAGGCATCTACAAACCCGGCTGCATCTCCGCTCAGGAGCAGCCTTGAATTGATGATTTTTCTCTTAATCCCACCTTTGGGGATAATATGGGAATGGATAGGAAAATCACCTGGTAAGTTGTTTTCCTGCAGAAAGTCCAGCAGTACTTTTTTTGGATGCTTCAGGTACTGAGCTGTTCCAACAATCCCCACAGAATAGTATCCTGAATGAGGAAAGATCCAGCCATACCCTCCCTGTGCAATCCCGAAATGAATATCTATAGTTCCCGGGAAACGGGCCCTTATTGCTTCATCCTCAGCAGGGATTTCCGATGTAAGACCTATCCCGTAATCTGTTCTTTTATCTCTCGATCTTACTTTAAATTTAAGGGTTCCACCAGAACCTTCTGCAATAAGCACGAACCTGCCCAGGTAGGTATTATCCGTGGTTCTGACTTCAACATGATCATCTTTTTCAATGCAATCCAGAACTTTCTCCCCTGTATGAACCTCAATTCCGGTTTCTCTAGCTTTCTCAAGCAGGAAGTTATCAAAGACTTTCCTGGAAATAAGCAGGGCAAGATCAGATTCTTTCACTCCCTCTACAAAACGATCTCGGAAATGAACCCTTACCTTTGAGATATTTCTCTCGATTACGTGTTCAGGGAGCTTAAAATCCAGGCAGGATAAACCGTAAGAGGATAGAGCTCCCCCACAGGGTTTGTACCTCGGAAAATGTTCTTTTTCAATTAAAAGGGTTAAAAGTCCCCTTTTCCCGGCTGTCCTTCCTGCCGATGCTCCTGAAGGGCCTCCTCCTACTATAATTAGATCGTACATTGTAAGACACCTGGTTATGGAATAGGGGCATTCATATACAAATAGAAATAACCTGCCCACAAAATATATTAAAGCTGGAGCAATAAAAAGGTAGGGGAAAGAAAAAAATACTTGAAAAAGTTAAAACTTTTAAGAAGTTCTTATCAGTTCGGTTACTTAAATTTGAAATTCAGGAGAACCCAGTGCAGGTAATCCTTATAATCAATTGTGAAATCCACAACCTCAAGGTACTTATTGATCATTTTATCACCTGACGTGAAGATCTTAAATGCCCGGTCAGGAAGACGGTGCATTACCCTGGAAAATATAAGTGAGTACTTGAGATGAGTCCCAAACTCTGCCCGGCAGAGAGCCTCATATCTGCCCAGATCTTTAAGGTTTTTGCCTTGCAAGCAAATTTCTGCGATTACATCAGCCGCAAACTGTCCGGAACAGATTGCATAGGCAAGCCCCTCACCTAAGAAAGAATCTACATATCCAGCAGCATCTCCGCTTAGAAGGACCCTTGAACCCATGACTTTCCGCTTAATCCCTCCCCAGGGAATTTTATGCCCATGAAGTTTATATTCTCCGGAAAAGCCATTTTTCTTCAGGAACTCGAGCATGGACTCTTTGGGATGCGGAAAATCCTTGATAACCCCTCCAATACCGACAGAATAATAGGTTCTGTGAGGAAAGATCCAGCCATATCCCCCTCCAGCGACGCCAAAGTGTAGTTCTACAGTTTTTCCCAGACGCTCTTCAATTTCTCTTTCATCCGCAGGAACTTCGGTGACAACACAGATTCCATACTCCTCTCTATTATCTGTGGGCCGTACACAGGTTTTGACAACCCCCTGGGCGCCTTCTGCGATTATCGCAAATTTTGCCCGGTATGTACCCTCCCTGGTATCCACCTCAACGCAGTCAGGCATTTCCCTGCAGCAAAGAGCTTTTTCTCCGGTATGGACTTCAATTCCTGTTTCTTTTGCCTTTTCAAGAAGGAAATTATCAAACTTATCCCTGGAGACAAGTACAGACAGACGATGGTCTTTATGTACCTCAATTGAATGATCCCTGAAAACCACATTTGCCCCCGTAATTTCCCACTCAACAATATCCTGGGGGAGTTCGAAATCAAGATAAGAAAGCGCATGCTCCGAGAGTCCTCCGCCGCAGGGCTTATATCTGGGGAATTTCATTTTCTCAAGCAGCAGTGTCTTCAGCCCAAGTTTTCCTGCTCTTCTTCCTGCCGAGGCTCCGGAAGGTCCACCACCTATGATAATTACGTCATACATGCGAATAACACCTCTAAAATATCCTGAATATCTTGATTTTATTTTATATAATTTAGATTAGCTAGTTTAAGATATTGATATCAGTTTAAAATTGCGATATAACGGGAAAGGAAGCCGAAAGAAAGGAAAATTATCAGGATAAAAAGATAAATTCTCATTATAAAGGTACGAAAAGAAAGAAAAGTATAAAACTCTTTATTTTTACTCATTTTTTCAATCCTTAAGAGTTTCAAAAACATTCAACACCTTCTGGTAATCCACCTCTGTACCGAAGCAGCCGTCCCTTTCCATAGGAATACCGTAGCTTACAACGTTTTTTCCTTTGAGGGCACGCATTACCTTGTTGATCTCGTAATCGCAGGCAATCATAAGGACACCGTCGGCAGCTTCCATTTTGAGGATATTCTTTACAAAGGAGGAACCTGTAACAATGAATAATTTATACCCATATTTCTCAGCATCTTTTTTCAGTTGAGTAAAGACGCATTTCCCGCAGGATTTACACTGTATCCCTGTCTGAGTAGAATAAGCCGGGCAGTCAAGACTCCGCATGCAGTGTGGAGCCAGAAGAATCCTCTTTTTTGTTTTTGCAAAATTAGACTTATAGGCTCGGTTTTTCAGAGATGCCATCCACTTATCCAGAATTCGTGTATCGGAAAATTTAAGGAAAAGTTGTCTTAAAGGCAAATAAAAGAAATCAAGCACATTTGCAAAAAAACCTGCAAGGTAAATGTTTCCCGTCAGACTTCGTCTGCTGACAAACAGAGCTATACCAGAAAGAAGAAGGGAGGCAACTATAAAAAAGAAGAGAACCTTCCCGATAATGTTATACATTACACATCTCCATTTTTTGAATGATTTCCTCAACATTGGCTTCAGTATTAAAGCATCCATCCCTTAGAAGAAGAACGCCCTGTACAGGAACAAACGATACAGCCTGCATATTTTCGGAAAGCTCGTTATAACAGGCAACTCCCAGGCAGGCTTCAGGCTTGTGCTCCTTAAAGATCTTTTTGACAAAACTTCCTCCAGGCACTATAAAAACCTTGAAATTGCACCTGTCAGCAGCTTCGGAGATTTTTGAGATGTCACATAGCCCACACCGTTTACATTCATACCCGTGTACGGGATCACACCTTGCTTTACAGTTCGGATGGCGCAGACATTGAGGAAGGAGCAGAATTTTCTTACCTTTAACATGCTGGAAATCATCATGCATAACAGCGTTTCGGACATCAATGAGGATATCGTCAACAAGGGTATCCCTTATCCTGAAAACTTTACAAAGCCATTTTGCAGGGGAATAGAAAAGATAAAGCGTAAACAACACAAACCCCGGAAAAATAATTCTGTGATTTTTGAACGAATATGCCCCAATAATCAGGGCAATCCCGGTTCCTGCAAGTGCAAATAATACCAGGATTATAAATATTTTCCCTAAAAATTCGTAAGGCATATACATGTTTAAGGGGAAGGAAGTGTCGATATTTAAGTTTTGCTATAAATAGCGTAAAATAAAAAAGAGAAGTAAAGAAAGCCTGGAAAAGAGAGAAATATAAAAGTTTAAAAAAGAGGGAAATAAAGAAAACTGGAAGAACCAGTTTTACTTCTTTCAGTTATTTAGTTTCAAGGTTCAGAGCCTCTGCAACCAGCTCAATGACGTCCTCGACAACCATGTCAACTTTGAGTGCGTCCCGACCATCCATCAGGTTTCTCTTACAGAATGGGCAGCAGCTGGAAAGGATATCTGCATCGGTTGCAACAGCATCCTTAACTCTGGATTCTGCGACTGCCATAGCAAGATCAGGGAGACCTGCCTTTACACCACCGCCAGCTCCACAGCAGCGCTGGAATTCTTTTATTCTGTCCATCTCGACAAACTTAACACCGGGAATGTGGGATAGCACGTATCTGGGGGCATCAAAGACGCCTACGTGACGGCCAAGGTGGCAGGGGTCGTGGTAAGTAACTGTCTTGTTAATAGACTTCTCCCATTTAATTTTGTCTTCTTTTATCAGGCCTGCAAGGAACTCTGAAACGTGGACAACCTCAAAAGGCAGCTCTTTGCCGAGAAGCCTGGGCCAGTCGACCTTTGCAGCGCGGAAACAACCTGCACATGCAAAAAGAACCTTCTTGGCACCTTTCTTCTGGATAGCTTCAACATTGTGTTTTGCAAGCTCATAGGGCACATTATTGATATGTGCCTGACCTGTCCTGATAAGGGCTGAGCCACAGCACCATTCATCTTCACCAAGCATGGCGAACTTAATACCCAGCTTGTTGAGCACACGTGAGGTTGCATAGGCTAAAGCGAGCTGATTATATCCTGCAGTACAGCCGGTGAAATAGACAATATCGGCTTTGTCTTCAATTTTCACATCTGGAGGAACCCAGGCAAGCCTGTCTTTCTGATCCTTCATGTAAGGGTTGTGGTACTGCCCAATAAGTTTCGGGAACATGTTCTGCTTCCCATAAGGACCTATACCTTTCTTTACGAGATTTGCCCTCATAGATTCCCAGAGTTCCACGGTATTAATGCCTGCTTCACAAACAGTTGAGCAGATACCGCAGGTAGTACAGCCGTGTACATCATCTTTGAATTCTTCAAGCTCTGAGCCTGGGATTTCCTGCGGACCAAAGAGCCTTGCCTTAAGTCCGTAAGATTTGTTCATGTATTGCCTCCAGCGCAGGATCTTGTCTCTAGGGGCTAATCCTGGCTTCTCGCCGGAAGCAGCATAAGTTGGACACCATTTTACACATTCACCGCAGCGAACACAGGAATCAAGTTCCATAAGCTGGACTGCAGTGAGATTCTTCGTATCGATTGAAGGGTTACGTTTTGCCATTTTATTATTCGCCTCCTTTATTTGCAAGTAATGCAAGCGGTATGGCGATTATGTGAATATATTTACTGTATGGAATAAATGCAATACAGAAGAGCAGGGAAATTACGGAATGGAAGAGTGCTGCCGGCGGTGCCAGTGATGGGTCAAGCCCAAAGCTCCAGATAAATCCTGTTCGGATTCCATCGGCAAGAAAACCGGAAATAGTAACTAAGAAAACTACTCCGATCAAAACCCAATCATACATAATGGAAGCTTCCCTGACTTCAGATACAAACAGTCTTCTTACTATTGCTATAAGAACCCCTATAAGCAGGATATACCCGAAGATATAGTTCGGAATGGAGAGCCATTCTCTAAACATGTAAGGGGTGAACGGGAGTTCAATTCCGATCAAATGAGACATTTCAACTGAAAACATGAGTCCTGATAGAGCAAAGAGGGTCATCCAGCCCGCGAAAATCGTGAAGTGCATGAACCAGCGAAGAGGGCTTCTCTTGAGAATTCTCCTCTGGAAAAGGATATCAAGAATGAGAATCTCAAGGATAGGCTTTCCATGCCCGTGGTGAGATTCTTCAGTCACCTGTTTCCACCATGTCTTTAAGAATGTGATTGCACTTCCTCTTTTTCCTTCCTGAGGCTCAAGAGCGTAACCTGTGGCTCCTGACCCCCATTTCTGCAGGGTAATAATCATACCATATAAGAAAATCACAATGGCTATTGCGCTAATTATCATCATCTGGACAAACGTGATTCTCAGTGCGTCCGTGAGCCCAGAAAAATAAACCATTTCCTCACTAATAGTTTCTTCCTCCTATGTATAGATCAAAAACTGGGAGCTAATATTGCTTTTACAATTGTCATGTTACAGGCTTTAATAATGCGTCAATGATAATAAAGACAGAATGATAACCGTAGCGACTGTTTGCATAAGGTTTGAATATTCTGTAAGTCTTTGTATCTATTATATTTAAACGTTATCTTTATTAATGAAATAGATAGAAAAGCCCCCTGAGTAGTAAAATGAGAAGAATAGAAGTAATCAAAGAGAGATAGAAAAAAGTAAAACTGGAAAATATAATGTTTAAATTATAAAATATAAATTATAAATTAATTATATAAAACCTTTCCAGTCTGGAAGTAAGAAATCAAAATATAAAAAAGTAAAAAGCAAAGGTGCAGGAAAAGAAAAATTCAATTGCAAGCTCCTCACAAGCCTTTTTAAAAAAGGCTTGAGCGAAAACCGGCGTGACGGCGTGGTCAAGCGGCGCAACGGTTGGTGATAAACCGGCGCAACGGTTTTGGGAGGGCTCTTTACAATCCTACTTCGGCTTTGAATTTTTCAAGTCCCATCTCGTCAATTACTTCTCCAATTCTTCTTTGCTTTGGATATCCCTTGTAGAAGTTAATTATTCTTTCGACAAGGTTCAGAGCCTGCTCTTCCGTAAGATCCTTCGCTACCACATTTCCCAGTCTTGGACGCGGGCCTGCACTGCCTCCTACAGATAGGGTAAAGCCTTTTGCCGTGCCCATGAGCCCTATATCCTTTATCATAGGTTCGGAACACGAGTTCGGGCAGCCGGAAACCGCCATCTTGAACTTGGACGGAAGCTGCATCCCGTGGTACTTTTCATCTAGTTTTAACCCAAGCCCGACAGCATCCTGCTTGCCCCTTTTGCAGAAGGTAGTTCCGGGACAGATTTTAATGCTCCGGACACAGAGCCCGATTGCAGCCCCGGGTTTTAGATTCAGCTCTCCCCATGCCGCATCCAGATCTTCTTCTTTCAACCCTACAATTGCTATTCTCTGAGCTGAGGTGATTTTCAGAGCAGCAGCCCCGTATTTCTCTGCGATGTCAGCTATCTTCCTGAGCGTTTCCGGGTATACAATTCCTCCTGGAATGTGGGGAGCAATTGCATATGTTTCACCATCTCTTTGCAGGATTGCAGCTTTCTCTGGAAGGTCACCTTTCACATATTCACGACTTACCATATTATACACCCCTCTAACTCAATTAATTACATGCCTATTTTAAAATTTATTCATTTAGCGTTTTTTCATAATTCGATTGCTATGTGCCTTATATTTCTAATTATTTAATCTGAAACCAATATCGGAAAATCGGAAGCAAAGCTAACTCCATCGAGCCGATTGACTCTTGGGTTAATTAGCAGATCACAGTGAATTCTACTTCAGCCCCCTGAAAAATTAAACCCCCATCAGAAGGTGAAGAATCCGACATTCCGGCATTATTCCTGACTAAGTAAATTTAGGACCCGAAAAAAGATTTCAGATCCAGAGAGTATATCTGCTTGAAACAATATAAAATTGCATCCCTGATGTAACCCAGCCTGTGGCAAAACCAGGGAATTCAATGCAGTAACTTCAGGAAGCCCAGTACTGATCGGACTATAACAAAAGATAACAAGGTTACAACAAGAAAAGCAGTTAACAGTTAAAACATTAATTTAAAAGTTTTAGATATGAAAAAGAAGGACTTAAGATTAATATATTTGGGAGGATAAATAAGACTTCTGAATCCAACCGGAAAGAACATTACAAAAAAGAAAGGTCTGCGTTTTAAAAGATTCGTCTTACTGCCTGGGCTACAGAATGTGTGTGACTGTCTGTATGGAAGATTCAATCACACTTGAAAACTGATTCTAAAAAAGGATTGAGAAATTTGTCGCTTGAGATTCGTGTAATACTTGTAGAGCCCATGTATCAGGGAAATGTTGGATCTGTTGCAAGAGCCATGAAAAACTTCGGATACACCGACCTTGTGCTTGTAAATCCCTGTAAACTTGAAGGGGAGGCAAGAGCCATGTCGTCCCATGCAAGAGACGTGCTTGAAGGGGCAAGAATTACTTCAACGCTTGAAGAGGCTGTAAAAGGTGCAGACCTGAGGATAGGGACGACAGGAGTGGCAAGCTTGAAAACCGGAGAGCATATACGTCTTCCGCTTTATACTCCAAGAGAACTCAAAGAGAAATTTAAAGGTTACAGCGGAACAATTGCACTTCTTTTCGGACGCGAAGACAGCGGCTTTAGCAATCATGAGCTCAAGAGCTTCGATATGCTCATAACGATTCCGACTTCCGAGATTTATCCAATTATGAATCTCTCACATGCTGTTGCAGTGGTGCTTTATGAACTCTCTGAGCTGGAAGGAGGAAACAATCCGCTCGCTGATGGGTTTGATCTCCAGCTTCTATATGAGCATCTGGAGGAATTGCTTGAGGAAATCGATTATCGCCCACATAAAAAAGATAAAACTTTCCTGATGTTGCGGAGGATTTTCGGAAGGGCAGGACTAACTCCAAGGGAAGTTCAGACTTTAAGGGGCGTAATAAGAAGAATTGAGAGAAAAATGGGATATCCACTAAAAGAGTCAGGGGGTCAAGAACCAGAAATTTCGGAAAGCATGGAAAGGTTCATATGATAATAAACCTGTTCTTACGTCAGAATTTATTATATGTATTTTTGACTTTTTTAAAGTTTTTTAAACAAAAAATCTCGTAATGAAGAATGAAAATTTTACTTAAAGCCAGATAGAGAATGATATGACCGAAACAGAAAGCAAGTGGGATGAAAAGCTAAAGAGGTTTTTTAAAGACTACTACTGGAATGAGATCCTCCAGCTTGCAAACGAGTATCCGGATCAGCGAAGCCTTATCGTGGATTTTACGGACATCGAGAAATTTGACAGAGAACTTTCAAAAGAGTTTCTTGAGCATCCAGGAGAACTTATACAGGCGGCTGAGGCTGCCCTGAAAAAAATCGACCTTCCTGTTGAGAAAAACCTTGAACAGGCTCATGTAAGGATAGTAAAAATCCCTAACAGAGTATCTATAAGGGAGCTCAGAAGCAAACATCTATCCCGGTTTGTTGCTATTGAGGGTATGATAAGGAAAGCAACTGAAGTGAGACCGAGAATTACTAAGGCTGCTTTCAAATGCCTCAGGTGCGGGCATCTGACTGTTGTGGAGCAAAACAGCTTCAAATTCGAGGAGCCTTTTGCAGGCTGTGAAAACGATACCTGTGGAAAGAAAGGACCTTTTAAGGTGGTAATAGAAGACTCCACTTTTGTTGATGCTCAGAAGCTCCAGATTCAGGAATCGCCGGAAAACCTTAGAGGAGGTTCCCAGCCCCAGAGCCTTGAAGTAGATTCCGAGGATGACCTGACAGGAAATGTAACTCCTGGAGACAGGGTAATAATTAACGGAATCCTGAAATCCAGGCAGCGCACCCTAAGGGATGGAAAATCAACTTTCTATGACCTTGTACTCGAGGCAAACTCCATAGAACAATTAGACAAGGACTTTGATGAACTTGAGATAACCGCCGAGGACGAAGAAAAGATTCTTGAGCTTTCCCGCGACCCTGCAATTTATGACAAGATTATCGGCTCGGTTGCGCCCTCAATCTATGGGTACGAGGACATAAAAGAAGCTCTTGCTCTTCAATTGTTCTCTGGTGTTGTAAAGAACCTTCCTGATGGCTCCAGGATAAGGGGCGATATTCATATTATGCTTGTAGGAGACCCCGGAATCGCAAAATCCCAGCTCCTGCGCTATGTGGTCAAACTTTCTCCAAGAGGTGTATTTACTTCAGGGCGAAGTGCCTCAGCAAGCGGGCTGACTGCGGCTGCCGTAAAAGATGACCTCAATGACGGCAGATGGACAATCGAAGGTGGTGCCCTTGTCATGGCTGACATGGGGATTGCTGCGGTTGACGAAATGGATAAAATGAAGGCTGAGGATAAGAGTGCCCTGCACGAGGCAATGGAACAGCAGACTATAAGTATTGCCAAGGCTGGAATTATTGCAACTTTAAAATCCCGTTGCGCCCTTTTAGGAGCTGCAAATCCGAAATACGGGCGTTTTGATCGGTATGAAGGGCTTGCAGAGCAGATAAGTATGCCGCCAGCACTGCTTTCCCGATTTGACCTTATCTTCGTTTTGCTCGACACTCCTAACTATGCTCAGGACAGCAGGATTGCGAATCACATTTTACAGTCTCATTATGCAGGAGAACTCTTCGAGCAGCGGGAAAAACTTCCCGGCTCCCACATTACGGAGGATTTTGTCGGCGCCGAAATGGAAGCGATCGAACCTGTGATACAGGCCGAGATCATGCGAAAATACGTTGCATATGCCCGAAAGAATGTATTTCCTGTGATGGAGGAGGATGCCAGGGCTCATCTGATAAAGTTTTATACGGATCTTCGAAAAACAGGAGAGGGCAAAAACACACCTGTGCCTGTAACTGCCAGACAGCTTGAAGCCCTTGTCCGTCTTTCGGAAGCAAGCGCAAGAGTTCGTCTGAGTAATACAGTTACGCTTGAGGATACAAAAAGAACTATCAGAATAGTTATGAACTGCTTGAAAAATGTAGGTGTCGACCCGGAAACTGGAGCCCTTGATGCGGATATAATTGCATCTGGCACAAGCATGAGCCAGAGAAACAAGATAAAAATCCTGAAAGAAATAATTAAAAAAGTGAGCGAAAAGTATCCGGGAGCTAAAGCCCCTCTGGAAGAAGTTTATACTGTAGCTGAAAGCGAGCACGGGATAGATCGAACTCATGCAGAAGAGAATATAAGAAAAATGAAGCAGAGAGGAGATCTGCTCTCCCCAGACCAGAACCATATCAGGCTTGTTTAATCTGAGACAGGGGAAAGCGCTGGAAGTTTTACAATAACTTTCAAAATCTCATGATGTGAAAAAAGAGCATCTACAGAATAATTATGTAAGGACGGTTAAGCTGTAAATACTAAAAGGACATTACTATTTAAAAGGGAGAATATGTATTTAAAAATCTACAAAAATGGGGAGCATGTCCTTGTGGCAGCCTGTGACAAAGAAGTGCTCGGAAAGACCCTGAAATACGGGAATACCGTAGTAGAGATCAACAGGGTCTTTTATGAAGGAAAACGTGTTTCTGGAGAACAGCTCCAGGAAGCTCTACAAGAAGCTACGACTGCAAACCTCTTCGGAGAAGAAACGATAAAGTGCGCCATAAAATATGGGTTAATCGATCCGGATTCCGTGATGATAATCGATAACGTGCCCCATGCCCAAATCTTCAGGGTTTAACTCGATATTGCGTGACTGGTTCCTGGAGAAACTGAGTCAGTGACAGCCAGATTACTGGCTTTCAGGGCTAATTATATAGGAAAATAAAACAACCTATGTATAAAAAATAAATGCAGATTGTGATACAGTGACTGAAAACATTGAAGAAGCCGGAATCAGAATGTTGACAGAAGAGGAACTGATCTCCGCAGCTGTGGAAAAACACAGACGGTTTCTGGAAGAGGCTAGAAAGGAATTTGCAGAGCTGGACAGCAAACTGACCCAGATTGAAGAAGACATAAAAAATGTAAAGAGTTCCAGAATTCGAATGGAAGAGAGAAAAGAAGTTCTCAAGGAGAAACGCCAGCAGTTCTATCATCAAGCCGAAACAATCCTTGAAAAAGATGTCTTCCCGAAGCTGGATTCAATTACTGCCAGTAAACTTCAGGAAGAACTTAAAAAGATCAAAGGACAGATAGAGCCCGAAGAGGAACAGAGACTTAAAGATTCTTTTATTGAAAACCTGCGCGAGGTTGTTCGGGCAACAGGAAGTGGAGAGAATATTCTCCTGCAAATCGATGCCAGAATGGAAGAAGCCAGGAATTCAAATCAAGAACTAAAAGAAATAATCCAGTCTGAAAAGCAGCTTGTAGAAGATGACGGCAGCAAGAATGAAGAGATTTCAAAAAGCAGATCCCAGCATAAACGACTAAGCACTAAAATAAAAAACCACGAAGAAGCCCTAAATTACTGGGAAAAATTGAAAGCATAACCCTTCTTCGAAAACACGGGGTGATACACATGACCAACGACGTTTCAACGACAGAAATTGCAACGGCCGACCTTTCAAACCTTAACGAACGAGAGCTGAAGAGCAAAATAAACGAGCTCAGGAGCAAGATAGAGAAAAGCGAAAGGCAGTTGGCTTCGATTTTTAAGGAACTGAAAATGAACAGGGCCGATATCGACGAACTGAAAGAAAAAAGAGACTCTCTGAACCAGCAGGTTAAGGAAAGGGTTGCAAAAGCACAGGAATTGAGAGATAAACGGGATGAGATTAACAAAGCAATCAGTGAGTATAAGGAGAAAAGAAGTGAAGTAAACTCAAAGACGCAAGAACTGTTTTCAGGGATTGCGGAACTCAAGGAACAGCGGGACGAATGGAATAAACTTTCCCACGGAAGTGTGGAATCTCTCACAAAGGCTTATGAAGCCGAACTTGACGCATTTCTTAACAAAGAACTGCCTCTTGCAGTGGAAACTAAAATTTTCCAGAAATTGAATGACCTCACTAAACGCCTGCAAGCTGCAAAGAAGGCAAATGAACTGCATGAACAAATCCAAGAGAGTTATAAACAGTCAAAAGGAATTCACAAAAAAGGGGATGAATTCCATGAAAAAATCCAGGCCCTTTCAGAAGAATCTCAGGCATGCCACCTGGAAATGCTTGAAAATTTCAAATCTGCTGATGAGATCCGGAAAGAGGCAAATATATACCATGCCCAGCTTACTGATAAAATCATGAATGTAAACTCAATCAAAGAAAAAATTGACCCGCTTAAAAACAGCATCGCTATCAACCGTAAGGAACTCTCATTATATCTTGACAGGTTAAAAGACCTGCAGCTTACAAAAGACGAGCACAAAGTAAGCCAAAAACACAGCGATGCCCGCGAGAAACTTCAGAAAAACGCTCGTATGAGCCTTGAAGATCTAAAACTTCTTATCGAGAAAGGGGACGTAAAATTTTCCAACGAATAAGCACTCGGGAAATTCACAGGAAGCTGACGAGAGAAATCAGTTTCTGGGAAAATAATAATCAGTTTTTGGGAAAAAATCAGTTCCTGGGAAAAAAATCAGTTTCAGAGAAAAATCGGTTTCAGAGAAAAATCGGTTTCAGAGAAAAATCGGTTTCAGAGAAAAATCGGTTTCAGAGAAAAATCGGTTTCAGAGAAAAATCGGTTTCAGAGAAACTGTATCCGGCTTATAAATTTTAACTAAATTTCTTTTTTCCGTCCAGCGTTAAAAAAGTTATTTTCCCTTCCTTTTTCCCGCAAAGAAACCTGTCGCCAGAAGCACGGTACCCAGGCCCAAGAGGAAGAGAGGCATATCAAAACCCTTTGCCTGTGTTTCTATTTCAGGGTAGTCTGGGGAGATGTTTTTTTCCGAAGCATTATCATGTGATTCGGCTGGGTTTTGAGGCATGGGAAGCCTGGTATCAAGATACTGGTATACAGGTGAGAACCTGACCAGTACTCCATCCGCTCCTTCGTATATTGTATTCACCGTCAGATTAAGGATCTCAGTGGAATTCTGCTTATACACGAACTGGGAGCCTTCGGTGACAATTGCATCCTGAAGGGGAACTCCTTTTCTGCTAAGTTCAACCCAGATTCTTTTGCCTTCGGTATCAGTACCCTTTATATAAAGCTGATAATCCTGCAAAAAGGTGTGAGAGTTACCTGACCTTATGTAAATATCATCTCCATCGATTAGGACGATGGTAAGTCTCTCTTTATTGTCAGCGGCTAAACTAGGTGACATGGAGTAAAAGATAACTGAAAAACATAAGGAGATAAGGAGTAAAAAGGAAAATACAGGAGCGAAGTTTACCTTCTTATTTTCCTTCCTTCCAGGTTTATCTGGGACGCGCATAAATGCATCTGCCTGCAATAATTTCTTCTTTTGTATCGTCAGCTTTTTTAATTACTAGAGCTCCGTCGGGGGTTATTCCTACGGCTTTTCCTTCAATTATTCGTGAAGGCGTTGTGACCTTTACCTCTCTTCCTATAGTGTCGGAGAGAGCAAGCCATTCGTTGAGAATATGTGAGAACGGACGGATTTTGAAATTTATATATTGCTGCTCGAGCTCGAAGAGTAAATCCTGAAGGAACGAAACCCTCTTTATGTGTCTTCCAAGCTCAACTTTCAAAGTCGTGGAGCCTGCACGGAAAGATTCCGGGATATCCTTTAAATCCATGTTTACATTGATCCCTATCCCAAGCACAACATAGTCCACCCTATCTACTTCGGCCTTTGCCTCAGTAAGAATCCCGCAAACCTTTTTTCCGTTTATCCTGACATCATTTGGCCATTTGATGCTGGCGTCAAGGCCCATATTACGAATAACATTTGCAACCGCAAGCCCTGCAATCAAGGTAAGCCTTGAGGCGTGCCTGAGAGGAATTCCGGGTTTCAGGATTACTGACATCCAGATCCCGCCGTGAGGAGAGACCCATTCTCTGCCCATCCTTCCCCGGCCTCCTTTTTGCACTTCGGCAATAACAAGCGTTCCTTCTTCTTCCGATGCAGCAATCTCTTTTGCAATATTATTTGTTGAAGTTACTTCTTCGAAATAATGAATTTTTTTCCCCAGAAGGGTTGTCTTGAGCCCCATCTGGATTTCTTCCGGATACAGGAGTTGAGGTACGGATTTCAAGACATATCCCCTTTTTGGAGATGATTCTATTTCATAGCCGTCCGCCTGAAGGGATTTGATATACTTCCAGACCATTGTCCTTGAGATCCCTAACTTGAGCCCCAATTCCTCTCCGGAAACAGGGCTTTTCTGTGCATCTTTAAGTGCCTTGATAATCCGAGATCTTTTGTCTCCCATCCGTGCACCCCATACAAATGTATACGCTCTACCGTATATAATTATTTAGTTTAAACTATTCCGTATCTAACTGTCTGAAGTCCTGTTCCTGTTTCTCAGGAGGACATCTTTCAGCGCTGCGTTTTCTGTGCCATGCTCACATAGGCGTGTACAGCAGCAGTGATAGCCGCAACTTTTTTGTCTTTTGCTTCAAGAGCCGAGGCTAGAGTAGCTCCCTTTTCAGCATCTGCTTTGACGACCTCTTCAACTGACTCCAGAATCTTCTGATCTTCGATAAAAGCCGTTGTAAGGTCACCCCTGCGGAAAGCCGGGTTGCGCATAACTGCCTTGTGGAAAGGGATATTGGTTTTTACTCCAACAATCACATATTCATAAAGCGCTCGTTCCATCCTGGCAATCGCTACATCTCTTGTCTTTCCCCAGACACAAAGCTTCGAGATCATCGAGTCGTAGTATGGAGAAATCGTGTAACCTGTATGTACTCCGCTATCCACCCTAACTCCAGGACCGCCTGCAGACCGATATCCCCGGATCTTTCCAGGAGAAGGCGCAAAATCATTTAACGGGTCTTCCGCATTGATCCTGCACTCGATAGCATGCCCGTCAATGACGATATCTTCCTGGTTAAACTCGAGTTTTTCTCCCCAGGCTATCCTTAGCTGTTCCCTTACGATGTCAACACCAGTTATCATTTCGGTTATCCCGTGTTCGACCTGCAGGCGGGTATTGACCTCAAGGAAATAAAAGTTGCCCTTTGAATAAAGAAACTCCACTGTGCCGGCGTTTACATAACCAATTGTCTTTGCTACTCTGACTGCAGCTTCTCCCATCTGTGCCCTGAGCTCAGGGGTCATGATAGGAGAAGGAGCTTCCTCAATGAGCTTCTGATGCCTTCTCTGGATGGAACACTCTCTATCTGAGAGGTAAATTGTGTTTCCATACCCATCTGCCAGAATTTGAATTTCTATGTGCCTTGGTTCTTCTGCATATTTCTCGATGAAAACCGAGGAGTCCCCAAAAGCCGAGCCAGCCATTTGTCTGGTTGAGCTGAGTGCAGCGGCAAGTTCGTCCTTGCAATGTACCACTTTCATTCCAATTCCGCCGCCTCCTGCCGAGGCTTTGATCAGGACGGGATAGCCAATTTCTTCCGCTATCTTCAGAGCCTCATCCACATCCTCAATTGCATCCATCGTTCCAGGCACTACAGGCACGCCAGCCTTCATCATAAGGTTCCTTGCCCTTATCTTGCTCCCCATCTCGGCAATCACATGACTGGGAGGGCCTATGAAAACAATTCCTTCTTCTTCACAGCGTTTTGCAAAGACAGGATTTTCGGAAAGGAAGCCATAACCCGGATGAATTGCTTCAGCTCCTGTGTTTTTTGCAACTGCAAGTATAGCTTCCATATTCAGATAGCTCTGGCTGGAAGGAGCCGGGCCTATCAGGTAGGCCTCATCAGCATATTTGGCAAAAAGGGCATTTTTGTCAGCCTCCGAACAGACCGCGACTGTAGAAATCCCGAGTTCTCGGCAGGCACGCATAACCCTTATCGCAATCTCACCGCGATTTGCAACGAGTATTTTTTTGAACATAAAACCTTCCACCTCGCCACATTTATTCGATTGACATTATTATGTCGCCGGGAGATACAGTGTCGCCTTCAGAAACGAAAATTTCTTTTACAATGCCTGAAGTGGGAGCGTGGACAGCATTCTCCATTTTCATAGCTTCGATAATAGCGACTGTATCGCCTTCTGCAACGGTGTCTTCGACCTTGACCTTAAGAGAGAGGATCATACCCTGCATTGAACTGCTCACAGCTCCTTTAACGGACTCGGCACTTGGTTTCTTGGAAGAGTTCTCAGATATGGAAATTCCACCGCCCAGTGGCTCAACCCTGACCTCGTAGATTTCATCGTCTACTTCAACCTTGAAATGGTTTGGAATTGTATACTCCTGCTGAACTGCAGGGGCAACGACTGTCAGAGCTTCTTCTTCCACTTCTCCTTTCAGGAATTTGGGGGCTACAGCCGGATAGAGGATATAGGTAAGGATATCTTCCTCGGATTTTGCAATGCCCATTTCCTCAGCTTCCTTTTTCCTTTTCTCGTATTCAGGCTTAAGGAGATCGGCAGGACGGCAGTGAATAGGTTCTTCATCTCCGATCACCTTGCCTATTATCTCAGGGCTTATGGGAGCAGGAGATCGCCCGTAAAGTCCACGCACATAGTCCTTTACTTCTTTAGGAATAACCTTATAGCGCTCGCCCATGAGCACGTTAAGCACTGCCTGGGTACCCACTATCTGGCTTGTGGGAGTGACAAGAGGCGGATATCCGAGTTCTTCTCTAACCTTTGGCATCTCATCAAGAACTGTTTCATATTTATCAAGAGCATTTTGCTCCTTTAATTGAGAAACCAGGTTTGAGAGCATCCCTCCAGGGATCTGATAGATAAGGACATTAGTATCGATCTGCTCGGAAATAGGGTCAAGTATACTCCTGTATTTCTCTTTCAAACCTTTAAAGTATTTAACGACCTCTTCAAAAGCTTCGAGATCAAGCCCCGTATCATAAGGAGTGCCTTTAAGGGCAGCTACAACTGTCTCAGTCGGAGGCTGGGAAGTTCCCCAGGCAAGGGGGGAAAGTGCAGTATCCAGAATATCCACCCCTGCCTTACAGGCTGCCATATAGCTCATAGGCGCCATTCCTGAGGTACAGTGACAGTGCAGAGAAATTGGAATGGAGATTTCTTTTTTCATGGAATTTATTATTTGGGTAGCATCGTTAGGGGAAAGAAGACCTGCCATATCTTTGATACAGATGGAATCGCACTCAAGATCTTGAAGCTGTTTTGCAAGCTCAACATATTTCTCAACAGTGTGCACTGGACTTATTGTATAGCAGACTGTACCCTGAACGTGAGCACCAAGCCTTTTTGCCACCTTGATAGAGAATTCCATGTTCCGGATATCATTAACCGCATCAAAAATCCGGAAAACGTCAATTCCGTTCTGGTAGGACTTAGTAACGAATTTCTCGACCACGTCATCCGAATAGTGCCTGTACCCTACAAGGTTTTGACCCCTGAGCAGCATCTGTGCATAGGTATTGCTCAGTCCTTTCTTGATATCTCTTAGCCGCTGCCATGGATCTTCATTAAGGTAGCGAATACAGCTGTCAAAGGTAGCCCCTCCCCACATTTCGAGAGAGAAATACCCGATCTGGTCCAGTTGCCCAACCACTTCGAGCATATCTCTTGTCCGCATTCTGGTTGCCAGGAGAGACTGATGTGCATCCCGGAGGACGGTTTCGGTAATTTTTACACTCATGGATGAACCTCTTAAAAGCGAATCAAGATAACCAGATTTACCATTCTTGACAGTATATTTTGAATGGTTTTCCAGAGGGTTTCGTTTAATATTCCGGAAATATATTGGTTATTACTTTGATCCGGTTTGAGTAAAGTGTATTAAGTTTCTGATTGTAATTTTAGCATGATTTCTTGCGGTTTTGCCGGGAAAAGGGTTTCTATTATTCGGTTTAACCGGCTTTCTGAAACCACAATCAGAGGAAATCAATTTTATAGCCTTAAACGCAGTACTCAACTAATCTGCGCTGATAAGAATTCTTTAATATACCATTGTTAACAAGTATAAACTTTTCGGCCGTTGACATTAAAAAAGCAGTTTTGTGAAAACGTTTTTGATTTATGAGACACCTTGAATTTGCAGGAAATAAGCTTTCTAATTCCTGAAGTACAGAGGAACTTGTTCAGAACTGGTCTTTTCTGAAACGTAACCTGTGAATATCAAAAAGATAAACAAGCAGCAAATATCCAGCAAATAAGCAGTGAACTTTAATCGATGAGGCTAGAAGATAACCGTCGGGCTGCAAAATAATTAAGAGATTGGAGACCAGGAAAGATTAAACATTTAAAAGGTTAAAAATGAATCAGTTTGAAGTGAAAAACATAAATTTTCCAGGAATTCCATCCGTAATCAAGTTTTCTGTTTTCTTCCTACAAAGAACCACTGATCGTAAGTCCCCTCAGAGTCTGTGTTATCTACAATCTCCCCTTCAACTCCCATCCTGATTAAAGCCCTGGCAAGAATCTCAATCTCAGGTTTGCTGCTGACTGTAAAAAGTATGAGACCGTCCTCTTTTGCAACCGAGACTGCCTCTCTCATAATGCCTATCCAGAGTTCTTTGTTAAATTCATAGACAAGCCCCAGCATAAATCCCATTACTGCATCAAAGCTTCCAGGCTCAAAATATCGTGAAAGGGATGTTGCGTCCATTACGATAGTTTTTTTGGGGTTTAAAACTCCCTGTTCAAGCCCCTGGCAGACTGCACATTTATTTATTTCTACAGCCAGTGGGTCAAGTCCGAGTCTGTAAAGGGCAATTGTGGACATCCCGTTTCCACAACAAACCTCAAGAACCTTGCCTTCAGGATAAAAACCCTTTTTTTGAAGAATATCAAAAACCTCTACTACTCTTCGCACACGATTTTCAGAAAAAATACTTCCATAAGATTCGGGCTTAACAGAACAGCCCTCGCAGAGGTTACGGTTTACAAGCATAAGGGAGTAATATTCATTGACGGCATCTCGCCAACTTTCCGAGGAGATCTCAATATCTTTCTCAGGTAGATTAAAAGCAAGAAGAGAATCCGTAAGAACCTCAAAGTCTTTCTTTGAGCGAGTTCCCGCAAGAGCGCCTGTAAAAACCGACCAAAAATTCACAGGGATTTCCCTATCTGCCGGATTAAAAAGCAGTATCCCGAGCGTATGCTCTCCTTCCCGGACTCTCAATAGCCGTATCTGCCCTTCCTCTGCACACTTCCGTACCCCCCTAAGATAATCAAGCGTACGCTCGAGAGTCCTCTGGGCGAGATAACTTTCCTCTACAAAATAGACCTCTTCATCAATGCCAAGGAGTTCCTGTAAAAGCATATCTGATTAGATTCGGATAATCTCATATCAAGATTTCGAAGAAGAAAGCTTCACCTGAGGCATTTAAACCTCAATAACCGTTAAACTCTGATCTGTCAGGAAAACATACCTGACTGTCATTATCACCAGCAAAGAAATCTAATCAATTGACATAACCACGATACATCAGAATCATAGAAAATATCCCTCCAACCCCAGTCAATATAAACCTTTTGAGCTCAACCGCTGTGCCGCGACTGCCGCACCGGTCGATCGCGCCGGAGGGTTTGGGGATAAGGTTCTCAAATCCAAAAGGCATGCGGAAACTGTTGCGCCGATCGATCACGCCGCCATGCCAGTTTTTGATCAAACTTTTTTCTAAAAAGTTTGCGCTCAAGCCTTTTTTTGAAAAGGCTTGTAATAAGGCTTGTAGGTTGGTGGAACCCGGGTATAGCAATTTGGAGAGCAAAAGTGTATTAAAGGCTGAATAGATAGTGAAAAAATCCAAATATAGGCAAAGTTATTTATAGAATCTGATTACAAAATCAGGGATTATAAGGATATATATTAGCAAAAAAAGTAGATTGGAGGATAATATGGCAAAAGTAATACCGTTTGCACCAATTGAGCGTTTAATAAGGACCGCAGGTGCTCATAGAGTAAGTGAGAGTGCGGGAATAGCTCTTACAGAAATTCTGGAAGAATATGGACTTGAGATTTCAAGAGAAGCAATAAAACTTGCAGAACATGCAGGCAGAAAAACCGTAAAAGCTGAAGATATAAAATTAGCAAAAGAAATGTTATAAGTTAGATAGGTCATCTGTTTAGATCGACCATCCCTTAAAAGCTAGTCATCAGTATTATCTTGCTTTAAGGGACAGAATAAAAAATAAAATGCTGAGGATCAGCATTTTTCCTATTATTTTCCTATTTTTACTTAAAATTCAGTTATGCAGTTGCGGATTCCATATCCACTACGGTCAGAGATTCCACAGGGCAAATCTTTGAGCAAGCGCCACAGCGGATACAAATCTCATCATTGATAATTGCCACTCCGTCCAAGATCCTGATTCCCAGCTCAGAGGTTTCGGGATCAAAGTCTTCACTTTTCATCAGTTTTACATTTACAGGGCAAACGGAAGCACAGATTCCGCATCCAACGCATTTTTTGGACTGAACTATTTTTTTGTTTTTCTTATCTGTCTTTGCCATTAATAATCACCTCAAAATTCCAGAAAACTGCCAGACAACGAAAATAAGCTGCAGGAAGTTGTAAAAGCAGGAGTTAGTAATAAGATAATTGTAAATTTATATTTGTTCTGTCAGTGGTATATTTGATATTTTTAAAATATATGAAGATTTCGAAGCAAGCGTTTTTAAGGAAGGTTATACACCCAGGATCATATCAGCGATACCTATGCCTGTCACAGTAAGGGCAGTTACTACAATTCCGGCTATCATGACGCCGAGAGCAATTGCTGGCAACGCATGCCTGAACTTGACCCCGAATACAAATGCTGCTGCACAACCTGACCAGGCGCCTGTAACGGGCAGGGGTATGGCTACAAAGATGGTCAGTGCAAGGAGTCCGTATTTTTCAAAATTCTCAGTATTGTTCCTGCGGGTTCTTGAGAAAAGCCAGGTGAAGAAAGTATCAAAGATTGAATAGCGTCTGAGATAGTTCGAGACCGGCTCAAGGAAGAGCAGAAGGGGAATTACAGGAAGAAGGTTCCCAAGCACTGAGAAGAAGAAGGCTTCGAAGGGTTCCATTCCATAAATGCCTATCGCGACAGGGATTGCCCCCCTCAGTTCGGAAACGGGTACAGCTCCCAGAACCAAAACTGCAAGCCAGTGGGGAACAACCCCCAACATTTCTACTAATGTTAGTTCAACAGACATAGTAATCAGGATTTATTAATTCCGTATTTTCCTATTTTAAGAAAAGGCTGGATTCAAGCCTCTTCAAACTTTTAAGAGATCTGGAGTATAGAGAAGCTGCTTCCTATTCATTAAACCTTAATCTGTACCTGAGAGTGCAAAATGTGCGAGTAAAGCTTCGAGCTGAATCTTTTCAGTAGCACCTTCACTGAGCCTGAAATCGATTTCACCTATTATATCTACGAGTTCGACAATGCGCCTTTCAGAAAGACCGAGATCCAGAATCATCCGGTTATCCATTTCCGAGATTGCCCTGTAAATCTGTCCAATTATATCTTCCCCGGAAAGACCCTCTTCGTAGAGCAACCTGTTCAGTTCCTTTCGTGCAACCCTGAAATTCCCGCTCAGGGCTGTCTCGATCAGGTTTCTGATATCCTCAGGATTTGCGGTTGCTGTAGTTCTATAAATGGTTTCCCTGGATATAGGCTTTTCTGGATCTATGAAAGCAGCAGCTTGGAGAGAATTCACAGCTTTTCTCATATCTCCCTGGGATACGTAAATAAGAGCCTCATATCCGTCTTCAGTAATGGATAAATTCTGATCTTTAGCTATGTACTCAAGGCGGCTCCTGACAGCCTCTTCAGAAAGGCGCCTGAACCTGAAAACTGCACAGCGGGACTGGATTGGCTCTATAATTCTGGAAGAATAATTGCAGGAAAGAATAAACCGGCAGTTATTGCTGAAGCGCTCCATTGTCCGCCTGAGTGCAGATTGGGCATCCGAGGTCAGTGCATCGGCTTCGTCCAGAAAGATAATTTTGAACTCGGCTCCCCCTATAGGGGCAGTTTTTGCAAAATTTTTAATTTTCGTCCGGACAACATCAATACCTCTCTCATCTGATGCATTGAGTTCAGTAAAGTTCTCACGCCAGAGATCTTCCCCGAAGATTTCTCTTGCAATCGATACTGCAGAGGCTGTTTTTCCGACCCCAGGCGGTCCTGAAAACAGGAGATGGGGAAGATTTCTCGTTGCAACGTAGGATTTCAGGCGTTCAATTGTTTCTTCCTGCCCTACCACCTGGTCCAGACTGATAGGCCTGTATTTTTCGATCCAGATCTCTTCTTTAATCGTAGAGTCCTCCATCAATGCTTGCACCATATTTAGAGAAGATAATATTTAAACTTTTGAATGTTTTCAGTTGTTATGTTTAAACTGCATCTTAAAAGTACAGTTATGCGTTACAGCCAGGATACAACTAATATATAAATGTATAGAAAAATAAAGAATAAAAGAGTAACAGGAGAAGAAAAATAGCAACTTTAAAGTTGAAAAGTAAAGAGAAACAATACTGTTTTCATTTGCTTTTACTTTCTCAATAGAATATGCTTAATTTTTAATTTGCCACCGTTAATGGTTTTACTATCTCTTATACCATCGCTTTTAGTAATTCTCCACTCAATTGCCTATGCTTTTTCTATACTGTATATTTTCATAAAATTATGATCTATCCTTCCGAATTTAAAAAGGCTCTACCAGGATGTGTTTGAAAAGGTTATTGGCCTGTACTTTTTGGGAATTAGTATATTTCAATGCCGATCAAGAATATAGCATTTGTCTTACATAAGATAGATTGAGGTCAAACGTTTTATTCAACTTGCCTGAGGAGTCGAGAATGGAAGAACAAGCTGAAAAATCGAAAATGGAAAAACTAACTGAAGAACTCAAAGAAATGGCTCTGACCCTTGGAGCTTTTAAAGTGGGCATCGCTACAACCGAAACCCTTGCAGGTGGTCCTCCTTCCACGGATCTGACATATGTGCTGCCAGGGGCAAAATCGGCAGTCGTTTTTGCTCTTGCTTTTGACCAGAGCCTCATAGAACCCTACTTTAGAAAAAAGGATCACAAATCCTTAGATACAAATAAGGTGCGGACGACCACCCTTGCTAACGGAATAGCCCTTGAGATGGCAGGATTCTTGCAGCAGTATGGTTACAAAGCTGCTCCCCAGCTTGCGAATTTCGTTTACCGTCAGGATTCGGAAAACTGGCTGCTGGATATGCACCCCCCTATTTCCCACAGGTATCTAGCAGTTCGCTCCGGGATAGGGCACTTCGGGTACTCAGGGAACATAATTACAAAGGAATACGGGTCAGCAATTGTCCTGGCATCTGTAGTTACGGACGCGGAGCTTATCCCGACAGAGCCACTGCCAGAAGAAGAGAATTATTGTGATGAATGCAAGATCTGCCTTGCAGTCTGCTCCTCTGGATATGTTGACCCTCTTGAAAAGGTAACGGTAAATCTTGGAGGAAAGGAGTTTACCTACGGAAAGAGGAGAAGCAACAGTCGATGTTTCCTTGTCTGCGGAGGGCTTACAGGTCTGAATGCCTCGGGAAAATGGTCAACCTGGTCTCCGGCTCGCTTTGAGATTCCAAAAAAGGATGAAGACTTCATCGCCGCGTTGCCCGGTGCAATAGAGGCGTACCTCAAACGACCGAAAATCAAAGGCGGATTTTTCATATGCCTGATCCCAGGAAACAGAATGGAATATACCTGTTCAAACTGTCATTTTGTCTGCCATCCTGACAAAGAAGTCCGGAAAGCACGATACAGGATGCTCACAGAAAGCGGCGTGGTCATACAGGAACCCGATGGAACCCGCAGGGCCGTATCTCCGGAGGAGGCAAAGGAATATCTCAAAGCCATGCCTCCAGAAAGGAGAAAGCTTTACGAATCCGTTCCAGAGGAGTAACTGATCCAGAGCAGAGGAAGTTAATTCAAAAAAATCACAAATACGATTTGCTCTAGGGCAGCATAGAAAGAAGATCTAACAGAGAAAACAGAAGTAGGAAGAGAAAAAAGGTGTTGAGGAGGAAGAAAATATAACGCCGAAAGTTTAATCCATGTACACTGTGTGCAAGGTTTCATAAATTGGTCCTTCAGGGGTAAGTGTGCTTTTCTTCAGAACCACTTTATTTACCCACATGGTACCAATTTCAATATCCTTTAACTCCTTCACGGTATTTATAAAGGCGGTTTTCTCATCTTTCTTGAGGAATTTTATCCTGGCAAGAGTAGCATGTGCGGTAAATTCCCTGTCATCTTTTTCGAATTTGAAAGGTTCCAGTAAACTCTCCACATTATCATGTAATGCTCTGAAATTTCCAGTTGCACCCAGCCATAGCACTCTAGGATTCGAAGGTTTGGGGAAAACTCCAAGCCCCCCGATTTTTGCCTCAAAAGGTTCACACGTAATGGAATCGAGAGCTGCGGAAAGCGATGGAATCTTTGATTCGTCCACATTTCCAAGGAATTTCAAAGTTATGTGAACGAGCTCAGGATCAACAAACTTTAGATCAAAACCGGAAAATCTATCCTGAAGCTCTCGGATCTTCTCTGTAAATCCGGGATCTAATTCTACTGCTATAAATGTCCTGATCAAAACATTCACCAATCTTAATTGAAAAACGAACCAGAAAAATCTTCCTGTTACTCTTTTCTATCTGCCTATTAACTATCTTCTGGAAAAAATTGACGTCAGATCCCTATTGAGGGAATTGTAAACCTTCCTGAAGATTTTTGAGAAAAAAAGAAGTTAGAGGAAAAATGAAAGAAAGCCGGAAAGAAAAAAGGAAAAAATGAATGGATTACAAGGCAATTATAATATATAAGAGATAAGTGCAGATTTGTAAATAAGCTTAAGTATTTATAAAGTTAGCTTCAATGTTAACCTTATGAAGACAGTTATAACCCAGAGAAAAGCGGTAAATTAAAAAAATATAACTCTAAATTTAAGAAAAATAAAACTAATTCAAAAAAAGTAATTTTAACTTTATAAATAAAAGGTAGAAACCAGATCGGTTGCTGCAAAAAAAAAGCGGTGGATCATATGGATAAAGCACGTATAATTGCAGAAACGGCAGTCCGGATTTCCAAAGAACTTGGTGCTGTCGCAATTATGGTTTCCGGGGAGCTGAGTTTTGAAGGGATTGAAACGGGGGGAATTCCGGTCTATTATATCTCCATGCGCCCGAAAAGCATAATAGACCATCTGGTCTCAACCGGAAAAGATGGAAAAACCCCCTTAAAGGATATTGGTGATCAGATAAATCGGGAAGCTTCGGGGAACTCAGAAAACCTTCAGCAGGCTGCCGCCATAGAGTACGTGCTCGGGAATCAGGAAAGTGGGATTATTGTAGGCGTGGTTGAAACTCGTGGTTCCAGTTCGATTATTGTGCATAGCCTCGATGAAAACCCCCTTATAAAAGCCATGAAGGAATGCCAGGAAAGGATAAAATCTGAAGTGATGAGTGCAATCATGAAAATCTCATTTGATATTATCCTGACAGGCAGGGAAGGCAAGAAAATGGGTGCTGCCTTCATTATAGGTGATTCTGAAGAGGTTCTGAAGCGCTCTCACCAGTTAATATTGAATCCATATGCAGGCCACGATGAAACCTACCGGAGCGTCCTTGACAAAAGAAACTGGGAATCCATAAAGGAATTTGCCCAACTGGATGGAGTTTTTGTGGTGGATGAAAATGGCATTATCCAGGCTGCAGGACGTTACCTTGACGTTGATGGGAAAAACGTGGATATCGAAAAAGGACTGGGAGGCAGGCATGTATCAGCAGCCGCAATCAGCAGGGATACGGTTGCGATTGCAGTTACGATATCCGAGTCAGGTGGAGTTCTCAGGGTGTATAAAGATGCAAAAGAAATAATCTGTATGGAGTGCCTGAAGCCTGCGATGAGATACATTTAATCCACAGAATCAAAAACTTTTTTTCCTCAGGATTGGAAGCTCTTGATTGCACATTGGAAGTGTAGAGTTGCAAATTTTCAAGAGCGGATACTTCAAAGGGGTGAAGAAAAGTGTAGAATTGCAGATTTTCAAGAGCGAATACTTCAAAGGGATATGAAGAAATAAGGGCAGTACATACACTCATAAGCAAAGAAAATATATTCCTGAATATGCGGGGAGATAAAAAGAACGGGGTAACTCCATGAAAAGACAACTTTTTTACATTCCCTTTAGCATTACATTCCTCCTGTTTTTAATCATCTTTGTTACTTTCGGGCTTAGTTTTCTCTTCTTTGGAGTAGTTATTTCAGCTTTTGTGAAAATCGGCTTCTCTATAGGACACGCATTTCTTATTCTGATCCTGTCCCTTCTAGGAAGTGGCATCAATATTCCTCTGGCAACCCTCAGATCCGATACTCCTGTAGTCAGAGACACTTATATTCGCGTGTTTGGCGTAGCTTACAGGGTTCCAGTCCGGCATGTGACAAGAAACGAGACAACAATTGCTGTCAATGTAGGAGGAGCAGTTATTCCTATCCTGATTTCAGCTTACCTCATAATGAGATTCCCCTCTTCTCTTCTGCTTGCAGGAGCCGGTGTCCTGATAGTTTCAATCATAACTTATTCCGTAGCAAGACCTATTCGCGGGATAGGTATCGCAACACCTGCACTGGTACCACCCCTTGCAGCCGCCCTTGCTGCGATTTTGCTGACATCTGCAGTTCCGATTTCTGATTGCCCGGTTGACCAGTGCCGCGTTGTCACTGCCTATGCAGGAGGAGTACTCGGAACGCTCATAGGTGCTGATCTACTTAATCTTGGAAAAATTAAGAATCTGGGCGCTCCAGTTGCAAGCATTGGAGGGGCAGGAACCTTTGATGGAATCTTTTTAAGCGGATTCATTGCCCTACTTTTGATATAAAAGGCTAGAACCGAAGCTGCAAAAAAGAATAAAATTGATAAGAAATCTTTAACCTTCCAGTTCCGGCTCAGTCAGGATCAGCCACTCACCTTGAAACGAAGCAGGGCTGCGATTCCTCCCAATTTCTGAAGTTTTTCCCCGGGCTCAAAGGCTGTACTGAAAACAACGACTTTCCCCTGAGCCTGTTCGACTTCCATAAGGAGTTTGTCGATATCCCCCCCTTTTTCTCGCCCCTCTCGTAAGGTTTCGTCAGCAACAAGCAGGGTTTCCACAGCCCCGTAATCAAGGGCATTCTTAACATCGGCAAGACCGTAGGCAGCTTTGCCGTCCATTGAGATTTCACGGATAAGGTCTTCCATCAGTGCGGATTCGCGGGCTATACGGGATTCCTGCATAATGCGGTCCACTGCACCTCTGCGAAGAACTTCCTGAAAACCGGACATTCCTATCATGGAAGTATCTTCGATCAGAGCTTTTGAAGCCATAGCCGGCTCAACTTCCTGAAAATATTTAACAAAATCTTCTTTGGTAAATCCAGGACCAGCAACGACTATAGATGCTTCCTCAGGAACGGCATGCCTGAGCTGTTCTACAACTTCCCTGAAGAATTCATTCCTCAAACCGGATTCTCGCTTGCCTGAGGACTGCCTGATATGAGAATAAAGCTCTATTCCATAATGGTGCACAAAGCCGATATCTGCATCGCCCTCTTCTATAGCAACTATAACGACTTTCGGGCGCTTTGAAGCTTCTTCAGCATCCTGGATTCTCTGGAGCTGATCGTTCTTCCAGTGCTCTTTGACTATAGAAAGATTGGTTCCAATCTCGATATTCAGAGTATGATAGGAGCCTGCATCCATCCCATGCTCTATCATTCCATGCACCCTCAGCCGATTTGCAAACTTATGAAACTCGATCTCTTCAACCCTGATCCCGAGTCTTACCTTTACTTTCTCAACCTTCTCAGGACGGATCTTATCACTTGCCGTATCGGCTTTCCGTTTGGTAACCGCAAAGACCAGGTCCCCTTTTTCGATTATGTATTTAAGATGCCAGAGATCATCGAGGGTTTCGGCTGTTACTGCAATTTCCCCTTCCCTTCCTCTGAGAGAGCGGTTTGTAACTCTCATGCCTTTTTCACTCCACGAATTTCAATCTCCCCTTTAATTCCCTCTCCGCTGTCCTCAGGCTCGTGCTCTATTTCGAGGGTTTTGTATTCTTCTTCGTACTCGACTCTCTCTCCCTTCCTTTCAGGTTTCTGGCTCTTTAAGTCCGATTCTCCGGGTGGGATCATCATGGCTATCTGGTCAGGAGAAGCTATCTGCTTCACGAAGCGGGGATCATTGAGCTCATCCACATAAATCCTGTAGATTTTTTTTGAAATATCGTTCTGATTAAAACTCCCAGGGGCTATTTCGAGGATATAATCCCCATGTTTCCGGACAGCAGATACAGGCCCGCCTATTACTCTGGTCTCGCCTCCTTTGAGCTCAAGACCAATTGCAACGCCCAGAGGAACGTCCTTAAAGTAATTACGTTCCCCGCGGATAACAAAAGCCCCTTTTCTAAGATATTCTCCGGATTCCGGGGTTTTTGTAACCTGTTCGGCTTTGACTAAGTAGCAGTCGCCGCTGAAATGCCCGGCTTTCCACAGGCTGGAGTAGGAAACAGCAAACTGTGCCGCTTCCTGCAGGGTAGATTCGGGAACTTCTTTTCCGCCTGTCTTAATAATGGTAAGGGGAGCACCAGGCGCCTGGGTATGGAATACAAGATCTCTCTTTTCCAAGTATTTTTTGAAAATTTCCTCATTGGTATCGGCATCCCTGCCTCCTACAACAAGGAAGCCGTCCGAGGATACGAACCACCTGAACCTGTCGTACCAGTGCTTTTTCCGCGATGCCTGAAGTTTCCTTCCTGCCTTTGTAGCTTTTGCCACGGCTTTTTTCTCCATAGCCTTCCTGGTATCCTCGATAGCTTTGAGAGCGCCTTCTTTTTTCTTGTTAAACTTTTTGACTTTTTCATAGTATTCCTGAGCATTCTGTGGTACTGTCTTCCGAATATCAAGATTGACACTCTTCCCGTCAAGGTTCACAGTTATAGTCCCGGTCCTGGGGTCGATATTTGTAATCTTTTGTGCGGCAGGAACGGTCTTCTTAGCCTGTTTCAGAATGGATCGTATCTCATCCCAGGAATAGCCCTTTGCCCTTGCACCGTTAAGCACGGAAAAAAGCTCTTCGATGATCTGGTAATTTGCGTAGATGGTCTCGGCAAGGATGTTATTCTTCTCGATCTCTTTTTCGAACTTTTTAAGGCTTTCCTCCTGCTGGAAAAGCCGTCTCTCATAAACACCAAGAGTTTTCTCTTTTTTCTGAGCCTCTTTTACCTCTTCAACTTGCTCAAGCGCTTTTTTTCCAAAGAATTCATCAAGCGCAGTGTTAAAAGAATCGAAATATTCTTTTTCATACTCGGAATAGAGAATAAGGTCAAAGGGAAGCACATCGAAGGTTTCCAGCTTTCCGTTAATTTCCTTTTTCACATGCTGGGGCCTGAGCTTGGGAGTCTCAGCTTCAACCCCACTTTCTGTTTCTCTGATACCTTTCTCTCCGGCTTCTGCTCTGAACAGCGGGGAAAAGAGCTCATGCATTGCATTGCAGAGCCGCGATGCATCCTCTTCAGTTGCTTCCTTTGAGTGCTTTGATTTGTCAATTCCTGCCCTGGCACACACTTCTTCTGCCAGAACCCCTCCTAGATTGAATTTTGTGGCAATCGTACGGACAATATCTGCTGTAGACCTGGAAAAAGCCTCCATGAGGTCTGAAACCCTGGCTTCCAGCGGGTTCAACTGAGCCTCTGGCAGTTCGTAAATTTCTCCGCTCCGAAGCCGCCTATCCTTAAGTGTTACAGGATTCATGGGCAGGATAATCCTGTTTTCCGAATCGACAATAAGCACGTTCCCCCTGGCGAAAAGCTCCACAATAAGAGTACTCCTTACTCCACCTCTCTCAATCCCGATTTTTACTATCCTGTCAAAATCGTGCTGCTCGACAGATACTATCCTGCCTCCCATCAGGTACTTTCTGAGCAGCATCGGAAAAGCCTGGGGAAGCGTTGGGCTTGCCCTGATATACTTGCTTAGATGAATTCGCTTTCCTGCCTCAATAACCAGGTTGTCCCTGCCCCGGTGAAAAACATAAAGATTGATGCGGACCTCCTCATTAGTGGGCTGGTAAATCTTCCCGATCTTCGCATCAATAATGGATTTTGGACCCGCTGACAGCTCGGCAACAACTACAGCAACGTCCGCGCTTGACATATCCTGTTTCATGAAGTGGATATAATAGAGGCTTTTCGTATAAGTGTTTACTTCCCGAGTTTCGCTTCGGGAGCACGAAGTCCTTTTCGCTTCGCTCAAGAGAGCTTATTGACTGTGACAGTATTGGATAAGTTTTGAAAGGGTACGGGAAAAGAAAAATGGATTGGACGCAAGTAGCCGGAAATATTGTCTTTAACCTGTCATATCCCGCACTTTCAGCGTTGCTTTCAAGAAATGATCGCAATATAGGGGCGAAGAAAAATTAAAGTTCTCTCAAAACTCGAAATCCAAGATTGGCGAAACGACTCTCAGGTTCACGCTTGAAGCGACCAGCGGAACGGCAAAACTCTTTATTGCAGAGCCAGCTACACCCGCGAGAAACACGATTGGGACTATTTCCTTCCTCCCATGCAGTACCATCCGACGGAGCCCCGTTGTAATTATCATGCCATTTATCCTGCACCCATTCCCAGACATTCCCGTGCATGTCGTAAAGTCCCCAAGGGTTTGGTTTCTTTAGACCGACTGCATGAGTTTTACCGCCTGAGTTCTCAATATGCCAGGCGTATTCATCAAGTTTTGACTCATCTTCGCCAAAGAAGCATCTTGTCTGTGTGCCAGCCCGGCAGGCGTACTCCCACTCGGCTTCTGAAGGTAAGCGGTACTTATCAGTTCCTTCTATTTCATTTAGTTTCATGATAAATTGCTGAGCATCTGCCCAGGAAATCGTCTCAACCGGGCGGTCTTCACCCTTGAAGTGTGAAGGATTGTTTTTCATTATTGTTTTCCACTGCTTTTGTGTGACAGCCGACCTGCCCAGATAGAAAGAGTTCTGAATTGTTACTTTATGGATCGGAGATTCGGAATCTGACCTCTCTTTCTCTTCGGGGGATGAACCCATCTCGAATTCCCCGGCAGGGATCAGTACAAATTGAATGCCTGTAGAAGGACTGACAATGATTTCAGTACTACCTGGATTATCAGCTTGTGAGAAGAGAGGTGACTCTTCAGTTTCTTCAGGTTCCCCTTTTTTCAGATAACATCTAACTGCACTAATGTAACTCATAATACTGGATTTCATAATACTGGATTTGCTTCCCAAAAGACCCACGTCCCAAATTTTTCATTAGTTAGTCAACTCTTGTTAGATTTTACTTTAACTGGTTACAAGCTTTTATTTCCAGCTTTTAACTTCAACTTTTGCTGCCATACTTATTTTAACTTTTTATTTATCATATTCTATAATTCTGCGATATCTACTATTGTTCCTGTTAAAATTAAACTTTCCCGCCACCGAATGCTGTGTTAAAAAAACATTATGCGCTCAATTATAATAAAAAAGCAATAAAAAAGCTTTCATAAACTGGAATTAACTGTTAAACTATTTTAAAAAAACTAATATAACCAAAAGTAAAATATGAGATTGATTTATCTTAGGAAACTCCAGCCAAAATCCTAAAACAAAAACTTAATCAAATCCCTGATCAGAATCCCTAAACAATCTCTGATATAATCCCTGAATCAGATCCCTTGTTAAAACCCCGAGCTAAAAATTCCTATCAAAGTCCCTGAGTTAAACCCTGATCAGAATCCCTATCAAAATCTCTGAATTAAACCCTGATCAGAGTCCCTAAGCCATATACCTGACCAAAAACGCCTAACCAAGATCCAAAACCCCAGAAGTTATGAAACCATGGACAGTCGAACCGCCCGTTTTTTGAGAACCCGCTTCCAGAATTATTACAAAAATGCCGAAATAGGTCTCCCAGACCATCTGCCTAACAGAGAATGGGCTTTCATTTTCTATGATGATATGCCTGGAAAGATGCACAGGCACAAGGCATTCGGCTCGCCTGGCGAAGCTCTTGACTATCTTTACGGCATGGCTCCTGCGCATGTTTACTATTCAACTGCGTATTACGAATATCCTGATGCCAGAAAGATGAATGAGAAGAACTGGCTCGGGGCAGAATTGATTTTTGACCTTGATGCTGACCACCTACCGAATGCCCCAAGAAACTATGTGGATATGCTTGAGCTTGTGAAAAAGGAAACTTTCAAGCTCATGGATTTTCTTCTTGACGATTTCGGTTTTTCGGAGCAGGAAATCGAGCTAGTGTTTTCCGGCGGGAGAGGATATCACTTTCACGTGAAGCATCCAAAAGTAATCACTTTAGATAGTTCATCACGTAGAGAGATAATTAATTACGTAAGTGGTAAAGATTTAAAAGAAAACTACGAATATTTAATTAGAGAAGAGAAATTATTTGGGGATTTTGGAACTGGATCTAAAACATATAGAGGAAAAAAACAGGGAGTGACAATAAAAGTAATTAACGGATATGACTGTGGATGGGGGAAAAGAATTGCTGAGTACATAGTAGACTATTTAAAAAAGGAAGTTAGTAAAGAAAGTAAAAAAGATATGTTTAAAGATCTGCGCGAAAACTTAAAAAATGAAATACTAATAGGTCAAGAGACTATAAACAAATTAATAAAGATAGGAACGGATGAGAAAGCTCTTAATAGCATATTGAGTCGTGGCCGAGTTGATTTTGGATTCCTTAGAAATTCAGGAAAAATTTTTGAATACTTGGTAAGACAATCAGTTCAAAAGTATGCCGTAGATTTTGGAGCCAGTGTCGATGAACCCGTGACTGCGGACATTAAACGGCTGATACGGGTGCCGGGCTCACTGCACGGCGGGTCAGGGATGCTGGTTAAGAAACTTACTTTATCCGAATTAGAGAAGTTTGATCCGCTTAATGATGCCGTTATCTTTGGAGAAAGACCGGTAAAGGTAACGGTTTCAAAGCCTTTTTCGGTGCAGTTAAAGAACAGGGATTTAAGAGTAGAAGAAGGCAAACAGGAAGTTCCTGAATATGCGGCAATTTATTTAATTTGCAGAGGTGTTGCAGAGTATGGATTTAGAAGAGATCAGCCAAGCCATACCTAAGGGAGAAAAACCGAGATTAAAGAGAATTCCGGCTGATTTTTATCTGCAAGCTGAGAAATACATCAGAGAGCTTGAAGGAGAGATAAAAAGAATAGAGAATTCTCGTTCTCCGGAATCCAAGATGCTTCGTAATGAGTATGAGGGAGCTCTTTCTGCCCTTGAGACTATCTTTATGAAGCGGATAGGAAAAGTTACTGAAATGGCAACAATCCAGTACTTTGCGGATAAGCCTATCTCAAAGGATATAGAAAAGATGCTTCCTGCGGAGAAGAGACTTTATGATCTTATATTGAAGGGAATCGAGGCAGCAAAAACTGAGCTTCTAGGTCCTATTCTGTACCCTGATTCCGATAATGTCGCAGTCTGGCCTGAAATCAGAGTGGAAAGGCAGATCTCTGCCGGCTTCAGTGGGGAAACGGAGGCACAAATGGGAACTCCTGTTATCGTAACCGCAGGGGGAATCAGAGCAGAGCCGGACAAAAACAATATAAATGAGGAATACGTTGTTGTGCGAATACTGAAGGATCTGCCTACCTTCACAGGTGCAGACGGCCGAAACTACACGGTCAGTGCCGAAGAAGTCGTTGTTTTGCCGCAGCTCAATGCTACAGGGCTGATAAAGCGAAACGCAGCCAAACTGATTGCCGCACAGGAAAGTTCCGGAAAAAATTCATTCCCTGAAAAAAATTAATTTCCTGAGATTTACAGCTTATTTTAAGCCTGGAAAAATGGATGGCAGCCAGTTTTAAAGTGCTGAAGGCTTTCACTTGAAGCAGGAAAGCCAGATAATAGTATGAGTATTTATATGTGTAGCTATATTTGTGTAGCATCTGTGTAGCTTAACCGTTATATACAGAATTTTCACTCAAGCCATCTCAAAAGGCTTGGTAGCATACTCTGATCTCATCCTCGATAGAAGAATACCAATCATGATATCGAGGCAGAAAGAGGTCTGAGAAACTTCAAGTTCATCAAATCAAAGGCTTCCCAAATAAGATCTTCCCAGGATCAAAACGCCATACGCAAACGCCATGCGTATATCCCATGTAAATTCAATTAGATATATTGTCTTCCCGCAAAAGCCGGAGAGGGCAAACTTCAGTACCAATAATCATTAAAAGGTGTAAAGAATGAAGATTCCAAAGCGAATGAGAACTTACTGTCCGTCCTGTAAGACCCATCAGGAAATTGTTGTTGAAAGGGTCAAGAAAGGACAGCAATCATCCATGACCCATATTGCAAGACAGAAGAGAAGACAGGAAGGTATAGGCAACAGTGGTAAATTCTCCAAGGTGCCTGGTGGCGATAAGCCCACAAAACGGATCTGGTTAAGGTACCGCTGTACAGTATGTAAAAAAGCCTTTCAGCCACCTGCTTTCAGGGCAAAGAAATTCGAGTTTAAGGAGTAAGATAAAATGGTAGACTATATCCAGAGACCAAAAAGCAGGTTCCTGCGCGTAAAGTGCAATGATTGCGAAAACGAACAGGTCATATTTGGAAGTGCTAGCCGTAAAATCACCTGCGTCGTCTGTGGAAGGACCCTTGCTGAACCGACCGGTGGCAAATCGACCATTACCACTCATATTCTGGAAGTGCTTGAATAACCGAAAAGGTAAAAGCACTTTATCGGACTAGAATAAAAATAAATAAAATAAGAAAATAAGAGAAGTGGTACGAATGGGGAACGATAACTGGCCCGAAGTCGGAGAATTCGTTGTCTGTACTGTGAAGAATGTGACGGATTTCGGAGCCTATGTCGAGCTTGAGGAGTTCGGAGGAAGGGAAGGTTTCATCCATATCTCCGAAATTAAAGCAGGCTGGGTCAAGTACGTCAGGGACTACGTAAGGGAAGGGCAGAAGATAGTCTGCAAGGTTCTTAACGTGGACCCTTCCCGCGGCCACATAGACCTTTCATTGAAAGATGTTAACGAGCACCAGCGGCGCGCTAAGATCCAGGAATGGAAAAATGAGCAAAAAGCCGCCAAATGGCTCCAGTTCGTGGCTGAAGAGACGAAAACCGATGAGAATAGCGTGAAAGCTCTGCACGAAAAACTCGTAGAGGAGTTTGGAAGTGCATACTCGGCCTTTGAAGAAGCTGCTATTGAAGGAGAAAAAGCTTTCAAAGGAATGAAAATTAATAAGAAACATTTAAAGAGCATAATCAAAATAGCAGGGGAAAATATCAAACTGCCTTTTGTCGACATCGCAGGCTATGTGGATCTGACCTGTAACCTTCCAAACGGCATAGAAGTCATAAGGCAGGCTCTCAATGCTGCAAATTCTATCAGTGACGTTGATGGAAAAGATGTCAGGCTCGAAATAAGTTACATAGGGGCTCCGAGATACCGGATTAAAGTAATTGCCCCAGATTACAAGAAAGCTGAATCAGTCCTTAAAAAATCCGCCCAGACAGCAGTGGATACCATTGCCAAGCTTGGCGGGCATGGGACTTTCAAGCGGCACATCGAATCAGCAAAGGCGTGATATCCTTTGGGACAAAAGATCCGCAAATGCAAAAATTGCGGCAGGTACACTTTAAGGGAAATTTGTCCGGTTTGTGGGGGAATAACTTTCCCCGCACATCCAGCTCGCTTTTCTCCTCAGGACCCTTATGGTAAGTACCGCAGAATGGCAAAGAAAGGATAAGGAATTGTTATGCAGCGAAGTACACTTGTCCGCCTGAAAGAAAATCTTGAGCTCAAAAAACCCATACTTGTAGTTGGACTTCCAGGAGTAGGACTCGTAGGCAAACTAGTGGCAGAGCATCTTGTAGACGAACTTGGGGCTGAAAAAATTATGGAAATTTATTCTCCGCATTTTCCGCCTCAGGTTTTGGTCAATAAAGATTGTACGGTCCGTCCGGTAAACAACGCTATATACCTCGGAAAAGCGAAAGAGAATGATATGCTTTTCCTTGTAGGAGACCATCAGAGCACAACCTCACAGGGGCATTATGAACTCTGTTCTCTCTACCTTGACATTGCAGAAGAACTTGGAGTGCAAAGGATTTATACGCTCGGAGGATATCCGACAGGCAAACTGACCTATGAGGAAACCGTCCTTGGGGTCGCTAACAATACAAACTTGATTGAAGAAATCAAAGCATATGGGGTAGAATTCAGGGAATCCGAACCCAGCGGAGGAATAGTTGGAGCCTCAGGCCTGCTTGTAGCTTTCAGCAAGATGCGGGGTATTGATGCTGCCTGCCTCATGGGCATGACTCCAGGATATTTGATGGATCCTAAAAGCGCTCAGTCCCTTCTGAAAGTAATCTGTAAATTGTTCGAAATCGAGGTAAATACTGAATCCCTTGAGAAGAAAGCTGAGGAAATGGAAAATATCCTTGAAAAGCTGAAGGAAAAAGAAGAGCAACAAACCATCCAGGAAATCAAACCGTCCGAAGAAGACCTGCGTTATATAGGGTAAAAACGCATTGGACAAAATAAGCGCCATAATCAGGGCTTCCGGAAAAGGTAAGTAAATGAAAATCAATACAGACCTCCATCTCCATTCAAAGTACTCCATGGCAACTTCCAGGAAAATGGAATTGCCGACAATTGCCAGGGAGGCTTCAAAAAAAGGTATGGAATTGATCGGTACTGCCGATTGCACTCATCCGAAGTGGCTCGAAGAAATCAAAAAGGTTGCCGTTTCGGATGAAGAAATCCATATAGATGAGATTTATTTTATTCCTACCACGGAGATAGAAGACAGTAAACGCGTACACCATCTTCTTATTTTACCTTCAATCTCGAAAGCTGAAGAGCTGGCTGAACGCATTGCTCCTTATGGTAACATTGAAGCTGATGGACGCCCGAATGTCGGGCTGGATGGCAGTGAGATTGCCGAAATCGCAAAAGACATAGGAGCACTTATCGGCCCCTGTCACGCTTTTACACCCTGGACCGCACTTTACGGCTATCATGATAGCCTGAAAAGCTGCTACGGGGATATGACGGATTATATTTCTTTTCTGGAGCTCGGCCTGAGTGCGGACAGCGATTATGCCGATCGGATAGAAGAACTGCACCGCCTGACCTTTCTTTCAAATTCCGATGCACATTCTCCTTCGACCAATAAACTGGCAAGGGAATTCACGCAGTTTGATGTGCCTGAACTTACTTTTGACGGCTTGAAAAAAGCCATTCTCAGGAAAGAGGGGTATAAAGCCACCCTGAATGTTGGGTTCTTTCCCGAGGAGGGAAAATACAACAAGTCAGCCTGCATCAAGTGTTTTACCCAGTACGCGCTGCCCGAAGCAGTTGAGAATAAATGGCACTGCCCGATTTGCGGAGGCATCATAAAGAAAGGGGTTTTCGACCGAATAAATGAACTTGCAGACTTTAAAGAGCCGAAGCATCCCGACCACCGTCCCTCTTACCTTCATCTCATTCCTCTTGCCGAGATTATCCAGATGGCACTCGGGCATGCAAGCGTCCAGACAAAAGGCGTCCAGACTGCCTGGAATAAGCTTATAGAACGCTTTGGAAACGAAATCAATGCCCTTATCTATTCCAAACCGGATGAACTGAAAATCGTAGGAAATGATAGGATAGTAAACGCAATTCTCGCCTTCAGGAAAGGCAACGTCATAATCCACCCCGGCGGTGGAGGTCAGTACGGCTGGCTTGAGCTGCCTGAAAACCTGAAAGAAGAAGAAGAAACCCGCAATGGACAGCTTTCACTTGCAGACCTTGAGAAGCTAAATCCCGAAAAAGAAAGCAAGACCACAAAGAAGAAGGGGAAAAAGCCCAGGAAAGAAACTGCCGAAACCGGAGGAGAATCGGAAGATTCAGGCCAGAGTTCACTTTTCGATTTTTAAGAAATTACTTTCAAATATTTAAGCTACAGATTCTGCCGATGACAAAATATATATGAAAGAAAGTATATTCACTAACCCTGTATCTTAAAAGCATGCACCAAAAAACATCGGGCAGCACCCGAAAATTTTTCTTATCTTAAAACAAAATGCCCAGGTAGTCTAGCGGTAAGGCGACGGTCTCGAAAACCGTTTCTCCTTCGGGAGAGCGCAGGTTCGAATCTTGCCCTGGGCGCTTCTTTTCTAAAATAAAAACTTATTAAACTCTATTTTAAAAAAATCGAACTAATTCAGTTACTTTTCTTTTGCAATATGCCTTTTCTCCTGCAATTCCACGGATATTCAGGATACTTAATACCATAATGTAGAAAATTCCACGGAAAAATAGGCTTCTTGAATCGGTATCTGATGACGCACCGATTTTTCTGTAAGACTATAAAGTTTAGAAAATGATATAATTAAAAACTGATATTGACAGACTTATTTCGTGTACTGTGCGTAAAAAATGAGTTTCAAACATTAGCAAACTCGTGAGCTTTTTATACTATAAGGATACAGAAGGATCGTTATGTTTGTTTAAACATAACGGTTTATCATAAAATAATATTAGCGATTGAAAGAAAATGATATGAAGAAAAATAAAAAGTGATTTACATTGCTAAAAGTTCATCGTTTTCTATTCTGAGGTCAACTGAGTAAGCACTTAATCATAATATTTTATATAGGTGAAATTGTGAGAAAAGAACTGATAGTTCTGCTAGTGTTATTAGGCGTGTTCCTTGCAATAGGATGTGCTGAAAACGGAAGCGAAGCTACAAACGAAATAGGTAACCCCACAGCAGATACTCCGGTTTCTGAGCAGGAGTCTGAAATTATGGTTTCTGCAGCTTCCAGCCTTACCGAAGCTTTTTCAGATATGGAACTCCAGTTTGAAGCAGAAAACCCTGAAGTAGATGTGAATTTCAACTTTGCAGCATCAGGAAATCTGCGTACGCAAATAGAGGGAGGAGCTCCAGTTGATGTTTTCGCTTCGGCTGACCAGAAAAACATGGATATACTTGCCGGAGAGGAACTGATAGAAAACACTACAAGGAAAGACTTCGCCCAGAATTCACTTGTGCTCATAGTCCCTGCAAGCAGTACCCTGAATATAACTGGAATAGAAAGCCTGACTTCCCCTGATGTAGAGAGAATTGCAATTGGAAATCCTGAAACTGTTCCTGTCGGAAACTATACACGCACCGCATTGATTGAAGCAGGAATCTGGGACCATCTAGAAAACAAGTTTGTGCTTGCCGAAGATGTCAAAGCGGTTCTTACATACGTTGAAAGAGGGGAGGTAGATGCAGGTTTTGTGTATATGACCGATGCAAAGACTGCAGAACCTGGAGCAATAGAAATCGTTACCAATGTGACTGTAAGTACCCCTATTAGCTATCCGATAGCCGTGGTTTCTGCCTCTGATAACAAAGAAGAAGCACAGGAGTTCGTTGATTTCGTAACTGGAAAAGAAGGGCAGAAAATACTGGAAAAATATGGGTTTACTCCCGTATCCGAATAAAAACATAAGCTAAAAACATAAGAAGTGATCTTCATGATGGACAAGATATGGTTTCCTATATCTCTTACGCTCTGGGTAGCAGCCATATCGTCCATTCTCGTACTGTTCAGTGGTGTAACCATAGGTTATGTTTTTGCAAGGCATGATTTCCGGGGAAAAGGACTTGCGGAATTGCTCGTGACCCTTCCCCTTGTCCTTCCCCCTACAGTAATCGGTTATCTTCTTGTGATTCTGGTAGGAAGAAACGGGTTTCTCGGACAGATAATTTTCGATATTCTGGGAAAGGGGATTATGTTTACCTGGCAGGCAGCAGTTATTGCAGCATATACGGTTTCTCTTCCCCTTATGGTATATACTGCGAAAGCAGCCATCGAAGCAGTGGACAGAGAAATAGAGTATTCTGCTTATATTCTTGGAAAAAGTGAACTTGAGACCGCTCTGCAAATAACGCTCCCTCTTGCAAAGAAGGGAATACTGGCAGGGCTGATACTCAGTTTTGCCAGGGCTGTCGGAGAATTTGGTGCAACCCTCATGCTGGCAGGAAACATTCCGGGAAAAACGAACACAATGTCGATTTCAATATACAGTGCATTTCAGGCAGGCAATAACGAACTTGCCGAGGTGTTGGTCTTAATTCTGGTCTTTATGTCACTGCTGACCATCGCCCTGACCGGCAGATTCGTAGGAAAACTAGAGGTATGAGATTGGGCGTTAAAGTTGACCTTAAAAAACGATATAGTGAAGCTGAGATCAATAGAAAAAAAGGCATTAAGAAAGCTTTTATGCTAGATGTCAGCTTTGAGATGGGAAATGAACTTGTTGTACTTTTTGGGCCTTCTGGATCAGGAAAAACAACATTATTTAAGTGCATTTCAGGAATCACTGAACCCGATAGTGGGAAAATAACTCTCGGAAGCAAAGTTTACTACGATAAAGACCAGAAAATTAATCTGCCCATCCAGAAACGCAACCTTGGATATGTGTTTCAGAGCTATACCCTCTTTCCCCACATGAGCGTTAGAAAAAACATAGAGTGCGGTCTCAAAAGCTGGGAAAAAAAGGACAGAGAAGAAAGGGTTATGGAAATGCTGAATCTTCTCCATATTGAGGAGTTGGAAACCCGTTATCCCTCTCAACTCTCAGGTGGGCAGAAGCAGAGAGTTGCTCTGGCAAGAGCTCTTGCTCCAAAACCAGGGATTTTACTTCTGGATGAGCCCTTCTCTGCACTTGATAAGAAGATAAGAGCCGAACTAATAGAAAAAATAAAAAGTTTGCAAAAAAAACTGGGAATACCTTTGCTGTTCATCACTCACAACCTTGAAGAAGCCTTCCTTCTAGCTGATAAAATTCTTGTTCTAGATGGGGGAAAAGTCCAGCAGTTTGGGACTCCGGAAGAAATCTTTTACCATCCTGAAAACAGGCATGTGGCAGAACTGGTTGGTGTGCCCAATATTTTTGATGAAGCTGAAGTAGAAAGATATGATGAAGAGCCAAAAAGTATAGTATTAAAAAGTGGGGGTATGACAATTAGAGTCTCATCCATGAACTTCAAGCCTGGAGAGAAAGTTTCCTGGGGAATACATCCTGAGAACATAACTCTTCTTTTGCCGGACTCCGGTTCTGAAGATCAGGATGAAAACATTTATTCTGCACATATCACTAATATCCTCAATAAAGGACCAAGAAAACGAATCAAACTTAAACTTATTAGACAAAACAAAACTCTGACTGCGGAAGTTCCTGCACAATTTTTTGATTCCATGAAGCTGCATGCAGGTAGTTTATGCCTGGTTAAACTGGAGATGAGTAAAGTGGTTGCATTCCGCAGCTTATAACTCACAAATAGCATATCTACTGTGATAAAATATTTACATCTAATTTTCAAATGAGATCTCTTTCACTAAAAACACTATTTCCTGCCGATAGCTATTTAAAATAGAAAAGATATTTGAGTTTCTTGTTAAGGGGCTGTGGCCTAGTCCGGCATGGCGATGGGCTCCAGCGGATAAATGATGAACAACGGGTCTACCGAGTCTTTCCCGACGGGGCAGGACAATGAGGAACCGTTGGAGCACTGATAGATGCTCACCAGAAAACTGTATAAGCAGTTGTTCGGAGATACCCGTCGATCGTGAGTTCGAATCTCACCAGCCCCACCTTTTTTAATTTAACTCTGCTCCTCCTTGCTACTCTTTTTACATCTCATTTCTTCCTTGCCACTCTTTTAACATCTCATTTCACGCTTACTTTTTAACTTCTTCATTCCATGGTTTTCTTTTACTCTATCGTTTTTCTCATAATATTTCCACTATGTACAAACTCTTTTAGTGTCTTAGTATCAGTTCGGTAGTTATACAAATCTAATTTTATAACACTTAGAAGTATGGAGAATTTTAAGAAGTAATACTTTCATGTAACTCCCCCAATGGTTAATAACCTGAAAATCCAATCTTCTTCTACCTGCTCAAACCTGTTCAGTACAAGCGAGGTTCTCACTTTGAAGCGCGAAAAAGAAGAAATAGCCGTCCTTGTCAGAGCCACTCCTGAGAAAAGCAAAAAGGATGGGGAGGGACATGCCGTAGGAGTGATCGGCATCAATAGACAGGGAGAATTGCTGAGGCTCTATCCTCTGGGGTTCAGGTATGGGGAAGGACTGGTTGATTTCAGGAAAAATGATCTGCTTGAGGTCACGGTTACAAAACCTGAGCACGACATCAGGTGGGAAAGCAAGAAAGTCCTTAGCCACACGAACCTCGAGAAGCCCCTTAAAGAGAGGGAAATAAAAGAGCTTGTCCTGCCGCTCGTAACGTCTATAGAAAGGCTGAATATTGAGGGAGCAAGCCTTGGAATAGTAAAGCCTGAAATCGTGAATATCGAGATAAATGTGAATATCGCCGAAACTTATGACCGGCAGCAGTATTTCAATCTCATGGGGGATTTTCTGGAAAAAGGGGAGAAAACTGCCAGAATGCCGGTTGAGATCAGGTTTTTCTTCAGGTGCGAGGGAGAAGAAGCTTGCAGAGGACATAAAATAATCCTGCTCGACTGGGAATTCAATGAAACCATCCGGAACATTATAAGGAAAGTGCACGAACCAGCTGCAATTGAGAGGAAAATAAAAGATCATTTCTCCGACCTCATAGAAGAAAAGGAACTCTACTTTATCATGGGGACACATTTCACGTATGGAACCTGGATAATAACAGGGCTTTTCTGCCCGGAAAAGAATGGAAAAATCCAGAGTAGCCTATCCGGGTATTAAGAGTGTACTGGAAGAGTAGAATGGCTTAAAGCACTCTAAACAAAGTATTAAAACGATGTAAATAAAGATGAAAACACTGCAAATAAGAACCTATCCGAAAAGTCAACAATAGCATATGAAAAGTAGCATATGTAAAAGTTACATAGGTCTATAGTATCCCTGTATCCGTTCTAATTATGCATACTTCAATTAAAAATTATAGATAAACTACAGTACTTTTCGGATAGGCTCTTACCCAGACTGTATTATACGTTTTTTTAATAATGAATGCAATTTATTATAATATATATCTATATAAACAACACTATTTGTATAATTTATGTTTAATTTTATTTTATTCTAAAAATCAATCATTAAAAAGCCAAAGAGGTTAAATATTACTTTTTATAGATTATTTCTCTATTATTTCTTTGGCTTTTTCTTTTCTATGTTATATTTAAATAACTAATTTAATTATTCTAATTTTTTAATTCTTTGGCTTTAACAACATTCAGCTTTAGGTTTTACTGAGATCTTCCTACTTCATCAATTAAAGAAAGCTCTATTATAATTAAGGTACTCGTACATTCATTGAAAATAATTTCTATATTTGATATTTTATAATGAAAAATTTATAATGTATAAGGTAGAAGTCATTTATACATCACTTTGAAAATACTATTGGGGGAGAAAATGAAAAGTAAAATTATACTTGCTTTGAACTGTTTGATGAGTTCAATACCAGTTTCATTGGCTGGAAAAGAAACTCGACTTACAAGCGGTGAGCGATTAACAATGAGCACATCAATATATGGTAACCTAGTTACGTGGTTAGAGACTTCTAGGAATGTTGTACATGTGTACGATCTAACTACCGGAAAAGAACTAGATATTGAAGGAGGAACAGGCAGCAATATTAAGGTATATGAAAATAAGGTTGTATGGAGTGATCAGGATTACGATATTTTTATGTACGACATTTCTACCGGCAAAGAAACTAAGATAGCATCGGAAGGGAATTCCCCGGATATTTTCGGGAACTACATAGTATACAATAGTGTAGTATTCAACAGTGAGCAAAATGATATTTATCTGTATGATCTCAATACTCACAACGTAACTAAAATCGCTTCCAATGCTTCTTTCGGTTCTCCTTCGATATATGGTAAAAAAGTAGTGTGGTCACAGCTTAGTAGCGGCAATGCTTCTGATGTCTACATATATGATATATCTACTCACCAAAAAAGCACAATAACAACTACAGGTAATGTGAGTAGCGACCCCGATATACATGGAAATGTTGTCGTGTGGATAGGATCAAACAACGGAAAAGACGACGTATACATGCGTGATATTAGTAAACACAAAACAACTCTGGTTACAACTAGCGGAATGGCAAGTGAGCCTGCAATCTACGGTAACCGGATAGTGTATACAAATTCGTATAGTACAGGCGGTAGTGACATCTATATTTATGAGATATCTGCTGCCAAGACAAACCGCATAACTACCAGCAAGAGTGCATTTGGTCCATCAATTTTTGGCGATAAAATCATATATGCAGATAGTCGCAATGATCCAACATCTGGTGAAGTGAGAGACATCTATATGTACGATCTTGCAGCCAAACCCTAAATGTGAGCTCAGAAGCATCAATCAAAATACTTCTTTTTTTATACCTTTTTTACCACGATTAGTAGATTAGCTCCTGTTCTAGCTCCACCTAATGGTGCTTTTGTCATAGCACTATCAATTGATTGTCATTCCCATTCAAATCCTCTTTCTCTATCATACTCAAGAAGACCAGCTATCCACATGCTCTCAAAGAATCCTGCTCTTTGCCATTCCTGAAATCGATCATAGACGATGCTTGGAGCCCCATAAATCTTGGCAGCGATTTCCATTGGCAGCCAGTAAGAAGATAAAAAATCCACTCATTATTCTCTTATCATCTTTTCTAGGTCTTCCAGATTTCTTTTTGGGTTCGGTAGTGGTAGCAATGGTTTTAGTTTCATCCAGAAGTTATCAGAGATCTCATAGTCATGCACGATTTTCCGTTTTGCCGTTACCACATATTACCCTAAATTGAAAATATTCTGCTTTTCGGATAGGCTATAAGTCTGAAAGCCTTGGAAAAAAAAGAAGAAAGAAATTAATCATAACTCGATTATAGAAAAGTCTCAACCTTCAAGTTCTTTTTCTAAAAAAGCTTCCAGCCTGTCCATACCTTCTTTTATATTCTCAATGCTGTTAGCATAGGAGAAACGCAGATAGCCTTCTGCCCCGTTTCCGAAATCAATTCCGGGAGTAACTGCAACGCCAGCTTCGTTGAGGATACGACGGCTTAATTCAAGAGAATCGCTGCCGTACTTGCGGGCGTCGGCAAGGACGTAAAAAGCTCCCATAGGCTCTTTGCGGACTTCAAGCCCCATTTCTATGAGCCTTTTCAGCATATACTGGCGGCGCGTATTGTAAGTCTGCACCATCTCGGCGACGTGTTCCTGTGGACCCTTCAGGGCTGCAATTGCTGCCTCCTGGACAAAGGAGTTGGCACAGATGAAAAAGTTCTGGTGAATTTTCTGGATTGCACGGACACACTCGGGAGGACAGATAATATACCCGAGCCTCCAGCCGGTCATTGCATAGAGTTTGGAAAAGCCGTTCAGGACAAAAGCGTTTTTTGTGTATTCCAGAATTGTGTGGTCGTCTCCGCCATAGATCAAGCCCTGATAGATCTCGTCCGAAACAATAGCGATACCTTTCTCATCCGCAATCTCGGCAAGCCCCTGCAAGCTTTCTGGAGACATGACGTGCCCGCTAGGGTTTGAAGGGCTGTTGATCAGGATTGCCTTAGTGTTTAGGCTCAGACACTGCCTTACGGTTTCCGGTTCGAGAGCAAACCCATTTTTCTCGCTCGTATAGACAAAAACAGGGGTTCCACCAAGATATTTAACAAAATTCGGATAACAGGCATAATAAGGATTTGACATTACCACTTCATCCATCTTCTCAAGCAGTGCCATAAAAACCATCAGGAGAGCAGGACTTGTGCCCGAAGTTACAATAACCTGATCCGGGCTCAGGTCAACTCCGAACTTCCGGTGATAGGACTCAACTATTGCCTCTCTGAGCGAAAGAAGTCCCTGGCTGTGAGTGTATTTTGTAGATCCCCGGCAAATAGCAGCACAGGCAGCCTCACATATGTGCGGAGCTGTAGGAAAATCAGGCTCTCCGACCTCAAGGTGGATTATGTGTCTTCCCTCAGCTTCCAGAGCCTGGGCACTTTCCAGCACTTCCATAACATAGAAAGGAGGGATATCTTCAGATTTTTTTGATAGAATGCATTCTGAGTTTATCGAAAACATAAAAGACCTTCTGAAAATCAATTATCGTGAAAAGGGCTGAAGTAAATGCAAGCAAATGCTGAAACCATATCTGAAACTGCGTATGCTTTCAAGATTTAAATATTCTGTGGAGAAAAAACCGGATCAGAATTGAGAGAACAAAAAGAAAAAGGTTAATCTCTTAGATAGCACAGTGAAAAAAAAGTTAAATCCTGCAAAAGCCGAGTGATAAATTAATTGCTTGTGTGAAACCAGTTTCATAAGGTAGCTTAACTTCTTGGCATGATTTTCTCGAGAACCTCTGTATCCGGGCTATCCCAGCCCTGACTCTCAAGCGTTTTTGCAAATTCCCGCTGAAAATCCTGGAACTTTTTGACATTCTCGGGGATAATATTAAGGAAGTCATAGTCCCCATATGCCCCCGTAAAGAAAGAAGAAACGGTTTCCTCAAACTTTTCCTCGATTCTCTGCGGGTACCAGAACCCGTTCTGTGATAGCAAAACAAGGTTAGGATCGGGAACAGGCACCTCGTCCGAGTAGGTATAAAGCCCTATGAAAATCTCTTCTCCAGATTTTGCAAGAACCAGTTTTTTCTCAACCCCGGGTTTCTGGAGTTTAAGGAACCACTCACTCTTTAAAAGATCCGCAACTTCATTGAGAACCCCATGGACTCTGAGTATCTTCTCTGCCAATTGCTGGATTTCCAGGATAAAAGTTTTGCGCTGCTCCTCAGGCATATCGAGGCAGGTTATACAACTCTCACCTTCTCGAATACCAGCATATGGAACTCCCTCATCCTCTGGTTTCTTCGGTTCTTCAGTGTTTCCTTCAGCCTTTCTTTCGTATTTCTCTCCCAAACCCTGCTGTCGCATCTCATTCTCAGGATATTCTACCATCATTTCGTACCCCCTATGTATATAGGTAGAAGTACTCATAAATATTAGCTACTGCAAACCCGTGAACTTTCACAATCTTTTTTTACTGGTAAAAGGAGGTTCAGTGAGACAAAATTACCTGAAGCGTTCAGCTCTTCTTAAGAGATTTTGAGGAGAACGGTCCACCTCATCGCAGATAATCCTGTGACGAACCGAGCCTGGAAGAATGGAGCAGGTCTGATTATCCGTGCTCCGAAGCCCCCAGGTTTCGTCTGTCAGCAGGAAGTAGGAATTCTCAAGCCTGACACCTTTTGCTTCCAGCAAAGAGAGAACCAGCGGATCGGACAGGTCTTTTCTTATTTCTTCTGCTACTTTTACCTGAGTGCCAGGACCTCCTTTTCTTATAAGATAAAGCCGGTCATCCGAAAGAATTTTGTCAATAGTACGGATTATCAATCTGTAGCAAGTTTTTTTATTTGTAGATTTTTCTTCGACTTTCTCGAGATAAAGAATATTGCGTTCATTTCGGGCAATATCGGATAGGATATCCTCTCTCCGAGAAAAAGATTCTACCTCACAGGTTGGAACGTTCAGGAAAAACACCGGAAATTTTTTAGACAAACTGTCTGCGATTGCCTGATTTACTTTTTCGCGTGGAATATACTCAAAATTAATATTGAGACCGGGTAGTTTCTTTTCAATTTCCTGCTTTTCCTTCTGGAAAACTTTTACGGCTTCAGTAGAATCATTATAAATGGTAACGTCCCGGTCGCTCTCGGAAAAAATTTGGGTCAGGATTACAGCGAAGTTAAGGGCTGCAAGTTCACAGTCAAGATTATTATTTGGAGCATTAGGGACCTTTGTTGTAGACTGGTGGATCTGTTTCCCGTCCCGGAGCACCGTACAGCCGATATACGAGTCATCCCCTTCATTAAAGGAAGAATCGCAGTAAACCTCAAACATGCTTGTTTTCACCTTCTCAGTAGAAATATTCTCGCGAATTGGGCCAGGATATACAGGCCAAATATGTAAGTAGTAACACGACAAGGCTGCGAATTAGTTATGACTATTGATAAAGTACGATATTAGAAATATGTTATGTATAGATTTGTATACGTAAAACAAAGAGTAAAGAGAAGAAGAATGGAAAAAATAAAAAAGAAAAGAGATGAAAGGAATCAAGGTTAGATAATAATTGCAGCGGTCTTTTCGTCCTTTTCTTCGTCGAATTCAGTGACAAGGGCTTCGGTTGTGAGTACCATTCCTGCAATTGAGGCGGCGTTCTGGAGGGCGCTTCTGACTACTTTTGTGGGGTCGATGACACCTGCTTCGAAAAGATCTTCAAAAGCATCCTTCTTTGCATTGTACCCGTACAGTTCGTTTGATTCAGCTTTTATGGTTGCAACCACCTCAGCTCCTTCCCTGCCTGCGTTTGCAGCGATCTGGCGTACCGGCTCTTCGATAGCCCTCTGGACTATACTTACACCTACCTCCCTGTCGTCTTCGAATTTCAGGGAATTCAGAGTAGCAGCCGCGCGGAACAGGCTTATTCCGCCCCCGGTAACCACACCTTCTTCAACTGCAGCTTTTGTGGCATTGAGAGCATCGTCAATTCTCATCTTTTTCTCTTTCAGTTCGGTTTCGGTTGCAGCTCCGACTTTGATTACTGCGACCCCGCCTGCTAACTTTGCCTGGCGCTTTCTGAGTTCAGTCTTCCTGTAATCTGAGTCTGAGATATTAATCTGGGCTTCGATGAGTTTGACCCTCTCATCAATCTTTTTCTTGTCACCCTTGCCTTCCACAATAGTAGTTTTGTTGTTGTCAACAGTGATTTTCCTTGCACTTCCAAGCATATAATCCTTGAATTCCTCAAGCTTCATGCCCTTGTCTTCGCTAATTACCTGCCCGCCGGTCAACACGGCAATATCCTCAAGCATATCTTTCTTCTCATTTCCGAAACCTGGAGCTTTGACAGCACAGACCTTCAATGCTCCGCGGATGATATTAAGGATCAGGGCAGCCTGGGCATCCCCATCAACGTCATCAGCAATAATAAGTAAGGAACGGCCTTCAGAGGCGACTTTTTCAAGTACGGGGACAATCTGCTTCATGCTGCTGATTTTCTTGTCCGTGATAAGGATGTAAGGATCCTCGAACTCGCAGATCATCTTCTCTGAATCGGTTGCCATGTATGGAGAGACAAAGCCCCGGTCGAACTGCATACCTTCCACAACATCCAGGCTGGTCTCCATTGTTTTGGAATCCTCAACCGTAATTACTCCATTGTAGCCGACTCTTTCCATGGCATCGGAAATCAAATTGCCTATCTCTTCATCATTGTTTGCAGAAATCGTGGCAACCTGTAAGACTTTTTCCTTGCCTTTTACTTCAACGCTCTTACTCTTGAGATAGTTTACAACATTTTCTGTCGCAATCTCTATGCCTTTCTTGACTTCTATCGGGTTTGCTCCGGCACTGATGTTTTTCAAGCCTTCCCGAATCATGCTCTGGGCAAGAAGGGTTGCAGTAGTTGTTCCATCGCCGGTGGTATCCTGGGTTTTGGAAGCGACTTCTTTAACAAGTTTAGCTCCCATGTTCTCGAACTTGTCGCGAAGCTCGATTTCCTTTGCAATAGTCACTCCGTCGTTTGTGACCACAGGTTTTGTAGTTTTGTCCAGTACAACATAACGTCCCCTTGGTCCCAGAGTAATCTTGACGGTATTTGCAACTTTGTCCACACCGTTTAAGAGTGCCTTTCTCGCATTCTCGTCAAACATTATCTGCTTTGAAGCCATCCATATTCACCTAGATTAAAATCAGATCTTTTCCTAAATCGAGTTTTAATGTGTCTTTAATTTTCCTGGATTTTGAATGTGTCTTTAATTTTCCTGGATTACTAGAATATGCTTTTATTCTCTTTTCTTCAGAATCGGCGTCATTCAACATTATTCTTCTTCAACTGTTGCCAAGATGTCCTTAAAATCGACAAAAAGGTACTTTTCACCGTCAATTTCAATTTCATCTGATTGATATCCCCCATAGATTACATGGTCACCTTTCTTCAGGGGAAGCTCCTTTCCATCCTCGAAGGTTCCCACTGCAATGACGACCCCTTCCTTTTTCTCCTTCCGTGCAGACTCAGGGATATAGATACCGCCTTTTGTGACTTCTTCGTTCTTCTGGTGTTTGAGCAAAACTCGTTCGCCAATAGGTCTTATAATCACTATATTTTTCCTCCTTATGTGTAAGTGACCCCATATTAGCTGAACATTAAATGGTAGCTATGAGTCATTATGGTATTGGTCAATGTATTGAGCGCTTGTGCGCTCAACAATCTGCATATAATGTGAAACTTATATTTAAAAATTACCGGAAAAATAAACATGATTAATAGAAAATCGAAATGATATCGATAAAATACAAATAAACTATATATATGAGATATTGTAAAATATAAACTGATGGTTCAACAGATAATCCTCAGACATCTTGAAAAACCGCGTGTTAAAAGTCTGGAAGAGGATCTCCTATGGTTATGCAATAGCTTCGGCTTTTCCTCAGGAAGAGACACGGAAAACACCTCGACCAGGATAATTTTTAGCCTGCTTGATAAACTTTCAAATAATGAAATAACTTCTTCAGAAGCCCTTGCTGAAGACCTTGAGATGAAAATATCAAGAGTAAACCATCATTTAAGAAATCTCAACGATTCTGGGCTCCTTTACAGAAAAAAACGCCTGATATACCTGAGGGGAGGCAGCCTGAAAGCTGCAGTAAAAGAAATGCGAAAAGATTCGGAAAGAATTTTCGATGAACTCGAAATCATAGCTGGAGAAATTGATTCCAGAATAGGAATAAAAAACCGATAAAGAAATTAAAAATTGATGAAAATTAAGAAAAGAGCCCGGAAAAATGCCAATTAAGTAGTACCGGAAAGAAATTTAATAATAAACTCATTTATTTTCCAGCCGTGAACCGAGTATCCGTAATACGCTGCTCTGATTATTCTGGAACAAAAAAAGCTATAGCCGAAGCTCTGGAACTGGTAGGAGGTCTTGAGAATATAATCCAGCCAGGCGATCGTGTGCTTCTGAAACCAAATATCCTTGCAGCCAGTTCTCCCGAAGATGCAGTAACCACCCATCCTTCAGTTGTAGCGTCAATGTGCGAGTTTGTGCTTCAAGCCGGAGGGAAACCTGTAGTAGGGGACGGAGCTGGCATCTCAAGACCGGGAGCCACCTCAAAAGCCCTGAAAGCTTCAGGCATAGAAGAAGCCGCCCGAGAAGCCGGAGCAAAGGTAGTTAACTTCGAAACCGCAGGCTTTACCCTGGTAGATGTGCCTGATCCCCTGCAGTTTCGCAAACTATACATCGCAAACCCTGTCCTTGAAGCCGATGTTGTGATATCCCTTCCAAAATTAAAGACTCATGAGCTTACTTACTACACAGGTGCGGTTAAAAACTTCTTTGGGACTTTACCTCTGAAGTGTCGGAAAGAGGCACATCTTCTTGGAAAAAGAGAACTTTTTGGCGAAGCCGTCGCCGATGTGTACTCGGTTGTCATGCCCTCTTTTGCCGTCATGGATGGGATTATAGGCATGGAAGGGGATGGTCCCTCTCATGGGAAACCCATAAACTCAGGGGTAGTTCTGGCAAGCCAGGACTGTGTTTCCCTTGACATTGTGGCTGCTGAAATGATAGGCTTTGAGCCTCTTAAAATTCCCACGACTGCAGGAGCTATGAGAAAGGGCTTTGGAAACCAGTGCCCTGTTGTTGTAGGAACCCCGTTAAAAGAAACCAAAATCAAATTCAAACCGTCCAGCGGAGGAGTCAGCACAGCCCCTTCCTTTCTTACACGCAGCCTTGGCAAGTACTATAAGATCTATCCCAGGATTAACAGGAGAAAATGTACACACTGCGGAGCTTGCTATTTAAACTGCTCTCCCCATGCCGTAGAACGGCTCGAAGACGGGAGCTACAGGATTAATGAGGAGAAGTGCATTTTATGTTACTGCTGCCGTGAACTGTGCCCTAGCAACGCAGTAGAAATCAAAAAATCCCTGCTTGCAAGGCTTATGATAGTAAAAGACAATCTAACTGGAAAAACATGAAAAATAGATCTGAAAAATTGTAAATAAGGTTGTAAACCGAAAAGAATGAGCCGCTATAAACCGACTTAACCCCGGTTTACACTTTTACCATATCCATTAACTCCAGGGAGACATTTAACATGCCTTCCCTGTTATTTATCACTTCAGTGATACTTGTGTTCCCGTCTTGCTGCGATCTCTTTTTCTCTTTCCAGTCTCTGCCTTCTCTCCTCATCAGTCTCGGTCTTTTCCATACGTTCTATCCTCTCTTTTTCCTGCCGCGCCATTACTTCCTCTGCGGTTTCCAGGGTCCCTGTTCTCTCAGTACGAGCCCTCTGTGGCTCGGTTTCTCTGGGTACTTCTGCCGTCACACCTCTCTGCCAGTAAGGCTGGTATCCATAATAAGTGTAGGTTCTGGAAAGCTCCTCACGGGTTAAGGGCCAGTTGTCTCTATCAAAACCTTCTGCTCTTTCCAGAACGTCCCTGGAGATATCAAGGACGAAGGCGTGTTCACGCGGCCTGAGAGATAGAGCCTGCCAGGGGATAGCAAACAGCTTATCGGCCATACCCAGAAATCCGCCAAAAGACATGACAGCATACGCTACCCTGCCATTGTCGAGATCAATCATTAGCTCTTCAATCCTTCCAAGGTCTTCTCCAGCCGTATCGATGACCCTATCCGTTTTTATCGTGCTTGCCGACAAAAAGTCAGGTGTCACTTTACCTTCTGTGCCCCTTGCCTGGACCATAGTTTCGGCTTCTTCCCGCTCTCTCTCAAACTGTGTTAACCTTTCTCTCTCGGCCTCTGCCTGCCTTTCTACTTCAGCACGTTCTCTTTCCAGCTCTACCAGTCTCTGCCTCTCGGTCTCAGCCTGTTTCCGGGCTTCTGCACACTCTCTTTCCAGTTGAGTGAGTCTCTCTCGATGGGTTTCTTCCTGTGTCTGTACTGACCTTAACTCTTCTTCGAGCCGAGATACTTTTTCTCTTTCTTCCTGCCTTCTTGCTTCCTGCAACTCTTTTTCCAGTTCTGCCAGCCTCTGCCTTTCGGCCTGTGCCTGTCTCTCTGCTTCAATTCTCTCTGCTTCCAGCCGCCTCAGCCTATCTCTTTCAGCCTCTGCCTGTTTCTCGGCTTCCATCCGCTGCTTTTCTAACTGCGAGATTTTCTCTTCTTGCGTTCTCCTTAACTCTTCAAGTCTTTCTCTCTCTTGCTGCGCCGCTCTCTCTTCTTCCGGTCCTACCGGCGTCAGTCTCTCTCTTTCCATCCGGGCTATCCGTTCAGATTCTGTTTCAGTCGGCATAGCTGCAGCCACTCCTCCTGCTGCCGCAGCTCCTACTGCGGGTGCCGCCATTCCTGCCTGCCAGTAAGGCTCGTATCCGTAGTAGGAATAGGTTCTGGAGAGCTCTTCACGAGTTAAGGGCCAGTTATCCTTATCAAAGCCTTCTGATTTTTCGAGAGTCTCTTTGGGAACATTAAGAGCGAAAGCATGCTCATGCACTCTCAGTGTAAGAGCCTGCCAGGGAACGGCAAAAAGTTTGTTCCCTATACCTAGGATTCCGCCATGTGAGACCACAACATACCCTACTTTTCCATCCTGGAGATCGATCATAAATTCTTCAATTTTTCCAATATTGTCTCCAGTAGAACTGACGACCTTATTCCCCTTTAGCGTGCTTGCTGACAGAAAATCCGGATTTTCCCTGTCTGCAGACGTTCTTCCAGCCCGGGTCATCCTCTCGGATTCAATCTCTTCAGGCATTCCTGCAGCCGCTCCTGTCTGCCAATAAGGCTGATATCCATAGTAATTGTATACAGTGGACAGCCACTCGCGGGAAGTTACAGGCCAGTTGTCCTTATCAAAGCCCTCGGCTTTTTCAAGAGTTTCTTTAGGTACATCAAGGACGAGGGCATGGTCGTGAAGTTTTAATTTAAAAGCCTGCCAGGGAATAGCAAACAGCTTATTGCCCAGCCCCAGGAATCCCCCAAAAGAAAGCACTGCAAACGCTAACCTTCCATCACGAAGGTCGATCATTAATTCTTCAATCTTTCCAAGGTCGTCTCCAGCTGCGTTAACGACCTTATCCCCCTTTAGCGTGCTTGCTGACAAAAAATCTGGATTATTTCGATCTGCCATAATTTTAACTCCCAAAGTTTTACAAACATATATTTAAACGCCTGTACCCAGACGCAATTCCGAATTTTTCCCCCGATAAGTTTGTTTCGCATCAGGTTTGCCAGTAATGAATGCCTGGTCTGTTTGCCCGATTAAGGCTCAGATCTGCCTGATCGGCTATAATCTCGGTGTCTGCCAGTAAGGCTCATATTCGTAGTAGCTGTATACTTTAGAGAGCCAATCACGCGTAGTTACAGGCCAGTTATCTTTATCAAAGCCTTCTGCTTTTTCAAGAGTATATTTAGGGATATTAAGTAAGAAGGCATGTTCTTGGAATTTTACTTGGAGAGCCTGCCATGGGATAGCAAAGAATTTGCCGCCCATACCCGGAAACTTATCAAAAGAAAGTACGGCATATGCTACTCTTCCAGCCTGGAGGTCGATTACTAACTCTTCAATCTTCCCAATATCCTCTCCAGCAATGCTGACAACCTTCTCCCCTTTTATCGTGTCTGCGGGCAAAAAATCTGGATATTTTTTACCTGCCGTTTTTCTCATTCGAATCATTCTTTCTGGCTCGGTTTCTCCAGGCAATCCGGTTTGTTCTGCCATTATATTCTGCCAGTAAGGCCGGTGTCCATAATAAGTATAGACGCCAGAAAGTTCCTCACGGGTTAAAGACAAGCTATCCTTATCAAAACCCTCAGCTTTTTCCAGAGCCTCTCTGGATATATCAAGAATGAAAACATGATCATGCATTTCTGATTTAAGAGCTTGCCAGGGAATGGCAAAGAGTTTATCTCTCCTGTCCAGGATTCCACCAAAAGAAAGTACGGCATAGGCTATTCTTCCATCTGCGAGATCGATCATTAATTTTTCAATCTTCCCAATATCCTCTCCAGCCTTGTTGATGACCGTACTCCCTTTTAGCGTACCTTCTGACAAAAAATCTGGATTATCTCTATTTGCCATATTTTCCAGCCCCCCAAACTCAGGAGATACAGTATTAAAACCTGCACTCCAGGCATAACTTCAAACCTCTGCCCCAATTAAATCAGTTCCAACCCCCTATTTGCCAGTAATTGATACACATATCTGCCCGCCCGATAAAGGTATCAAAGATTACCCGGCCGATTTTCTATACTCTGTTCCTGCCAGTAAGGCTGGTATCCATAGAAACGATATACAGTGGACAGCCATTCACGATTAGTTACAGGCCAGTGATCTTTATCAAAACCCTCCGCATTTTCAAGGGTTTTCTTAGGAATATCAAGGACAAACACATTTTCATCAAGTCTTGGTGAAAGGGCCTGCCAGGGGATAGCGAACAACTTATTGCCCAGACCCAGGAATCCCCCAAAAGAAAGGACAACATAAGCTATTCTTCCATCTTGAAGGTCGATCATCAGATCTTCAATCTTCCCAAGATGTTCTCCTTCATTATTGACGACCTTATCCCCTTTTATTTCACTTGCTGACAAAAAATTCATTCTACTCCTGATCTCTCTAGTTTCCTCCCGGGCAATCCTTTCCGTTTTGGTTTCTCCCGGAGCTCCGGTTTGTTCCTTCATTTCAGGCTGCCAGTAAGGTCGGTACCCATAGTAGGTGTAGGTATTGGAAAGCTCCTTATGAGTAGTTAAAGGCCAGTTATCTTTGTCGAAACCTTCTGCCTTTTCCAAGGTTTCTTTAGGAATGCCAAGTAAAAAGGCATGCTCGTGTACTCTTAGTGTAAGAGCTTGCCAGGGAATAGCAAACAGCTTATCGCCCATGCCCAGGAATCCCCCAAAAGAAAGGGCAGCATACGCTATTCTTCCGTTCTGAATGTCAATCATCAGTTCTTCAATTTTCCCCAGATCCTCTCCTGTACTGCTGATAACCTTATCCCCTTTTATCGTGCTAGCTGACAAAAACTCTGGATTATCCCTATCTGCCATAGTTCAAACTCCCTAAGCTTCAGGAGACACCATTCCAAAGCCTGCGCCCCCCAGACACAGCTCCGAAACCTACTCCTAATTAATATTATTTTTTTGATGTTACTTAAAACTACCGGAATCATTAAAAGTAATATTCTATGTTATTAAGTAGAAATTTATGGATAAATATTATAAAGAAAAAGTAGAAATGAAGTGATTTTTTGGAAAACTTACCTATTAAATTTAAGGATACTAGGCTGGCAAATCGTCTAAAATGCCGGGAAAGAATATTCCTGCGGTAAATTAAATTGATGAAACTAGCTATTAAAAATATAGAACTTAGAAGGAGAAATTTATGAGTAGTTCCAGGAACCAAATATTTGTGATGGTTTAGATCTCTCATAAAATATTTTAACAATTCGTGCCGGGCAGGCTGCAGATCCTGAAAGAAGGGAAAAGCCGGTAATTAAGTTATAACCTTTTCCTTTTTATCTTTTTGAAAGCTCTTTTAACCCAGAAAGTCGAAAATACATATCAAAAGGATTTTTTGACAATATTTCTATAATCTTACCTTCGAAGGTGATAGGATGCTCCATACCTATATAGATACAGAATATGCTCCGGAAAAATGCTCTCTTTGCGGTGGGACCGGGCATGCCAATGGCGGAGTTTGTGAAGCTTGCGGAGGACAGGGTGACGTACTCGTTGCTCAGCCTGCAATAGCATGTCCAGTCTGTAACGGATCCGGAAGTCTTGAGATTGGAACATGCAGGGCATGTGGAGGAAGCGGCTGGGCTCTTCTATGAAAGGGGATTTCCTAAGCAAGACTCAAAAAAACGATTTATAAGGGGACTCTGAATTTTCCGTAGACCTATCGGTTTTGCCTTTCCCGAAATCCCGCTTTTTTCTCGTCAGGCAAGCAGTCAAAACAGGTCTCATAGTTTACAAATTTGTATTTTTTCCTGCATACAGGACAGAGATTCATACCCCTGAAGCTCGCAAAATGGCAGCGTTTGCAGAGCACAATTGCATTTGCCAGAGATTCACATTCTTCCTCTGCTTTTTTAACTTTCTCCTCGATCAATTCTTTAATCTCGGTTTCTTCAAGCCATTTGCGATACAGCTTTTTAAAATTGCCTTCTTCCGTGTCCTCAAGAAGAACGTCGGTAAATTGTTCCTCAAGGTCAGTATGGTCAGGCTCGGTTTTATGTACAGTTGAGGCTTTATGCCAGTTAGGGTGGCTTTTATGCCGATGTTTGCCGGTTGGGATGCGATCGAACTTCTGGTATTTCTGCCTGTAAATCTCCCTGAACCTTGTATATGCAGCACTGTAAATCTCAGATTTGACCTGAGCCGGAGAATAAGCTCTGGGAATATGTATACACAGGGAATCGGAAGACCCGCACCATTCACAGATCTTACCTTTGAGAAATTCAGTTCTTTTTTCTTTCCATTCCTTTATGTTGCGTTTCATAGAATACCACAAGCAAACTTTGTTAAAACGGACATTTTGAGAATCAAGGCATCAAAAGGAAGTCCACAGGATTATCTTAATGCTTACTGGCAGCCTGAAATTAAATAATTATGCCTCTGAGTACGAATCAAGAATGTTACTGAACAGATTAAGGAAGTTCTTTAAATTGGTTACTGAACAGATTAAGGAAGTTCTTTAAATTGGTTACTGAACAGATTAAGGAAGTTCTTTAAATTGGTTACTGAACAGATTAAGGAAGTTCTTTAAATTGGTTACTGAACAGATTAAGGAAGTTCTTTAAATTGATCAGGATATATGCAGAGAGAGTCTAAAGGGATTAATGATTATACCAGCCAAACAAAAAAAACAAATTGTATAAAGACACAATAATTGAATAAAAAACAAAATTTCGCAAAGTAGGAAATTAATTTTCAGTCTTAATAAGAAGTTGAAAGCAGTAGACCCGAACGGTGTAAAGAGGGGGGGACTCTAATTAATAAAATAGTTTTCATTCTATTTATAATTCTGATAACTTTTTCAGCCGGATGTATGGAAGGACAACCAGGGATCTCAGAGAATACAACAGAGATCCCAGAGAACACAACAGAAATCCCAGAGAATACAACGGGAATCCCAGAGAATACAACAATAATCCACAAGACCTATGGGGCTTTTACGCTTCCAGAAATGCAGCTACAGGTCTTGACTGTAAACAATACGCATGTTGTATTTACAACATCGGGAATGGAAGGGGAATCCAAGCAAGTATATGAGAGACCTTTTAATGAGACTGATTTTGAAGAACTTGTAGACCTGTTTGAGAGAAATGGATTTTTTGAGATGCAAGACCGCTACACCCCACAGGAAGGACAACCTGTAGTTACAGATGTCGGGACAGTGGAAATAAGCCTGATTGGGGAAAATAGGTCGAAAACAGTAATTGTAGATCCTTACTATTCAGAATATATGCCTGAAGGTCTTAAGGAGATCGATTCGGCACTGCTCGAGCTTCGTGCCTATGCCGTATCCATTTCGCCTGAGGAAGCCAAAGAAATAGCAGAAAACTGGATAAAGAGCGCTCCTACGTACAGTTTCGACGGCTTCGACCTGAAGCTTGAAAATCATGAGATTCTAGAGTCAATTCCAGAACAGCATATTTTAACCTATACTTTTACAAGCAGTCACGGAGGTTATGGGAACCGGACAGACCAGATCGTAACTGAGGCTCTTACTCCTCACAGAATAGAAATCACAATCTCATACAGGAATGTTACATCTGCTATAATCGATGGGGAATGGGACGAACTTGCCCAGAAACCTGCCGAGAAAGAAACTGAAAACACTGAGATTACTTAAATACGGGAAAATATTGAATTTTTGAAGTTTATTCAATCCCCTGGAGATTATTGAGTCTCCGGGGGAGTACTGATTTTTCTTATTAATTTCGCATTTGAGCTAAAAATTTTCAGGGGAAAAATTAAAGGGTTTTTGGGGATGCATCCCTGGATTTCTAAATATTTTCTTTGATCTGAGAAATTGTCAGATCATCAACCATATCGGTAGAATTGCTGGTCTCGTTTTATCTTGGAAGGCAAGAAGACACCTCCCAGGATAAAGTATAGAACCTGCACCCTGAATTCCAACCTTACTTTTCTTTATTGTTAAAACAGATAGTATACTCTGTTCCCGGGTATCTCTTAAGATCGATATAACCATCGATTTGCTCTACAAGAATGTTTACGAGCTGGAGCCCCAGGGAATCAGTAGTTTGAAAATCAATCTCCTCGGGGATTCCTTTACCATTATCTTTTACAGTAAGTATATAATTGAAATTATTATAACATTTAGAGTACCCATCGCCTGCAAGTTCCTCTCTTTCCGGATACTCCTGTACGTCCCGATAGTTATTATTCAGATAGTTATCATCCGAACAATCATTGCCTGCCGGACAGGCTTTATCCTGACCCGGGGTCCCATATCTTGCAGCAAAAGTTTCAATCCTGCAGAGATTTATATTGATCTCGCCTTCCATTCTCTCAGGGAAAGCATGCTTGAAGGCATTTGAGATAAGCTCGTTTACAACAATCCCCAGCGGGATTGCAGTGCCCATGCCCAGATAAACCGGTTCGAGATTCAGCTTGAGGTTTATATTGCTATTCCCCACTCTGTAAGAACTGAAAAGATCTGCGGCTAGATTTCTAAGGTAATCTGAAAAATCGAGAGTGTCCATGCTTTCACTTTCATGTAGCTTCTCGTGAATCATTGCTATGGATGCAACCCGGTTCTGACTTTCCCTGAAGGCTTCAATTACCTCTTTGTCATCGAATTTTTCGGCCTGGAGGCTTAGCAGGGATGAAATTACCTGAAGGTTATTCTTTATGCGGTGATGGACCTCTCTTACACGGATTTTATCTATTTTTTCCAGAGTTTCTTCTGCCATCTTGCGTTCAGTGATATCATAAATCAGACCCTGGAATTTCCCTGAATTTTCAGGTTCCTCCGGGATCTTCTGGATGATTTCCCTGACCCATTTTATTTCCCCATCTTTTTTCTGTATTCGGTATTCGCTTTCAACAATAGAATTCGGGTTTAATCTCAATTTCTTCCTTTTCTTAAAAATAGCAGGGCGGTCTTCAGCTACGACTATTTCCTGCCAGTCGACCTGTCCGGAAATTAGATCCTGCCTGGAATAACCTGTCATTTCCTCAACAGGACCATGCATGAAAGTTATCTTAAAGTCCTTACTGAATTGGAAACCAATTCCCTGGAGATTTTGCATGAAAGAACGGTAACTGCCTGAATCTTCTTCTCGGTTTCCTCTGTCGTCCCCCTCCTCAATGCTTCTAGGCTCGATAAGGTACCTCTTGCCTATCATCCTGCAAATATGACTGTACTCATCCCCAAGGAAAGCCGCTTTCTGCCTGAGATCCTCTTCCCGGTGTTTAAGCTCCCTGAAGAACAAACTGCAGGGCTCTTCAAATCCGATGTCTACAATTGCTTTATAAATCAGGTAGAAAGACAGGAGTTTGAAAACGAGACCTATAACGTTTGAAGCTTCATCCATTTGACTGTAAAACATAAAGGACAATTCTGAAAGGATTGCCAGGATTATGGATATTGAGAGCAGGTTGAAAACATCTTCTTCAAATCTGTCCCTGGTTATATACAGGGGAAACAAGGAGAAGAAAAACATGAAAGAAATAAAGTATCCACTAATTATTTCGAATTGCGTGAACCCTGAACCCTGAGGATAAGAGTCAGGGAAACTCTGTAAAAAGAAGATTGACACTACACAGGTGATGGTAATTACTGCATATATGAGAAAGGTCTTCCAGGCAAAGGCTGCATTATTTAGAGTTCGGACATTCCCCAGCCTCTCTCCAGTGTATATTAAAAACAGCGGAGCTGCCAGGAAAGTAGCACTTCTCAGGAACCTTGCAATTATGTGCAGTTGAACGGAAAGGTTTGTGTCAAACCCAGGAAACACTCCCATTCCATGGAATGCAAGCGTGCCTAAAAAGTCGACGCTTCCGATAAAAAAATACCCGATTCCCAGAATAATAAGATACCGATTCTCCAGGCGGGTTCTTGATTTCCATACTATGAGAAATATCACATATGCAACGTAGACACTGAACAATTCTACTACTGTATAAAACAGGAGATAATTGCTAAGGCTAATTAAGTAAAGCAAAATAATTATGGTGACCCAGACTACTACCTCATAGAATTCCACTTTTAGCGTGTTTTCCCTGACGTCTAAGATGTTCAGTTACCCCCGTTATACTTAAGCCCTGAAGAGTTAAGAATCTATAAGTATCTATAATAAGATTGAGTTTGTTTACACTAAATTGTTAGGCATACAGAGCAGCTTTAAACCCATAATAAAACCTGGTATAGTTTAGACCTGCAAAGACTTACAAGGGAATGGAAAGGGAAGAACAGGACGGATCGCAGAAAAGAGATCAAGAAGAAGCCCGGAGGCTCAAATCCCGTTTACCGTATCCCCCCAATACAGCAGCCCAGGCGATATATTCCCCCCAGATATATCGATTCCGAGCAGGATAGGCCTCCAGGCAATTCTTTAATTATTTCATACTCGACTTACTTCCTAACTCCACAATATATTAAGGACATGAATTATTTTAAATTAATTATTCAAAAAATAAGATGCAGACAAAATATAAATTGGCATCAAATATTTTAAGCCCTGATGGAATTTTTTTGGTTTCGCATGAGCGATACATTTGGAAAAAAGAACAATTGTTTTTAAAATTTAATTTTTCCTTGCTTTCACTCCATATAAAGAAGTAATTATATAATATTTTAAGCTTAATTTTATACTATATACGTTTAAGGGTTTGAACATAGATAATATAATTATCATGGTTTATCTTATCAATTAATTCAGTCAACAGGGGTTGAGGGAAATATGTCATTTTTTAAAGATAGAGTGGATGCTGGAAGACAGCTGGCAAAAGAGCTTTCTAAATATGCAAATCGTTCGGATGTGTTGATACTCGCACTCCCACGCGGTGGCGTTCCAGTGGCATTTGAAGTTGCAAAGGAACTGAATGTAAAGATGGATGTGTTTATAGTGCGGAAACTGGGAGTGCCCGGAAATGAAGAACTGGCTATGGGAGCTATTGCTTCTAACGATATCCGTGTGCTGAACGAAGATGTTGTCAGGTCGTTTCAGGTACCCGATAGAGTAATTGCTACCGTAGCTGCGAATGAGCTCAGGGAACTTGAGCGCAGGGAACGCCTTTATCGCGGAGACAGACCCAAGCCCGATATAAGTGGGTCGACTGTAATTTTGATAGATGACGGCCTTGCTACGGGTGCAACAATGCGTGCAGCTGCAGCTGCCCTTAAAACCAAAAACCCGGCTAAAATCGTTGTTGCGGTGCCCACGGCTGCACCCGATACATGCGAGTTTTTCAAAAGAGAGGTAGACGAAGTAATATGTGTGACTACGCCTGAACCGTTCTATGGAGTTGGAGCCTGGTACACCGATTTCAGACAGACAACTGACGAAGAAGTAATTGAGCTCCTGGAAAAGGCAAGAGCTCTTCCGGTTAAATGAAAACTGATTTGATATCTGCTTATATCCGAATCTGTGATTAAGCAGAACTTTTTGGGAGGGATTGGCATGAGTGAATTATCGAGTAAAAGCAAGAGCAGTAATGAGATTCAAATCCCGATTGATTCCATCACACTTGAAGGAAATCTTACTATTCCTGAAGGAGCGAAAGGAATTGTTGTTTTTGCACACGGCAGTGGAAGCAGTCGTTTTAGCTCGCGGAACAGGTTTGTTGCGCAGGAACTTCAGAAGGAAGGCCTCGGAACGCTGTTATTCGACCTGTTGACAGCCGAAGAGGAGAGAATTGACATGGTAACGGCTCATCTCAGGTTTGATATTGACCTGCTTGCAAACCGGCTTGTTGAGGTTACAAACTGGCTTTTGAGCAATCCTGATACTAAAAACCTCAATATAGGTTATTTTGGCGCCAGTACGGGAGCTGCAGCCGCACTCATAGCTGCAAAAGAGCATGCAGGTGTTGTAAAAGCAGTCGTCTCCAGGGGGGGAAGACCGGATCTTGCTGAAAAAGCTCTGCCAGATGTAAAGGCTCCAACCCTGCTTATTGTGGGCGGGCAGGATTTTCAGGTAATCGAGATGAATCAGTGGGCATTAGATCGATTGAAGGCGGAGCAAAAAGAACTTAAAATCGTTCCCGGAGCGACTCATCTTTTCGAAGAGCCGGGCACATTGGAAGAAGTTGCAGATTTGGCTGGAGAATGGTTTAAAAGATATCTTCTGGAAGGGAAATGACAGGTAAGTAGCGAATTGTTGAATGAGTAAAAAATAACGATTTGCTTTTTTTAGTTTATCTGGCTCTGTAGAGAAACTATCGAAATCAGCTTAAACAGGCTAAAACTAAAGTTTCTAAGGTAAATATTTTCGCTTACTTCATAACTACGGAATACACGGAAAGCACCGACGAACTGTACCCTTATTTTCTCTATTTCGCGTTTTCCGTGCTTTCCGTGGTTAACGATTTCCTACAAAGCCGTTTCCTACAAAGCCGTTTATATCTTCCATCCCTGTTTCAGTCCTGTTATCTGCTGCAGACCTAAAGCTCACTTTTAAAATATATAATAAACTTTGTTCCATTTCCCCTTTCCAGATCTAAACTGCCCTCTATCTGGTTTATAAGAGCGTTTACAAGCTGCAAACCCAGAGATTCAGGGTTCCTGAAATCGAGTTCTTCCGGAAACCCTTTTCCATTGTCTGCATAAATAAGCTTATAATTTTTACTCGCTCCGGAAAGCTTTCCTGAGCTCTCAGAAAGGACTGCGTCAGTGGAATTATTTCCTGTTATTTCTTCTATAGATTTTTCTCTGACCAGGGAAATCGAGATTTCCCCGCCTGCACCTGCTGGAAAAGCGTACTTAATAGAATTTGTAAACAGTTCATTTATTATAATGCCCAAGGAAACCGCAGTATCAACCTCCAGGAAAGCAGTGCTGATATCAAGTTTTACGCGAATTTCGCCGGTTTTGGTATTGTATGATTTGATAAGATCGGCTATCAGTTTACGGAGATAGGACGAAAAATCAAGAGAATCCAATTTTCCGGATTCGTAGAGTTCCTGGTGAATAAGAGACATCGAAAGAATACGGCTTTCGCTTTCCTTAAAAGCTTCAATGACTTTTCTGTCACTGAACTTTTCAGCCTGAAGATCAAGCAGAGACGAAACAATCTGCAGGTTGTTTTTAATTCTATGGTTGATCTCTCTCTTCCGTAACTGTTCAGCTTTTTTCTTTTCCGTGATATCCCTGAACACCTCAAGAATGCCTATAATCTTTCCATCCTCTCCAGTTACAGGAATTGCCTGAATGTACCAGGTTCTGCCATCCTTTGTAGTAAATTCCCCTGATTTTTTATTGCCTGTTACAAAAATTTGCTCGAGCTGCAGGTAACCGGACAGCAGGCCAACTGTACCAAGAATATCCTTAAGGGACATTCCAACTGCCTTTTGAAGCTCCATGTTCATACATTCAAGGGCAGCCCTGTTTACCCAGATAATTTTAAGCTCAGGGCTTACGAAAATAACCAGCTCATTAAGGGAATCAAGTAGGACTTTCTTTTCTCGTTCCTGTGCCTTTAATTCCTGTTCTGAAAGGTAGATCTCATTTAGCATTCCGTTAATCTCTCTTGAAAGGCGATAAAGTTCGTCATTATTCTCAAGGGACAACCTTCGGGAAAGATCCCTCTCCGATCTGATCCGGGTAACGAAATTATCAATTCCTATTAGTCTTGAGATGAATAGCCTGTCAAATGCAAACTTGATTCCTGCCCCGGTCATAAGTCCGGTTAGCAGAAGGAAAAAGTACACGTTATTTAGGGTTCTTTCGCCGTGTAAGTAAAGTTCTCTTGGAAAATCCGCTCTCATAATAATTGCAGACTTGCCTGAGATATCCTTTAACTCAAAATAGCCAGCTACTCTCTCTTTGCTAAGGGGTTCAACAATAGTTTTGTCAGGGTTTTCCGAAAAAAATTTGAGTTTGGTCTGGAAATCAGGAGGCAAATCTTCATCAATCCTGTACATCAAAAGGGAAGAACGGGTTACTTCTTTGAAGTAGTCAAGAAGGGAATTATCAAAGAACCTTCCGAAAATCAAAGTGCCTTTCACAGGCCCCTGGTGATTTGTTGTAAGAATAGGATGGCAGGAAATAAACACAGGGTTTTCGCGAAGCAAAACAAAACCGCTTATGGTATCATTTTCTGCTTTTGTAAGAAGAGTTCCGTCTTTTATCAGTTGAAGTAACTCCTGAGGGACCGATACTTCTTCTGCAGTATCAATATCTATTGATTTTGCATAGACTACATCTCCGGATTCATTTACAAAAATCATCACATTAATCTTGATTCCTGCAAGGGTCTGATTCTGTAGATTTACATTGATATATTGCTGGTTTCCATTCTCAATAAATTCATAAGTATCATCCCAACAGGCCCAATCCTGCACGATGAAATCCAAGTACTCCTGTTCAGCTGAAATGGCATTTTGTACTCTTTCTACATTCTCCAGTGTATCATTACGTTCAAGTTCCAGAAAGTTAGAGAGCTGCATGCTATGAGTTAGTGTAAATACCACAACAAAAATTGAGAAAATTAAAATAGTTATTATAAAAACTTTTTTGCTAATATCTATTCTGGACACCCCACAGCCTGTAATAAGAAAAAGAATAAAATTTATTAACGTATAAAGGGGGGAACAGTATATAAAATTTAGGATAAATATGAGATAAATTTAAAGGGAAGAATACTCTTCTCGAGTTTCAAGTGTTTGCAGCTACAGAGAGAATAATGTCGAAATTGTTTTCAAAATTTAATCTTGATACACAGGGATATACATAGAAACATATTCAATAGGGTCCATAGTATGGTAAGAATATATTATAAATGAAAAAAAATTAAGAGTCGAGCTCAATAAATTAAAAAAAGCTTTGAGAGCTATGACGCTTATGAAGATGTATTAACAGACAGATAAGTATTTATAGAAGTCACCGATACTGGTTCTGCTCCTTTACTTTCTTCTCCAGAAGCCCATAAACGGCAGGACTCTGAATTACTTCTCCCCTGGCATTATAACGAGAACCGTGGCAATGGCAGTCCCAGGTTTTATCAGCATCGTTCCAGGATACCGTGCATCCCATGTGCCTGCAGGCTGGATTGAGAGTATAAAGTACGCCCTGAGGATCCCTATATACAGCCACCCTGTCCTCTCCTTTCTCAACAAGGGCACCCTGACCTGGTTCAACTTCTGGGAGATCTTCCCGGATAATAAGTTCGGGTATTTCTCTGAACCTTGATGGATCGTATACCTCAGCCCACGGATTATCCCTGCCAAGAATCATATCCGTGATTATCACTGCTGCCGCAGTGCCAGTTGTCATGCCCCACTTCCCGAATCCGGTAGCCAGATAGGAATGCTCGCTGTCCGGAGTAAGCCTGCCTATAAGCGGCACACCATCTTCAGATACTACATCCTCAGTCAACCAGTGGTAGTCAACAGACCTTACATTATAGATCGACCTTGCCCAATCCTCAAGCTGCCTGTAGTGCTCATGTGTTGGATTTCCACCCCCTGTCGGATGCCCGTCGCCAACTGCAAGCACAAGTTCGCCTCCCTCAGCAGGCTGGGAGCGGAGGGACCGGGTAGGCTCCTCCGCATTTATAAACATTCCATCCGGAAATGTTTCTTCAATGCGTAGTCCAAGTACATACGACATTGACTGAGATAGTTTTTCGAACAGTTCTCCTGGCTTGTCAAGGATTGGGAAATGCGTTGCCTGAATTACATCGTCAGCTCTTATTGTCCCCCTATCGGTTTTTATTACTACGGGCTCTCCCCCTTCTATCCCGAGTGCCCGAGTTTTCTCAAAAATATAGCAACTATCTCCCTCAATCTCTCTGGCAAGGGCACACAGGTATTTTCGAGGATGAAACTGTGCCTGTCTGTTAAAGCGGACTGCTCCGTAGGTCTCAAAAGGCAACGGTAGACTACTTTCAAATGAGGCTGGAAGCCCCAGGCTCCTGGCTGCTCGGACCTCATCCAGAATTTTCTGTGCAGAATCTTCAGAACCTGCATAGACATACGCCGGCTTGTGAGCAAAGTCACAGGATATGTCCCATGAACGAACGATATATTCTATTCTATCGATTGCCGCCTGATTAGCCTCAGCGTACTGTTTCGCCATTGCCCTTCCAAATTGTGAGATCAGTCTGTCATAAATCAGGTTGTGCTGGGATGTGATTTTTGCTGTTGTATAGCCTGTAGCTCCTTTTATTATCCTGTCTGCCTCGATAACTGCGACAGACATTCCCACTTCCTTCAAAAGAAAAGCCGAAGTAATTCCGACTATTCCTCCCCCGATTATCGCTACGTCAACATTAATATCCCCTGAAAGAACAGGATAGTTTGATTCAGGGGTAGTTGCCAGCCAGTATGATTCTGCCCTGCCAGGCAGAGTATAACCCATATTTTCCCCATGTGTCATATTTTTCACTTAACCTTTGTTTTAGTTTATCTAGATCGAACACTTCTCTCATCGATAAAGGGCAAACGCTTATAGAATAATGATCTCGCCCGATGCAATCACGCAGCCCTGAAAAGATACTGGAATCTTACTCCCTGACCTTCTTTTCCGAAAGGCTATATACTGCAGGACTTTTAATTACCTTTCCAGTTGCGCTGTAGCGGGAACCATGACACGGGCAGTCCCAGGTTTTTTCCGCATTGTTCCAGGAGACAATGCATCCCATGTGCTTGCAGGAAGGGTCAAGAGTATGGAGCACACCTGCCTCGTCCCTGTATGCTGCAACTCTTTCTCCTTCGATCTTGACAATTGCACCTTCCCCAGGCAAGATCTGTGAGGCTTTCTCATGAGTGGGAATTATCCGTTCTCCCACAAGGCCTTTGGTTGCTTCGGCAACCTGTGAAAAAAAGGTTTTAGCCGATTCAAGAGGTTTGAATCGTGAAGGATTATATACCTCCTCCCAGGGGTTAGGCTTTCCGAGGATCATATCTGTAAGAATCATCGCTGCAACAGTGCCTGTGGTCATACCCCATTTCCGGAATCCTGTTGCAATATACAGGTTTTCGTTACCAGAGGTAATCTGACCAATATAGGGAACATGGTCAACAGATATGACATCCTGAGTTGACCAGTGATAATCGATGGAGTTGACTGAGTAGATCGATCTTATCCATTTCTCGAGGTTTTGATAGTGGTCAATTTCATTCCCCTCCCCAGTCCTGTGCCCTTCTCCTGATACAATTATCAGTTCGCCTTCCCCTGCAGGTTGGGAACGCAGGGATCTGATAGGTTCTTCGGCACTGATAAACATTCCCTGCGGGAAAGGCTCTTCAATGTGAAACCCCAGCACATATGAGCGGGACTGATACAGGCGCTGGAAAAGCAACCCGGGTTTGTCATGAATCGGAAAATGTGTTGCCTGGATAACTTTGTTTGCTTTGATTGTCCCTTTATCCGTTATTATTGTTATAGGGCCATCTCCTTCGAGCTTCAATGCCTTCGTCTTTTCAAAGATATGGCAGCCATCACCTTCAATCTCCTTTGCCAGGGCACAGAGATATTTTCTGGGATGGAACTGAGCCTGATTGCTGAAACGGACTGCACCGTACGTTTTAAAAGGCAGCGGAAGGTCAGATTCAAACGAAGCCGGGAGCCCGAGGCTTTGAGCTGCATCTACCTCGTTTCGGATATTTACAATCGACTCTTCTGAACTGGCATAAACGTAAGCCGGCATGCGGACAAAATCACAGGCTATGTCTTTTGAACTTACTATGGAAGCTATCTTCTCTATGGCTACCTGATTGGAGTCTGCATACTGCTGAGCCTGTTCTTTTCCGAATTTTGAGATCAGGCGGTCATAGATCAGACCGTGCTGGGATGTAACTTTCGCAGTCGTGTGCCCTGTTACCCCTTTGATAATCCGATCCGCTTCGATCACTGCCACGGACGATACCCCTGCTTCCTTTAGAAGGAAAGCAGTTGTAATACCCACTATCCCGCCTCCCAGAATTGCCACATCTATATGGATGTCTCCGGAAAGAGGAGAATAGCTGGATTCAGGCGTAGTTGCCAGCCAGTAAGATTCTGCCCTTCCAGGCAGGATATAATCAGTTTTCTTGTTGTCTGCCATATCTTCCACCATAAAAATCTTGAGGAAACCCGCGCACCTGAGCTCTCTGATAGTCGTGCACTCTAAGCAGCAACCCCCAGAAACTGGCTCAAGCTTTGTAAACCCCCTTTATTCACGGTTCTCCAATGTATCAGTTCTCAAATGAATACCATAAAATTATCTAATCAAATATTAAAAATCAATAGTAATATTAACTCAGGTATTACTGTAATAGGCAGAACTAAAACGCGAATATGAAGCTGGAAAATCAGAAATTAGAACAGAGATGAAAACTATCTGTCTATTTGGGGTCTATAAGAGGTATCGGGGTATGACATGAGGTATATGGTGTTTTTGAGGGGAGTGCCCGGATCCGGCAAATCAACTTTTGTCAGGGAAAATAACCTTGAACCTTATACAATTTCTTCAGACAGCATCCGGCTGCTCCTTAAGCCTCCTATATTGTCTGTCACTGGAAGACCAGTTATCTCTCAAAAGATCAATCGTCGGGCCTGGGGGCTCATTTACTCGCTTATAAAAAGCCATATGGAGGAAGGAGATTTCATAGTCCTTGACGCAACGAATGCGGGAAATGCAGATATTGCAAAGTACAGGAAGCTTGTCAAAACCTACAGGTATAAAGCCATCTGTATTGATTTCTCAGACATTCCTCTTGAGATTGCAAAGGAGAGGAACAGGAAAAGGCCCGAGTATGAGATTGTGCCTGAGACTGTAATTGATGAAATGTACTCCACAATAAGCAGGCAAAAGGTACCTTCGTTCGTTACAGTAATAAAGCCGCAGGAATTCCATGAAAAACTCCTGTATAAGGCTACTGACTTTTCCCATTATAGAAGAATCCATCACATAGGGGATATAAACGGGAATTATAGGGCTCTTAAGGAGTACCTTGCATGCGGGCTAAATGAGAGCGACCTGTATATCTTTCTGGGAGATTATGCAGGTAGCAGAGCTGAAACCTCTGAGAACACTGAGGTTGTTAAATTTCTTATCTCCATAATGGACAAGAATAACGTTATCCTGCTCGAAGGAGACCAGGAAGCATGTTCTTGCAGCCTGGCAGAAGGCGGAGAACAAACCCAGACCTCCGGGCTAGAGGATAGAGTTTATAATATTCTAGAAATGAGGCAGGCAGGCATTACAAATAACGATATTTCCATCTTATGTAAGAAATTGAGGTTATGTGCTTACTATAAATTCCATAACAAATGCGTGCTCGTAACTCATGGAGGGCTGAGTAACCTTCCTGAGAACCTGATTCTTATAGGAGCCGATCAGATGATTAACGGTGTGGGGGAACCCGAAGATGCATATCTGGTTGCTGCGAGTTTCAACAGAAACACAGGTGAAAACACTTATCAGGTTCACGGGCACAGGAATCCTGAAAATCTCCCCATTGAAAATGGAAGAACGTTCAATTTGTGTCCTGAAGAAGAAGGTTCCCTTAGAATCGTCACTCTTGACAGAGAAGGCTTTCATAGCCAGGAAATCAAAAAATAGGTAAAATATAGTGATAAAAAGAAAAAAATTCTTTAAAAATTCCCTAAAATAAAAAATAAGTTAAATTTTAACCCAGAGAAGTATTCAAAGTTTCTGTAAACGGAAATTCAAAGCTGGAGATCAGAAAGTAAACCTGAGAATGCGAGTTTTTGAGAGGTCTGAAACCTGTGGGACTATCTTTGGACACTACCTGATCTCCTCTAAAGAATTTAAAGACAATCTTATTTTGCGGGTTCAGGCAAGAACATCTTTATTCATGATATAGGCAACCATTTCACGATTGATTTTGTTCTCCCTTGAGACCTTTGCTTCAATATCCTCATTGGATTTACCTTCGATTCTCATTTCCTTTATTTTCTCAATAACTGATGATGGAATGGTGTAGTATTCGTTAATATCTTTCCTGTGTCCCCATACATCACCTTCAATAAGCTGAATTTTCTGCATTTCAAGGAACATTTCTATAGATCTTGAAATTGTGCCCTTGTAAGATTTAGGCAACTGAATAGCCTCAATCTTCGGACAGGTTTCAACCAGTCCGAAAATGTCCTTGTTCGAAGGTCTGAAAGCCAGATGCACTATTCTCTCATTTGGATTCAGTGTAAAGATTTCATCTCTTGAGCTAACAACTCTAATTTTCATTGTTTTTTTCCCCACTATAAAGTTTTTTACGTTTTATATTGATATAAGCTACTTACACTGACTATAAATATTTATCTTACTGTTCCATTAATTTTTACACAGTTTTCTGCCTTCTTGCTTCCATTAATTTCTTCCAGTTAATCAAAAGAACGAGTTAGCTGAAAAGCAATTGGAGTTTACCTGGAGTACAGAAATGCAAGATCATCAAATAAAAAGTAGCTTGATCAGTTAACGCAGCCCTATCAGATATTTATTACAAGGCCTGTTAATTAAATGGGAGCTTAAGATGTTATGAGAACGGATTAGTCAATATATATAAATATAAGTAAAATTATATGATATGTAAGTTCTGGAGATTAAGGTCATTGTTACGGCTTAAATCGCCCAAAGATCTCATCTTCTCAAAACAGAGTGTTAAGTAACTTTATTGGGGTTTTGGTCTTGCAGAAAACAAGAATAGTTATTCTGGTGGTATTAACAGTACTTTTTACACTTCAAGCTGTCGCTGGCAGCGCTTCTGCTGCAACTATTTATGTAGAGCCTGGAGACTCGATTCAAACGGCAGTAGATAATGCGCGACCGGGCGATACAATAATTGTAAAACCGGGAACATATAGCGGAGATATAGAGATTTCAACCGCAAATCTGACTCTAGTATCAAGCAGTCCGCATAAAGCAATAATTAAAGCTAAGAATAATGCCTTTAATATTTATGAAAGTAATGTTGTAATAAAAAATTTTGATATAAAAGGTCCGGGTAAATACTCAGGCGTTTGTTTTTCGTTTAGCCGCACCGAATCTACCAATGGAGCTTTTTACTGCACAGTTCAAAATAACAAGGTATCTAATTTTAGTATAGGTGCAGATGTTGGATTTTATATGAATAGTGGAAGCGAATACATTCTCAACAATGATATTTTCAACTGCGAGACAGGAATATATGCCTTTGATCTTATGTTCGAAACCCTGACAGTTAGTGGAAATCGTATTACAAACTGCGATAATGGATTATATCTTATTGATGCCCCATGTATCGTTATAAATAATAATTTTAATAATACAGTAAATATAAATGCTCCTGAAGGGGTTGAATGTATATTCAACACTACGAAAACAGCCGGGAAAAACATTGTAGGTGGCCCGTATCTGGGGGGCAACTACTGGGCAACCCCCTCAGGCAGGGGTTTTTCACAGACCCATTCCGATAAGAACGGAGACGGTTTTGCAGATGAGCCATATAAACTGGGCAATTCCATTGATTATCTCCCTCTTATATCTTTGAAAACCCCGGTTGCTGCTTTTTCAGCATCTCCTACCTCAGGAAAAGCCCCATTGAAGGTTGAGTTTACTGACAAAAGTACAGGCTTACCTACCTCATGGAAATGGAGTTTTGGAGACGGAAATTATTCAACCGCCAAAAATCCTGTGCATAAGTACGGTAAAGCCGGAAAATACACCGTTAGCTTAGAAGTTAAGAATAAAAAAGGCAGTAACAAGACCACTTATAATTATATCAGTGTAAAGTAAGCAGTGCCTTAAACCAAAAAGATCAGGTCTGAGAGTAAAAGATTATGCCTAAAAAGCAGGCACGATAGATTCAGATTGAAATCAGCACAACTTTCAGGACTGAAGCCTGAAAACCGGAAAGCATTTTCATGGCATGGTAACTTTTATTTTAATTCAGAGCCGATTAATCGTACATGGTGGGTATTGCGGGAAAGAAAAATCTGCGAGAAGCTAATCTTAAGGGAGCTGACCTTCAAGGAACAAACTTTCAAGGAGCTGACCTCGAAAAAGCTAACCTTATAGAGGCTGACCTCAGAAAAGCTAACCTTACAAATGCTAACCTTAAAGGGGCTGACCTTTTTGAGGCGAACCTTAAAGAAGCTAACCTTGAGGAAGCTTATCTTATATGGGCTGACCTCAGATGGGCTCAGCTTGAAGCGGCTAACCTTGAAAAAGCTCATCTTGAAGGGATTAAACTTGAAGGAGCCAACCTTGAGAGAGCGGATCTTAAAGAGGCTAACCTTGAAGGGGCAAATCTTAAAAATGTTAACCTTAAAGGAGCGAGTCTCGAAGGAGCTAACTTTAGAGGGGCAAATCTTGAAGGCATTAGCCTTGAGGGAGCAAACCTTAAAGCAGCTATCCTTGAAGAGGCATATGGTCTGTCAATTGAGCAGCTTTCGAAGGTTAGAACCCTTTATAACGCAAAATTAGATGAAAAACTACTCATATCGTTGAAAGAAAAATTTCCTGCCCTTTTTGAAAGACCTAATTATAAAAAATAACAGGGAATTAACAAAACTTTTACCGGGGCTTTTTGCTTTGTATACTCTGTAGAAGCAGTATTTCAACATGATTTCAAGATAAACTTTCTCATTTATGTGCAGTGTTTATGCTCCTATAAGCAGAAGTGATTGAAAATACAGAATTTACGCATTACTCTATTTCATTTAAGTGATTGAAGATACAGAATTTACGCATTATTCTATTTCATTTTTAAATAGCTACCAGTATAACTTTAAATCTGTATTTTTTTTCCTTTTTATTTATTTGTTCATATAAAGAGATTAATCCACATAAGGCTTTTAATATTATGACTTTATCAGGACACATAATCTATGAGCTCATTAATAATTGCAAACATTTTGAAGCAATATTTAACAACCAGTAGTAATAAGCAGGAAGTGCTTGCATGACTGAACGACAGGTCGAAAGTGTAATTATCGAAATCCCGAAAGGAAGCCGGAACAAATACGAGTACGATAAAGAAAAAAAAGTAATTAAATACGACAGAATGCTTTCTTCGTCAATGGTATATCCTTCAGATTATGGTTTTTTCCCTGATACCCTGGCCCTTGACGGTGACCCATTAGACGCTATGGTTTTAACCTGGGAACCTACCTTTCCGGGTTGTGTAATTGATGTACATCTCGTAGCACTGTTTGATATGGAAGACGATAAAGGAAGAGATGAAAAAATCCTCTGCGTTCCGAAGAACGATCCTATGTGGAACTATATTGAAACAACTGACCAGGTTCCACCTCACCTATTTAAAGAGATTACCCATTTCTTCCAGAATTACAAAAAATTAGAGGGCAAACTAGTGACTGTTTTCGGCTGGAGAGGTCTCGAAACAGCTGTTGAAATACTCCAGGAAGCTAAAGCCCGTTATATTGAACAAAAAAAGCAGTGAAATTATCAAATCATTGAGATTGAGAAGTCATCATCTTGTTTTTATGGCTGGGGGACATAAAAAGTATACTCTCTGAAATGACATGAAAAGCATGCTGCATGGAACTATACTTTGCTAAAAATAACATATAAATTATCCAAAATTAAAGTAAAAACTTTTTGAGATAGACACGAGGAACAATATTTATTGGAGCTATATTTAACATAACCAACTCTTATATATCTAAATTATAAAAATAAACTCTGTAAAAGTAATTCAAATCAAGTAAAATAAAATATTAGATATAGAAATGATGTTGGAAAAAAAGTTTGACTTACACCTGATAAGAGAATAGTATGAAAAACAATAACAGAATCTCGGGAATTGGTATTATTGGAGATGTGCCATGGGGGATACATTTCTGCCAGTTCTACCAGACAAAAGAAGATTTAACGGATATACTGATTCCCTACTTCAAGGCAGGACTGGAAAATAACGAATTTTGCTTGTGGGTTTTGCCAGTTGAGTTAGACGAAGAAAAGGCAAAAGAAGCCTTAAAAGTGACTATTCCAGACATTCATGCTTATCTAGAGAAAGGACAAATCGAGATTATCCCATATACTTGCAAGCAAGTAGAAGAGGGTGCTTTAGATTCGCAGATAGCATTAAATCATTTGATTGAAAAAATCAGTAAGACGCTTGCCAGTGGATATGACGGTTTGAGGTATAGTGGAAGCGATTTCTGTGGTCAAGAGAGAATACTGGAATCTGCCACTGGAAAATACCCGGTAATTGCCCTTTGCACTTATTTCCTTGACATATGTAATATTACTACCAGTTTTGATGTCGTTTCAAATCACCAGCTTGCTTTGATTAAAAGAGAAGGCAAATGGGAAATAATAGAAAGTTCCTGCCAGAAAAGTATCATGGAACGCAAGCAGGCTGAGGAGGCACAGAGTGTAAGTGAGAAGCGCTTTCGTGCTTTGAGAAAGCCAGAATAGAGTTATATCTATGGCTCTTATTCATGAAGAGTTGTATAAAGGTGGAGTATTTGAAACATTAAACTTTTCTCCATACATTCAAGAACTCGCTGATACTCTTTTTCAAACCTACAGGCTTGGGAATACCGATATAAGCTTAAACATGGATTTGGAAGAGAAGATTTTATTTGATATGGATACTGCAATCCCGCTGGGGATAATAATTAATGAGCTTGTTTCCAACTCCCTCAAACATGCATTTATAGACAGAGATATAGAGGAGAAATTAGAATAAACTACACAGGGAAGAATCCATAGAACCTGAAAGCGAAAGTTGCCAGAGTACAAGCAGTAGTTTCATTCTAACTATTTCCGACAACGGAGTTGGCATTCCTGAAAATCTTAATATTGAAGACCTTGATAGTCTTGGCATACAGCTGGTAACTTCCCTTGTAGAGCAGTTAGATGGTGAACTTAAACTGAAAAGGAATAATGGGACTGAATTCACTATAAGGTTCACAGTAGCAGAAAAAAGAGAATAAATTGTGCTATTTTTAAAATTATTTATTAGTCCCTTCTTCATCCCCTTATTCCGAAAAGGCTTGTAATTCCTTTCTTTCCTTAAATGCTGAAGAGATAACTAAAAAATTCCAGTTAAAACAGCTTGAGTGGAAGAAATGGAGAAAGCACCTGCTTAAGGTGCTTAAATTCCTGTTTAGAACCTTAAATCTTTATCGCAAATAAGCTGGTTAGTTTTTAGATCGATAATTTTAATATTGACAACGTCGCCAGAACCGATATCTGTAATATCATTGTCCTCTTTACTTGGATTAAGAGGTTTGTTCGCCGCAGTCCTTAATGGAATTGTTCGAATATCCCCAACTTCCAGAGTTTTAATTGCACCCTTATTGGCTGTATTAGTATCTATAAAAATCTCCTGCGAGCTCTCGCCATTAACAGATGCTACTACTTTTGTTACGCTGGAGTCGAAGTTAATAGGATCTCCACCAAGATGTTCTATTCTTACACATGCTGCATCGATTCCATCTGAGCTTGAACCAAATTGATCAATATCACCCGCTTGAATATCGAGATTCGCCTGTGGTGCGGATCGTGCAGTTCCCTGTCCAAATACAGAAGAACCGATTGCAGCGGCGAGGATGACGGTTATTGCAACCATCAGGATGACACCGATAACCGGGGAAACTGCTTTGTTATTCATAAACAATTTCTTTAAGTCCATATGTTTCTCCCTCCGGGTTAAAATTATTCGGACAGGAAGACCTGCCGGATACTTTTAAAACCTGAAATGTAATTGAACTTTTTTAAATTTTTAACTTCAATATTCTTATTCTCGCCATCTATATAAATTTTCTTATTAGGTGTTGAAAGGGAATTTCTGCCAACTAACTCCTCTTTCAATCAAAAAGTTTATTTGCACTTGAATTGCATTGAAAATTTTCTGACAGTCAGGTTAATATTCTATTAGAAACATTTTGAGAAGTTAGTCTCGAATTTAGAAGGTGATCTCATAGTGGAGGGTAAAAAATGCAGAGCAATTGGCAGGGACTGGCAGGCAGTTTCAGAAGTGTATGGGCAACTGCTTATGATAAGTATAGTCGTCCTATCCTTTTCCACAATAGCCCTGACCGTATTTTCTGACGGGGGAGCTGTAGACCCCCCACATACGCCAAGAGTGGATCTGCGCGAGGAAATCGATACCGATAACAATAAACTATACATCACACACAGCGGAGGAGAAGCTATTGACCTGTCGGCAATCAAGCTAATACTCGTGGTTGCTGATGGGCAGCAGTATGAATTCAGCAAGTCCGACTTTGAAGATCCAGATGGAAATGAACCCGATGACGTTTTCACGCTCGGGGACTGCATAGTGATTAATGATGAGAACATCAAGAGCGGGATCGATATAGACATGCTTCTTGTGTACACGCCCTCTCAGCAGGTGATTCAGCGAACAGTGCTCCAGCGAGGCCCGAGAAAACTCCCAGACTGGATTACTCCTTATCCATATGGAAGTGTTTATGACAATACTTCAGGCTGGTTGCCCATGGAGCTTGTTAGCGCAGAAGATGGACTTTTTATAAGCAGTACGGTTCCAAAATCAGAATGGATTTCTCATACCTATTCATTTGGGCTAGATGCGGATGAGATGGGGATTTCAAATTTTTCGAAAATTCAGTTAAAAATAATCTACAAGACGGATGGGGACAGCAGCTTTGAAGATCTAAAACTGGAAGTATACAACGGCTCTGAGTGGATAGAAATAGCTTCCGAGAGTGAAGGCAACTTGAAAGAACATCGCGATTTTAACGCTTGCAAAGAAGAGAACGAGATTTATACTCTCTATGACTCAACTGAAAATGTAGATTACATAAAAAATACCGACGAACTTGAGAAACTTATGATCAGGTTTTCAGTTCGTGGAAATGCAGATGAAGAAAGTGGAAAAAAGTTCTCGGTTGATTACGTAGGAATCCATATAGAGTAACTCATTACAGGACAAGATGCTGAGCAGGGGGACAAAAGGTGAAGAAAAATAATCGAAGTAAGGAAAAGCCCGAACAAAAGTCTTTTTTCCATTCGGAAACTGCAACGTCAACTGTTATTGGGGTAGTATTACTTCTGGGGATTATATTTTCGGTATTCGCCATTATACGGATAGGATACGTCCCGGAGTGGAAAAATGATGCTGAGTACTCTCATATGAACGATGTATACGAAGACATGGCAGACCTCAAATCGAAAATCGATATGATGACAGTTGTCCTGGCTTCAAACCCCAATTCCTCATATAATAATTCTTCGAATCCTAGCTCCTCTGCTCTTCAGCCTATTATGACTGTACCTTTCCATATGGGCGGTGGAGATATTCCATTTGTAGGTTCCATAAAATCGAGCGGAAGTCTTGCTATAAACAAAGATGACTGCACAATGGGTATAGTAGTAAAAGAACCTTCAGGCACTGAAGCATATGTCAAATCTCTTAATTGCGGCACCATCACTTACAATTCTCAAAACAGATATTACGTTAATCAGAATTTCAGTTATGAATGTGGAGCTTTGATCCTTGATCAGGGAAAGCAGTCAGTTATGACGCTCTACCCTTCTATACGATTTTCGAGAACTCCAAATAACGAGTATGATGTTTCAATAAATGCTATAAGAATATTCCAGAAGCCTTACGTCCCTCCCCAGGTAATTTCCTCAAATGAGGAATGTTCTCTACGCCTTACAGGTCTGGATTATAGACTTCTACCTCCTTATGACAATAATAATGACGAAAACACGACCATGACTATAACCATAAGCACAACTCATCCCGAAGCCTGGATACAATATTTTAAAGATATGCTCGACGATGCAGATATAGAAGAGGATTATGACCTAACACTATCTGAAAAAAATGGAAAGAATTTCGTAAGCCTGACCTTCCCTTCAAAACCACCTTCAGAATCAAGCTCAACGCGCTTGAACAGGGTGCACCTGAGTGAAACTGTAATTAAAGCCGAACCTGGAATTGGCTTGAGTTAAAATGGATAAATGAGAAGACAGGGGAAATCTAAGGATAGAGTAGTAAATCAGATAAAAAGGTTCGATAATGATTCCGAATGCCTCCTTTATAAGAAAAGAGACCAGAGAAACTGATCAGGGGATGTTCTCCCGCTTTTCAAAATCTGAGTCAGCTGCTGCAACAATTATCCTGGCAGTACTGCTTTTAGGGCTCGTATTTGCAATGGTTTCAATAGTCAGGCTTGAATATGTTCCTGAATGGAACTGTGAAGCAGAACAGGATCATATGTATGAGATTTGGAATGACTTTCAGGAATTAAAAATAAGGATCGATATGCTTTCCAGGCTTATGGAATCAGGCAGCTATCCTGCAAACGATTTCTCAACAACTGTGCCTTTCCGTATGGGGAAAGGGGATATCCCTGTTTTCGAGCCTTCGAGGTCAGATGGCAAACTTGAGGTAAATAAAGAAAGGTGTGTAATGATCATAACTTTGTACAATTCCACTAATGAGGCAACGAAATTTTATAATTTCAACTGCGGTGGAATTACCTGCTACTTGCAGAATAAGCAGTATCCGGACCAGTTTTTCAGGTATGAAAACGGAGCCCTGATTCTTTCAGATGGTACAAATTCTGTAATGAGACAGCCGCCGATATTCACAATAGAAAATGAAACAATAGATGACAGTAATAGTGAAACAATAAATGGCAGCTATAGTTATACCGTCAATATTCATGCAGTTCAGCTTTCAGGTAAAGCCGATTCTGTTTCCTCAAATACCATTACTCCCCTTGAATTAACAGGACTGAGTAGCAAGCGAGTATACAATAGCAGTGAGAATGAAAACACGAATCTCAAAGCCTTTAATTTGACAATTGCCACAAAATATCCCGATGCCTGGATTTCTTATCTCAACGAAACTGCAGAAAACGCAGGACTTAACTATAGCACGGACTATGAAATCGAAAAACGAGACCCCAATTGCGTATATTTTAAATTCATGCCTGAAGATAGTAAAAAGCTTGATAGGCTTTGCATAGACAGATCTGTTATTCAGGTGGATCTGAGATCTGGGGGTATAATAACCAATGAGGATAACAGCTGGTCAAAATCTGACGGAAACGAAGATAAATCAGAAGATGGGACAGAAAATGTAATGAAATTAAATCAACAATATTGTTTTGAAACCGTTTCCAGTACCAATGTAGATCTATCTAAGCTGAAGGACTATGATTCAAAAATTAACTTTTTAACACAAAAATCAGGAGAGTTAAGTGATTACTCAAGCAATAATGCATTTTAGCATAATTTAAATAATCAGCTAGAATCGACATTTGGGTTTAATAGCTTTACAAAATTTGAATCTCAGCCTAATTCAGTTACAATTTTAATGGTATACCAGTGTGATCTTAAGAATGATCCTTTAAACATGACTTTTGCGGGCAATGAACTTAATAAAAAGTTACATAAAGGCGATGGGAATGGGAAAAAGTGGTATTTATATACACAAGATATCCCTGCAACATCAATAAATGACCCTTCAGATCTAAAATTTTATTTAAACATTGACAAACAAAAGGACAAATATATAAACATCGATTATCTTGCAGTCCGCCCTAAATGACGGAAAAAAAGGTATATAAGGCATATAAGTCCCATACCCGTTTGCACCGAAAACCCGGATAAGCTGGAAAAATAGATAAACATGCCTGAAAAATACACAATTTCTTATCCTGCAAAAAGAGTTCATTCCGACGGCAGGGTTGAAAATTCGGAAGTGCTGCTTGCCAGGGAATGCCCGGTTAAGATTATTCTTGATGGTAATCTTTTTACAACCCTTTTTGCCTCCCCACTCGAACTGAAAGAGCTGGCAGTTGGCCACCTGATTACAGAAGGAATTCTCAGTTTCAGGGAAATTGAAAATGTTGAGGTGGAAGGAGGCGAGGTTCGTATCCTTACCCGGAAGGAAAAACAGACCCTCAGTACCGAAGCAGCCGGAGAAGCCAGAAAAAAAGTACAGGTTAGCAAAGAAACCATTGTCGAATCGGACTCTGTCTTTGACCCGGAAGCCCTTTTTGCAGGCACAGAGCACCTTGAATCCGATACCTATAGACTTACTAGAGGAACCCATCTGGCAGCCCTGATCGACAGAAAAGGAAAACTCACAGTTCAGATCGTCGACATCGGAAGGCATAATGCCCTGGATAAAGCAGTAGGAGCTGCCTTTCTAAGGGGCTTCGACCTTTCGCAGCATTATCTACTTTCCACGGGCAGGCAGCCTGCTTATATGGTCACAAAAGCCGCAAGGGCAGGAATTCCCCTTATCGCAACCAAAGCCATGCCCTTCGACTCAGGCATCGAAGCCGCAAAAAAAACAAACATATGCCTTGTAGGTCAGCTAAGAAAAGAATCAATGCTTGTCTTTTCCAGCGAATGGCGGGTCAAACTCTAACCTTTTTCAAAAAAAGGCTTGTGATTACGCATTGAGTTTCTTTAAAAGCCATGCCATGTTCTGACCTAAAATTTGCATAGTTCGAATGCCTTCCTCGTCTTTTTCGACGTCCCCTTCAGCAAGCCCCATCCCCATATTCCAGTAGCTTGATCCAGGGATTATCATCTGAGAAATTGTAAAGAAATGGTTGATGGAATCAAAAACATGGATCGATCCTGCTCTTCGCACTGCAACGACTGCTGTTCCTACTTTATGCCTGAACATTTCGCTGTTAGCTTTAGCGACGAAACCTGCCCTGTCAATAAGGGCTTTAAGTTCAGGAGTCAGGTCTGCAAAATAGGTGGGTGAAGCCAGAATTATCCCGTCAGCTTCGAGCATTTTCTCAATGCATTCGTTGACTATATCATTGTCAATTATGCATCTTTTGTCCGCATTTTCAAAACATTTTGAACAGGCGATACAGCCATGAATGGTCTTTCCTCCAACCTGTACGATTTCGGTCTCTATTCCTTCTCTCTCAAGTTCTGCAAGTACGTACTTTATAAGAGCAGCAGTATTCCCTTCCTTTCTCGGGCTTCCGTTAAATGCGACAACTTTCATTTCTTCATTCCTCCAGTGCGCTGTCTTTATCTCTTCCCACTCATTTCTTTTCAGGCTTTTTCCGATTTTCCAGGCAGCTATCACTAAATTATCAATAAGTTACAGCAATTTTTTGTATATGTTAACTTCGGTTTCTTTTTCGCAATATTCCGGGAACAAAGGAAATATTTCCTTAAAATGACTGGAATGTAAGTGCCTATCAAGACTGTTTTCGTCTTCCCACTCTTCTAGAAATGTGATTACTCCTGAATTTTCAAGATCCTGATGGAGCCCATATTCTATGCAGCCTTCTTCTTTTAACGTTGCTTCAACAAGGTTTTTACACAAATCCATGAATTCCTGAACTTTCTCAGGCTTGACACAATTTTTTGCAACTACTCTTATTGTCAATAAATCACCAGCCTATACTTGACCCCGGTTTTGTTTCTTGAAAACACTTTTATGAATTAATATGGCTCCCTTAAAGACTTTTTATAAGAATCAAGCCTTTTAATCTCTTTGATTTTTTATAATTCCCTTGAAGCAGTAGAAAACTTTTATTTTAACGTTTTTACGACTTCATTCTCTCTTCTGACCATACCTGTTATGATAAACTTTCTCTTCTCTGTACCGATCCTCATATTCAGCTTTCTGGTCAGGATAACCTACCGGTACAAGAGCCAGAGGAATTACGTGTTCAGGCAGCTCAAAGGCTTTCCGGAAACCTTCAATCCGATCCTTCATAGGGTAGATCCCTGTCCACACTGCTCCAAGGCCGGCAGCATGGGCTGCAAGCAGGAGGTTCTGGGTAGCTGCCGAGCAGTCCTGAACCCAGTATCCGGGAGCTTTTTCAAGCGTAATATCTCCGCAGACAAGGATTGCAAGAGGGGCTTCCCTGCACATGCCCGCATAGGGACTGAAAGTTGGGATTTCATCAAGGAGCTTCCTGTCATCGATAACTATAAAGACCCAGGGCTGGGCATTGACAGCGGATGGGGCGCTCATAGCAGCCCTGAGAATTTGGGTAACTAGCTCCTGGGGAACCGGTCTATCCGTGTATTTTCGAATACTTCTCCGAGTGTGAATTGCTTCAAGAACATCCATGCAAGCCCCTCCTTTCTTCTTTGCAGAAAAAATGTATGTAGAAATCCGTAAATTTCCTTTTCAGGACTTCTTTCCGGATTTCCCTCTTTATTCCTCTTTATTTGAACAGATTCAAGCCTGTACTCTTCGCTTTTTCCATAAGCTCTATATTATTTTTTACTTCTCCCGGAGCGTGATAGCCAACCCCCACAAGCGTATCTTTTACGTCCATGCGCATGAAATTGGAAATCTGCCCTTTGAACTCCTCATAGACCCCTTGAAAAGCTGCCGGATCAGGAGCTCCCTGAGTTCCTATAATTACGGCTTTTTTCCCGGCAGGGAGACGGGGGGAAAAGTCAGCATTTATAAGGGAATAACAGCGGTCAAGGAAGAGCCGCATCTGACCTGAAAACTGTCCAAAATAAATCGGAGCCCCAAAGACAATGCCATCAGCTGTTTTCATTTCCTCGAACAGCCCTGCAAGATCGTCTTCAAGCTTGCACTTATCATGGCTTTTGCAGTAATCGCAGGCCTGGCAGCCTCTGTAATTCATCTCGTTTAAGAGAAAAGTTTCAGTTTCGGCTCCTGCTTCGGCTGCACCTTTGAGTACCTCCTGAACAATGGTGTTTGTATTTCCGTTCTTTCGGGGGCTTCCTACAATACCTATAACTTTCATTCTCTTCATCTCTCTTATCTTTTAAAACTATTAACCCGAATTCCATTTTCTTTGAATTTATACCGGGCTATATTTTGAATTTATACCGGCTTCTTCTTTCTTTAACCAAGTGTATTTATTCAATATCTAATTTGCAGCAACTATACTTATATACTATACACACAATCCGGATACTAACTAACAAAATGGATACTATGAGCGATATGGTAAGTGAAATACGGAACAACAAACATTACCAGTGTCCCGTGGAAGCAACTCTGGAGGTAATCGGAGGCAAATGGAAACCCATTATCCTCTGGCAGTTGAGGACAGAAAAATTGCGTTTTTCAGGGCTTCAGCAAAGTATGCAGGGTATTTCACCCAAAATGCTTACAAAACAGCTAAGGGAACTTGAGGAGGACGGGCTTATTCTCAGGACGGTTTATCCTGAAATTCCACCCAGAGTTGAATATTCTCTAACTGAATTTGGCAAAACTGTACTTCCAGTGTTAGATGCTCTTTGCAAATGGGGAAATGAGTATCTAGGTAGAGAATGCACACTGGATAAACAGTAACTGCCTGACTGAAATAAATTGAGATATATAGTATTAGGTTTTGATGCCGAGAAATACGTGCAATCTTCTAGTTTTTCTGTAAAAATATAGATCCAAGAAATTTTTTACTTAGTAAATATCGTGTCTGGTGATTAATTTTCCCTAACACACAAAAACTTGATCTCAAATCCACAGCAAATTCACGATACTGCTGGGTCATTATTTTATAAAACTTACTTTATTAATTCCTTTTATCAACTTTTTTAAAACTTTTTTATTTTATACACCTAATAAATTTTATCTTGTTTCTGGAGCAATTATTTGCAAAATCAAAGTTAATAGTTTTCTCGGACAGTTAAATTAATATCAAAGAGTAACAATTTAATATCCAAAGCTAAATTTTTCAAGGTGGTTTTTTCATAGCGGAGGGTAAAAAGTCCAAACAACTTGGCAATAAATGTCAGGCAGTCTCAGAAACATATGCGCTGATCTTAATGGTTTTGATGACTCTCATACTTGCTTCATCAATAATGTATCCCTTTATCCCTCAAAGCCCTCCCATTGCAAATCTCTTTATCGAAGCTCGTAGTTTTACTCAAAATGAGACAGAGTCAGGTGACTATTTAATTGAGGCTTCTTCAAGTTCTGGAGGCAGCATTTCTCCTTCTGGGAAAATATTTGTGCTCGCCGGCAGCAATGCAACCTTCAATATGGTGCCTGCAGACAATTATAAAATTTTGAATGTGCTGGTGGACGGGGAGTCTGTTGGGCCGGTTTCCACCTATACCTTCAATAATGCAAACTCCCATTGAAACAGACAAAGGGAGTATATCAGGCCGGTTTCCACCTATACCTTCAATAATGTATCTTCCAACCACCGTATTAAGGCGAGTTTTACCGTGGATTTCGATGTACAGGACAATGCGGTAGTACCTGAAAGCAATTTCACGGTCAATGCAACTGTACTTGGTTCTGCTATTACTAATGGTCCAAATGGTTATAACTTACCAGTCACTTGTTGCTTTAATTTAGGAAACTATACTTATAATCCCTGGGGAAATTACAATAATGCATCGGAAGGGAATATCAATGACGGAAAAAATCCTCGCTTCTGGAAATCTCCAATTTCCTTTAAAGCAGGTACGCCTATAAATATAGCGGCATGTTCCTGGGTTAAACAGAACAATAGATGGTCCAAATCCATCACAGTTGACACCTCGAGTAACCCGTCCAATCTGATTGTGCTTAAGAACGGGGACTCTGTTCCTAATATTCCAGGATTTAACAATCAGGTCTCGATTAAAGACATTGTGACGGACTATATCGAAAACGGCAGAATAAAGCTCAAGGAAAACGAAGCTATATATCTTTTTGAGCTGGGTACTAAGAAACTGAACGATAAAGCTGCTGATTTTCAGGATCTTGTAATTTTGGTTTCAATAAACGGAGTAGATACGTCACAGTCTGAAGATGAATCTCAGGACGCAGTTTCCCCCAATGAATACTCAAATGAGATCCCGCATAAAACAGTTACCAAGCTCGTAATCGAACACCGCGGAGGAGATACAATCAATTTTAAATCCCCTGAAGAGACTAAAGTTATACTTTATATAGGGAATAAACAACATTACCTCAATTTCACGGAGCTTGGGGTCTTCAAAAGCGGAGACAGAGCTATTTTGATTCCTGAAGAGTACGGCAATAAAAAGCTTAATGTTAGTCAGGGGGACCCTTTATCGATAAAAATAGTCGATGTTCCAAGTAAATCCTTAATCTATTCCAGAAACATCACGCCTAAATGAGATTTATTAATGGAGATGAATTTTAAGAAGCTCAGCTCAAAAAATATAGTTCTTTGGTTCCTGTAGTATCATGGAGCAGCTTGCTATTTAATTGCTGTTTCCGTGGGTCAGTATACTAATTAGAGAATGGATTAATAGTACAACAGAGAGCAGACCACATAAATACCAATTTTAATTGACAATTTTATCATTCCTACCTTTTTGTGAGTTTTCAGGGTAATCTAAAAAAGGTTTTAAAATAACAGACACCACAAAACAAGTAAAAGTAAATCCTATCTGTACTTATATTAATACTGGGTTCTACTTTTATTGATGTAGCAAATTAAGAGAACTATATGGCAAATTAGAGAACTTGCACCAATCTAGTCTATAATATCAGCAATATCTCTTTAACAATATTTTTAGAAAAATTTTAAAATTTGAAAACTCAATTCCTAAACTATCGACAGACAGGAAAGGCGCTGAGAACATCGGAAATCCTAGAGATACCAGGTTAAATGTATGATGCAGAAGAACGGATATATGCGGTATTTTACAAAAGAAAGCTGCTACCCCAACCAGGCAGAAGCCATGGAGAAAATTCATTCGGCTATCCTGCAGGAGAAAATCGTGCTCTTTGAAGGAGCTTGCGGGACAGGCAAGACTCTAAGTGCACTTGTTCCTTCTTTGAGTGTGGGGAAAAAACTCAATAAAGTTATTATGATAGTTACTAATGTCCATCAGCAGATGGTTCAGTTTATAAATGAGGCAAGAGAGATCTCCCGGGGTAACGATATAAAAACAATTGTTTTTAAGGGCAAGACTTCGATGTGTCCTGAAAACCTTGATTATGAAGAATGCAGGCTTAAAGGGGAAAATACCTATGATCTCCTTGATCTTGAGAGGGAAATTTCCTCAAAGGAAAAAGAACTAAAGGACGCTTATGAGAAGCACAAACGAACAAAAGACCCTGCCCTTTACGCCCTGCGAAATGAGCTTGAAAAAGAACTGGAAGAGGCAAGGACAAAAGCTCAGGCTTTAAGGAACAATTCCTGCCCGAAGCTTTATGAAGTGCTGAGATTTGAAGGAAACGAATTCTCCACCTGGCTTTTTTCTGATGTAAGAAGTCCGGAAGAAGTGCTTGAATATGCAGAAGACCGCGACATGTGCGGGTACGAGTTGCTTAAAAAAGAACTTAAAAATACCGAACTTCTAATCTGCAATTTCCATCATGTGCTCAATGCCGAAATCTTTATGACTCTACTTAAATGGCTTGAACGCGACCCTGAGGATATTATCCTGATTTTTGACGAAGCACATAATATTGAAGCGTCTGCTCGCTCCCATTCTTCAATAACACTCTCGGAACTGACTATTGAAAAAGCCCTTTCTGAAGTAGGTGAGACTCCCGAACATGACAATTCTCCTTTTTTCAAGGCAGGAGCTGGTTCAGGCATCGGCATTCCTCTTGATCAGGACTATGCAGCTCGATTATATGCGAAAAAGCTGTTTACCTGTTTTCTGACTGCCCTCAGAGATACATATGACTCGAAATTGAAATTCGGGGAAAGAAACAGGCTTGGTAAGAGCTGGCAGGACATTCAGATAAGTGACCCTTATGAACGTTTTGACATCCTGAAAGCCCGCTTCTTGCGAAGTGCAGTAAAAGAAGGGTTTGGGGATGAAGAAAAGGTGCTTATTCGGTTACGTGAAATTGGTGAATTCGGTGGAAGGCTGGAAGAAATATATGCTGAAAATTACAAAAAAGGGCTGCTTTCCGTCCCGAAACGTTCCCAGATACGATATGTTGCTGATTTACTATCTTCTTATCTTGTGCTATCGGACAGGCAGAACTATTATCCTATCCTGAACGTGCGAAAGGATTTCAAAAGTGACAGGATAGTTGGCAGGATAGAGCTTTTCACATGCATCCCTAAAAATGTAACTCAGCCTTTGCTGGATTCCGTTTATGCAGCAGTGCTCATGTCGGCTACACTCCGGCCCTTTGAGATGATCAAATCTACACTCGGCATCTCAAGGGAAGTGGAAGAAATTTCTTACGGCACTACCTTTCCCAGTGAAAGAAGGCTCACACTTGCGGTTTCAGTTCCTCCTCTTTTTGCAAAGAACCGGGACAGTCCTGAAACACTTGAGAGCCTTAAAGAAGCTTTGCTTGCAGCTACTGTTGCATCAGCCGGAAACGTAATTATCTATTTCCAGAGCTATGCTGAAGCGCTCCGTTATACTAAACTCCTGGAGCCTGAACTTTCTATCCCCATCTTCCTTGACGAGACAGGGGTTTCAGCTAAGGAAATCCGCGAGAAGTTCTTTAGAATAGGGGAACAGGGAGGAAAAGCCTTACTTGTAACCTATCTCTGGGGAACACTAAGCGAAGGTGTTGATTTCAGGGATTCAAGAGGCAGGACAGTAATTGTGGTTGGAGTGGGATATCCGGCTTTAAACGACCGTATCAAAGCTGTCGAGTCTGCCTATGACACAGTTTTTGGTTGTGGGGAAGGCTGGGAATTTGCAGTCCAGGTGCCGACAATCAGGAAGGTCAGACAGGCAATGGGAAGAGTAGTACGCTCCCCGGAAGATTACGGGGTAAGGATTCTTCTCGATTCCCGCTATCAAGGCTCCCAGGTACGTAAACTCGGGAAATTTTCGGTTTTTAATTATTTCCCGCCTGAAGAAAAGAAAGAATTCATTGATGTCGCGCCAAGGGATGTGGGTAGTCTCGTGGAAGATTTTTTTGCCCATATAACATCAGACAATCCCGAAAAAGAGGATATGGAATCCCGGGCTTCAAGTCGGCTGGATTTTGGAAGCCTTGCAGAGAAGCTTTGAAACTCTTTGAGCAGAGAAATTTAAAATCATGCGGTTTTGGTAAAGATCGTTGCTCATTATAGTTGTTCAAATTTCGGAGCAGGCAAATTAAGATCAGCAGAACTAAACAGAATACCTGCTTTTAGTCAAAAATATGAGTAGTCGGAATTTTGAAACAAACTCATTAATTCAGGAGCAGAATATGATCTTTAGTGCTAATTACAACATTATATTAGGAAAAGATGCAGTAGCAATTTTGAAACAAGCTCAATAAAAACCAGAATGGAAAATAGAATTTTCGCACATATTTTTACATATAAATTTATACAAATCATTACATATAAATTTACACAGATTTCTTTTGTAAATAATGTAAAAAGATTGCACTTAAAATTAATAAACTTTTTTCTGAAATTGAAAACAACTTTAAATTAGTGGACGTGGATTATTTAATTAACATTAAATTCGAATATAATTTCTAAGAATTTTGATTAAATTAGATTAAAAACAAAAAATTATGGAAAATCTTTATTATCCTTATAGACGAAACAATATACAAAAAAAGGGGATGGAAAGTTGGGTGTAGAAGACACTATTAAAGAAATTGCAAGCGAACTTGAGAAAATCGCGACTACCAAAACCGTAGTAGGAGACCCGATTACTGCTTCCGGGAAAACAATTATTCCGATTTCGAAAATTAGTATGGGTTTCGGAGCAGGCGGAGGAGAGGGAAAGAGAGACTCTGAATCCGGATACGGAGGAGGTGGCGGGGCAGGCGCGAAGATTGAGCCTGTAGCGTTCATTATGCTTTCTGAAGAAGAAGCTAGAATCTTCCGAATTTCGGAAAGAGGTGATACTGGGTCGCTTATTAGTTCGCTTCCTGAACTTGTGCCTGAGATTATGGACAAGCTTAAAAGCATGATAGGCAAGAAAAAAGAAGAAAAAGCCGAGGAAACAACATTTAAAGAAAGAGAAGTTTCGGAAGAAAAAGTTCCGGAGAAAGAAGTTTCGAAAAAGGAAACCGTAAAGGAAACAGAGATTAAGATTGAAGAAGGATGCGTTCACTGAATTTCTGGAATTTAAAACCTTTTAAGGGAATTTTTCCAGGGATCGGAATTTAAAAATCCGGGTTTCGGGATAGTCAGGACTATCCCCTTCTCCCTAACCTGCTTAGTATGCTGGCAATCTATCTTCTCCTGCTTGTTCTCCTATTGATTTTATTCATACTTATTACAGCAATAGGTTTTACCTTCAAGCTTAATGTTCTCAGCCTGGAAGAAAAGAAAGAACTCAGAGGCATATTTACTGTAAAATGGCTGCTCTTTTCCCATACTTTCTCATTTGAGGAACCTGGAGAAAGAGAGAGCCCTCTTGAAGAGCCCAAAATACCGATTGAGGGCGGAATAATAACAGGGGAACAAGGGGAAGCTGGTCCACAGGAACCTGAAAGGGTGCGAGCCGTTACAGAAACAAAGGATAAGGTTGAAACAGGGGAAAGAAGAGAGACTGAAGAAAAAGAGCTGAAAGAGGAAAGAGTAGAAATATATGAAGATAAAAGGGAGAAAGTACCCGAGGATAAACGTAAAAGAGGTATAATTGCAAGGATAAGGGGAAAAAAGGAGCCTGAAGAGGAAAAAGCCCCACAAATGGGAATGACCACCAGGGAAAAACTTCATTGGGGCTTTGAAGCATATAAATCCTTGAGAAAACCTATTCTTCGTCTATTTTCCGATTTGTTGAATGGGATAAAAATTAAGCGTCTGGATTCTTACATGGCTTTTGGTCTTGATGATCCGGCAGACACGGGCATACTTTGTGGATTCATACATTCTATTGTGGGATTGGTCTACAGCCGATGCAGGCACTGCAGTTTTTCCATTAATCCTGTGTTTATGAATCCGATAATGGATTTTCGGGGGAATGTAGAGATTCGCGTAAGAATATATTCTCTGATTTTCCCAATGCTAAGATTTATGCTAAACCGGAAAACTTTATCTTTTACCTATTTGATTATTAAGGAAAAAGTTTGGGGGAGATGGAAGTCCAACTCCTAAGCTTTAAGAATAGGTAATGAGGATACAGATAGGTATGATTAAAGTAGTGTCTCCGGCCAGACTACATCTTACCCTAATAGACCTCAATGCAGAGATAGGAAGGGTTGATGGGGGAGCAGGAATTACCCTGGAATCTCCTGGCCTGGAAATTTCTGCAGCTGAAGCTGATACTGTCGAAGTCATAGGTGATCCTCTTCTCGCAGGCAGAATGCGAAAAGCCGCACAGGCTCTTCTCCCGGCAGGAAAAGGAATAAAGATCCAAATTGACGATAGCTTTTCCGATCATGTAGGGCTCGGTTCAGGGACTCAGGCCGCGCTATCAGCAGCAGCAGCTGTAAATAAAATATATGGACTCGGGAAAAGCGTTCGGGAACTTGCAGTTGCGGTAGGTAGGGGCGGCACTTCCGGAATCGGAGTCGCAGCTTTTGAGAACGGCGGTTTTATTCTGGATGGGGGACACAAATTCAAAGATAAACGTGCATTTTCCCCTTCCGCAGCCAGCCATGTGCCCCCAGGACCTGTCCTCTTTAGAAGAAACTTCCCGGATTGGCCTATTGTCCTTGCAATTCCTAACGGCAAAGGGGCTCATGATGCTGAAGAGGTAGATATTTTTAAAAAGTTCTGTCCAATTCCCCTTGCCGAAGTTCAGGAAGTCTGCCATGTAATTCTAATGTTGATGCTTCCTGCACTTGTGGAAGAAGACCTGGAAAGTTTCGGCAGGGCAGTTAACCACTTCCAGACTGTAGGCTTTAAGAGAAGGGAAGTCGAACTCCAATCTCAGCCTGTTCTGGATATTATGGAATATATGCGTGATAATGGTGCAAGCGGCTCAGGCATCAGTTCTTTCGGCCCGGTGGTTTACGGAATTGTCGGAAGTCAAGGGGAAGGCAAAAGGCTACAGCAAGAAGTCCAGCGCATGCTTGATGAGTCCATTGGCGGAAAAGCCCTACTCACAAAAGCAAGAAACCGAGGTGCAGACGTTTTCGGGGGCCCGGATTGAAGATCAATACCTGGTTTGGAGTTCTTGAGACAGACATAGCCGGAAAAATTCTGGAATCCAGGCTTCTCTCAAAAAACATCCGGGAGCTTGCCCTTAATTCTCTATCTCTAAGGGACAGCCGGTTGAATCTTCCTCCTGAAGGCTTTGATCTTAAAGCTGCAGCTCTTGAGAGCGGGTTTGTAGAATCTCCGGCTGAATATTACTCTATTTTACACGAAATTACTCTTGAGGCTGCAAAACTCCAGGTTTCAGGTGCTCTCACTCCTGACCAGCGAATTATTCAGGCTGTGGAAGCACTCGACGATATTAATGAAACATCAAATGCCCTTTCTGAAAGGCTTTCCGAATGGTATGGAGGTTATTTCCCGGAGAGTGGGCTAAGTGGGGAAGACCTTGCCCTTTTTATCATAAAATATGGTTCTCGCGAAAATGTTGGCTCGGAAGACCCATTTTATTCGAAAGCAAGTACTTCAATGGGTGCAAAACTTGAGCCTGCAGACGAAACACTACTTAAAGGTTTCGCAGAAAGTGTGCGCAGCCTCTATGAACGAAGGCGACAGCTTGAGGCTTATATTGAGAATAGCATGGAGTTGGTCTCACCCAACCTTAAACTTATTGCAGGTCCAATGCTTGGGGCGAGATTGATAAGTCTGGCAGGAAGCCTCGAAAAACTTGCTGAGTTTCCCTCCAGCACCATACAGGTTATAGGTGCCAGCAAAGCTCTTTTCAAACATCTCAGGGCGCGGGCTCCCTCTCCTAAGCACGGGATAATTTACAGTCATCCTCTGATAAATACTGCGCCCTGGTGGGTAAGGGGAAAAATAGCGCGGGCTGTTGCATCAAAACTTTCCCTTGCTGCGAGAATGGATTTTTATTCCAGGGAAATAGATCCTTCTATTGCGGAAAAACTTGAGGCAAAGGTTTCGCAGATCAGAGCTCAAAATCCCAGACCTCCTCTCAAAAGGCAGGAAATCGAGGCAAAGCCAAAGAAAAGGAGGAGAAGGTAAATGATTGAAGTCAAAAAGCTGTCTGATGGAATCTTTGAAGTCATTAAAGACAAAAAACAGCTTGCTACAAAAAACCTTGACCCCGGCAGAATAGTTTATGGGGAAAAACTGATCCCGGTAGAAGGAATTGAATACAGGACATGGGACCCTCGCAGGAGTAAGCTCGGAGCCATGATCCTTAAAAAGTTCAATATCCCCCTCAAGGAAGATTCAAAGGTGCTTTACCTCGGGGCAGCTTCAGGTACAACGGTCAGCCATGTTTCTGATATCGTCTCGGAAGGTGCAGTATATGCTGTTGAATTTGCCCCGAGAAGTATGAGAGATTTGATAAGACTCGCATCAAGGAGGAAAAATATCTACCCTATTCTGGCTGATGCGGGAAAACCGGACAGCTACGCCCATCTCGTTGAGCCCGTAGACCTTATATTTCAGGATGTTGCACAACCCAACCAGGCCGAAATAGCTGCAAGAAACGCTGCCCGCTTTTTGAAAAAGGATGGAAACCTCATGCTTTCCATCAAAGCCCGGAGTATCGATACTGCAGCAAATCCAAAAGAGGTTTTTAAGGCAGAAGTGAAGAAACTCGAACAAGCTTTTGAGCCCAAATTTGAGATTCTTAATGCAAAGGAACTGAAGCCCTATCATGAAGACCACCTTGGAGTCCTGGCGAAGTTGAAGTGACATACCTACTTTTCAAGAATTATCTGGTTTTTCAGGGGAAAGTTTTTATATTTCAGAAGACTAACCATATTTTTTAAAGATCTCATGAGTAAATATTTTAAAGATTTCATGATTTTCATGAGTAGACATTTTGAAGATCTCATGAGTAAATATTTTGCAGACTCCGTGAAGGGACATTAGCCTCTGAAGGGGGTTCAACCTTGTGGGCTATTTACCTTCTGATGCTTACCAGCAGTCTTTTTTTCGTTACGGGCACTAGCTTTTTCCACTCTACTACGGCATCTTCATGAAATTCATATTCGTCTACCGTCTTACTCGAGAATTTGCCATCCACTTCATATACATAAAATCCTTCTTCTCCATCCGTAGAGACAACCTTGATTCTATTCCCCACTTTCTTAATTTCTACTGCAGCCACGCTTTTCAGAGCTTCAAGTAGAGTTGTGCCACGTTCAACCTCAAGCCTCCTGTTTTCTGCAAAGTGATCCAGAAAAGAATAGACATTGTTCAGTTTGATGCCTATCATATGTGTATTCCCGATTTTTTTTCTTTCTACAAGTTCGGCTTTTTCCAATATTCTCACATGTTTTGCAGCCACTGGCACGGAAATCCCTATCTCTCTTGCCAGACCGGATATATGTTTATCCCCTTCACTCAGGTGTTCGAGAATTGAAAGGCGTGTGTCACTTGAAACTGCCTTGAAAAGGTTTTCTGCGCCGCTGTCCATTCCAGAATTCCGCATAACATTTACTACCATGATGAGCTCTATTCTATCTCAAATACTTATAATTATTGCCTTTATTAGAACAAGTAAAGTAAACTATTAGATCTTTTCGTTGCTTTTTTTATTCTTAATCCTAACAAATTTACTTTAGTTATGGATTTTCCTTTTCGTTTTTTCTATGTAATTTCTTTATAAGCAGAATTAAATCTTGCATAATATTTGTTAAATTACATGTTCATTTTTATTACCATCGTCGGCTGATGTTGTTTAAGAAAGGAAACTGTATTAATATTTTATTCCATTACTAACTTAACTTCTACATATGCCTGGTTTTAACTTATTAAACTCTATTCACTTTCTCAGGTAGAAAAAACAGGACCAAGCTAAAGTCTATTCTGAAAATGTGTACTGCATATGCCCTTGTTATCCTGAGAGATAACAAATATTATCCGGAAAACAATTTTTATTTAATTGTACTATAGATGCTCAAAAGGTATTATGGACTCTGCAGCATTAACTGTCATTGGTATTTTGGTAGGAATCCTTATTTTTGGAATTAAATCTGGAATAGGATGCGGATTTTCAAACATAAGTACAAGAGCAATTTTAGCGGTTGGAGGCAGCTATTTTCTTCTGGCCCTTTTATTCGGAAGCGTAATTGATAACATAAACCTGGAAGTTTTTGAAAAGTTTTCCTCAATGGGCATGGGAATCCATGTACTTGTTTCTCTGCTCCTTATAATAACCGGGATTTACACCCAGAAAAAGTGGAATTCAGGAAAAGATGTTTCCAGGCACACTTTCCTCGCTATATCCATACCATGCCCGGTCTGTCTAGCAGCCCTTGCTACATCCTGCCTGCTGCTTTCAGAAAATTTTAACCTTTCCGGGATTAAAGTAGGATTTCTTGTTGGGCTTGCTTTTTTTATAGCAGTTGTGGCTTTTTCTTTTGTTTTCAGGTTTGGAAAGGTCCGACTTGGAAAAACCCCTGAAACTATGGGCAGTGCAATGATGCTGATAGGGATTTACTATCTTTTAGGGGCTCTACTTATCCCAGCGTATATACAGACAAAAAGTATGAATCTTGTTTCAACTGCAGCAGGAGAAACAGAAATTATACCTCTTATGGCTTTAGGAGTCATTGTCTTTGCAGGTTTTTTCCTGGAGCGTATAAGGAGGCATGACCTGTGAGCCTGATGAATTTATTATCTAATATGATGAATGCCCTCTCATCGTCTTTGCTAATCCCTGTAATGTTCTTTCTCACTCTTCTTGTATTTCTTTCCTTGGTACAATTAGGAGAATTTCTTTCAGAGTATACAAAAAGGCACAGGGACTGGAATAATCTGGAATCTAACTGTAAAAAAATCGAGTGTGAACTTCAAAATTCGGATTTTTCGGAGGCATCTAAAGCCCTTGGGAATATCAAACAAAATTACATAGTCACTTCTTTTGCACGAGATGCTGCAAAATATTTGGAAGAGCGGCATTTTCCAGCAATTGAAAGGCTTTCTCAGGAATACGAGATCAGAATGGCAAAACGCCTTGAGCATACAAAGATAACCTCAACAGTTGGTCCTATGCTTGGGCTTATGGGAACGCTTATCCCATTAGGTCCTGCCCTGATAGGGCTTTCCAAAGGAGATATCGGAACCCTTGCGCAAAACCTGATGATTGCCTTTGCGACAACAGTAGTAGGGCTTTTCGTGGCCATAATAGGCTATGTACTTACGCAGGTCAGACGGCGCTGGTATTGGGAAGATATGTCAGATATAGATTATATCCTGGATACAATTGAGGAGAAAAACTGGAATTCAGTATCTCTTAATAACGAGGAATAAATCATGAGAAAATCCAGAAGATACAGGCGGACAGGGCTTTTAAAAGATGAGGATGAGCAAAGCCCTATGGCCAACATTGCCAATGTTTTTGATGTTGCAATGGTCTTTTCTGTAGCCCTATTGGTTGCGCTTGTTATGTCATATCACCTCCCAGAACTTCTGAGTTCCAACGAGAATTTCACCATTGTCAAAAATCCAGGAGCTCAGAATATGAAAATCATCATTAAAGAAGAAGGGAAACCAATTGAAGTCATGAACATGACCGATAATATAGGAAGAGGGACTGGAGAAGCTCTTGGAACGGCTTATAGGCTTGCCGACGGCAGAGTAATTTACGTGCCTGAGGACTCTGAGGGCAACATATCTACTTCAACTGCGTCCTCTTCAAGTGACAGTTCCCGCCAATAAATTGGTAGATATGTACGGTATTTTAACTGTGGTTATACTGTCCTGGAGCCGATATTTACTGGTTCTCGCTTTCGCATTCCAGGTTTTACTGGTAGAACTTCTCTATAGAGCCCTATACTAGAGTTCAATAGCAAGGTTAAATGGCTTCATAAGTTTGATCTAACATGTAATTTTTGAAATGGTTTCTTGTAGGAAACCACATTCAAAATTGATAATTACCCATTTTTTACTTTCAATTGAGTAATTGTTTTCGAGTTTTTACTTTTCAATTGAGTAATTGTTTTTGAGTTTCAGAGCTATGAAAATTTATAATATAGGATATAAAAATGCCCTTCGCTGACCTCTTTATCCAAACAGCTAATAATCATAATCTGAAAACTTTGTTTTATGTATTTTATTCCCCAATGCTCGGAATATTGACTCTGAAATACAAAATCGGCTGCCTATTAGTTTCTGGAAGTTCCGGGCTTGAACTGCAAGCCAAAATCGAAAGCACCCAGTTTCTAAAATTCGCAACCTTTTAACAAAAAATGATCAGTGGACTAAGCATCCTGATTACTTTCCTTACAGGGTGCTCCAGAGTTTATGAGACATTATTCTGGGGATAAGATGCGTACAGCAAAAAGTAGATTATTGGTTTTATGTGCAGTGGTTCTTTTACTGCTAGCACAAAATGTATCGGCTGATGAAAATCACGTAAATATTACTTTCATCTGTTATGATGGGAGCGCTCTTGCTGTGGCAGAGCAGTCCAATCCATACAATGCAAGTATAAATGTAACGTATATTTCGGGTTACTCGGACTTTAGTAATGTAACTTTTGAAAATCAGGATATAATATTTTCCTATATGCTCTGGTCGCAGTTCAAGGATATCGGGGACGACCTTAAAAGAGTTCATGAAAATGGAACCGTTCTCATAGACATCTCTTCTGCAATAGATACGGCATATATAAATACTTCAAATTATGATCGAATTTTTTCCGGGACCGAACCATACAATTCAACTGAGGAGAAATTCTTTTACAATATGGGTACAAGGGGAGTCTTGAAGAAAAATGCTGAAAACTTCCTTATTTATCTTGCAAAAACATACGGAGGCAAACCTGAACTTACAGGCAGCTGGGTTTATGAAGATCCTGTAGACTTCCCGGAAGCAGGTCTTTACCATCCTGACGCCCGTTCTCCAACTGACGAATTCCAGCCTGATTGGTTCGAAAACACCACCGATTACCTTGAATGGTACTCTAACTCAACTAACTTAACTAACTTCAATGAATCAAAATATGTTTATGATGAAAGTAAGCCCACTATCGGGATATGGTTCCATGCTTCGGATTATACCGGAGACAATCTTGAAGTCATAGATGCCCTTATCCGCGACCTGGAAGGAAAGGGCTGCAATGTAATCGCGGGTTTTGATACCTTCAATGATATCCACAAATTTTACTTTGATGAAAACGGGGAGCCCCTTGTCCAGTGTGTAATTTCTCTTAAGAGTTTCCGTTTGAATTATGAAGACCCAGATAAAGGTGTACAGGAGCTTACAGACCTCGATGTTCCTGTCCTCACTGGACTTGTTGTTAACAACCCTATGAATTCCACTGATGTTGCTGATAGCAACAGGGGCATACCGAGTAACGAGGTTGTGTACAAAACCCTGCTTCCAAGCATTGACGGGATTTTCGAATATATTGTGATAGGAATTGACAATTACGATTCTGAAACCGGTGAAAGCAACTTCGAGCCTCTGCCTGCTCAGATTGACTGGATGTCAAACAGATCAATTAACTGGGCTGAGTTGAAATTAAAGGATAATCAGAACAAAAAAATAGCTGTCATCTACTACAATTATCCTTCAGGAAAGGACAACATAGTAGCAAATTACCTCAACACAACTCAGAGCATGTTTGACCTTCTCAATGCAATGAATGAAAGCGGGTATGAAGTTTCCGGAATTCCAGAAAATGACAGTGCTCTTCTAGAGATGCTCCAAGCTCAGGGTATCAATGTAGGCTCCTGGGCTCCGGGCGTTCTTAACGAAATGGTAGAAAACAGGACCGAATGGGGAGTGCATCTCATACCCATGGAGACTTACAGAGAGTGGTTTGAGTCTGAAATTCCAGAAGACCTGAGAGCTAATGTAACAGCTGAATGGGGAGAGCCCTGGTCTGAAGATCTGCCTCAAGAGAAGAGTGTTATGATCTATGAGAATGAAACCGGAAAATACATAGTAATACCCACAGTGCGTTTCGGGAATGTCTGGCTCATGCCTCAGCCTGCTAGAGGAACGGGGCAAAACAACAATACTCTTTACCACAGTAATGTTGTACCTCCTACACACCAGTACATAGCCTTCTACCTCTGGTTAAACCATGAATGGCAGCTCGATGCAATTATTCACCTGGGGACTCATGGTACGCATGAATGGCTTCCAGGGCCCACTTACGGCATGAACAGAACATCTGACTGGTCTCCTCTGCTTCTTCAGGATCTGCCAAACATATATCCTTACATAGTTGCCAACGTGGGAGAAGGAATAACCGCTGAGTATAGAGGTAACGCCCTTATTATCGATCACCTGACTCCGACTCTCGAACGAAGCGGGCTTTACGGAGGCTTGCTGAACCTTTCAATTAATGTCCAGCAGTACTATGAACCCAGCATTACTTCTCAGACCAGAGCAGGATACCAGCAGGCAATAATTGATGAGATAATAGCACTCAACCTCAGTGTTGACCTGGGAATGGAAAACGTAACTGATCTTCAGAACTACAGTGATGAGGAATTTGAAAGTTTTGTAAAGGATGTCCTTCACGAGTATCTGGAAGATATAGGAAATGAAAATATTCCCTATGGAATGCATATTCTCAGCCGTGTTCCGGGAACAAACATGACAGACCCTGAGAAAGATGAATTATCTGCAATGGTAAGGGCTATGCTTGGAAGGGGCTTTGAGGATAATGTTACTGCAGCCTTCTATCCAGAATCTACCTATCCTCTCGGTATTCCGTTAAATGACACAAAAGTCACTCAACTTGTCTGGGAGGTTGTAACCAATAATACAGACGTTTCCGCTGCCCAGATTGCGGTCTACGGGCAAACCAACAATTCTGTCACATTTGACCTTGAGCTTGGCCTGGACTACAGGGACCGGCTTCTTGATTGTGATGTAGAAATTGACAGGATTCTTTCAGCCCTGAATGGAGGATTTGTACCACCGGCTTCTGGGCTTGATCCCATAATGAATCCTGATGCCGTACCGACAGGCCGAAACTATTACAGTGTAAACTCAAAGCTCTATCCTTCGGAGGCGACCTGGGAAATTGGAAAATCCCTTGCAATCCAGTTACTTGAGGACTACTATAGAGAGCATGGGACATATCCTGAAAAGATTTCATTCTCAAGGTTCGGAGTTGAGTTTATTGCAGACCACGGAACCCTGGAAGCCGAAATTCTTTACATGCTTGGAATGCAGCCTGTATGGGATGAATACGGGTATGTGACAGGAGTTGAGGCTATTCCTGAAGAAGAATTGCTGCCAAATTATGATCCTTCGAAACCCGGAAGGCCGCGTATTGACGTCACTTACACTACTGCAGGAATGAGAGACGCTTTCCCGGATAAAATAAAGATGGTAGACAGCGCTGTAAAACATGCGAGTTTACTTCCCGGAGTAAATTATCCCAACTATGTTAACCAGAGTTCAGTTACGCTATACGATTCCCTGGTTTCTGCAGGATATGACAGTGAGACAGCAGCAAAACTCTCCACAATGCGCTGCTTTGCAGTAATGGACGGTACTTATGATATAGGGGTCTCGGATGCTGTCAGCGCAAGTGGGACATGGGAAAACGAAGAAGCTATTGCAAACGTATACCTGGACAAAATGGGATATGTTTACGGAGAGGACTTCTGGGGCATAAAGTCCAGAGAACTCCTTGAAGGTAACTTGAAAAGCGTTGATGCTTCCGTGCATTCTTCTTCTTCAAACCTTTACGACTCCCTTGATAACGATGACCTTTTCCAGTACTTTGGCGGCATGAACCTGGCAACAAGGTATCTTAGCGGCAGTACTCCGGAGATGTATATTTCAGATACAAGTGACCTGGATAGGGCTGAGATGGTAGGAATGCAGGAGTACCTCAGCAAGGAACTGAGAGCCAGATATTTCAATGACAAATGGATTGAAGGGATGCAGAACTCCGGATATTCGGGCGGCAGCATGATGTCCGAATTTGTGGACAACCTCTTTGGTTGGGAGGTAAGTGATCCTGATCTTGTAGATGACACTGTCTGGCAGCAGGTGTATGAAACCTATGCTAATGATCCTGCTATGAGAGAATGGTTCAAACAGAATAACCCGGATGCTTACCAGTCAATCACTGCCAGAATGCTTGAAGCTGTCAGGCATGATTACTGGGCACCTTCGGAAGAGGTTATTGAGAGCCTCGCAACGGCATATGAAGAGTCTGTGGCTGAGAACGGAGCTGCATGCTGCCATCATACCTGCGGAAACCCCCTGCTTCACGAGTTCGTGAACGGGATGGTCTCTGTCCCTGGCTACGCTGAGAAGATAGAAGCTGCAACTAAGGTCGATAAAGAGATAACGGATACTCAGAGCAGCAGCCACAGCAGCAAAGGTCGCCAGACTAGCGTTGCTGAAAAACTTAACCAGACAGCTAGATCAAGTTTGGAATCCCAGGAGAGCAATCAGACCGCAAAAAACTCTAATACAGGCTATGGAATAGATTCTCCGGAACCCGCTCCTGAAGTTCAGCAGAATTCCGAATACGATTACGTGGAAGGCTACGAGATGCAGAAAGAAGAGAATGTAAAGGAAGAGGAAAGTGGAGGTATCTCTTTCTCGGGCTCTGATATAGTCGGAATTCTCTTCGTGGTAGCGGCAGTGGGAGGAATTTATCTCGGATTCAGGAAAAAGAGGATGTAATGAATTTGGAAAGGGATAATCCTCTTTTTTTTTATTTAGAAAAAAGCCTTTTATTTTCCGATTTTATTGATTTTCTGTACTAATTCTCAGTTCTTTTTCAGTCTTTTTTCCTCATCTTCTTCAGTTTCTTTTATATAAGGCTTGATGTCAAGCACAGGTGTCCCGTTAATTGCATCAAGCCCTTTTACATGTATCACGTTACCTTCCACTTTCAAAAGCTCTACCAGCGTAAGCCCTATGCCGTTAGGACGGTAGGGGCTTCGGCTGGCAAAAACTCCTGAAATCTCCCCGTCATAACGGCGGCGGTGGATGAGTTTGTATCCTTCCGATTTACTGAAGTAGAAGAGGATGTACAGTTTTTCAAAGTCTTCGATCCTGTAAAGCCCGTCTGTAAATTCCTCCTTTAGGATTACCTTTGAGACTTTATTGTAAACCTCTTCATTGTATACAGGCTCAAGGTAATCGTTTTCTACATAGCCTACAGGCACCATTTCAATTACTTCTGATGTTTCTGGATTTTCACTCATCTTTTGCCTCAAAGCAGGGAATACAAACTATTTCCCCATCTCTTATCCTTCCCAAAGGTTCCATAAATCCTTCCCCGCATTTACTGCAGATAAGGGTTGGGTAAACTATAGCTTTTTCAGGCGGTTCGATTTCCACTTCTCTGACCCAGAAAAGCTCCTCTTCTGGCATTTCCAGGATTCTCTGGCTTTTTGCTTTGTGAGATTCTCTAAACTCTTTTTCCTCTTCAGGGCTGGCAGTACCAGCTCTAAGCTTTGCAAAGAGCGCAGCATGTTTTTTGTCCTGAGGGAGAACGTCGGGTCTCAGAGAAATCCTCAGGGCTTTGTTATCGCCCCTTTTGAAATACGTGTAAACATGTTTCCCGTGATCCTTGAAAATAAGGTTCCCTTTCCCACAGGTGCAACCGTTAATTGCCTGGATCGCATCCACGGCACAGGACCGGTTCTCTACAATTGCGACCAGCTCTTCATCTTTGCTTCGATCTTTGAAGCGGTCAGTGGCAAGTGCTGCTACCCTGTAGCCAATGGAGAGCCCGGGGCAAACATGTCCATGAAATTGTACTGCGGTATCGAAATTCAACTTTTTGACTCCTGATTCTTAGTTCCTATTCCACTAAATTTTCATTTAGACTCATACTGGAAGTGATTAACTTTGATGAAATAATTCCATATTATCCAGATACTATTTATAGATTTTTTATTCAATTGATGTTACAAAAATAATTTCTCGTAATAAGAACAGGCTTGTCTTCGAAGCTTATAGCTTTTGAATATTAACAGTTTCTTCTCCTGCTTCCTAAAATTTGCGATTCTAATGGATCTGAATTAAATCATAATTAACCTCAACTCAGATTCAATGAACCTCAACTTAGATTTAATGAACCTTAACTCAGACTTTTCCAATGTGCCTGGATACTTATGGAAAAATGCAGGTAGAATTTAACCTTTGCAGTTACAAGCGCCGGACGCGATTCAGTTTATTTTATATAGTATAAATAATCAATAATCTGTCCTATCCAGTATATAAGTGAAAAAACCTTAAGAGTAATATCTTACTGTACATACGACTCTTCAAAAATAGTTGTTATAATTGGGAGCCTTTTGCCACCTCTGATAGGCTCCCAATCGCGTGATTCAACCCCTACGACTAAGAGAAAAACCCCTTAACTCTTAATCGTTGACTTCCTCTTTATGTTATAGACGTATATAACCTATACGACTTTGAAATTTGCCTCGCATTAAATTATTTAGCCGTCTCAAAACTCAATTTATTGGACTGAGAGTATGATCTGTACATTCTGTATTTTCTATACTTCAACGTTTTTAATGATCTCTAATATTTGATTCTGCACAAAAAATATATAATTTGGCATTAGTCAGACATTTATTTTAAGCCTTTAGCAGGTTGTTAATAGTTCGGTTCTCAGTATAATTGCATCTACATAATGAGGAAGATATTTATTAAGTAGCTGCATATATAACAAAAACATGAACAGCCAGCTTCTGGAATTGATTTTTCTCTCCGAAAAAAGGAAAAATCTTATTTTATTTTTGAAGGATGGGCCAAAATCAATCTCAGAGATCAAAGAAAGCTTGAACGTAGGTCTGGTGGCAATTCTTCCTCAGTTGAAAAAACTGAGAGAAAGCTCTCTGGTTTTAAAGGCAGGCGACGTTTACAACCTGTCTCCTCTCGGGATAGCGGTAGCTGGCAAAATGCAGCCAATGATTGATGTCCTGAACGTTTTCGGAAGTAAATACGAATATTGGGCGAATCATGCAGTCGAGTCCATACCCGATCCTTTGCGGAAACGGATAGGAGAACTGGCTAACTGCACGTTTTCCGAACCTCCTGACAGGACACGTTTGTTTGAGCCTCACAGGGAATTTGTAGAAAACCTTATGAAATCAAAAAAAATAAATGGCATTGCATCTATTTTTCATCCTCTTTATCCATCTCTTTTCCTTACTTTCGCAAAGGAGGGAGCTGAAATTTCCATCCTTGTAACCCGTCCGGTTTATGAAAGAACAAAAACGGAGTACGGGACCGAGTTAGGTGAGTTCCTTAAACTCGAAAATGCGAGTTTTTACGTCTGTGATGGCAGAATAGAACTCTCCCATGTAGTTACTGACAGGTTTCTGTCTCTTACCCTGCCTTTTTCTGACGGCACTTTTGACCATAAAGAAGATGTCCTGTGCTTCGATCCGGTTGCCCTCCAGTGGGGAGAAGACCTTTTTGCTTACTACAGAAATATCTCTCACAGAATAACCGAAATCTGAACTTCTGTCAGGGCAGGTTACAGAACAGGTGGAAGATAGTTATAAATTGCACTCTCACTATCCTTTATACTATGCAAAAAGTTCAGGAAACCGCAGAAAAAATCCGGACAATGGAAATCCGGGGCGCAGGCAGGATTGCAAAAGCTGCTGCTGAGGCTATAAGGGACTATGCCGCAGGGCTGGACGTAACCTCAATGGAAGAATTCAGTGCCAAAATAAGGGAAGTTTCGGATTTTCTCATAAGTACCCGCCCGACCGCTGTCTCCCTTCCAAATGCCGTAAAACTCGCTTCAAAGTACTCTTCGGGAAATGTGGAGGACGCAAGGCAGGAAATCATTACAAACGCAAACCTCTTTATTGAAAGAGCTGACAGGGCTCTTGGAAAAATTGGGAAAATCGGGTCAAGAAGAATCCGGGACGGGGACGTTATCATGACCCATTGCAACTCCCATGCTGCTCTTTCTATTATCACGACAGCCTTTGAGGACGGAAAAAACATCTCGGTATATTCCACTGAAAGCCGTCCCAGGTGCCAGGGTTTACTGACAATCCAACATCTTAACGATTTCGGAATTCCTACAACCCTGATTGTAGATTCCGCAGTGCGTTACTACATGAAAGACGTGGATAAAGTTATTGTCGGGGCTGACGCCATTGCAGCTAACGGAGCCCTGGTAAATAAGATTGGAACTTCCCAGCTTGCCCTTGCCGCCCATGAAGCCCGGAAAAGTTTCATGGTCGCTGCCGAGACCTTCAAGTTTAGCCCGAGCACTATTGTCGGAAACCCCATAGAGATCGAAGAAAGGGATGCAGAAGAGGTCATAGATCCAGCAGTCCTGAAAGAGCTTTCTCACGTGCAGGTAAAAAATCCAGCTTTTGACTTCACACCTGCCGAATATATCGATATGATCGTAACCGATATAGGAATCATCCCGCCTGCAATGGCATATACTGTTATAAAAGAGCATCTTGGCTGGGAGCTTGGAGAAATTTGAGAAAAGATAAATTTTGGTTTTTATATATTTCTTTTATTTTTATTCCATTTTCCGACACTTCTCCAGTTTCCAGCCACTCTTTCAATGATTTTAATTATCTTTAATAATCCCATCCGTAATCTTTAGCACCCTCGAACATTCTTTTGCTACCTCTGGGTCGTGTGTCACAACAAGAATTGTCTGCCCTTTTTCGCTCAATTCTTTAAAAATCCGCACAATCGAGTCCCTGGTCTTGCTATCCACTTCACCTGTAGGTTCATCAGCCAGGATAACGGCAGGTTTATTCGCAAGTGCCCTGGCAATAGAAACTCTCTGCTGTTCCCCTCCAGATAATTCCGAAGGCTTATGGGAAAGGCGGTCTCCAAGGCCAAGCTCTTCAAGCAGTACCTTTGCTCTTTCTTCCCTTTCTTTCTTCGGCACTCTGGAAAAGCGCAGGGAAAGCTCAACATTTTCAAGCGCAGAAAGGGTTGGGATAAGGTTATAGTGCTGGAAGATAAAACCTATTTTTTCCCTTCTCACGCGAGGAAGCAGTTTTTCAGGCACAGCTGTGAGGTCTATGCCATCAAGAATAACTCTGCCGTCAGTAGCTTTTTCAAGTGTGCCTATAAGGGCAAGAAAAGTGGATTTCCCTGAACCTGAAGGCCCCATTATAGCAAGTAATTCCCCTTTTCTCACGGTTATGCAGGCGCAGCGAAGGGCATGAACAGAAATTTTCCCCTGGGAATAGGTTTTGGAAAGGTTTTCAACCTGCAGTATGATTTTCTGACCTTTATTTTTCCAATCTTGCTTATCAACCTCTTTCCCCGGCTCTTTCAGAAATTTAAACCTTTTTACTTCAGTTACCACTTCAAGCATGCTTCAAAGCCTCCATAGGACTCATTTTTGAAGCCCTGTATGCAGGATAAAGCCCTGAGAGAGCCCCTATTAGCAAGGCAAACAGCATGGCAATTATAAGAAGCCTGGGCGTTATCAGGAAGAGTACAATCCTTGTATTTGCAAGCCAGGCATTCATGATATAAACAGCCCCTGTGCCTACGAGAATTCCCAGGATTCCGCCGAAGAGACCCATAACACAGGCTTCTCCGAGAGTAAGAAGCAAAATATCCCTGGTCTCGGCTCCAATGGCTTTCAAAATCCCGAATTCCCTTGTCCTTTCGGCAACAGACATGAGCATTGTATTCATCACACAAAGCCCGCCTATGATTGCTGCAAGGAGACCTGAACTGATAGTGATTACGCTAAAAATCATAAAAGATTGCCTTGCCTGCACTTCAAGTTCGCCCGGAGAAAGGGTGCTTGTGCCTTTAACGCTGAGTTCTATGCGTTTGGAGAGCATTTCGGCATCCACCCGCTCATCAGGCACTGCAAAGATATATGAAACCGAATCGCCTACATTATAGAGGTCCTGCGCAGTCTCGAGGGGTATAATTACCGCATTGTCAAAAATCGAGCCAGTGTAATCCAGGATTCCTACAACCGTAAAATATTTATCATGGATCTCAAACTTGCTCCCTATCTGGAGTTTATATTCCCTCTGTATGTTGTTTCCGACAACAACATTGTATGAATCCCCGGGATTGAGGAAACGACCTGCCTTCAATTCTACGGGATAAAGGGCAACACTGGATTTCTCTGGGGGAACACCCAGGATCTGTTTTCCGGTCATTCCCATTTTATCCTCATCGAAAGTGGTCATTAAAAGCCCATAAGCGTCTTTTACACCTGCCACCCGGAGTACATCGCTTACTTTATCATCCGTGAGTCCGCCTCCGAAGACTCCGCTTTCGGCAAAAACCCGGATTTTATCGCTAGTCACACTCATGGAACGTTCAAAGGTCTGGTGGAAATTTTCAGACATTGCCCCCATGACGATAACTGCAAAGATCCCGAGGGCGATCCCGCAGATTGTCAGTGCACTCCTGACCTTCCTGTTCATTATATTTCGGATGATGAGGTCAAACATGATGATCCTGCATTTGAATTCTACAGTTTTAAACTTTCATAGCTTTTAAAGTTCTTAAATTCTTAAATTCTCAGAATTTCCAGAGTTTCCGAGGTTTTCAGAGCCTTTAAACTTTTAAAGCTCTCCAGTCTTTTATTTCTCTTCTTCAAAACTTTCTACTTCCTTTTCTTACCAGAAAGAACCCCAGCGCAGAGGATAATTCCCATGGCTGCGAGAAAGCCAGTACCAGGGGACTCCTCGACAGGGTTTGCTTCGGGGACAGGCTCAAAGACCCTGAGAACCGTTTCATGGCTGTCCAGAATTTCTCCTTCGAGGTTCAGCACATAAATTTTCACATTATAGTCCCCCTTCGGGATCCCCTGCCAGATTATTCCTACGGTATCTTCCTTTCCCGCAGTCAGGATATCTGCAGTTTCTTCAAAAACCTGCACTTCTCCATTCTCAGATGTCAGCACAACCCTTATAAAGCCATCAAAAGGTACCTGGGATCTTCCGAGAATAGTGACACTTGCTCCGTATTCATCCACATCGATATCAAGATCAAGAATTTCTACCTTTTCCTGGGCTATGAAATCTGATCTATAGGCTGCGGTAATGTCAGGAGAGTGAGAATGAACTTTCAAAAGAGCAGTATAGTTTTTACCTTTCTCCAGGAGGAAAGGCCAGTAACTTGCGTTATAATAGGTGTTTGTAACAGGGATATTTTTCTGTTTTTCAGAGTATATCACATCCGTTCCCGAAAGCAGTTTCAGATCAAGATCTACCACACCAGGTTCAGGTAGCTGTACACTTCCAAAACCGGCAGGATTGGTAAGACTCATCAAAACGGAAGCCTTCTCGGAATCTGCCGAAAAATCCACAAGCTTAAGCTTTGAGAGCGTCGGGTTCCGGTAGGAAAATGAGAGTTCTTTTGAATCCACGTTTTCACTACCATTTTTCACAAAAACCTGTGCCGTATAAGAATCCCTGTCTTCTCTAAAATCCTCCTCAACTCCCCAGAACAGGACTTTCGTAACTTTCTGACCTTTTTTCACGGAACCCAAGAGGAAGGTTTCCGATTTAAGCAGTTTCTTTCCCGAATTCAAAGTAAAAATAAGAGAGGCATTTTCAAGAGGTTTTTCAAACTGGACTGTGGCATCCGCAAGTTCATGATCCGAAAAAAAATCTGTAATAACTGCATCTCTCTGCCTTTCCTCTCCAATGGCTTTCTCACCTGCCGCTGCAAAAGCAGGATTGATCCAGGAGCAGACCATAATCAAAAATAAAAGCACGGAAAAAAAGCGGAAAGCTTCTTTTTGTTTAAAAAAACTATTTTTTTCAAGCCGGTTCAAGACCCCAATCCTCCTTTTTTTCAGGAACTTCAGGATAGAAACCTCAGGAAACAGAAACCAGCATTCTGGTCTATTTTCCATACATGGAATTATCAGAACTTAATTGGGATGTATATCTGAATCTAATTGGAGTGTACGTTAGAAACTAATTGGAATGTATGTCGGAACCCCTATGTTTAACTTTTCGTCTTCTGCAAGCCTTTTGAGAAAATTGCTTGACCACAAACTTTTTAGAAAAAAGTTTGATCACAAGCCTTTTCAAAAAAGGCTTGAGCGAAAACAATGCTTTAACCAAAACAGCGTGGTCGGCGTGGTCAAGCGGCGCAACGTTTGGTGATAAACTGACGCAACGGTTTCGGTCAAGCCTTTTCGTAAAAGGGTTGCAACTCAACGGTTTCAGCTCAAAGGTTTTGGTCAAGAGGCGCAACGCTTGTGCTTGAACCAAAAACTGGGTGAGCTTTGTCTGAGTCCTGTTTAATCCTTACAATTTTGCTGTGATCCAGGTTCCGCAGGATATCGGAGATTTTTTGACGGCTTCTCCATTGAGAATTTCTCCGAGCAGGGCAGGGTTCCGGGCATCCATAACAAGGGCATCGAGTTTGCAGCGTTCGATAATTTTTGCGGCTACAGGGTCAACAGGAGATTTGGAGCCTGCCTTCATTTCGATTGACATAACTATGTTTATGAGTTCCCCAGGGGAGATCCGGTCATATTTTACCGCTGAAGGATCACAATTGGGGTCTGCGGAATAAACTCCATCAATCGATGTTGCAATTGTCAACAAGTCTGCCCGCAGGAACTCCGCAAGAATTGCAGCAACAGCATCTGTAGTCTGGCCAGGAGTAACTCCTCCCATAACAACTACTTTTCCGGGTCGGATAGCTTTTGCAGCCTCCAGATAATTAGTCGGGATTTCCGGAGAGGCATCAGGTCCGAGGGCTGCGGCAAGCAATCGTGCGTTCAGGCGAGTGATTTCAATGCCTATATAGTCGCAGGTTACTTCATCGGCACCAACTGCCCTTGCAGCATCGATATAACTCCGTGCCGCTTCTCCTCCCCCGGCTACCACAAGCAGAGTATGTTTTTTGGAGATTTTCCGGAGGACTTCCGCATATTTTAAAAAACTATCAGGATCAAGGTTTTTTGCGAGAATTGAACCGCCTAATGAAAGTACTATGAGCATGATGATCTCTACACATTAACAATTCGGATTTTTAAATATATCGCTGAGTATTTTTTCATTAAGTTACCAAAAATCCCATATAACGAGAAGCCCTAAAGACCCCTAAACCATAAATTCTTGCTTGACCACTTATTGTTTAAGCTTATGATTCTTTAAATCAGGTAAATTTTTTCAGTGCAGGTGGTACATGGATCTTACTGATATACTTAGGGCTGTCAAAGACAGAAAAATGGATCTTGAAACTGCAGAGCAGCAAGCACGCGGTCTTGGTTTTGTTTCCTATACCGATATAGCAAAGCTTGACTCTCACAGGAAAAGCAGAACAGGAGTAATCGAAGCCATCCTGGCTGATTGTAAGAGCCCTGACGATGTTGTGGAGATTGCCAGGGTCATGGTTGCAGAGAGCAAAAGAGCCCTTATTACGCGGGTTACGCCACAGCATGTTGAAGTCCTAAAGCAAGCTTTTGGCGAGGATAAACTTGAATGGAACAGCAGGGCTCGCACAGTTGTTGTCCATAACGGTACGCCTGCCCCCAGGACAGGTGGGATCGTAGGGATTGTTTCAGCTGGCACAGCCGATATCCCGGCTGCGGAAGAAGCCAGGGTTGTAGCCTCGGAAATGGGCTGTGAAACGGTTACGGTTTACGATGTGGGGGTTGCAGGGATTCACAGGCTGATCCCTGCACTGCATAAATTGAAAGCTACGAAGCCGGGAGCAATCGTGGTTGCGGCAGGAAGGGAAGGGACGCTTCCCACCATAGTCTCGGGATTGGTTGATGTACCTGTAATCGGGCTTCCGGTTTCGACAGGTTATGGAGCAGGGGGTGGAGGAAAAGCTGCCCTGCTTGCTATGCTCCAGTCCTGTTCCACCCTTGCAGTTGTAAATATTGATGCAGGATTTGTTGCGGGAGCATACGCTGCCAGGATCGCAAATATGATTGCAGCTGCCTACACCCGCGGCAGGGAAGACAGAGTTGAGCAGGAAGGAAAGTAATAGCGGAGTGGACTGAAATGCAGGAAGGAGTCTTATGAAAGCTCTTGTATTCAACCCTTTTTCTGGGGCAGCGGGAGATATGATCCTCGGATGCACTCTTGACCTCGGGGCTGATCGAAATACGGTTAAAGAACTGATAGAAGCTTCTGCCAATGTATCCGTGGATATAAAAGAAGTTGTGAAAAAAGGAATAAAAGCCCTGAATGTCCGGATAAACTTGCCTGACAAAGAGCCGGTCCGCACGTATCCTGAACTTGTGGACTCAATAAAAGCTGCAGGATTACCCCCAAGAGTGGAAGCAAGTGCTCTTGATATTTTTTTAAAGCTGGCTGAAGCCGAAGCTTCTGTTCATGGACAGCCTGACCTTGAAAAACTCCATTTCCATGAGGTTGGTCAGAGTGATGCCCTTGCCGATATAATTGGCTCGTCTGCAGCTATCCATTCCCTTAACTGTGATTCCATCTACTGTACTCCTATAAACGTGGGCAGTGGAACAATAACATGCGCACATGGTATTCTGCCTGTGCCGGCTCCTGCAACCCTTGAGATTCTCAGAAAAGGAAAATTCTATTTCAGGGGAGGAACCGAACAAAAAGAGCTTCTTACTCCTACAGGAGCTGCTATTCTTTCCCATTTTGCAAGACCCGTCGAAACTTTTCCTCAGGGCAGGGTGATTTCAATAGGTTACGGCGCTGGTGATTCCGAACTTGCAGGACCCAATGTGCTCCAGGGGGTGCTGTCTGAACTTGACTCCTGTCTGATCCCTGACATTATTGAAGTGCTTGAAACGAATGCTGACGATGTGAGCGGAGAAATCCTGGGCAACCTGTTTGAAGAATTACTTGCTATGGGGGCAAAGGATGTCGCAATTCTCCCGGCAACAATGAAAAAAGGCCGTCCGGCTCATGTTATCAAAGTTATTGCAAAACCAGAGGACACTGCAAAGCTTGCCCGGAAGATAATTATCGAGACAGGGTCACTGGGAGTAAGGGTTATCCCGACCCGGCACAGATTGATGGCTGCGAGGTGGATAGAATCGGTTAAATTTGAGGTTGGCGGGCAGATATATGAAGCTGCGGTCAAGGTCGCCAGGGATTCTGAGGGTGTCCTGCTGAATATCTCTGCTGAGTTTGAGGACTGCAAAAAGATCGCAAAAGCGAGTGGAGTTCCTGTTAAAGAGGTTATGAGAAAGTTAGAGGAGGCTGCAAGAAAGCTTTTCTCCTGAGATTCACGAAGGGGTGCTAAGATGTAAAATAAGAATATAATTCTAGAGCAAAAGCCTGAAACTTCAAGGCTTTCACTTCAATTTTCGTTATCTCTCTATCCAGGTCAGAGTTTGCCCATGGAATGCAGGAGTTCCGCATTCAGCACACTTGCTCCTGCTGCGCCGCGGATGGTATTATGTCCCATTGCGATATAACGGATTCCTTCTCTTATACGACCTACTGAGACGCTCATGCCTTTTCCCATGTTGCGGTCAAGGCGCGGTTGGGGTCTGTCGATTTCGTCCCTTACTATCAGGGCTCTCTCAGGTTCGGAAGGAAGTTCTCCAAGCTTTGGATCGAATCTTAGAAAGGCTTCTCTTACTTCTTCGGGCGTTGGTTTATCTCTCATTCCAGCCCAGATAGCTTCGGTATGCCCGTCGACAACAGGAACTCTGTGACAGGAAGCACTGACACTTATATCCGCAGGCACGATTTCAGAGCCGTTGAATTCTCCAAGGAGCTTTAGAGTTTCTGTCTCCATCTTTTTCTCTTCGCTTCCTATGTACGGAATTACATTGTCATAGATTGCCATTGCGGCAACTCCGGAGAACCCTGCGCCTGAAATAGCCTGCATTGTAGCCACCTGTATGGTTTCGAGCCCAAACTGCATAAGAGGCTTTAAGGTAAGGGTCATGACAATTGTGGAGCAATTGGGGTTTGTAATGATATATCCGTCCCATCCCCTTGTGTCCTGCTGGACTTCGAGAAGCCCGAGGTGTTCTGAATTTACTTCGGGAATTACGAGAGGAATATCCTTTTCCATCCTGTGGGAGGAGGCATTACTTGCGACTGCAAAACCGGCTTTTGCAAACTCGGGTTCTACTGTCAGGGCAAGGTCTGCAGGAAGTGCCGAGAAAACAACATCTGCATCTACGGTTTTTGGGTCTACCGGGACAACTTCGATGTTTTCGACGCTTTCCGGCATAGCTATGTCTAACCTCCAGCCTGCGGCTTCTTTATACGTTTTGCCGGCGCTTCTCTCGGATGCTGCAAGGGCTGTAATCTCAAACCAGGGGTGGTTTGCAAGTGCTTCTACAAATCTCTGCCCGACAGCGCCCGTAGCGCCTAAAATACCCGCTTTAATTGCTACCATCTAAAAAGCTACCTCCGGAAAAGAAAAAATGATTGATAAAAGGAAAAAGAAAAGTGGAATAAAGAGCTTATTCCAACTAATTGACGTTTTATTCTTCTACTTTAATTGCCTGGTTCGGGCATGCCTCTTCACATGCGCCGCACTCTACGCATTCGTCCTGGTCGACTACTGCGATTCCTTTCTCTTCATCAAGGGTAATTGCTTCAGAGGGGCATTCATCGACACAGGTTCCACATCCTGAACATTCATCTGCATTAACTAATGCTGGCATATTTTTTTCACACTCCTTTTGGTTGCTCGATATATACCTGGAAATTGTAAAGCACGTTTTTGAAACTTCCATAGGTTATCGAAAAGTTTGGTCATAACGCCATTGACAGGATAAACATAAAAACTTATCGCTTTTTAACAAAATGCAGCCTTCAAAATCAGGATGGAGTTAACTAGCCGGGAATTAAAGTATGTTATTTAATTTATAAATAAAAGAAAAAGTAAAAAAAGTGAATTCAACATACTGAATCGTGCATAGCAATTCCGGCATCAGTCAGGCGATACATTCCTTCTTCATATTTCAGGAAGCCTTCTTTTAGCAGGAAGTCCATATTGAACTTAAAGAAGAAATCGTTTAATCCTGATTCTTCCTTTAATTGTTTTTCAGTCTTTCCGAAGATTCCAACTATCCGGAGAAGCTTTCTTCTTGCAGGATTTATGGAAATTTTTTCCATCATTATATGTTCCAGTTTGACAGCTTCGCCTTCAGTAGGCTCACCTATTTTATCGAAATACGCATCAAGTTCATCGATTTCTTCACTCATACGGAAACACCATTATTTTCCTATTAAAATCGGTTCTTTTAAAAGGTTCCGAAAAGGATAAGTGTAATTGCAGCTTTCTCAGTTAAGCCTCAAGTTTTCATATGTCTTACTATATATATTAACCCTGCATTTTTGCTCCATTTCATGCTCGATATGATTTCCAATATTATGCTCATGCTTCTGAATTTCTTTCTCAAAAACTATTCCTGATTTCCCGAGATTCTCTTCAAGAGTACTCTCCACAATTTCTATAAGCTTATTTTTCGGGATCTTTGTAACAGCGGAAAGAAGCCTGAGTTCTGCTTTCTCACTTTCTCCGGTCTGAATAAATTCTATCTGAGGTACTTCTGTAGAAGAGGTTACACTGCCCTTGACCGTAGATTCATAGAGTTTCATGGAAAGCTTCACATGTCCTACAAACTCAGGATTAATTTCCCGAATTTCATTCTGAATTTTCCGGAGATTTTCTTCTATAAATTGTTTACTTCCTTCAGGACTTAGATACAGCGGTCCAAGGGTATAGAGAACTGAATAAGCCGAAACTTCGGAGAGTTCAACAGAGTTTTTCTTTTCTTCGGAAGGCTTTTTAAACCCAGGTACAACGAGCTGCAGAAGCAGCTTTTCGAAATTCTCATCTTCATGTTTTGCCGAGAATTTCAGGATTCTGGCTGCAGGATTTATCTCACGGAGCATTTTCTCAACTGCAAGGACAGTTTCGGTAGGGGTTATATCAATCTTGTTTATGCAGAGAATCTCAGCTTCCCTTATCTGATTTTCGATAAACTTTGGGATCTCTTTTGCTTCTGTCCCGAAACGGCCGGGATCTACAAGAGTCACTACAGGGGCAAAGGAAAGCTCGGAGAGTCCCATCGTTTCTATTTCTTCCCTAATCTGCCCCGGGAAGGCAATCCCTGTCGGTTCGATGATAACAATGTCAGGCGCGTATTCTTCTTCAAGGGTCTGAAGGGTATACTGCATGCTTATCCTGAGTGTGCAGCAGATACAGCCGCTTGTGAGTTCTTCAGTTACAATTCCAGGGCTTGTAAGAATATCCCCATCAAGTCCGATCTCCCCAATCTCGTTTACAATGATTGCAGTCTTCTTTCCTGCATTGCTGAGCTGCCTGCTGATTCTCAGTATAGTGGTTGTTTTCCCGCTTCCGAGAAAACCTCCTATGATCATGACTTTCATGCCTTTTTCCTCTTTTTCGTGCAGTAATTCTGTTTTATAGGCGGTCTGAGAAATATAATCTGTTTAATATATAAAATTGGCAGTCTCACCCGAGTTCCGCTTCGGGATCACAGAAAATCTAAAATTTTCTGGGAATTGCACTGCAAGTGCAACAGCACGGTCCGTTTCGCTCACTTCATTCCTCAAGCATAAATTTTTTTAAAAAATGTTTGATCAAAAACCTTTTGAGAAAAGGTTTTATCGAAAATGGCATGCCTTTTGGATTTTAGAACCTTATCCCTAACCCTATCTGGCGTGATAAACCGGCGCAACGGTTTCAGCTCAACGGTTTCGGTCAAGCCTTTTCATAAAAGGTTGCAGCGCAACGGTTTCAGCGAAAATCTTTTGGGAAAAAGTTTTTATCAAATATGATGTAATGGCGTGGATAAGAGGCGTCCAAGGTAGCCGGTCCAAGAAATTAGGTACTTCGAAAAGGGCTGACGATATAATTTAATTTCATTGAAAAATAGATTGCGTTCTCATCCAAGAACCTGGAAGTTCCGAACGGCTTTAAGGGATTATTCTCTGAGAAGAGATACTGAGGTACAGGGTTCATGGGTTGCGAGTTTTGATTGATTCTCTCTCTGATTTATCCACTTTCTTTGGAGTAGATATTTAAATAGTGGGGTGTTAAAGGGATGAGAACGCAATATATACTATGCATTAACTGTATTTAAAATTTTTAACGTATATTGTTATTTTTTTTCTATAAATCATTACATAACTATAACATTAGCCTGTTATTCTAACATTATACTACTGTTATAACATAGTTAGCCTGTACTAGCTGAACTCTTTCTCTTCTTTTTATCCCGTTAAACTTGAGATTTGATTACTTGAGATTTGATTACTTGAGATTTGATTACTTGAGATTTGATTACTTGAGATTTGATTGATAGTTTAGTGAGAATGGGATTTTCTTCAGAGCTATCTGTGAAATAAGATTAATCTTACTAAGAAAATATAGGTATCTCTCAAGCTCGAATTTCAGGTTTGAGAGGATGAATTCAAAGCAAAATAGGTAATCTCTTCGGATCCGATCTGGCTGGAAACAATCTAAATTGTATCAAAAGAATAATTTATATATTACTGGTAAAGATGAGAGAATATCGAAACTATAAAAATAATCAACTTGAATTCCTTTGTGTTAACATTGCGATTGTTTGTTGTAGCTGATTATTATCACTCTATAATCGCTCTATAATTATATTAATGGCACCTTGTATATTACTCTAAGGAGCATTTGAATGCAAAGCAGGTCAATTACACCGGAAATGAAAGCTTTCCTTATTTCAATAGGTTCAGTTTCCGTAGATCCCTCACTTATTCCACGAGCTCGGGGGTCAACTGCGGGTCCCGGAGCGGGTACAAGTTCAGTATTCTTCAGATCGGGAGAAACGCGAGTAAGGCTGAGCATAAGAGAAAACTCTCCACTTTCTATTCAGAAAGATGAGGACGAAGGAAGTGTTGCGCTTTTCTATATGGGGAAAAAACTTGTGGAGGGGAAACTTGAGCCTGCGCTTGCCCACTGTCCTAATCAGGCTTATATAACCCTTTGTGAGAAGTGCATATTTGACTGCAAATACTGCCCTGTGCCCAAATTGAAGGGACATATTAAAAGTGAGGAGGAAGTTCTGAGCATAATTGATGAGGTTTTACAGGCTGGAGATCTTAAAGCCATTTCCCTTACCTCTGGTGTTGAAACCTCTCTCGAAGGAGAGGTGGAGCGTGTGCTCAAATTGCTTCCTGCTCTCAAAAAGTACAACGTTCCTATTGGAGTTTCGGTGTATCCTACGGAAGATTGCTCCAGAAAATTCTATGAGGCAGGGGTTTCTGAAGTCAAATATAATGTTGAGACTATGGATAGGGAGATCTTCAAAAAAGTTTGCGAAGATCTCTCTATTGACTATATTCTGGATAGACTGAAGGAAGCTGTGGGCATTTTCGGAAAAAACCGAGTTTTCAGTAATTTTATAATCGGGCTTGGAGAAAGTGACGATTCTGTAAGGGAGGGAGTCAATACACTTGCAAAAATGGGAGTAATCCCTATTCTGCGGCCGGTAAACCCGCATCCTCTGAGGGCTGGAGACTGTTTTACTGAACGTCCGTCCCCTGAACGCATATTAAAACTCGCAAAACTTGAAGCCGAAATCCTCAAGAAGTATGAACTCAATCCGAGGCTTGCAAAGACCATGTGCTTGAAATGTACAGGCTGTGATCTTGTTCCCTTTGTTGATCTCTAATTCCTAACTTTCCTCCAATTTTTTATATCTACTTTTAATTTTCCAGATTTTTTTATTTTTTACTTCAATTCTTCGTTATCTATGCTCTGTTTTTTGAGACTCTTGACCTCATTTTATCTCTGTAAAGAGGGACCCCTTTATTTCCACTGGAAACTTCTGCAGGTTAATTTTCTTTACTATCTGTGTTTCTTTCGTTTCTCTCTTTTTTGCTTCTTTTCTATATACTCCTCAATTTATCTCTAATATTTTCATTTTCATGCTAGAGAGTTTCTCTTTTCCGTTTTGGTTTGATTGTTAAGGACTCTCAGGAACTTTGTCTGCAATTTTATCTCTTAAAGTTCGCTTGAGGGTCTGTAAATATTTATTCTCTTATGTGCATTCATTCTTGTCTTTTTACCTACTTTCCTGAGAGCTTCAGTACCCCCTTATTTCCACTGGAATCTACAGGTTAACAACCTGTTTCCAATGAAATATATACATGAGTTCCGGCTTAACTCTCCTCAGTTGTTCTCTTTCACTCTTCTAAGTGGTTCTCTTTCACTCTTCTAAGTGGTTCTCTTTCACTCTCCTCAGTTGTGCTCTTTCACTCATCTCAGTTGTTCTCCCTATTCTGAATATCATGCTTAGAAAAAAATAAACCGAGGAGATTCAAGGGTAAAAATCTGAAAAGAAGGGATAAAGAGGACAAAGAAAATAACGAAGATAAAGGGATAAAGAAGGTAATGAAGATAAAGAAAATAGCGAAAATAATAAAATAAACAAAAGTAGAAAATAATATTTTGGGGATCACAGCCGGCTAAAGGATTTTCAGGTGGATTAAGGCTATGAGAATTAAGTTTTTAATTTGAGGATGCCTCATCTCAGATTCTAAAAAAATTACAACCCTTTCATTTCCACTGGAAAGATTTAATATCGTTTTTTCTAACACTATATTTTCTGTCTAAATTAAATTACGTTCGTTTGTGCCCTTTTAAATTCCGTTCGTTTTTGTCTTTTTTAATTTCAGATTGTAATTTCTAAATCAGGCTTTTAACCTTCAGATTTACCTGCCTAATTTCGATAACTCTTCCGCACTCGCGCCTTCATGAACTATTTTTGCAATCTTGCGGACAAGGCCTGTGGGATCCTGAGCCTGGAAAACATTTCTTCCAATAGCAACACCCCTTCCTCCTGCTTCAAGAGAACCTTCGATCATTTCCAGCAGCTCCTGTTCAGAATTCATTTTCGGGCCGCCTGCGATGATTACAGGCACAGGGCATCCTTCAACGACTTCTTTAAAGGTCTCAGGGCTTCCGGTATAGTTTGTCTTAATGAAATCAGCCCCAAGCTCGGCTCCAATCCGGGCTGCATGTTTTACGACATCCACATCATATTCAGAATGAACCTTTTTTCCGCGTGGATACATCATGGCAAGGAGAGGCATTCCCCATTCATCGCACTTTCCTGCCACATAGCCCAATCCCTCCAGCATCTCGTACTCGTCTTCAGCCCCTATGTTTATATGAACCGATACCGCATCGGCTCCAATTTTTATAGCTTCTTCTACTTTTGTTACCAGAACTTTATGGTTCGGATCAGCGGAAAGGGAAGTTGAAGCTGATAGGTGGATTATAAGACCGACATCGTGCCCGTATCCCCTGTGTCCATGTTTGGCAAGACCCATGTGCCCGAGTACGGCGTTTGCCCCGCCTTCTGCGACTTTGTTTACAGCTTCCTGAAGGTTTCTAAGCCCTTCAATCGGACCTGCACTTACTCCATGGTCCATAGGAATAATAATCGCGTTACCCGTATTTCGATTGAAGATACGTTCCATCCTTATGGATTTACCTATAGTGCTCATGGCTGTCATATTGCAGATCTGATAATATATACTTTATCGAGATATTTTCTAAAGACCTCTATCATCGTTTTTAAGAATTCATTTTGTATTTTCGTTCTGGTATATCCCTGAATATCCTTTTTCTACCTCGGTGTCCAGCGTATAGAATAAAAGCTGCATAATTCGTGCGTTCTTTTTCAGCCTGAAGCCTGAAGCATTATAAACTACCAGCATTGATTCGCTGCGCCCCCTGTATCCCGCGTCCCATACTGCAGTCTCAAGAGTAGCCCCGCAGCGAATAAGCGTTGATCGCGGCTTTGCAATTGCAGCCAGGTTCAGGGGAATATTTACAACCTCATTAAAAAGCACCTTATAGATTCCCTCAGGCAGGTGAATCCAGCCATCACTGCTGAATTCAAGGGATTTTCCATCTGGCAGCTTTCTTTCAGAATTATCAAAATCCACAGCTCCAGGACCTTCTATTGTTTTTATTTCTTTCAGGGTAAGTTCAATCCCATTAGGCTGGATCTGGGTCTCGATGTCAACAGCGTTTTCAAGCAAAGGAGGATTTGCCTGTATAAGTTTTCTCAATTCAGTACTGGATAAAAGCGTCATCTGAATTGTAATTGCGAAGATTCTTTATTACAGTTTCGGATTCCTTTCCCTAGACATCGCCATTTTTCAGATTTTTTATCAGAGTCACTGGACATCGTCATTTTTCAGATTTTTTATCAGAGTAACTAATATCATTATCTTTATTATTTTAGACATTATTTATGAAAAGGTTTATTGTTTTCAGGTAAGTAACCATTACTTGTCAAATTCTCATAGTAATCTCAATCTGGTTTAATAAAGGGCTTACGAGAGGCTTCTAAAGATGGCAAAAAGATCTACTATATGCGGGATTATTTCGTTGTTTTTTATATTTTCGTTAACAGGCTGCGCCCTGGGCGCTATATACAATACGTGGAACCTATCCACAAGTGAAAATTCATGGAACTGCTCCCAGGAAATCGTAGTTACTGAGAACGCCGGCAAAACTCTGCAAGGATATACTATCCCTGTTAGTTTGAACTCATCCAATTTCAATTTCTCAGAAGCAAAAAATGACGGTTCAGATATTCGATTTTTGTCAGGAGATAGAACGCTCAATTACTGGATTGAAACCTGGGACCCCGAAAAGAAAGAAGCTCTTATCTGGATCAGGCTTCCGTCTCTTCCTGCAAACAAGACCGGCAAAATCCTAATGAGATATGGGAACCCGGATGCTGAAACCATGAGCAATGGAGAGAAAACATTCGACTTTTTTGATAATTTCGAGGGCAATAACCTCAACGAGCTTGAATGGAATACTGAAAGTTCAGGGGGAGGCATAGTTGAGGTTAAAAATGGGATTTGTAATGTTGCAGCCCCAAAGGTCCATGCTTACGACTCCTCTATGATTTACAGCAAAAAGAGTTTTGAAATTAATTCTATGTTTGTGGTCAAAAGAATGAAAGTCACTACAGGCACGGATACTAGAGGGCCTGTACTACGGCAGGGTTTCATAGATCAGATAGACAGCAGAAAAAACGAAATAAAGCATGAAACTGAACTTGCCAATGAAAGCCGTGTTAACCTTGGAACAACCTACAGGAAGCAAAAGAATACTCTCCACGACGTAACTGATGTCAATGTTCCTGAAGGAGAATGGTATGTCTCAGGAATTGCCTGGTATGAGGAAAATGGTACTCGCAAGGTGTCATGGTTTAAAAACGGTGTCCGGGACTCTAAAATGGACTTTGCTTCAAATGATTATATCACCAATTTCCCAATGCATGTTTATCTGTATGCCGCTTCCTACAAGGATGCATCGAAGAACACAGGCTATATGGCAGTCGATTACGTTTTTGTCCGGAAATTTGTCGAAGCCGAACCTACGGTTAAGGTTATTTCAGTTCATGGTGAAGATGAAGTTTCCTCAGAAAGCACCTTTGAGGATAATTCAGTAAACCTTCCTAAAAATAATTATGGCGATAATTCCGAAAATAATTCCAGAAACAACCCTGAAAACGCCTTTGAGAATAGCTCTGAAAACACTTCCTGGTCTGGGGTTAGTTCTCAGTCGGGAACTCTTTCTGAGCCTCAGGCAGCTCAAGGGTCCGAGTTAAACTCCGAAACCTCGGCTCCTGAGAGAGTTGTCCAGGCGCAGGAAAACCTGAGCCAAAATGAAACCAGCTCTTCCGATCCCCTATTCCCTGAATACGATGTAAATATCTCTGGAATCAGGCTTTCTTCCCCTTACAGGTTCGATTTCCCAACCCTTGTAGAGGAACTTAACTCCTCAGGCATAGATACGATTTTCCTCAGTGTGGACAGCAAGGACGTATGGCAATATGAGCGCTTTGTAAAGATGGCTCATGAAGAAGGAATTTCGGTACACGCAGTGCTTCTGGAAGACATAAATTGCACAGAAAACGGGGCTGACGACACCTGCCAGAGTTTACTGGATACGATACTGGGTTACAATGAAAAATCCCTTGCCCCCTTTGACGGGATAGATATCTACGTAAACTCCTCTGCTGGGGAAGGCTCTAAAGAAAGCTCAATAGACTACAGGACACTGTTTGAGACAGCCAGTAAAGAGGCTGAAGAAAATGTATCCATCTCAGCAAGCCTCCCGTTAAATTATAACGCATCCAGAATCGAAGAAACAGCTCCTTTTGTCGATTTCTTCGTCATCAGGGCTTATCCTTCGGAAATTGAAGGGCTTAACTCAGTGCCAGGAATTGTTGATACCGTTGCACCTGGGATGGGAGAGATAAGAGGCGCTGGTTCAAGAGGAATAATCGAAGTCTCTGTGGAAGAAGGTTTTAAGGATAAATTTTCAATACAGGAACTCTTTGCCGGACTTTCAGATTATTATTCAAGCGATCCGGCTTTCCTTGGGGTCTCAATTTTCAATTACGATACCTATACAGCATTACCTCGCACAGAACCAGATGAGAAAAGTTTTCCAATTCCTGGATTCAAAGCTCTCCCGGTACTTCTTGCAGGTCTTGGAGCTTTCGCCTTTTTAAAGATAAAGAGAGATTAAAAAGAAATTAAATAAAAATAAGAGAAATCAAAGAGTAGTCAGATGAAATTAAAGGAAGTTTAATCAAGCAGAAAAAAGACAGGGAAATGCTAACAGAGAATTATTCTCTCTTTTCCTATCTTTTTTGATTTCGCACTTCTTCTCTCTTTTTCTTTTCCCTTTAATTTTCCATTTTTCTTTTTTTGCCAGTCTATTCTCTTTTTAATTCATTTCCTAATTCCTTTTTTCTCTTTTCTTCACTTTCTAATTCCTCTTTTCTCTTTTCTGTCGTGTTTTCTGAACCAAAATATTTTCCTTTTTTCAACAGGAGAAACATTTTTATGCTGATTGCTCGTTTATACTCTTGTTTACTTTTGTTTAAAATTCTAAATTTTTAAACGTTTGAACGGGGGTTCTAGCATTAAAGTTCTTGGATTGGTGGGTAGTCCTAATATAAATGGAAACACTGCAAAGCTTATAAACGCAATTCTCGATGGAGCTGCCGAAAATGGTGCAGAGAAAGTAATTTACAATCTGAGCTCACTAAACATTAAAGGTTGTGACGCTTGCTGCAAATGCCAGGAATCAGGCTGCTGTCTCATAGATGACGATATGCAGGAAATTTATCAACAAATCCAGACTGCAGACGTGGTTGTACTCGGTTCTCCAGTTTACATGTGGCAGATGACATCCCAGACTAAACTCTTAATTGACCGCATGACAGCCTTCTTAAAGCCCAATTTTTCGAGCAGACTTGATAATAAAAAACTGATTCTTGTCTTCTCCCAGGGCAGTCCGGACAGGGATGCCTTCAAACCATATTTTGAATACACAGCCGGCCTTCTTTATTATCTCGGCTTTGATGTCCTAGAAACCGTAATTGCTGCAGGCACGGATAAGCTTGAAGTGTCCTTCAGACCCAGGCTGCTTGAAAAAGCAAGAGAGCTCGGAAAACTGGTCTCGACTCCTAACCTTACTGGTCCTGAGTTCAGAAGAGCCGAGTCAGGTTTAACTCCACTTCTCTGATTTACTTCGTTTTATTTTCCTTTTGTCTGCGATTTTTGTTATCTGGACTTGTTTTTACCCTTTTAAACCTAATTTTACTTTTTAATCTATCTTCCTTTTTCAAACCTCAAAAAACTCGTCCGGATACTCTACGACCCCGCCTGCCCCCTCAAGTGCTTCTACCTTAAATTCCAGCGCCATAAAAGCTTCAGCAGGCGCACTGAAAGGATCAGTTATTCCCCACGTATTTGCCAGCTTAAATCCGAACTTCGGATAATATTCAGGATGCTCAAGATAATAGACATCTTTCCTTCCTGTTTGTTTCCTTAAGCATGTTTCTCTTTTTCCTAAAAAAGCGCTTTTTCTTCTTATAATCTCATATAATTACAATTTATTGCCATAATAACAATTTATTGTCATAATAACAATTTATTGTCATAATAACAATTTATTACCCTATTTTTTTATCTCGATAGAGTTTATATGTCTAATGTATTCATTTAAAGAATGTTTAAGGAAGATCAGTTCCATTTTAGTTCTTAATCACCCAGTTTTTCCCTATAAAAAATCTATAAAACGGAGCCCAGTTATGATCCCCCTTTTCAGTGCAGGAAAAATCGCACTTGGAAGCATTAGAAGTGCAAAGCTGCGTTCAACCCTTACCATACTTGGAATTGTCATAGGAGTTGCAGCCGTAATTGCAAATGTATCCCTCGGGGCAAGTTTCAACCAGCATTTTACAAATGAAGTAACCAACCTGGGGTCGAACTTTATCTATATCCAGGGAATGCAGCCCAAGCTTTTTTACGATAATGAGCTCAAGATTGTTGAAAATACGCCCGGAATTTCGGGAGTTTCGCCTTTGAAGTCACAGACCGCAGAAGTCACGTACATGTCCGAAACCAAAAATATCATGGTTAGCGGTGTCGGGGAATCTTATGATGAGGTGGCGAATACAAAGCTTCAAAAAGGGGACTTTATCGCCGACAATGACGGATACGTGGCTGTCATCGGGCACAAGGTTGCAAACGAAAAGTTTGATCGTAATATTTCTGCCCGGAGTTCCATAAACATAACCTTCACGGTAGGAGAAAATGAAAAAGTTTCAAAGACCTTTAAAGTTAAGGCAATAATCCAGAACCCGGAAAATACTGTTGTCCAGGCATATGACGACAATGAGGCTGTTATTATCCCGATCGATGTCATGAACGAGATTCTTGGCGAAAAAGATTATGGCGGGATTTTTGCAATGGCTGATGATCCAGCGACGATTCAGGAGACTTCGGATGAAGTAGACGAACGTCTTGCCCGAAATTTCGGGATCTCCGAGAGGGCACTTGAAGATAAAGAGGCTCGCCCTTATTTCATCATCAATCAGGCTGAGATCTTAAAACAAACAGATATGATGGCAGCAGCCCTCAGTTCTTTCCTGACGACCGTTGCGCTGATCTCTCTGCTGGTCGGCTCTATCGGGATAATGAATATCATGCTTGTAAGCGTGACTGAAAGGACAAGGGAGATAGGAGTGCTCAAATCCCTGGGATTCACAGGCTTTGATATTCTTTTCCTTTTCATGGTAGAATCGATTCTGCTAGGAGTTTTCGGAGGACTCCTTGGTAGTACGGTAGGAATAGCAGGTGCATACAGCGTTGAGACCTTACTCAAGCTGCCAGTCGTATTTCCTTTCAACCTCATAGCAGCCGGTTTTTTGTGGCTGTGTTCGTAGGCTTCGTCTCGGGAGTCTACCCTGCAAGGAAAGCCGCAAAAATGAAACCTGTAGACTCACTCAGGCACGAGTGAACACCCGATTCCACATTCCGCCTCAAATGAACAGGTTTTTAAACTGGCTTTATTCCTGAAACTTTATTTATATTAAATATTATATAATTCTTTATAATTTCCATTTTGCTTAATTATCCTGCTTTCGAATACGTAATTTATTGATCCGCGTCTTATCTCAAGAAAAAGCGATATTTCCGCAAAGACTAACTTAAACACACAGGGGGTTTGCAAATGGCACAGAAAACAATAGAAAAATCCGAAGAAGAATGGAAAAAAGTGCTCACACCCGAGCAATATCATGTCCTGAGGGAGAAAGGTACAGAAAGACCCTTTTCCGGCAATCTGTACTATAATAAGGAAAAAGGGATTTACACCTGTGCTGCCTGCGGGCAAGAACTATTTTCCTCGAATACAAAGTTTGAATCTGGCTCAGGCTGGCCAAGTTTCTATGATGTAATCTCGAGTGACAGAGTAAGGCTCAAAGAGGATACCAGCTATTTCATGAACAGAATCGAGGTAGTGTGTTCCCGCTGCGGAAGTCATCTGGGTCATGTTTTTGACGATGGACCTGCACCAACTGGGAAGCGTTACTGCATTAATTCCATATCTCTTAATTTTAAGAAAGAAGGGGAAAAAGACAAGAAAGGCGAAGAAGGAAAGTAAGCTCAAAAAGAAAGTGGGAAGATCAAACCAGGGAGAAGGATGAAGATCAAACTAGGAAGAAAGTAGGAAGATAAACCAGGAAGAAAGCAGGAAGATTAAATCAGGAAGAGAGTAGGAAGATCAAACTAAGAAGAAAGCAGGAAGATCAAACCACAAAGAAGGTATGAAGATTAAACCACAAAGAAAGTAGGATATCAAAAACCAGATCAGGTTAAGCCTGATCTTTGAAATTTACAGATTCTACAGTTGGAGAAGGGGGTTTGGGCTGAACTTGAAATTGCAAAAGAAGTATTTCGAGATATCTGGATTTTTAATCTTTTTGATCTTCTACCTTCTGATTTTCAACCTTCTATTTCCTATTCAGGGCTCAGATGCACCTATCTATGCTCCGGGCACACTCATTTTTGCTTTATTTGGGTATTGGTTAGGAGGCATCCTGTACGAGAAGTATATAAAGTGAAAAAGCCTGCTCGAAAAATATTCTGGCTTCACAATCTAAGATGTATCTATATAGAGATTTTACTGAACTTTGATTTTCATAATCTTTATCATAGATTATAACAATCTATTGAATGGATGTTAAAAGCAATAATTTTTGATGCGGATGGGGTTCTTGTAGATTCCATGTTTTACCAGGCCGAAGCCTGGGTTAAAACCTTCAAGGAAGTGGGTATTAACATCACCAGGGAAGATATTTACGAGCTCGAAGGCTCAAATAACCAGAGGTTAATTAAATCGATCTTCGAAAAGGCTGGAAAAGAGCTTGAGCCCTGGCATTTAGAGCAACTGCCTGAAAAGAAACGCGAGGCTCTTGAATTTGATAAAATAAAACCCTTTGAAGGTATTCTGGATTGCCTTAAGGAATTAAAACAGCACTTTAAGCTTGCCATAGTTTCCGGGTCACATATCGACACGGTAACTGAGGTTGTAAATAAGTATTTTTCTAACTGCTTTGATGCTGTAATTACCGGTAGCGACCTTGAGCGTGGGAAACCTGATCCCGATCCTTATCTCAAAGCCCTTGAGATGCTCGACCTGACAAAGAATGAGTGCATAGTAATTGAAAATGCACCTCTGGGCATAACTGCTGCCAAGAGGGCAGGACTTTACTGTGTCGCGGTTGCAAGTATGCTTGAACCTGAAAAAGTAGAGCATGCGGATCTTGTACTCGAAGACCATGCTGCCCTTCTCGAATATCTGAAGAGTCTTATCCCAGAGTGATCGCAGTTTTCTGATCACTTCTTCACTCAGCCCGAGTTTCCGAGATATTATGGACGGAAATTGAGGAGGCTTTTCAGAACGCTTTTTCTTTAAACTCTTTTTCAAGCATTTCTCTCACAGCACTGGGACCATTCAGTTCTCGGGCAAGCCTTCGCAACCTTTGAGTTTTATTTCTGTACCTTTCTTCCTCAAGAACTTCCCGGATACATTCGAGAACGACCTCAGGAGGTGTGGAATAGCTGAGCATCCTTCCATAGCCCTCTTCTTCAATCACTTCAGCGTTATTTTCCTGCTCGCTATGCCCCCTGTCAGGAAAAGAAAGGATAGGAATTCCGAAGCTCAGGGCTTCCATAATGGTACTGTGCCCTCCAGGGGCTATTACTGCATCAGAATTCTTCAGGTATGGGTATGTGTCCTCTATGAACTTAAGGAGTTCTACATTTTCCGGCAGGTCAGCAAGCTTTGAGGGATCAAGGGAGGGACCTGAAATCAGAGTATAATTGATTGAAGTATCAAGCTTTGCGGTCTCGATTACTTTATCGAAAATAGATCTCCTGTATCCGAAACCTCCAATAAGGGAAACAATATGTGGCTTTTTAAGGGGACTTTGCTCCACTTCTTCATACTTCTCTTTTAAAAGGGGGCCACTGTAGAATACTTTTTCCTGAACTTTACCCCGGAAATTTAGATTTTTCCTGCAAACGGTATAGGGAAGGGGATAATCAGGAATAATTATTTTGTTTACTTTCTCAAAAACCTGATTGTAGAATCTTCTTGTCATTTCTCCAAGAAGCCTCAGAGAAACTCCTCGATTTTTAAAAAATTCCTCCATATTTGATTGGTTCAAAATAAGGTACACTGGAATTCTAAGTGTGAAGCCAGCAAGCGTTCCCAGATAATAGCTGTCCGAAAGGATGACATCGGGATCTATATCTTTTATTAGCTTCAGAAGCTTTGGCCCTCCTAAAATATCTGCGTTTTTAAGAGTTGCCTCAATTGAACCTTTGAAATCCAGGGTTCCAGCCTTTCCGATAAGCTTTATTTCAGAGGGAATTTCATGTGCCGGATAACCTGTCTTCTCAACCATTTCCTTTGAGTATCCATAAGCTCCGAAATGTACTTCGTGCCCGCCCGCAAGAAACTCTTTTCCAAGTGCCAGGCATCGGCTGGTATGACCAAGTCCCTCTCCACAAATTAAAATAATTATTCGCATTCCCATCCTTTCCTTTAAAGCTGCATTTATTTTCCTTTTATTCTCCCCTTAGTTTTCAGTTTTTAATTCTATATTTCTGGTCTTCTTAAAAAATTTGCGGACAACTTCCGGCTTGACATCCAATCTCTGAGAGCTAATGGGAAAACATTTAGGACAGCACCTAATCTATAGAGTGAGACTTACTAACCTTTAGAATTGGATAATTATGAAGATTCTAAAAAATAAAAGGAAAGGAAGTAACATGGGAAAGTTATATAAAACTTCCTACTGATGGCATGGTTTTTGGTCTGTTCATATATTTTTTTGTCCCACGCTACTATTTATCGATATACTCCTCAGGTATATATATTTTTCTTTTTTCTATGTAATTCTTCAATTAAGTATTGTCCTTACGCTCATGGAATATATTATTTTTCAAATTTAATTTTACGTTTTGTCGTCCTGCCTTCTTCTATTCCTACTCTTTATATTTCTTTTTTTATCAATCTGTTAACTGAGTAAATCAAAGGGCAGAAAAGAAGGGTACAAAATGATTACAACCATGTAAAATCATTGCAAGAAACAGAGGTCAAAAGTAATAAGAAATGAGAAAAAATTCACGGATACAAAGTGAATTTAAAAAAGAAAAAGAGAACAGAGGGCTTAGAAGCCGTAGTTCTCTGGCAGGAAGACCTTAACTTCACTCTGGTATTTTGTGAGGCAGTCGTCCATGAACTTGTCCATATCGTCTGGAAGAGCTTCGAGGGCTGCCTTTGCGTCTGCGAGGGCTTTGGCTTCGAACCTGGAGAGATCGAGCTTGCCAGCTGCACCTTCGTTGACGATGTTGCAGCATTCTATTGCGGCGTTCTTTGCTCTGAAGTAGATGTTGTCTCCGTCCTTGACGATTGCTTCACCGACTCTGTATGCGTTGTCGTATGCAAGCACATAGGCCTGTGGGTCTCTGTACCTGTCGGAAAGCATGAGAAGATCCCTGAGAACTTTGTCGTTCTTGGTTTCAAGAGCGGTGTTCATGAGGGCACAGTCGTATGCGAGGGACTCAGCCCAGCACTGAACAGTTGTACCTCCGAATTCACCGTGGTACTCAACAGATTCGTTGGACCAGCAGTCACAGCACTGCATAATGAGGTTACCCATAACATCAGAGTGGGCACAGGTGGAGGTCTTACCTTCCTGGGTCATCGGCATACCAGTGATGGCTTTGACGATAACGTTTTCATATCCGCAGTCCTTACCAGGGCCCTGTGCTCCGCATTCGTATGCAACGAGGGATCTTGGGGCAGAGATTGCCCTTGCAATGATTGCGAGGGTGTGGGCAAGGTTCTTGTCAAGCAGCCCACCGCCAATGAACATTGCAGTGTTTGCCTGGGCGCAGTCGGTGTCACCAGCTGCAACAGTGCCGGTCTTCTTTGCGATTGCGGCAATGTCGGACCAGATCAGTTCCATGTCAATGGAGCCGAGGCAGCCGATTGAGTAGAGAATACCAGCAATGTCGTTCCTGAGAACTGCGTAGTCGAAAACTTCCTTACCACCCATGCTCTCTACGGAAAGCAGGTCTGCACCGGCCTTGGCGCATTCTTCAAAAGCTTCCATAAAGACGCTGTACTTGTCGCCTCTGAGCTGGAGGAAGTCCCTGTTCTCACGGATGTCACCGATTGTGTGGCGGAGTGCGCACTTTATGCCGTATTCATCGTGATATTCTTCCATGATGGTTTTCTGGGCATGTGCAACTTCTGCTCCCCAGGAGGGGTTGTTGGACATCTGCTGAACGTGTTCAGTTTCGAGGATGACTGCCGGGAAACCGACCTGGACCATCCTTGACATAATGTCAGTGGTAATCCTCTCATATTCCCTTATGAGTTTTTCCTTGGATGCACCAGCCTCTGGTCTTGGTGCGTAGTTAACTTCAGGAATTGTGTAGCCTGCACCGATCTCGAGACCGAGACCTGCCTTTACCGGGTACTTGGATACGCCGAAGGTCATTTCGTCTGCGCTTGCGTATGCCATTGAAGTGTATCTTTTTGCTGCCATTTAACTCACCTCAGTGCTTGTGGAATTTCTCTCTTAATGCTGCGATATCTGTAGTACCTGCAACGATTGCGTCAGCAATCTTGGGTGCATCAGCGGCTTCCTCACCATATACTCCAAGTTCATACTGGGATACGAAGTCCTGGTTAACTGCGCCACCGCCGCATGCAAATGGAATCTTATACCCTTTCTCGAGGAGCTTGTCGTTAACTTCCTTGAATGCATACATGGTGGTGGTCATAAGTGCAGTACCTGTGACCATTATTGGGTTGTTCTCAGCAACTGCTGCAAGGACTTCGTCCACAGGAACGTCCCTTCCGAGGTCGACTACATTATAGCCGTTTGCCCTGAGGAGAGCGGTAACGATGTTTTTCCCGATGTCGTGAACGTCACCCTCTGCGACGTGGCAGACAACAGTTCCCTTTGTTACAGGAGCAACTTGGGAGTTTTCCTTGCAGAACTCGATACCTGCGAGCATGGCATCAGCGGACATCATGACATTTGGAAGGAAAATTACACCTTCATCATAGAGTCTTGTGACAACGCCCATACCGACCATGAGAGCGTCATCGATAAGTGCAATGGGGTCCTTGCCTGCATCGATTGCTGCCTGGAGACCCTCGATAACGTCATCTTCTTCTCCTTCGAAGATGGCTTTTGCGATCGGGTAAATAAGTTCGTCCTTAGGATAAAGCTCTTCTGCGGCTTCTTCAGGCGTCATTGCCTTTTCCAGAGCCACATTGTATCTGGTTAATACTTTTTTTAGACTTGCCTCTGTAAAGTCCAACATATTTCTAAACCTCCGTTTTGGTTTTTAGCAAAAAGGTCGTTACCGTTCCCAGGTCTGCAGTCCCGGAGATGTTCGGCATCGTGAGTTCCGGCTTTTCCTCCGTGAAGTTTTCCTCTTTCGGGGGCATTAAGTTCTGAAAAATCTGCAATATATCCGTGCCACAGGATCCTTTCACCAGATTTTTCTCAGCAACCTTCCAGCGAAACTAATCTTCTCCTTTTCACCAGAACTTTTCCTTTTTGAGCAGTTCGCTTGTCTATACTTTTAACAAGCGTATACAGCATAATTAGGGGAAATCATCACATATACCATAACCGACGGAAATTTTTTCCTTGTTTTTACAGAGCAACACGAGATCTAAAATTTTGAACCGATTGCATGACTTTATACCTGAAATTTTTTGCTGGCTTCTTTCCTGAGAAACAGACCTTAAATTTTTGAGGCGAATTGACCCGATTTCTCAACTTTAGATAAACATTTGGATTTGAACTTTGAATATTTTTTTGAACAATGCGATTATTCAAATAAAAGTGATCAAAAATTTCAATGTCTATGTTGAGCTCTCATAATTTTACATAATTTTATTATTCGACCAGTCTGGACGTATAATATTTTAATTCTACCGACAGATGTCGTTTTTAGAGAAATTAAGGATATTCCAAAACCTCATAAATTGTATTACCTTGATTCCCTTACGTTTGAAATTATTCATCCAAATCCTTTTATATAAATGAGTGTATCGAATATTCCCAATATATGGCACAAACGCTTTTTCCTATTCAGATCCTGCAGGACCAGACTGGAACTCAAATTTTCATCCGTCTTTGCGTGGAAAATTTAGTGTCACATGATACAGGTATTTTATATTTATACAAAAACGCGATAGAAGTGGTTTGAATGCAACATGAGTTAATAGATGTCGTATTTCGTTCCCAGAAGAGAAGAGATCTCCTTTTACTCTTGGGAGAGAAACCAAGAACAATGGAAGAAATCAAAACTCTACTTGATGTTTCTCCCACAGCTATCCTGCCCCAGATCAAAAGGCTTACAGACAGTGACCTGGTTATTCAAAAAAACGGAAGCTATGAGTTGACAGATATGGGAGAGCTTGTATTTAAAAAAGTTCAATCCCTTGTCAAAGTCCTTATTTTGCTTGAGCGAGACAATTACTGGATCGAGCACGATCTCAGTGGAATTCCTCAGTATCTTCTCGATAGAATAGGAGACCTTAAGGGCTGTAAACTGGTTGAAGCCGATCCAAGCCAGATTTTTGAGCCGCGTACAGAACTTTTGAATTTCTTCTCTTCTTCACGTTTTCTTATGGTATTTTCGTCCCTCTACAGACCTGAATTCCTGCCCCTTTATACAAAACTTGGAAGGCTGGAGTCTGAGATTACCCTTATTTTCACGGAGTCAGTATTCGAAAAATTCCTGTATAATTATGAGAGGAAAATAAGGAAACTTTCTACAATGAAAAATGCCGAACTTTTTGTCTGTAATGATGGGGTCAAGCTGGCTGAACTCATGGTCTCGGACCGTGGAATGATGGTCTCACTCTTTGATAATAATGGAAGATTCTATCATAATTACATGTCCTGTTCCGAGCCTGAAGCTGTAAACTGGGCAAAGGAACTTTTTGAATTCTATAAATCAAGAGCATGGCAGATCGATAGCGAGAAAAGCATTGATAACTTTGTCTGTACAGTTGAAAGTGAAGCTTTCCCGGAATCCATGCTACTCAGCCTGCACTGAGATATAAAAGTAGTTTTAAAGGCAGCTTCAAAAGTAATCTGAAAGGTGATTTGAAAGGCTGTTTATAAGGTAGTTTGTAAGGTAGTTTATAAGATAGTTTGTAAGGTAGTTTGTAAGGTAGTTTGTAAGGTAGTTTGTAAGCAAATTTGCAAGACAGTTTATGAAGGTTTAACTTTAGAGTCAGATTTTCAACCAAATTCCTGATATTAACCAAGAATTTTTTCTGGAGTTAACTTTAATGAGCACGGAACTGCAATTAATAGACACAATTTTTTTTTCGGACAAAAGGAAAAATTTGCTTCTACTCCTGAAGGAAGGGCCAAAGACAATTGAGGAAATCAAGACCAAGCTTAATGTCAGCTCCAGCCCTATAATGGCTCAGATTCGCATTCTGCTCAAGGAAGGGCTGCTGGTGCAAAAAAAAGATAGTTATGAGCTCTCTATAAAAGGAAAATTTATTGTCCCCAAAATGGAACCTCTTCTCTCTACCTTCCGGGTTTTTGATGAAAACCATGATTACTGGGCAAGGCAGGATTTGAGGACCCTTCCTTCCCATCTGCTTGACCGGATCGGAGAACTTGGCAGTTGTAAGGAGATACTGCCCGAAAGAACCCATATTTTTGATTACCCCCCTGAGATTATGGATCCTCTTTACAGGTCAAAGACAGTCATGGAAATCTCTTCGTTCTTCCGTCCTGGATATCCGAGTCTCTATCTCGACCTTGCAAAAAGAGGTATTGAAGTCTCGCTTGTTCTGGAAAAGTCAATCTATGAAAAACTGATTTCTGACTACAGGACTGATGCTGAAGAGTTCTTAAGTCTGGAGAATACACGCCTTTTTGTCTGTGACGATAAAATTGAGCTTGCCTCCAGTATTGTTACAGATCGCTTTATTTCCCTATCTATGATCTCTAAAGAAGGAAGATATTATAATCATGAGATGGTAAGCTTTGAAAAAAGTGCCCTTGCCTGGGGGCAGGAGCTTTTTGAATATTACAAAGATTTGTCCGAAGAGATAGCTGAATTGAAATCCAGTTGAACTTCAAATGAAATCCAGTTGAACTTCAAATAAAATCCAGTTTAAGCTCAATTGAAATCCAGTTTAAACTCAATTGAAATCCAGTTTAAGCTCAATTGAAATCCAGTTTAAGCTCAAATGTGAAATTTAACTGAGGTTTAACTGGAATTTAAATTTTTATCTACAAAGTTTGATATAATGTTACATTGTAGCTTCTTTAATCTATGAAAAAGCAAGGTTTCCCAGCAGTTCTTGATGAAAATACCGAGATCCTTATTCTCGGATCCCTTCCAGGTGACGTTTCTATCAGAGAACATCAGTACTACGCGCATCCGGGCAATGACTTCTGGAGGCTGGTCGGCAGTATTATTGGAGAAAACCTTCAGGACATGAGCTATCAAGATAGGCTTGATACTCTTAAACGTCACAAAATAGGGCTCTGGGATGTATTTAAAGCCGGAGAACGAGAAGGAAGTGGGGATGCAAAGATAAAAGAAGAAGAAATAAACCAATTCTCAATGCTGAAAGATAAGGCTCCGAACTTGAAACTGGTTCTTTTTAATGGCAAAAAGTCAGGAGAATATGAGCCAATTCTAAGGGCAATGGGATATAAAACGAAAGTCCTTCCTTCGTCAAGCGGAGCTAACCGGCGATTCCTGAAAAATAGGAAATCAGAATGGGAAGCAGCTTTAAAGCGTTGATAGGCTCTTCCTGGCTCCCACTCTCTTACAATTCAGATAATTATGATTTTTGTTTGTAAAAGCTGCTATAGCGCGTAGTTCTGTTCTTTTGACTATCTGGTTTCTTTGAGGTTATCTGACCTCTATAGCCTCTATAGGGCAAACTTCTTCACATGCACCGCACTCTACGCATTCTTCTTCATCCACAACTGCACAACCTTCGTCCTCATCAATAATGATTGCTTCTACAGGACACTCCTCCACACAGGTTCCACAGCCTGTACATTCTTCTTTCTTGACTTTTGCTGGCATTTTTATGACTCCTTTCTTGCGTTTTTCTCCATACCTTTTTCTGTACTCTTCCTATACTACTGTCCTGTTCAGATCAGCATTTTGTAAGAATTCCGGTATTTAGGATCTAAATTAGTCAGAAATCCAAATTAGTCTGACTCCATTTTTATCTATGTTATTTTATATATATAAATTTGCTCTTACAGATCTACCAGCCTATTTTACCGGCTGTCAGGTTGCTTCAGAGCTTCTTCTGTCTCTTTTTTCTTGGTAATATCGTAAACCCCCTGGTATTTATCTGGCTTTCCATACCTTCCCGGAATTTCTGATACAACTCCTTTATCCATCTTATTCTTTCGTCCTTGTGTACCATTCTAAACTCAAATTCGGCATCGTGAGCACGATCGGAATTTTTGATCCTCATTACCTGTTTAAGAATAGAAGGCCGGTCTTCTGGATAGATATGCATTATCCAGTCTTCCAGAGTAAAGTTTTTAACCCCTTCCAGGCTGTACCCGAAAACTTCTTCAACAGCACCTGCCCAATAAAGCCTGTCATTCTGAAGACCGTTGTTGTATACGAGCTGCCCTATCTGTTCTGTGACGATTCTGTACCTCTCCTCGATTTCCTCAAGGTATTTTTCGGATTTCCTCAGTTAGGTAATATCCTGCAAAACCGTAACAAGCCCGAGTCTTTCTCCGCTTTCATCCTTAAAAGTAGATTTATTTACAAAAAAAGTTCTTCTTATCCCGTCTGTGAGCGTCATATCCTGCTCATGAATTTCACTTCCTCCGGATTTCAGAAGCTCAATATTAATCTTGATTGTATTCACTGCAGATTTCCGTAAGCTTCCTTCCGCTTACTATTAGTTCTTTCGGGAAACTTTTCTTGTAATTTCCTGCAGACCTCAGATAAGGTGAATCCAACAATTTCCTCCTGAGAGAGACCGATAAGCTGCCTGGCAAATGCCTCGTTAACCCCCAGATACACCCCTTTCTTATCTATATATGAGATCGGATTGAGTATTGTGTCAAGTATATTTTAAGCAAGTAAATCAGACGCAAATATTCGGTTTAAGTGCAGAACCTCTTTCAGCAAAATAGCCTTTTTAATTCTTTACCCGGACAACTCGACATTTTTATAAAATATTCACTGGATTCTATAAATTTATACATATGCATTGAACAAATTCGTTAATTGCCTCCCAGTTATGTAAACTTTTTGAAAATATTGATCAAAATAGATTAAACAATATTGTTTATACGATAAACCTGTGCATTAGTTTACATAAGTCTTAGAAAAAGTTTGATCGCAGACCTCTAAGAAAAGTTTAATCAAAAATAGTGAAGACGATGTTGACTGTGCGATGATTACTATGGTTTAACTTGATAACCTCAATATAGCTAGATTATTCACAAGAAAATCCTGAATCTATTTTTGATTGGCTGAGAGTAAAAATTCAAGAATAACTCTATAAACTAAAAGTATAAGACGATTAAATATATGTTAGAACCGATTTTAAATATGTATCATAATCCAGGATAAAACCACTTTTTGCCTTTCTGTGACTCTAATGGGAATATTTCATATGTTATTTAAATGAAAAAACTAAAATATAAATTAGCAAATATATATTAAGAACGGGGGTATATTGCTAATAGCCTAAATCTAGAAATAGATAATAATATCTAGGGAAGAAATGTTCAACCTCTTGTAAAAAATTCTACAATTTTCGACAGGAAATTGTTGAGATAATATTGTGGTTTCAGAGGTCTGAGGTAATTGCGCTGCTCAAAAATTGATCTTAACAGAATTTGAACAGAAGATTTACGGGGTAAGTTCAGAATTTGCCAGTTTTAGCTATCTGCAAACAGAAAAATGACAGGACAGCATAAGAAGGCCATAAAAACACTGGCTTTTACTCTTCAGCGCATTTAGCTCACTTGCGCTGAAGATGGAAGAAGATTTTACAGATTGGAAGCTTCCCTGAAAAACATACATATTCATTAACAAAAAGATATCAACTAGTCTCCAAAACGCTAAAATTGTCCGCTTAGCCAATTAATGTGAGACTAGAAAGTCCGTAGAACCATTATCTTAAAGGCTACAAAAGAAAATACCCTTGCTTTTCATTACATAATCTTTAAGAAATATATTTTTATTGTTTATATTTGGTATTTAGATAAAGAGGGATTATCGAATCAAAAATAGAAAAAGTGAGAGGTGGGTATGGTAATGACCAATAAAGAGATAGGAAAATTTGATGAGAGGACAGCATCACTCTTATATAATAGAGATGAATTTTTGAAGAATGTTAGCGAGGAGATAAAGCCGCAGTTTGAAGGAACAACTGATTTACGGACATTTTTAAACACTACCGGAAAACTAACACGCGAGGAAATGTTGTTGATTGTTGAGCAGGCACAATTATTATTGGAAATGTTTTATGTTCACATGCCACTCAAAATCTCTATGCACGCAATAAATCCCATGCAGCGATTAAGGTTATTAAAGTACCGTCTTGAACAATTACCAGAAGGAAAACAGGTAGATGAAACTCGCTTCCATAGTCAGATGACAAAAATCTTTACATCATTACGTGATCTCCATACAAACTATCTGTTACCTGCTCCTTATAATGAAAAAATTGCTTCTCTTCCTTTTTTAATTGAAGAATATTTTGAGGATGGACAAAGGAAATATATAATTTCAAAAACGGCTCAAGGTTTCAACCACCCTACATTTAAACCAGGCGTTGAAGTACTTTACTGGAATGGAATCCCTATTGAGAGAGCTATAGAACTTAATGGAGAAAAGGAAGCGGGCAGTAATCTTGAAGCACAACATGCACGGGGGCTCGATCGGATGACTATTCGCCCAATGTTCATTTCGTTGCCTCCCGATGAAGAATGGGTAGTTGTAGGATATCGCTCGCTAGATGGCGAAGAACTTGAGCTAAAGCAGAACTGGTTAATTTCTTCACGACCGCCTGTATTTGGTGAATTAAATACTGCCACAATAAGCAAGGAAACATTTTCTTTAGGTATCGATATTAAAACATATGCAATTCAGCAAGTTAAAAAGCTTTTGTTTGCCCAAGATGTTGTTGAAGCTGAGATGAAAATTTCCAGTGGAGAGTTATCTCTAGCTGCACTACCACAAAGCATTGGAACAACCTTGCCGGGAATATTTAAAGCTCAAACTGTAGAGACACCTTATGGCACCTTCGGTTATATTAGGATATTTGCATTCGCTGACGGTGGTAGAGATCCACAATTTGTTTCCAAATTTGTTGATGAGTTTAAACGATTGATTAAACTGCTGCCACAGAATGGTTTGATCATTGACGTACGCGATAATGGAGGGAGGCTATGTTAACGCCAGTGAAATGCTGCTACAGATGCTTACTCCTCGTCGTATTAAACCAGAACCAGTGCAATTTATCAATACTCCTTTAACATCTAAGCTCTGCAGTCTATATCCACAATATTTCGGTCAATGGGCTGAATCAATAAAAATGGCTGTTGAGACAGGTGCCATATTTTCACAAGGCTTCCCCTTAACTACCGAGGAAGAATGCAATTCCATAGGTCAGATATATACGGGTCCAGTTGTTTTAATCACGGATGCACTATGCTACAGTGCAACAGATATCTTTGCAGCAGGTTTTCAGGATCATGCGATTGGCCCAATACTTGGCACAAGTATGAACACTGGAGCTGGTGGAGCCAATGTATGGACATACGACCTGCTGCAGCAGTTAATGGGTGATATCTTTAAACCTCTACCATATAGGGCTGGAATGCGTGTTTCAATAAGGCGCACATTGCGTGTCCTTCAACGAGAGGGAGTGCCTGTAGAAGATTTGGGTGTTATTCCACAGGAAAAGCACGATATGACTAAAGATGACGTGCTCAAAGGTAATGTCGACCTGATTAATCATGCTGCAAGTATTCTGGCCAAAATGCCAGTTTATAAAATTTCAGCTAATGTGACGAGATCAGGTAGAGAAATTACCCTAGATATATCGACGGAGAATATTGACAGGCTGGATGTTTACTTGCAGGATCGCCCTGAAAAAAGTATGAATGTTGTTAACAACTCAGTAAAATATGTTCTGGAGCTTCCTGAACATAATGCACAATTCATAGAACTGAGAGGTTTCAAGGATAATAAGCTTGTTGCGGCCCAGCGGGTTAATATTCCAGAATGATTTACCCGAATTAGCGAATATAGATGGGGTTTGTGTGAATCAGTTGCACATTTGGAGCCAGACAAGTTTTCAATTTGAACTAGGATTAAATGATTGTGAAAGCTATCCGGGGAAGAACAGAAAATCTTGGGAACGAGTAACTCCAAAACATGTCGTGTTGCCTGTAAAATAAGCAGTCCTGAACCCCATTTTTATTTTTCTCTTTATTTCCAACATAAGTCAATGTTCTGGATAATTTGCTGGCATATAGGACATGCCAATATATTCTCAGGATCCTACGTATAATAGTAACTGTGACATGACGAATCTATCTCTTAATGATCAGAATTTTAATGCTTGGCTGTAAGCTACTATTTTCGATACGTAAAACTCTGGAATACTCGTATATTTTTCTATCCTAGCCGTGCTGCCAGCTTTCTCTAAACTGTCACATACTGTCTCAAGCTTAAGGCGATCTTATTCCTGACGGGTGTGAGTATAGTTATTTTTCTTGTCAATATCCATACCAAAGAGATCAGTCACATCAGGGCGACGTATCAACCTCAAGCAGCTTCGAGGCAACAGCGAGATTCATCCGTAGAATATCCAGTGCTAGTTCGTAGTCTATGTGTTCGAGTGTATCATTAATAGTATGGATATTATTATTCGAACTATCAGTCCCTTCAATCGTGAGAACCGCAGGGATATTCTCATCTATAAATGGAACGTGATCGCTGTTGAACGGATTCTCCGACATCTGGACTATTAGTGATGTGTATGCTGCGGCTGCCTCAGCAAGTTCTCTCATAAGATCCCGGGAAACCGGAGCCCCTTCAAGAAGGACAGCTCGCGGTTCGGTATTCAGGGTTCCAACCATATCCATGTTGATGACTGCAGCAATACGTGTGCGTTCATTTTCTGGTAACTCGTTGACGTACTGTATGCTTCCATGTAGCCCCTGCTCCTCTCCGCCGAAAAGGATAAACCGTAAGTCATGTTTTGCCGAATACTCTGAAAGTACGCGTGCGATTTCCAAAACCCCTGCAGCTCCGCTTGCGTTGTCATCAGCACCTGGGGCGGGTGCATTCCTCCCGTCTCTTGCGTTGATCGAATCCAGGTGAGCAGTAATAAGCAGCAGTTTACGGGCTTCACTCTCACTTCCCTGCCGGTCTGCCACAACATTAAAGCTGCTTCCACTCCCTACATTTATTGGTTGCTGTTTCACCTGGTAACCAAAGCTCTGTAACTGATTAGCAGCCCACGCCGCTGCGCTGGTAAATTGAGAACTTAAGGAGTGGCGTGTCTGGAAGTCCACCAGTGTGCTCAGGTAGGAACTATACGTGGTCTGTGATATAGCCCCTATATTAGCCTGCATCTGGGGAATGGCAAGCCTGGCTTCAGGTTTTACTATATCCATAATTACGCTGTCTTCTGCCAGCGGAAGCACCGTCCACCAATCGTTTTTGCTTTCAGCGAGACGGCTTGCTTCTTCGGGAAACAAATCGACAACCAGGTAACGACCTTTGTCTACGACTATCCGGGCTTCAGGGTGTTCGTACTGGAATGCTCCTCCGGTCTGGATTACAAGATAAAGCTGGCCTTCGAGTTCGCCGCTCTCAGCCTGATCAAGACTTGTGCCTGCCTGTGTGGCTTTACTGGTAAACCCAGCCCATTCTTCAGAGGCTGTCCATACAATGGTTTTATCCCCTAGACGAGCCCAATGCGTCCCGGAATTTCTTACAGATTCTTCAGTACCACGTTTTTCAGTTGAATCCGAGAGTACTATATACCTCATCATTATCTCACCACCATGTCACATCAGGAAGATGCTGGCATCTCCCGCACCTTCAACACCTTTGCATCACACTGAAGGATCTCAATGATTCCAGGCGGTTGAATATTCTCTTCAAAAGATATACGCACACGCCCAGGAGCTTCCACTTTCCAGTGCCCATTAACTCCACTAAGGGCATCAGTACGGCCGACCCCCCAAGCTATGAACACTCCATCTCGTCTGAACTCTATTCCATCTCTACCGCGAGCTGGAGGAAAGTCGTATTCAACCGGCCTATATACAGTTACTCCACTCTGATCTTCCTCAAAGGAGTGTATCCATTTACGAAAGATCTCATCAGGTAATTCGGTCATAATTTGTCCTATATATTTGCCCTTACCAGATCAAAGTTATCAGTTCCCAGTCCATATGTTCATAACCGGTTACTGGCTGACTCATTTTGGTTATCTGCTATTATGCATAGGGCAGAGTCATATCGAGGACGAAACGTCAGGGAGCTCCGTCCTCATATAATACTACTTTACCTTCCCGGAGGGATCTCAGGGCATAGGCATATTGATCTCAGATAATGCTTTCTTCGCCTCTTCTCTTTCCGCCGGAGTAAGGAACGATGAGCGTGGTCCTTCAAGGCACGCATTTACACGATCTGCCTGACCCTGTGTGAACATAACCATACACCTGTCATCAACGTAGTCCATATAATTCATGAACATGTCACCATTTGGCTCATTATTGCAACTGATGTGTGGGAATTCCGGAACGCCATAGTTAGGCTCACCCTGGTTTGGAGTATCATCAACTTCATCTGAGCGTGAACATGGATCTTCAAAAAGAAACTCATCGCCCCAGATATGATAGAGATTTAACCAGTGTCCGATCTCATGAGTTGCCGTCCTTCCCTTGTCATACGGAGGTGTGGCAGTTCCAGTGGTACCAAATGCGGTATCAATAATGACAACGCCGTCAGTTTCAGCGGGTCCCCCGGGAAACTGCGCGTAACCAAGTATGTTATCACCTATTTGACTCCTTATCTTATGGCAGACCCATATATTCAAATAACGGTCAGATGGCCATGCATCTTCGCCACCACTGGATGCGAATTTAACATCATCTTCAGTAGTAAAATATTTCTTTGAGGTCTGGGTGCGAGTTATTCCATTAGTCTGGTTTCCATTCGGATCTTCCGTTGCCAGGAAAAATTCAATTCCCATATCTGCTACGAGATTGCTCCAGACCGAAGGCACCTGCGATGCATCAGAATTTAACTTACGAAAATCTTCGTTAAGGACATCTATTTGGCTCTGAATCTGGGCATCAGAAATGTTCTGCTCATCTGTATTCCATACAACATGAACTACAACAGGGATCCTGACATTCCCGGTTCGAGATATTGCTCGAAGCTGCCCCTCCATAAATGCTTGAGTGAGACTTTCAATTTTATCACGCTTTCTGGCATATTCCTTAGACCTTGCCAGTAATTTATGATGAATATCCATTGCTCCGCATCTGCGTTGAGCTGGTACTTCTGATGATGTTTCCTCCGTCTCTTTACTTGCAAATTTCTTTACCATATTTACCCCCTCATCCACTTTGATTATTTGGAACTCCGGATATTGACAATCAGGAAGATGCGTTTCGATATCATCCTAGGTAAATTGCACCTTAATAGCTAAATATCAGCCTGTACCTATCTGAATCCGAAGATACCAAGGTTTTTACAGATATTTGACCATTCGACATTCAGCAAATAATATTTTTTGGTATTGTTAACTAAATATAGCTAACTCTTTATTTCTGTACTTCATTAATAGAAGAACAGAGTACTTTAGCATTTCAAGACTTTTAGTATAACACTTTGTCTTTCTTCTCAACCTTGCCAGAAAGTG